>Ga0081455_10000279_pt1 | contig 67790 bp, 68 predicted proteins | sample TabmetS3T2R1_FD_70207 | JGI IMG/M metagenome (GOLD analysis project Ga0081455, IMG submission 70207) | Tabebuia heterophylla rhizosphere microbial communities from the University of Puerto Rico - S3T2R1 | ecosystem: Host-associated > Plants > Roots > Rhizosphere ...
CACGCTGGCCTCGACCTGGTTGGTCACCGCCTCGGTGATCGACTCCCAGAAGACCTGGATCTTGCTCGGCACCCCGCTGGTGACCTTGGCCCGCATCCACAGGCCCAGGCCGATCACGACGACGCCGGCGGCGACCGTCGACCACATCGTGTCGGCGTTCCAGGTCATGCCGAGGAACTCGAACGTGGTGTGGTGGCCCGGCTCGATGTCGGTGGAGGCGACGAGGATCGTGTTCGCGCTCATGCCTGACGCAACTCCTTCAGCAGCGGCAGCCCGGTGAGTACGAGGGCGAGCAGGTGGAAGATCGCAAGACCGGCGAGCACCGTCGCCCCGATCGGCCAGAAGGCGACCGTGAGCACGATGGCAACCAGTGAGATCGCCATCAGGCGGACCAGCGCCGAGATCGCGAACTGCTTGCGGGACAGCATGTCGTCGCTGTCGGCCTCGGTCGTACGGATCAGGAACGCCTCAGTCAGCAGGCCGTTGGCGTAGCCGAGCAGGACGCCGATGCTGACGAACACTCCGATCCGCCAGTCGCCGAGCCCGAAGGCGATCCAGAAGGACCCGAACGCCAAGACGGCGGCCAGGATCAGGGCTCGGCGCTGGTTGCGCAGCGCCTTTGCCATCGGCAATGACTGGCTCACCTGACGACCCTCACTTCCTGTCGTACGCCCTCTCTTCCTGGGGAGAGGGCCGCGCTCAATCCTCCAGGAACGGTTTCATCCGAAGCCAGGTTCCCGCCACTCCGAGGCCGATCCCGCAGGCCAGCCCGATCAGGACGAAGACGGGGAAGGTGTCGATCTGACTGTCGATGAGCCATCCCACACCCATTCCCACCAGCAGACACGCGGCGTTGTAACCGCCGAGGCTGAACAGCGTCCATACGTCGAGAGTCGGCTTTGCACGATCGTCGTTCATCGCGCGAGGGGCTCCCGTCACCTGGGGTGATGCGAGGTTCACGCAGTCTCGCAGTCGTCGAGACGGCGCTGACGCTACCACAGCGTTCGAGACCGGAAATGCTCGCGTCGGCGGGCCACCCGGGCCGGGTTAGCACGCGACTCGGTGGGTACCGGGGCTCGGTGTCGGTCGTCATATGGCGGCCGTCCTGGGTGCCGGACAACGGGCGGGGATGCCGCCCACGTCGGTCGATCTGGGGTAGTAGTTCGCGTTCTCGGAGATCGGCTTTGCTGAGGACTTCCTGAACGCTTGTGAAAAGTAGCACAAAGTCCTGCGCGGACTCAAATTCAGGCTACAGACCGGGTCCGGCCGGGGTTTGCCGGACCCTCGGCAAGGCGAATGTGGCGGCCAGCGTGACGACGGCGAGCATCCCCACGCCGACCATCGAGCGCCAGCCGGCGAACAGGCTCAGCCAGACCGTTCCGAACGCGACGAAGGCCGCCAGCATCCACATCACGAGCACGGCGCGCCGGTGCGAGTGGCCGATCTCGAGCAGCCGGTGATGAAGGTGCATCTTGTCCGGGCTGAACGGCGACCGGCCCGCCCGCGTACGCCGGATCACCGCCAGGAGCAGGTCGACGAACGGCACCATCACCATCGCCACCGGAAGGATCAGCGGCAGGAGCGTGGGCGTCAGCGTGGCGCGGGCGCCGGCGATGCCCTCCGAGACCGAGGTCGCCGGGAACTGACCGGTGAGGCTGATCGCCGACCCGGCCAGCACCAGGCCGATCAGCATCGAGCCCGAGTCGCCCATGAACATCCGGGCGGGGAAGAAGTTGTGCGGGAGGAACCCGGCGCAGGAGCCGGCCAGCGCCGCGGTGAGCAGGGCGGCGGTGATCGCGAGCGACTGCGCATTCTCCCGGGCCAGCAGGTAGGCGAAGATGAAGAACGCGGCCGAGCCGATGCAGATGACTCCGGCCGCGAGCCCGTCCAGGCCGTCGATGAAGTTGACCGCGTTCACGGTCACCACGATCACCAGGACGCTGAAGAACGCCGCCTGCAGCGGGTCCAGAACCAACGTGCCGGACAGGCCCGGCAACGGCAGGTAGAGGAACTGGACGCCCTGCGCCACGACCACGACCGCGGCCACGACCTGGCCGGCGAACTTGGTCAGCGCGTCCAGCTCGAAGACGTCGTCCACGACCCCGACGATGCAGATCAGGACGCCGCCGAGCAGCACGGCGCCGGCGTCGTCAAAGACCACCGCGTTCGCCGTCGAGAGGAACGGCAGCTGCCGCATGACCAGGTACGCGGCACCCAGTCCGGCCAAGATCGCGATGCCGCCGAAGTACGGGATCGGCGTGGCGTGCACGTCGCGGTCGCGTACCTTCGCCACCGCGTGCAACCGGGTCGCCACCTCGCGAGCGATGACCGCGGTGACGTACGTGGCGGCCGCGGCGGCGAGGAAGATCAGGAGGTATTCGCGCATGACCCGAGCTCACGACGGCGACGTTGTCTGGTCCACCCCGTTGTGCTCACGAGGCTACCTCTACGCGCTCGTCGAACTCCTTCAACTTGGCCAACTCGATCGCGCCCTCGCGCAGCACCCGCGGCGGGTCGGACGTCACGTCGACGATGGTCGAGGCGACGTTTCCGGCCGTCGGCCCACTGTCGAGGTAGATCTCGACCGTGACGCCGAGCATCTCCTCGGCCGCGTCGACGGTCGTCGGCGACGGCTGGCCGGTGCGGTTGGCGCTGCTCACCGCGAGCGGCCCGGCCCGACGCAGCAGCTCCAGGGCGTCGTCGTGATCGGGCATCCGGACCGCCACGGTCGAGCGGGTGTCGCCCAGATCCCAGGTGAGTGACGGCTGCTGCTGGCAGACCAGCGTCAACGGGCCGGGCCAGAACTCCTCGACCAGATCCCGTGCCAGACTCGGGATCTTGGTGGCCAGCGCGTCCAAGGTGGTCTGCGCCGCGACCAGCACCGGCGGCGGCATGTTACGGCCGCGGCCCTTGGCCCGCAGCAGCCGGCGTACGGCGGCCGGGTCGAATGCGTCAGCGGCGATGCCGTACACCGTGTCGGTGGGCAGGACGACGAGCTTTCCCGACCGCAGCGCCGTGACAGCGGCCTCCATGCCGCTGTCGCGCTCATCGGCGTCGGCACACGAGTACCGCTCAGACACGGGGCCGCCTCGCGGGTTTCGCCGGGGGGATGACCAGGGTGCGGCGGTGGACTGCTCGCTCGCTCACGGGGGACATCGTGCCACCAGTGCCGACCGACCCGGAGACGGGCCGTCCTACAGCCGGTGCGCCGTTGTGAACCGCGGCCGCTCGGCGAGATCGCGGTGGTCGCGGACCCCGGTCCAGCGCCCGGTCTCGCCGAACAGCGCCGGCACCAGCTCACCCTGGGAGTCGGCGTGCTCGCAGCCCACTACTCCCCCGGGCCGCAGCAGCCGATGGGCGACCCGTTCGACGAGCCGGATCACGTCGAGTCCGTCCGGGCCGGACCACAGGGCGATCGCCGGGTCGTGGTCGCGTGCCTCGACGGCGACCGATTCGTACTCACTCAGGGGAATGTACGGCGGATTCACCATGACGACGTCCACCCGGCCGTCCAGCTCGCGCAGGCAGTCGGCGATGTCGCCGGACCGCAGGTCGACACCGGTGCCGGCCAGGTTGCGCCGGGCGTAGTCCAGCGCGGGCTCGGACACCTCGACCGCGAACATCTTGGCGGCCGGATGCTCGTCGGCCACCGCCTTCGCGATCACGCCCGACCCGGTGCACAGATCGACTGCGATCGGACTTGCGGTGCCGGCCTCGCGCAGCGCCGTGAGCTGGGCGATCCCCCAGCCGGCGAGCAGTTCGGTCTCCGGCCGCGGCACGAAGACCCCCGGCCCGACCTCGACGTCGACGTAGCGGAAGGCCGCGATGCCCAGCAGGTGCTGCAACGGCTCACGCGCCGCTCGGCGGGCGATCAGGGCCTCGAATCGGTCAGCCGACTCCGAGTCGAGCTCCGCGTCGCCGGCGAGGGTCAGGTGCGGCACGCCGAGTACGTGGGCGAGCAGCAGCCTGGCGTCGAGCTCCGGGGAGGCGACCCCGGCCTCGGACAGCCGGGCGGTCGCCGCTCCGAGCAACTCGCGCGTGGTCATGCGGTCTCCTGACCTGCCTCTGCCATGCGTTCGGCCTCGTCGGCGGTCACGAGGGCACCGATCACCGCGTCGAGGTCTCCGTCGAGGACCGAGTCGAGGTTGTACGCCTTGAAGCCGACCCGATGGTCGGAGATCCGGTTCTCGGGGAAGTTGTACGTCCGGACCCGCTCCGAGCGGTCGACCGTGCGTACCTGGGAGCGACGGCGCTCGGCCGCCTCGGCGTCAGCCGCCTCCTGGGCCATGGCGAGCAGCCGGGCCCGCAGGATCCGCATCGCCTGCTCCCGGTTCTGCAGCTGGCTCTTCTCGTTCTGGCAGCTCACGACGACGCCGGTGGGCAGGTGGGTGATGCGGACGGCGGAGTCGGTGGTGTTGACGCTCTGGCCACCGGGTCCGGACGACCGGAAGACGTCGATCCGCAGGTCGGAGTCGTTGATCTCGACGTCGACCGGCTCCGCCTCCGGCAGCACGAGTACGCCGGCCGCCGAGGTGTGGATCCGGCCCTGCGACTCGGTCACGGGGACCCGCTGGACCCGGTGGACGCCGCCTTCGTACTTGAGCAGCGCGTAGGGCGCCTCGCCGGGCTCGGGAGTGCCCTTGGCCTGGATGGCCAGCGTCACCGAGCGGAATCCGCCCAGGTCGGACTCGGTGGCGTCGAGGGTCTCGACCCGCCAGCCGCGGCGCTCGGCGAACCGGGAGTACATCCGGGCCAGATCGGCCGCGAACAGCGCCGACTCCTCGCCACCGGCGCCGGCGTTGATCTCGAGGATGACGTCACGGTCGTCGGCCGGATCGCGGGGCAGCAGGAGCCGCCGGAGCCGCTCCTCGAGCTCGGCCCGCTGGACCTGCAGCGACTCGGCCTCGGCGGCGAACGACTCGTCCTCGGCCGCCAGCTCCCGTGCCGCTGCGGCGTCGTCGATGGCCCGCTGCCAGGCCCGGTAGGTCTCGACAACCGAACGGACCCGGGCATAGCGCTGGCCAACGCGCTTGGCCTGCTGCGGGTCGGCATGCAGCGCCGGGTCGGCGAGCTGGCGCTCGAGGTCGGCATGCTCGGCGACCCACGACTCGACCGCCTCGAACATCACGCCACCTCCCTGTGGCCAACGACTCCCGTCACACGATTACCACGTTCTCGTGGTGTCCAAGCACTCTGCATGGTGTCGACGCCGTGCGGAGTGCTGTCGTACCACGAGAACGTGGTACGACGACGGCGTCGCCCGAGGTCTGGCCTGGGCGACGCCGTGTGGTGGAGCTACTTGCCGGACTTGGCCTTGGCGTAGCGCTTCTCGAACCGCGCGACGCGACCGCCGGTGTCCAGGATCTTCTGCTTACCGGTATAGAACGGGTGGCAGTTGGAGCACACCTCGGCGTGGATGACGCCGTTGGCGGCGGTGCTGCGCGTCGTGAACGTGTTCCCGCAGGTACAGGTCACCTCGGTGACCCCGTACGCGGGGTGAATGTCGGTCTTCATGGTGTCCTCTCACACGCGGTCGCCGGGTCGCCCGCGGCACGGGCGTGAACCGGAACCGGATTGTCAGTGTGCCATCGGCTCGATTGTCAACGCCAATCGGGCCGCGTCGATTCCCTGCCTCAGAGCAGCTTCTCGACGTCGTCGGCGAGCTCTTCGGGAGTGGTGTTGGGGGCGTAGCGGTGCACCGGCTCGCCGGAGCGGTCGACGAGGAACTTCGTGAAGTTCCACTTGATCCGGCCGCCGAGGACGCCCCGCTTCTCCTCCTTGAGCCAGTGGTAGAGCGGGTGCGTGCCGTCGCCGTTGACCTCGATCTTGGCGAACATCGGGAACGTGACGTCGTAGGTCAGGGAGCAGAACTCCTTGATCTCGGTCTCGTCGCCCGGCTCCTGGTGACCGAACTGGTCACAGGGGAAGCCGAGGATCACGAATCCGCTGTCGACGTGCTTGCGGTAGAGCTCCTCGAGCCCGGCGTACTGCGGCGTGAAACCGCACTTCGATGCGACGTTGACGACGAGGAGCACCTTGCCCTCGTACGCCGAGAGGCTCTGCTCCTCGCCGTCGATCGTCGTCGCGGTGAAGTCGTACGCGGTGCTCATCAGTTGTCGTCGCGGCGGCCGTTGGGGGCCGTCGGAGTCGTCTTCTGGACTTCCATCAGGAACTCCACGTTGGTCTTGGTCTGCTTCAGCTTGTTGAGCAGCAGCTCCAAGGCCTGCTGGCCGTCGAGGGCCGACAGCACGCGACGGAGCTTCCAGACGATGGCCAGCTCGTCACGCGACATCAGGAACTCCTCGCGACGGGTGCCCGACGCGTCGACGTCGATGGCCGGGAAGATGCGCTTGTCGGCGAACTCGCGACGCAGCCGCACCTCCATGTTTCCGGTGCCCTTGAACTCCTCGAAGATGACCTCGTCCATCTTGGAGCCGGTCTCGATCAGGCCGGTGGCCAGGATCGTCAGCGAGCCGCCGTCCTCGATGTTGCGCGCGGCGCCGAAGAACTTCTTCGGCGGGTAGAGCGCCGACGAGTCGACGCCACCGGACATGATCCGGCCGCTCGCCGGGGCGGCCAGGTTGTAGGCCCGGCCGAGGCGGGTGATCGAGTCGAGCAGCACGACGACGTCGTGACCCAGCTCGACCAGGCGCTTGGCCCGCTCGATCGCCAGCTCGGAGACCGTGGTGTGGTCGTCGGCCGGCCGGTCGAACGTCGAGGCGATGACCTCGCCCTTGACCGCCCGCTGCATGTCGGTGACCTCTTCGGGCCGCTCGTCGACGAGGACGACCATGAGGTGGCACTCGGGGTTGTTGGTGGTGATCGCATTGGCGATCGCCTGCAGGATCAGCGTCTTGCCGGCCTTCGACGGCGAGATGATCAGGCCACGCTGACCCTTGCCGATCGGGGCGACGATGTCGATGATCCGCGTCGTCAGACTCTCGGGGTCGGTCTCGAGGCGCAGCCGCTCCTGAGGGTAGAGGGGCGTCAGCTTGCTGAACTCGACGCGCTGCTTGGCGGCTTCGAGGTCCATGCCGTTGATCGAGTCGACCCGAACCAGCGGGTTGAACTTCTCGCGCCGCTCGCCCTCGCGGGGCTGCCGCACCTGACCGGTGACGGCGTCACCCTTGCGGAGGCCGTGCTTGCGGACCATCGACAAGGAGACGTAGACGTCGCCCGGGCCGGGCAGGTAGCCGCTAGTACGGACGAAGGCGTAGTTGTCGAGCACGTCGAGGATGCCGGCCACCGGCAGGAGGACGTCGTCCTCGTTGATCTGGGGCTCGGCGTCGGGACGGTTGCGGTTGCGATCGCGACTGCGACGCCGCCGGCGGCGCCCGCCACTGCCTCCGTGGTCGTCGCCTCCGCCGCCCTGATTGCCCTGGTTGCCCTGGCCGCCGCCGCTCTGGCCGCCGCCCTGGCGCTGCCGGGACTGCTGCTTGCCCGACTGGTTGTTCTGCCGTCCGCCTCGCTGGTTGTCGCCACGCGAGTCGTCGGAGTCGTCGCGGTCGTCGTCGGACTTGGCCTTGCCCTCGCGGGGCTCGTCGGCGTCGTCGTTCGACTTCGAGTCGGTCGTCGCCTGAGTCTCGGCGACCGCGGACTTGATGGTCTCTGGAGCGCTCGTCTGAGTCTGCTCGGCGGTCGTGGCACCGGCCGATCGCGACTCGGAGGAGCTGTTCTGGGCGGCCTTGATCGCTTCGATCAGCGCGCCCTTTCGCATCCGACCGGCGCCCTTGATGCCGAGACCGCTGGCGATCTGCTGCAGTTCGGCGAGCACCTTGCCGGACAGTCCCCCAGCGCTCTTGCGGCGAGACGCCACCGAGCCCGCTTCTGCGGTCGCGGCATCTGAATCACCGGCGACAGGGGTGAGTGTGTTGGGTTCTGTCACGTGAGGTCCTTCCCACGTCGGGGAGCCTGATGAGGCTCACCCTGTGTTCGATGCGGCCTGGGTCTTCCAGGCTCCGCGTAGCCCTCCCAATGCATCCGGCAGCGGGTGGGGAAATGCTCCCTTCGTCTCACGGCTCCGAGTCACATCCGCGACGCTCACGATGCGAACGCCGAGCCAAATGAGTGTGACCACGCACACCCGAGATCTGCTCGGATCGTGGTGATGGAAGCGACGACCGCGGTGGCCCCGTCGCAGTGACTGAGTCTCTGCGGGTCGTGCGGGCTAGAGCCTAGCATCCCGGGGGCGGCGTGTCGTTACAGGTAGTTGAACGTGGACGGGGCCTCGTTCATTCCCCGACCTGGGCGCCGAGCAGATCCACCTCGAGCTCGCGGCAGCGCCAATCGGCCGGGTTGTGGGCTACAACGGGTGCCGGATCGCCCTCCGGTGGGAGCAGCGTCAGCACGGTCGGACCGGCGCCGGAGATGACAGCGGCGAACCCCTCGGCCCGCAACTGCTGCACCAGCGCGTAGGACTCGGTCATAGCGGGTGCGCGGTACGACTGGTGCAGCCGATCCTGTGTGGCGGCGAGCAGTACGCCGGGCGAGCCGGCCGTGGTCAGCGCGGCCACCAGCAGGGCGGCCCGTCCGACGTTGTGCGCGGCCGCCGCGTGCGACACGGTCGGCGACAGCAGTCCCCGGGCGACCTCGGTCGACACCGGCTCGGGCGGGACCATCGCGACCATGCGTACGTTCGGACTCAGCCGGACCGCGTGGCCACCGTGGGCGCCGCTCCAGGCGACGGTGAGGCCGCCGAGTAGACAGGCGGCGACGTTGTCCGGGTGCCCCTCGATCTCGGTCGCCAGGCGCAGCGCGGCCCGGTCGTCGAGCCGATCCGGGCCGTCGACCACGAGGGCACGGGCGGCAACGATCCCGGACACGATGGCGGCGGCGCTGGATCCGAGGCCGCGGGCGTGCGGGATCCGGTTGCGGCAGCGCAGCCGCAGTCCGTCGGGCTGCTTGGCGTCCATGACGTCGAACGTGGCTCGCATCGAACGGACCACGAGATGCGTCTCGTCCCGGGTCACGTCCTCCGAGCCCTCACCGGTCACGTCGACGGCGAGGCCCGACCCGGCTGCGGTCGCCTCGACCTCGTCGTGCCAGTCCAGCGCCAGTCCCAGCGAGTCGAAACCGGGCCCGAGATTGGCGCTGGTGGCCGGCGCCCGGACGACGACCGGCGTGTCGACGTACTCCTCACTTCGCACGGCCGATCAGCCTAGTGTCGTGCGGCTAGGTCAGGATGGGCACCGCCCGACAACGAGGAGGAGAGCGTGGACCCGACCGCGCCCGAGTCCGCGGCCGATGTGCTTTGCCGCGGGGTGTCGTGGAGCGACCGGCGACCATGTCTCGAGTTGGAGGAGCGCGGACGATTCCGCGAGGTCGGGCTGGTCGGACGGCAGCTTGGCCTGCGCGTCATCGCGCCCGGGCCGTACTGCCTCGGCTTCTCCGGTGATGTCGGCGGCACGCTGACCCGGGTCGTGTGCCCGCACGGCAATCTCGCCACATCCGGCCAGCAGTGCGAGGAGTGCGTCGCCCGCGACCAGTTCCGCTTCGCCCACCATGCCCATCTGGGCGGGTATGTCCCGGATGCGCTGGCCCGCTATCTGGACCAGCCGCACTGGGTCTATGTCGCCACCTTCGCCGATGCGACCAGCAAGGTCGGCACCGCCTCGAACGGCCGGCAGGCCTCGCGGCTCGACGAGCAGGGTGCGGCCCTGGCGACCTACGTCGCGCGGGTGCCGGACGGTCGGATCGTCCGGGTCTTCGAGGACGCGATCACCGAGCACGCCGGTCTCAGCCAGACCAAGCGCCGCGCGGCCAAGGTCGCGGCGCTCGAACGGCCGGCTCCCGCCGAGGCGGTGCTTGCCGAGCATCGGGACGCCGTCGCGCAGGCGGTCGACGTGGTGCGATCGCATTCCGGCGGCACCGGTGTGGAGCCGACCGAGGCGGTCTGGACCCGACCTGAGGTGAGCGAAGCGTTCTTCGCCGACGTCCCGACCGGCGGCTGGCTGCCGTACCCACATGACCTGCGATCGGGCGACCACGGGTTCCTCGTCGACGCGGTCGCCGGGTCGACGCTGCTGGCGCGACTGCGGACCCACGACGACGTCCGGTACGTCGTGGACCTCGGTGCCGTCGCGGGCGGCCGGATCACCCTCGGCCAGTACGAGTCGCCGTACACGCCGGTGCAGATGAGCCTGTTCTGACGCCGGATGGCGCTGGCTCGGCCGTCGGATCGGGCCGCGCCACCTTCGAATGTTGGCGCGAGATTCAGCTTTCGGACGTCCAGAATCCTGTATCTCGCGCCAACTTTGCGATCCGGCGGCGCCGTCGTCGGCCTCGCTGTCGCCCCGCCGCTAGTCGGTCAGCCCGGCCGCGTCGGCCACCGCATCGGCGTCGGGGTCGACGACGGTCGGCTCGGCCGGTCCGAGGGCGTCGAGCGCGGTCGCCGTGTCCTTGAGCCCGTGACCGGTCAGTGTGACCACGATCCGAGCGCCCGGCGGCACCTGACCGGCGGCCGCCAGGGTAAGCAGCCCCGCGACTCCGGTCGCCGACGCCGGCTCGACGAACACTCCGTCGCGGCGGGCGATCTCGCGTTGGGCTCGGAGGATGTCCACGTCGGCCACCGGCTCGAATCGGCCGCCCGACTCATCCTTCGCCGCCACCGCCAGCCGCCACGACGCCGGGTTGCCGATCCGGATCGCCGACGCCACCGTGTCGGGCCGCTCGATCGCGACGCCCTCGACGAGCGGCGCCGCCCCGGCCGCCTGGAAACCCCACATGATCGGCTTGATCCCACTGCGACCGGCCGCGGCGTACTCCTGATAGCCCTTCCAGTACGCCGAGATGTTGCCCGCATTGCCGACCGGGAGCGCGTGGATGTCCGGTGCCTCGGCGAGTCGGTCGACGATCTCGAACGCGGCGGTCTTCTGGCCCTCGATGCGCACCGGGTTGACCGAGTTGAGCAGTGCCACCGGATAGCGCTCTGCGAGCTGGCGCGCCACGACGAGACAGTCGTCGAACCCGGATCGGATCCGGACGACGGTCGCGCCATGCACCAGGGCCTGGGTGAGCTTGCCGGCCGCGACGCTGCCATCCGGAATCACGACGATCGCGGTCAGGCCGGCCCGACCGGCGTACGCCGCCATCGACGCCGACGTATTGCCGGTCGAGGCGCAGACGCAGGCCTTCGCGCCTTCGGCAATGGCCGCCGACATCGCCACCGCCATGCCACGGTCCTTGAACGAGCCGGTCGGGTTCGCGCCCTCGACCTTGAGCCACACCCGGGCGCCGGTCCGCTCGGACAGCCAGGCCGACTTCAGCAGCGGCGTGCCGCCCTCGGCCAGGCTCACCACCGGTGCGTCCGGAGCAAGCGGCAGCCAATCGCGATACTCCTCGATCACGCCACGCCATGTCATGAGCTCACACGCCTTCGGCCTCGACCCGCATCACCGAGGTCACCGCATGCACCATCGGCATCTTCCGAAGACCACCCACGGTGGCCGACAACGCAGCGTCCGCCGCCCGGTGGGTCACGACCACCAGCTCGGCGTCGTCCCCCCGACCCTCCTGACGCACGGTCTGAATGGAGACGTCGTGGCTGGCGAACTCGGTCGCGACCGCGGCCAGCACGCCCGCGCGGTCGTCCACGTCGATCGCGATGTGGTAGCGCGTCCAGGCCTCCCCCATCGGCAGCACCTCGCGCTGCGCATGGGTCGACTCCCCGACGCCGGTCGTGCCGTCCAGCCGGTTGCGAGCGACCGTGACGAGGTCGCCGAGCACGGCGGACGCCGTCGGAGCCCCACCGGCGCCCGGCCCGTAGAACATCAGCTGCCCGGCAGCCTGACTCTCGACGAAGACCGCGTTGTACGCCTCGCGCACACTCGCCAACGGGTGCGTAGCCGGAATCATCGCCGGATGCACCCGAGCCGAGACCGCCTGGCCCTGGTCGGTCTCGCGCAGCTCGCAGATCGCCAATGCCTTGACGACACAGCCCATCTCGGCCGCCGACGCCACGTCTCGGGCGGTGACATCGGTGATCCCCTCGCGATAGACGTCGGCTGCCGTGACCCTGGTGTGGAAGGCCAGGCCGGCGAGGATGGCGGCCTTGGCGGCGGCGTCGAACCCCTCGATGTCGGCGGTCGGATCGGCCTCGGCATAGCCGAGTGCCTGGGCCTCCTCCAGCGCCTCGGCGAAGCCAGCGCCGGTCGTCGTCATCTTGTCGAGGATGTAGTTGGTCGTGCCGTTGACGATGCCGATCACCCGCTCGACCCGATCGCCGGCGAGCGACTCGCGCAGCGGCCGGAGGATCGGGATCGCGCCGGCGACGGCCGCCTCGAAATAGAGGTCGCGACCGGCCTTCTCGGCGGCGGCGAAGAGGGTCTCGCCGTCCTCGGCGAGCAGCGCCTTGTTCGCCGTGACGACCGACGCCCCGCTGTCCAGGGCGGCCAAGATCAGGCTGCGAGCGGGTTCGATGCCGCCGATCACCTCGATGACCAGGTCGATGTCGTCGCGCGTCGCGAGTCCGTGCGCGTCCGTGGTGAGCAGGCTCGGATCCAGGTCGACGTGGCGGGCCCGGCCGGGCCGGCGAACCGCGACACCGGCGAGCTCCAGTCGGGCTCCGGCCCGGGCGGCGAGCTCGTCGGCCTCGGTCCGGAGGATCCGTACCACCTCGGTTCCGACGTTGCCGCACCCGAGCAGTCCGACCCGCAGCGTCGGCAGTCGCTCGGTGGTCATGGGCCGACGTCCAGTCGCAGCAGGTCGTCCTCGGTCTCGGGACGCACGACGAGTCGGGCCGTGCCGTCTCGTACGGCGACGACGCCGGGCCGAGGCAGGTGGTTGTAGTTGCTCGCGAGCGATCGGCAGTAGGCGCCAGTGCCCGGCACCGAGATCAGGTCGCGCGGCGCGACGTCACCAGGGAGGAACTCGTCCTTGACCAGGATGTCGCCGGACTCGCAATGCTTGCCGACGACGCGAGCCAGTACGGGTGGCGCGTCAGATCGCCGCGAGGCGAGCGTGCAGGAGTAGTCGGCGTTGTAGAGCGCGGTCCGGAGGTTGTCGCTCATACCGCCGTCGACAGCGACGTAGGTACGCGAGGCACCGCCGTCGAGCGGCACCCGCTTGACCGTGCCCACCTCGTAGAGCGTGCACATCGACGGGCCGACGATGGCCCGACCCGGCTCGACCGACAGCCGTGGCATGTCGATCCCGATCGACTCGCACTCGTGGGCGACCATGCCGAGTAGCTCGTCCGCCAGCTCGGCCGGCGTCGAGGGCGAGTCCTGCGTCGTGTACGCGATGCCGAAGCCGCCGCCGAGGCCGAGCTCCGGCAGGGTCACTCCGAGCTCGTCACGGACCTGGGCGTGCAGCGCCAGCACGCGACGCGCGGCGACCTCGAACCCCGACGTGTCGAACACCTGCGACCCGATGTGCGAGTGGAGTCCGACCAGCTCCAAACGCGGTGCGGCCAGGATCCGGCGTACCGCCTCCAAAGCATGGCCCTGGGCGATCGAGAAGCCGAACTTCTGGTCCTCGTGCGCGGTCGCGATGTACTCGTGGGTGTGCGCCTCGACTCCGGCGGTCACCCGGACCATCAGGTGCGCCGTGACACCGAGCTCCTCAGTCAGCTCGACGAGGCGCTCGATCTCGTCGTAGGAGTCGACGATCAGCCGTCCGACGCCGACCTCGACGGCCCGTCGCAGCTCGGCCGGGCTCTTGTTGTTGCCGTGGAAGCCGATGTGCTCTGCAGGCAGGCCGGCGCGCAGTGCAACGGCCAGCTCGCCTCCGGTGCACACGTCGAGCCGCAGTCCCTCCTCCATCGCCCAGCGAACCACCGCCGTACAGAGGAAGGCCTTGCCGGCGTAGTAGACGTCGACGCCGTCGAACGCGTCGTGGAAGGCTCGGGCCCGCTCGCGGAAGTCTCGCTCGTCGAGGACGTACATCGGGGTGCCGAAGTCGCGGGCGAGCTCGGTCACGGGCACACCACCGACCTCCAGCCGGCCGGCCGGATCGCGATCGACGGTCCTCGACCACAGCGGCTCGACCAGGGCGTTGACGTCGACCGGCGACTCCAGCCAGGCCGGGCCGCGATGCTCCGCCCGGCCAGGTCGGGCGCCGGCCTCATGGGTACGCATGCGGCCGACTCACATCCGCTCGGGCGACGTCACGCCGAGCAGGCCAAGGCCGTTGGCGATGACCTGCCGGGTCGCGGCGACCAGCAGCAGCCGGGCGGCGTGCAACGGCGTCGGCTCCTCGTCGCCGAGCGGCAGCACGCGGCACTCGTCGTAGAACCGGTGGAACGACGCAGCCGTGTCCTCCAGGTAGCGGGCGACCCGATGCGGCTCGCGCAGCACGGCCGCCTGGCCGACGACGCGGGGAAACTCGGCGAGCGCCCGGAGCAGGTCGCCCTCGCGCGGATGGCTCAGCAGGGCCGGATCGAAGTCGGCTCCGGCCGGTGCCAGGTCGAGATCGGCGGCGTTGCGCAGGATGGAGGCCAGGCGGGCGTGCGCGTACTGCACGTAGAAGACCGGGTTGTCCTGGGTCTGCCGGGCCCACAGGTCAAGGTCGAGGTCGATCGTGGCGTCCATCGAGAACCGCACGAGCGAGTAGCGCGCGGCGTCGATGCCGACCGCGTCGACCAGGTCCTGCATCGTGATCACGGTGCCGGCTCGCTTGGACATCCGCAGCGGCTGGCCGTCACGTACGAGATTGACCATCTGGCCGATCAGGATCTCGAGGTTCTCGTCGGGGTCGTCACCGAAGGCGGCACTCAGCGCGCGATAGCGCCCGATGTAGCCGTGATGATCGGCCCCCAACAGGATCATGACCCGGTCGAAGCCGCGCCGCTGCCGCTTGTCGAGGTAGTAGGCGGCGTCGCCAGCGATGTAGGTCGCGGTGCCGTTGGACCGGATCAGCGGCCGGTCCTTGTCGTCGCCGTAGTCGGTGCTCCGCAGCCAGACGGCGCCGTCCTTCTCGTACGTCTGATCCAGCTTGGTCAGCCGATCGATCGCCTGCTGGACCGCACCGGACTCGTGCACCGAGGCCTCGTGGAAGTAGACATCGAAGTCGACGCCGAAGTCACGCAGGCTCTGCTTGACCTCGTCGAACATCAAGGCGACGCCCTCGCGCCGGAAGACTTCCTGGGCCTCGTCGTCCGGCAGCGACAGGACGTCCGGGTTGGCCTCGACGACGCGGCTCGCCACCTCTCCGACGTAGTCGCCGACGTAGCCGTTCTCGGGCGGCTCCTGACCGCGTGCCCGGGCCAGCAGCGAGAGTGCGAACCGGTCGATCTGGCCGCCATGGTCGTTGAAGTAGTACTCCCGCGTCACCTCGGCGCCGATCGCTTCGAGGATCCGGGCCAGGCTGTCGCCGACGGCGGCCCATCGGGCGGAGGCGAGCGTCACCGGGCCGGTCGGGTTGGCCGAGACGAACTCCAGGTTGACCTTGATGCCGTCGAGCTGGTCGCTTCCGCCGTACGAATCGCCGGCCGCCACGATCTCGGCCGCGAGGATGCCCTGCGCACCGGCGTCGATCCGGACGTTGAGGAATCCGGGTCCGGCCACCTCGGCGGCGGCGATGCCGTCGGTCTTGGCCAGCCGGGCGGCGATCAGCTCGGCGATCTCGCGCGGCGGACGGCGGGCCGACTTGGCGAGCTGCATCGCCACGTTGGTCGCGTAGTCGCCGTGCTCCTTGACCTTCGGTCGCTCGACACGGACGCTCGCCGGCACGCCGTCGGACAGGGTCAGGTCACCGTCGCGGACCGCGGCGTCGAGAGCGGCGACGATGGCATCGGAGAGCTGGTCGGGCGTCACCGGACAAGAGTATCGACGGGCGGGCGCCATTCGAGCAGGCGTGCGTACGCCGAGACGTCGCCGCGTCGGGACCGGCCCGTCGGGATACCACGTTCTCGTGGTGTCTGCGCACTCTGCACGGCGTCGACACCGTGCGGAGTGTGTACGAGCCGTGCAGAGTACGGCGGGATCAACGGCGAGTCGCGCGCGATGGACAGCGGCCGAACCCGCGAGGTTGGATCGCAGCATGATCGGACTGCTGCATCCGGGCGACATGGGCTCCGCAGTCGGGGCCCGACTACGCGAGGCCGGGCACGAGGTGAGCTGGGCGTCGGAGGGGCGCAGCGCGGCCACCAGGGCCAGAGCCGAGGCGGCCGGGCTCACCGACGCCGGGACGCTGGCCGGCCTGGCCGGGTCCAGTGACGTGCTGCTCTCGGTCTGTCCGCCAGATGCCGCGCTCGACCTGGCGTGGTCGGTCGCGGCCACCGAGTTCGACGGCGTCTATGTCGACGCGAACGCCGTCGCGCCGGACACCGCCCGCCGGATCGCCGAGACCGTCACCGCCGCCGGTGCGACCGCGGTCGACGGCGGCATCGTGGGGTCGCCACCGGTCGAGCCGGACACCACCCGGCTCTATCTGTCCGGGCCGGCTGCCGCCGACGTCGCCACCCTGTTCGCCGGCACCGTCGTCGAGGCGGCGATCGTCGACGAGCGGATCGGATCGGCGTCCGCGGTGAAGATGACCTACGCCGCATGGACCAAGGGCTCGGCGGCGCTGCTGCTGGCCATCGACGGCGTCGCCGAACGCGAGGGAGTGGGCGACGTGCTGCGTCAGGAGTGGGCCCGCTCCCTGCCTGACCTCGCGAGTCGACTGGACCGGGCCACGTCGTCGGCGGAGCGCAAGGGATGGCGCTGGGTCGGCGAGATGCAGGAGATCGCCGTTGGGTTCGGCGCCGCCGGTGCACCGTCCGGCTTCCACGGGGCCGCCGCCACGGTCTACCGGCGTTACCCGAGGCAGGATCCGGCCTGACAGAGTTGCGCCATGCACCCTTGGTACGCCATCGAACTGTCCGGCCGGATCGACGAGCTCACCATCGCCAGTGACCTGCTCCGCGACAACCCGCTCGGCGACCCGTATGAGCGTCCGCTGTTCGTCTACACGCCACCCGGCTACGACGACGAGCCCGATCGCCGCTACCCGACGGTCTTCGTGATCATGGGCTACACCGGCTTCGTCACGATGTGGCAATACCGCCGGGCCTTCCGGTCGACCTTCCCCGAGGAGGCCGACGGTGTCTTCTCGCGTGGCGAGGCGCCGCCCGCCATCGTCGTGTACGTCGACGCCTGGACCAAGTACGGCGGCAGCCAGTACGTCGACTCGCCGGGGACCGGGGCCTACCACTCGTACCTCTGCGACGAGGTCGTGCCGTTCGTCGACGCTCGCTATCGGACCCTGGCGGCGCCGGAGCACCGCGGCATCGCCGGCAAGTCGAGCGGCGGCTTCGGCGCGATGATCACGCCGATGCTGCGGCCCGATCTGTTCGGCGGGCTGGCGACCCATGCCGGGGACGCGCTCTACGAGGCCTGCTACGTCCCGGAGTTTCCGAACGCGGTCCGCTCCCTGCGCCGTCACGACGGTGACATCTTCGTCTGGTGGGAGGGCTTCCAGCGCGGCGAGTACGCCACCGATCCGAACGACGACGGACTGCTGGCGATGCTGCTGTGCGTCTCGGCGTGCTTCTCGGCCCGCGACGACGGCACTCCGGAACTTCCGTTCGACCCGCGGACCGGCGCCCTGGTTCCGGACTCCTGGCAGCGATGGCTGGACTGGGACCCGGTGCGGATGGCGCCGGACCATGCCGAGGCACTGCGGGGTCTGCGGGCGATCTGGATCGACGCCGGAAACAAGGACGAGTGGTTCCTCGATCTCGGCGCCCAGGCGTTCCGCCAGACACTGCCCGGCCTCGGCGTCGCCGACGACGTCGTCCACCTCGAAGTGGTCGAAGGCGCGACCCACTCCACCATCGACCGCAACTACCCCAAGGCTCTGGCCTGGTTGGCGACCCGACTGGCCTGACCCCGTTCGCGGCCCTCCCGGCGGCTACGATCCGACCGTGCCCGACCGCCCGCATCGCTACGTGTCGCCTGACGAGGACAGCGGCCGGTGGGTCGGATTCCCCTTCCGCGATGGCGACATCGTGATCAGTACCAGGTCCAAGAGCGGCACGACCTGGATGCAGATGATCTGCGCCGTCCTGGTCCTCGGCACTCCGGAGCTGCCTGGCCCGCTCAGTGACCTCTCACCCTGGCTCGACCAGATCACCAAGCCGCGCGACGGGGTGATCGCCGATCTCGAGGCGCAGCCGCATCGCCGGGTGATCAAGACGCACACGCCGCTCGACGGCGTCCCGCTCGACCCGCGCGCCACCTACATCGTGGTCGCCCGCCATCCCCTCGACATGGCCGTGTCGCTTTATCACCAGAGCCAGAACATCGACCGCGAGCGCGTACGCGAGCTCACCGGCGCCGACGAGGCCGAGACTGCCCCGACGGAGTCGCTGCGCGAGTGGCTGCTGGCCTGGATCGCCTCGCAGTCCGACCCTCGCGAGGAGCTGGACTCGCTGCCGGGCGTGATGTGGCACCTGTCCGACGCCTGGGCCCGCCGCGACGCGCCCAACATCGTGCTGTGCCACTACGACGACCTGTCCGCCGACCTCGACGGCGGGATGCGCCGGCTGGCCGGCGTCCTCGGGATCTCGGTGCCCGAGGACGTCTGGCCCGACCTGGTCGGAGCGGCGACGTTCCAGAGCATGAAGGGCCGGGCCGATCAGCTGCTGGCCAACCGGGACGGCGTCTTCAAGGACATCGGCGCCTTCTTCCGGAGCGGCCGATCCGGCTCCGGCCGCGAGCAGTTGACCGACGAGGAGCTGGCTGTCTATCACGAGCGAGCAGGCCAGCTCGCACCCCCGGATCTGCTGGCCTGGCTGCACCGTGCGCACGGCGGTTCATCCAAAGCCTGAGAACTTCCGAAACTGCCTGTTCCACTGATTGACGCTGCCCTGCGACCGGCTTAGCGTGAAGGCTCGGGCGAGAGAGGTCCGCCCTTGGCCGAGGTGAGGTCCCGCGAGAGATCCCGGCCCCTGCTCGGGTGAGATTTCCCTTCTCCGGCAACGTCCCCTGGTGATCTAGGTGGCGCGGCGGTGGGCACGGACGGCCTCGCTGCCACGGCCGGATCGAGGCGTGTGATGACTCAGTCATGCCCACATCGCGCCGGCCCAGCCTGCCCGGTCCCGCGTCCTGAGGTCGGGAGGAGGTGAGGCTACCGGCTCGAAGCGCACGAGAACTCATTCATCGACGTCATCAGCATTCGAGTAAAGGAGAGGAGCAAGACCGTGCCAGGTAACAAGGCAGTCATCTACAAAGGCACGGGAAGGGTCGAGGTCGAGACCACCGACTATCCGACGTTCGAGCTCAAGGACGGTCCGGGTGTCAACCCGGCGAACGTCGGGCGCCAGGTCCCCCACGGCGCCATCCTCAAGACCGTAGCGACCAACATCTGCGGCAGCGACCAGCACATGGTCCGCGGGCGTACGACCGCACCGGAGGGTCTCGCGCTCGGTCACGAGATCACCGGCGAAGTCGTCGAGACCGGGCCGGATGTCGAGTTCATCAAGACCGGCGATCTGGTCTCGGTGCCCTTCAACATCGCGTGCGGCCGATGCCGCAACTGCAAGGAGGGCAAGACCGGCGTCTGCCTGAACGTGAACCCGGATCGCCCCGGCTCGGCCTACGGGTACGTCGACATGGGCGGCTGGGTCGGCGGCCAGGCGGAGTACGTCCTGGTCCCCTACGCCGACTGGAACCTCCTGAAGTTCCCCGACAAGGACCAGGCGATGGACAAGATCCGGGACCTGACTATGCTCTCGGACATCTTCCCGACCGGGTTCCACGGCTGCGTGACCGCAGGAGTCGGACCGGGCTCCACGGTCTACATCGCCGGTGCCGGGCCGGTCGGGCTCGCCGCGGCGACGTCGGCCTTCCTGCTCGGCGCGGCCGCAGTACTCGTGGCCGACCTCCAGGAGCAACGCCTGGAGCAGGCCCGCAGCTTCGGCTGCGAGACCATCGATGTCTCGAAGGGCAGTCCCGCCGACCAGATCGAGCAGATCCTCGGTGAGCCCGAGGTCGACTGCGCGGTCGACGCGGTGGGGTTCGAGGCCCGCGGGCATGGGGACGAGGCCCAGGTCGAACGCCCGGCGACGGTCCTCAACACGGTCATGGACATCACCCGGGCCGGCGGTGCCCTCGGCATCCCCGGTCTCTACGTGACCGGCGACCCAGGCGGCGTCGACGACGCGGCGAAGGTGGGATCCTTGTCGATCCGGCTCGGACTCGGCTGGGCCAAGTCGCTGGCGTTCACGACCGGACAGTGCCCCGTCATGCGCTACCACCGGCAGCTCATGAACGCCATCCTGCATGACCGTACGCAGATCGCGAAGAACGTGAATGCGACCGTGCTTCCGCTCGAGCGCGCACCCGAGGGGTACGCGGAGTTCGACAAGGGCGCGGCTCGCAAGTACGTCCTCGATCCGCACGGCATGATCGGCTAGCCGACCACCATCCGGTAGTCCAACGTGTGGGGCCGGGTGAGGTCCGGCCCCACACGCCTGCTCAATATCCGAGATCCATTCCCACGATGTGGGAGAATGGAGGTGTCCGCACCGTCGCGGGCGGTCCGATTCGCGCTCGTGAAGGTGGTGGCACCGATGAGCATCGACGAACGCCTGGATCTCGAATTCGCCTACACCAGCTACGGGGACTCCTGCCGCGACCTGTTCTCCCCGTCGTACCGCTGCCGGCGGCCGTTCGGGCACGACGGCGAGCACGCGGCCGGTTTCGGCACCCATCGAGTGCTCTGGCTGCACCACCCGGACCACGGTCCGGACGCACCGCCGATGACCTGACGCCGTCGGTCTGACGGCATCGCGGCCGGCCACTGTCCGTCCGCTGAGACTTTCTGAGCATTTCTCCCTCGACGTCGTATGCGTGCGTCCGGAATGGGTACGTACGGGCATCGGCGGCACGGTGTCCACAACTCCCCTGCGGCCCGGCGCCGCCGCACGCACGTCAACGACGACGAGAGGAGCAGTGCCGTGCCAGACAGCAACCAGGCAGTGATCTACAGGGGCGCCGGCAAAGTGGAGGTCGAGTCCACCGACTATCCGACCTTCGAGCTCAAAGACGGTCCCGGGGTCAATCCGGCGAACGTCGGCCGTCAGGTGCCGCACGGCGCGATCCTCAAGGTGGTCGCGACCAACATCTGCGGCAGCGACCAGCACATGGTGCGCGGGCGTACGACCGCGCCCGAGGGGCTGGCTCTGGGTCACGAGATCACCGGCGAGGTCATCGAGACCGGACCCGGGGTCGAGTTCATCAAGACCGGCGACCTGGTCTCCGTACCGTTCAACATCGCCTGCGGCCGCTGCCGCAACTGCAAAGAGGGCAAGACCGGCGTCTGCCTGAACGTGAACCCGGACCGCCCGGGATCCGCGTACGGCTACGTCGACATGGGCGGCTGGGTCGGCGGCCAGGCGGAGTACGCGCTGGTGCCGTACGCCGACTGGAACCTGCTGAAGTTCCCGGACAAGGACCAGGCGATGGCGAAAATCCGGGACCTGACCATGCTCTCGGACATCTTCCCGACCGGGTTCCACGGCTGCGTGACAGCGGGAGTCGGACCGGGCTCGACGGTCTACATCGCGGGCGCGGGGCCGGTCGGTCTGGCGGCGGCGACCTCGGCCTTCCTGCTCGGCGCCTCGGCCGTCATCGTGGGCGATCTGCAGAAGGAACGCCTCGCCCAGGCCAAGAGCTTCGGCTGCGAGACCATCGACGTCTCGAAGGGCAATCCGCCGGACCAGATCGAGCAGATCCTCGGCGAGCCGGAGGTCGACTGCGCGGTCGACGCGGTGGGGTTCGAGGCCCGCGGGCATGGGGACGAAGCCCAGGTCGAACGCCCGGCGACGGTGCTCAACACGGTCATGGACGTGACCCGGGCCGGCGGCGCGGTCGGCATCCCCGGCCTCTACGTGACCGGTGACCCGGGGGCCGCCGACGAGGCCGCCAAGACCGGCTCGCTGTCGATCCGGCTCGGACTCGGCTGGGCCAAGTCGCTGGCGTTCACGACCGGGCAATGCCCCGTCATGCGCTACCACCGGCAGCTGATGAACGCGATCCTGCACGACCGGACCCAGATCGCGAAGAACGTGAACGCGACGGTCATCCCGCTCGACCGCGCACCCGAGGGCTACGAGGAGTTCGACAAGGGCGCCGCGCGCAAGTACGTCCTCGATCCGCACGGCATGATCGGCTAGCGATCGGCCGCTGCCGGCGGTGGGGCCGGTCGACTCCGGCTCCACCGCCGGTGGCGGCGCCAACCGCCGGGCATCGTGCGCCAGTCGACGAGCGTTCCAAGTTCGGTGTCCGCTTCCGACGCTTTCGTTCCCGCCTCCCTCCCGTACACGCGGTATCGCGGGCGACATGTCGGACCTGCGGCGCGCGTACGGGAGGGACGCGGTCAGCAACGCGGGACATGAGAGGGCGCCGACAACGGCCAGCGCCCCCGACCCCCGCCCAACGCGGGTCCTAGGTCGCCGCGTCGAGGCGCTGTCGCTGCTCGTCGGTGAGCACGATCGACACACCGGCGATCGCCTCCTCCAACTGCTCCGCTCTGCTGACGCCGACGATCGGCGTGATGGCCGGATCGCCGCCGGCCAGCCAGGCCAGCACGATCTGGTTGCGGGTGGCACCGATCTCCTCGGCCACCTCACCCAGCACGGCCAGCCGCCGGGTCGTTCCCGGGTGGTCGTACGCCTCGCCGAACGGCCGATCTGGCCGGGCGTAGCTGCCACGCAGCAGCGGGCTGTACGCCCACAGCCACAGATCGGGATCGCTGCGGGCGTAGTCGATCGACTCAGCGCCCGCCATGCCGAACGGGTGATCCTGTCCGGCGACCGGGGCCAGGGGTCGTGGCTGCACGTAGGAGTAGCTGAGCTGCAGCGCGGTGTACGGCTCCCAGCCGTGTCGGGTCGCGATCTGACGAGCCCGCTCGACGCGCCAGGCCGGATGGTTCGACGCTCCGAGCCGTCTGACCTTGCCGTTGGCGACGAGATCGGCCATCGCCTCGACGGTCTCCTCGAGGCCGACCTCGCGATCCTCCAAATGCGCCCAGTAGAGATCGACGTGGTCGGTGCCCAGCCGCCGCAGACTCCCCTCGATCCCCTTCGCGATGACCGGCGCCGACAGGCCCTGGCGATTGTCCGGCCACTCGGCGTCGGGTAGCGGCTCGGCGCCGACCTTCGTACTCAGGAAGACCCGCTCTCGCAGCCCCGGCCGACCGCCGAGCCAGCGGCCGATGACCGACTCGCTCTGACCGCCGGACCGCGACGGATCGGCCCAGAACGCATAGCAGTCGGCGGTGTCGAGGATCGTCCCGCCGGCATCGACGAACCGGTCCAGCAGCGCGAACGCATCGGCCTCGTCGACCCCGGTGCCGAAGTGCATCGTGCCCAACGCCAGGTTCACCTGGGTCATATCGGTCCTTCCACCGCGGGCTGCCCCACCACACGCTGTCACACTGGGACCGCTGCGCTAGGCTCGCGTGGTCCCTAGGGTCGCGGAGACAGGCCCTGAAGCCCCCATAGCTCAGGGGATAGAGCACCGGCCTCCGGAGCCGGGTGCGCAGGTTCGAATCCTGCTGGGGGCGCACTGCGTGAACGGCATTGCCGGGCGGTCGACGGAGGCGAAGATGCGGGTTGGCCTGGGCCTGGCAGCGCTCGGCCGACCGGCCTACATCAACCTCGGCCGTGATCGCGATCTCCCCGCCGACCGCAGCATCGACGTCATGCGGGCGGCGACCTGGCAGGTGCTCGACGCCGCGTACGAAGCCGGCGTCCGATGGATCGACGTCGCCCGCTCGTACGGTCGGTCGGAGGAGTTTCTCAGCGGCTGGCTCGACGCCCGTCACGTGACGGACGTGACCGTCTCGAGCAAGTGGGGCTATGCCTACGTCGGTGACTGGCGGATGGACGTCGACATCCACGAGGTCAAGGAACACTCGCTGGCCCAGTTCGCCCGCCAGTGGGACGAGAGCCGCGATCTGCTGGGCGATCGGATCGCGCTCTACCAGGTGCATTCGCTGACGCCGGACAGTCCGGTGTTCACCGAGCCGGAGCTGCAGGCGGCGCTGGCAGACCTGACCGACGAGGGCGTCCGCGTGGGGTTCTCGACATCGGGACCGCGGCAGGCCGAGGCCGTCGACCGGGCACTCGCACTGCGATCGGACGGGCGGCCGGTCTTCACTGCGGTGCAGTCGACCTGGAACGTCTTGGAGCCGTCGGTGGGCGAAGCACTGGCTCGGGCGCATGACGCCGGCGCGCTTGTACTCACCAAGGAGACGCTGGCCAACGGCCGGCTCGCCTCCGAGGCGCCGGCGACTCTGGCCGCGATGGCCGACCATCACGGGGTGAGCCCGAGCGCAGTCGGGATCGCCGCCGTGCTCGCTCGGTCCTGGGCCGACACGGTGCTGATCGGGCCGTCGACCGTGGAGCAGCTGCGTGACAATCTCGACGGCCTGACGGTGCGACTCACAGACCATGATCACGAGCAGCTCGCGACACTCGCGGAGACGCCGGATGCCTACTGGGCAAGGCGATCCGCCCTGCCGTGGCAGTGAGATCGAGGCGAGGCGGCAACGGTCCCGCATCATCAGATGGGCCGACCCGCAGCGGTCGGCGCATCTGATGAAGGGCGCCACGCCATGGCCCCGAGACCCGTAACGGTTCGCCGTTCGGGCTAACCAACGATGCGCCCCCGTGCAGCGCCGCATCGCTGGCTAGCTGATGGACAAGAGCCGAACCACGGCCGCCGTGATACGCAGTGTGATCTGCATGACGTTGGCGGCGGCGGCAGCTAGCGGCGGCGGCGACGCGGCGCCAGGCGTACCGACGGGAGCTCCGGAGCGGGCACCCGCTCGCCGTCGTGTCCGGGCACGATGCCGAACCGCTGGCCGTCCATGCGCTCCCAGTCGGCACGGGCGGCGGCGATCTCCTCGTGGCTGCGGCCGACAAAGTTCCACCACATGACGAGCTCATCCGTGAACGGTGCACCGCCGAGCAGCAACAGCCGGCTGTCGGTCGCGGCCGAGAGCTCGATCTCGTCGCGTCCACTGCCGAGGTAGACCAGAGCCTCCGGGTCCAGGTCGACGCCGACGGTCGTGACAGCTCCGTCGAGCAGCAACAGGCCGTGCTCGAAGTCCGATCGCAGCGGGAGCCTCGCCGTCGCGCCGCCGGAGAGTGCGAGCTCCGCACCGAGCAGTGGACTGTAGGTGGTGGCCGGCGACTCGACGCCGGCCAGCTCGCCCATCAGGACCGTGGCCCGCAGGCCGTCGGCTTCGTGACGGGGCAGCTCGACATGGCGCTCGAAGGCCGGCTCCACGGTCGCGTCGGCGGCCGGCAGGGCCACCCAGAGCTGCAACCCGTCGAGCAGCGGCCGGTCGCCGAGGGAGAGCTCTGAATGCGAAATGCCGCCGCCGCTGGTCATCAGGTTGAGCTGTCCCGGCTCGATCTCGACGTCGTTGCCGAGACTGTCTCGATGCCGGATCCGTCCGGCCAGCGGCCAGGTCACGGTCTGCAGCCCGATGTGAGGGTGCGGCAGCACGCGCATGTCGTCGTGTTGCGGCCCGAACTTGTCGAGGAAGCACCAGGCGCCGACGGTCGGCAGCACCCGCTGCGGCAGCAGACGATGAACCTCGATGCCCCGGATGCCGCCGAGTGGGACGACACGGGACTCGTAGCGCTCGACCACCGGTCCGCGGACGTCGGCGGAGTGGCACGGCGTCTCGGTCGGACGGGTGTCGACGTTACTCATCGCGACTCGCCGAGGATGCCTGCGGCCATCGGACGTGGTCGTCGTAGTCCGACGTCTGCTGCAACACCCGGGTGACGAACGGACACAGCGGCACGATAGTCCGCTCGCTCCGGACCGTGTCGTCGAGCGCCTCGCGTACGAGGATGGTGCCCAGACCCTGCCCGCCGAACGTGTCGTCGATCTCGGTGTGGGTGAAGACGGTGGCCCGATCACCCTCGCGATAGGCGCTGAATCCGGCCATGCGGTCACCGGACCAGATCTCGTAGCGGTTTCGTTCCGGATTGCGAATCACTCGAATGGCCGCAGCGGGTTCGGTCACCTCACCGACGGTACCTCCTCGGGCGGTATCGAAGGCAACCTCAGCATCCGCCCTCGAGCTGGCCGTCCTTGCCGGCTCGTCGGGCGATGCTGTGTGCCTGGGCCAGGTTCGGGTAGACGACACTCTCGGCACCCGCGTAGCCGGTGCGTCCGCTGATCACGCACTGCTTGACCTTGCCGGGATCGATCTGCAGCACGGCCCGCGAGAGCCGATAGAGCTCGATCGGGTTGACGTCGACGTCGGTCTGCTTGACGAACGTCAGCAGCAGCCCCTCCAGGGCACCGGGGTCCTTCGTCACCGACAGCGCCTTGCGGAGCCCGTCGATCAGGAAGCGGCCCTGGTTGTACGACCGGTCGAAGTCGCCGCCGGGCAGCTGATGGCGCTCGCGTACGAAGACCAGCGCCTCGACACCGTCCAGGTTGTTCCAGCCGTGATGGATCTTCGCCAGCCGCTCGGCGAAGCTGTGGCGCGACCACACGCGGACGCCGCCCATCCGCCACACCATCCGCGAGAAGCCCCAGAAGCTGGTCGTGAACACGTAGTCGGGGGCGATGCCCACCATGTTGGCCACCGACTGGGCCATCAGCTGCGGCCCGCCGTAGACCATCGACGAGTTGATCTTGTTGCGTCCGTGGCCCGGGATGTCGACGTAGGAGTCCCGTGGAATCCCGATGATCGTGGCGTGGCCGGTGTGCGGGCTGAAGCCGACCAGCTGGATGGTGTCGGCCCGGCTGCTCAGGACGGACTGGCCGGGCCGGGCGTCCGAGCCCAGCGCGAGGATCCACACCACACCCGGATCGGTGTCGATCCCGGTCACGCCCTCGACCTTCATCAGGCTGGCGTCGAAGCGCTGCCGGCCCGAGTCGGGCACGACGACCGCGACGAACGCGAGCAACAGGCCCAGCATCACGAACCGGCGGGCGTGCTTCACCACGGTGGACCTTCGCATCCTCATGCCCGCCCGTTCCCTCGGCTCGATCCCTTGTCCTGCTTGCCGTTGCCTTGGCCCTTCGACTTGTCCGGCTTGTTGCTGGGGTTGTGCTGCTGCTTGTCGCGCTTGGCGCGGAGGTGGGCGACGTAGGCGCCGGGCGCACCGACCGCGCGCTGCAGGTCGAAGCCGAAGATCCGCCAGCCGGCCTTGGTCTTGGTGAGGTAGAGCTCGCCGGTGACGGCCAGCTCGGACGCCGAGCCGCCCTCGTCGGCGCCGACCATCACCAGCTCCACCCGAGCGGTCGCGCCGGACGCACGATGCCCTGGTGCGAAGACGTACAGCCGGACCACCTGACGGGTGGGTACGACCTGCACCCACTGCGACCCGAGCTGCGCGTTGGTCGTCACGCCGGAGTCGCGCTCGGCCAGCTTGGCGGCACCAGGGGTGAAGGCGGCGTCGTAGCCGGAGAAGCTCGATCGCGGATAGTCGCCGCTGAGGAAACCGCCGTTGAACCAGGTCGCGACCACGTGGCCGAGCCGCGTCGACACCGCCTTGGCGTCCGCCTTCGGAAGCGCGCCGGACACCCGGGCGATCTTCACGTCGAGGTTCGCGGGCTGCTGCTTCAGCGTCGGAGCACCGGACTGGTTCGTGGGTTCGGGCGCCGAGGAGTCGTCATCGTCGCCGGAGCAGGCGGCAGCCAGCAGAGCCAGCGCCACCACGGGTACGGCCAGTCGTCGCCGTAGGTCGGTCACCCGCCCCAGGATGGTCCGCTGGGCCGAGGTGTCAAACGCCGGGCTCCCCGATCGGAGTCAGTCGTGGACCTGGCACAGCGGGTAGATGTCGGCTTTGTCGGATCCGACCAGCTCGGCCTGGTACTCCGCCTGGGTGTGCCAGCCCTGGTCAGGGACGTACCAGTCGGCCGGACCGCGCTCCTCGGCCTCGGCCAGGAAGTCCGACACGTCCAGGTGCGCGAGCATCTGGTCGGTCGGCGTACGGAGTCGGATCGACTGCGAATCGGCGTCTCGCCAGCCCGAGTCGAGCGGATCGGCCTCGCGGAAGCCGGCCGGGACGAGGCCGACGGTGACGGTGGTGAGCGGCGCACCGTTCGGCGACTTCGACGTGACTCGCCAGGTGTCGTACGCCGATCCGTCCGCGTCGAGCAGCTCGTAGGTCAGGGACCGGACACTGGTGCACTCGGCACCGAGCCAGACGACCAGCCGGCCCGACGAGTCGACCTGGTAACCGCCTTCGTAGCTGTTCAGAGCGGGGTGATCGGCTGACGAGCAGCCGACAAGCGCCAGAGCTACGGCGATCAGCAGCGGGCAGCCGTACCGTCGGATCATCGTGGGGACCGACCGTAGGTGACTGATCGGCACCTGTACAGCGAGGACTGCCGGTCCCGTTTCCTTGTCCGGGGGATTAGCCTTGTCGTGTCACATTCCTACCGTCGGTGTAGAGCGGAAGAGGCGATCCAAGGCCGTGGCCTCGCAAGACAAACCCGTGACTCCGCAGGACAGTCCGTTGGCGGCGTTCGGCGCCAACGAGTGGCTTGTGGAGGAGATGTACGAGCGCTACCGAGAAGACCCCGATTCGGTCGACAAGGAGTGGCTCGCCTTCTTCCGGGATCTCGGCGACCGGTCCCCGACCGGGCAGCCGAACGCCACCAACTCCAGCCCGGCCGCACCGGCCACTCGAAACGCCACCCCGACGCCGACCAAACCCGCCGCGCCGGCTCCGGCGCCGCAGGCCGAGCCTCAGGTCAACGCCCAGCCCCAGGTCAAGGCAGAGCCCCAGGTCAAGGCTGAGCCCCAGGTCAAGGCAGAGCCACCGGCGAAGCCGCAGCCGGCCGCCCGCCCGGTCCCCAAGGATCAGCCGGCCCGGCCCAGTCGCGCGGCCGCCGGCTCCGAGGTCGAGCAGGTCCGGCTCAGGGGCGCCGCCGCGCGCACCGCGATCAACATGGACGCTTCGCTCACCGTGCCGACCGCGACCAGCGTCCGCTCGGTGCCGGTCAAGCTCCTGATCGACAACCGGATCGTCATCAACAGCCATCTGCGCCGGGCCCGCGGTGGCAAGGTGTCGTTCACCCACATCATCGGCTTCGCACTGGTCCAGGCGCTGAAGTCGATGCCCGAGATGAACGTCGGCTACGACGAGGTCGACGGCAAGCCCACGATGCTGCGACCGAGCAACATCAACCTTGGCCTGGCCATCGACCTGCAGAAGTCCGACGGATCCCGGCAACTGGTCGTCCCCTCGATCAAGGCTGCGGAGTCGATGGACTTCGCGGCCTTCTGGGCTGCCTACGAGGACATCATCCGCCGGGCCCGCGCCGGTCAGCTGACCGTCGAGGACTTCCAGGGCACGACGGTGACCCTGACCAACCCCGGCACGATCGGCACCAACCACTCGGTGCCGCGACTGATGAAGGGCCAGGGCTGCATCATCGGCGTGGGCTCGATGGAGTACCCGCCCGAATTCCAGGGCGCCTCCGAGCCGACCATCGCGAACCTGGCGATCTCCAAGATGATGACGCTGACCTCGACGTACGATCACCGGGTCATCCAGGGCGCGCAGTCCGGCGAGTTCCTGCGGCGCGTCCACCAGCTGCTGCTCGGCGAGGACCAGTTCTACGACACGATCTTCCGGGCGCTGCGGATCCCGTACGAGCCGGTGCGCTGGGCCAAGGACATCCCGGTCAACCACGACGACGAGATCCACAAGCAGGCGCGGGTGCTCGAGCTGATCCACGCCTACCGGGTGCGCGGCCACATGATGGCCGACACCGACCCGCTGGAGTACCGCCAGCGCAGCCACCCCGACCTCGACGTGCTCAGCCACGACCTGACCCTGTGGGATCTCGAGCGCGAGTTCGCGACCGGGTCGTTCGGCGGCGCGCAGCGATTCATGAAACTGCGGCACATCCTCGGCATCCTGCGCGACTCGTACTGCCGCACGGTCGGCATCGAGTACATGCACATCCAGGACCCCGAGCAGCGGCACTGGATCCAGGAGCGGGTCGAGCGGCCGCACGAGAAGCCGCCCCGCGAGGAGCAGTTGCGGATCCTGCACAAGCTCAACCAGGCCGAGGCGTTCGAAACGTTCCTGCAGACCAAGTTCGTCGGCCAGAAGCGGTTCAGCCTCGAAGGCGCCGAGACGACGGTGCCGCTGATCGACGAGATCGTCGACGCCGCGGCGCAGGCCGAGCTCGACGAGGTGTGCGTCGGCATGGCGCACCGCGGCCGGCTCAACGTTCTGGTCAACATCGTCGGCAAGCGGATCGGCGACGTGTTCCGCGAGTTCGAGGGCAACATCGACCCGCGTACGGTCCAGGGCTCCGGTGACGTGAAGTACCACCTCGGTGCCGAGGGCGAGTTCGTCGGCCAGGACGGCGACACGATCAAGGTGTCGCTGGCCGCGAACCCATCGCATCTCGAGACGGTCGACCCGGTGCTCGAGGGGATCGCCCGGGCCAAGCAGGACCTGCTCGACAAGGGCGCCGACTACCCCGTCCTGCCGCTGCTGGTCCACGGCGACGCGGCCTTCGCGGGCCAGGGTGTCGTCGCGGAGACGCTCAACCTGTCGCAACTGCGCGGCTACCGCACCGGCGGCACGGTCCATGTCGTGGTCAACAACCAGGTGGGGTTCACGACGTCGCCGGCCCAGTCGCGGTCGTCGCTCTACTGCACCGACGTGGCCCGGATGGTCCAGGCGCCGATCTTCCACGTCAACGGTGACGACCCCGAGGCATGCATCCGGGTGGCCCGGCTGGCGTTCGACTACCGCCAGGCGTTCAACACCGACGTGGTCATCGACCTGGTCTGCTACCGGCGGCGCGGCCACAACGAGGGCGACGACCCGTCGTACACGCAGCCGCTGATGTACGACCTGATCGAGAAGAAGCGCTCGGTGCGCAAGCTCTACACCGAGGCGCTGATCGGTCGGGGCGACATCACTCTCGACGAGGCCGAGTCGGTGATGCAGGACTACCAGGCCCTGCTGGAGCGGGTCTTCACCGAGGTTCGCGAGGCGAAGTCGACGCCGCCGGAGGACTACGCCACGGTCCCGGAGTATCCCGACAAGCCGACCGAGGAGGAGCAGACCGCCGTCACGCCCGAGGTGCTCAAGACGATCTCGGACGCCTACGACACTCCGCCCGACGGCTTCACGGTGCATCCGAAGGTGCTGCCGCAGTTGCAGCGCCGGGCCGCCGCGATCACGCAGGGCCCGATCGACTGGGGCACCGCCGAGATCATCGCGCTCGGCTCACTGCTGCTGCAGAACCGGCCGGTCCGGCTGGCCGGGCAGGACTCCCGTCGCGGCACGTTCGTCCAGCGGTTCGCCACGATCATCGACCGCAAGTCCGCGGCCGAGTGGACTCCGCTGGCGACCCTGAGCGAGGATCAGGCGCCCTTCTACATCTACGACTCGCTGCTGTCGGAGTACGCCGCGATGGGCTTCGAGTACGGCTACTCCGTGGCCCGGCCCGAGGCACTGGTGATGTGGGAGGCGCAGTTCGGCGACTTCGCCAACGGCGCCCAGGTGATCATCGACGAGTACATCTCGTCCGGCCAGGCCAAGTGGGGCCAGAAGTCCGGCGTCGTACTCTTGCTCCCCCACGGCTACGAGGGACAGGGTCCGGACCACTCGTCCGGTCGGATCGAGCGCTTCCTCACCCTCGCTGCGGAGGACGCGATAACAGTCGCGCAGCCGTCGACGCCGGCGTCCTACTTCCACCTGCTGCGGCGGCACACGTTGGAGCAAAACCACAAGCCGATGATCGTCTTCACGCCGAAGTCGATGCTGCGGGCCAAGGCCGCCGTCTCGACGCCGGAGGACTTCACGTCCGGCACGTTCCAGCCGATCATCCCCGACGACAAGGTCGATCCCGGCCGGGTCGAGCGGGTGCTGCTGTGCAGCGGTCGGATCGCGTGGGACCTGCTGGCCGAGCGGACCAAGCGCGAGGGCGACGAGCCGACCACGGCCATCCTGCGGGTCGAGCAGCTCTACCCGTGGCCGGTGCAGCCGCTGAAGACCGAGCTCGCGAAGTACCCGAACGTGGCGCAGCTGCGCTGGGTCCAGGACGAGCCGGCCAACATGGGCGCGTGGCCGCACATGGCACTGCACCTGACGCCGCAGCTCGACGGCCTGCCGTTCTACCGGGTCTCACGGCCCGAGTCGACGTCGCCGGCGGTCGGCCAGCACTCCCGCCACATCGAGGAGCAGCGGGCGCTCGTGCAGCAGGCGTTCGCCTGACGAGGGGCAGCGCGGGTGTACTTCACCGATCGAGGGATCGAGGAGCTCGAGTCCCGCCGAGGCGACGAGGACGTCACCTTGGCGTGGCTGGCCGATCGGCTGCGGGAGTTCTGCGATCTCAATCCGGAGTTCGAGACCCCCGTCGAGCGGTTCGCCACCTGGCTCGCTCGGCTCGACGACGAGGACGACTGACCCTTATCGACGACTGGCTCAGCCGCGTCTGAGCCGGACCTCCGGCTCCTGGAACGACGGCTCGGGCTTGCGCGACCCGTCCGGCTCGAATCCGTGGCGGGCGTAGAACCCGCGGGCCCGGTCGTTGGCCTCGAAGACCCACAGGTACGCCGGCGCGTCACCGATCGCGGCCTCGAGCAGTCGGTGTCCCACACCGCCGCCGTACTGCGAGGCACGGACGTAGATCGCGTACAGCTCCAGGTCGAGGTCGATGTCGCCGTCGCGTCCCGGACCCGCCGACGCGAACCCGACCAGCTCCCTGTCGTCGGCGACGGCCAGCCAATGCGGCAAGCCGTCGGCGATGTACGAGCGCCATCGCTCCGTACGCTCCTCGAGGTCGTCGGTGAGTCTGGCCAGGACGTCGGGATCGGTGAACGGGGCGTACGCCTCGCGCCAGCACGCGATGTGGAGCGCGGCACCGGCCGCCGCGTCGTCGGCGACAGCGGGTCGGATCGTCACCATGGCGGGCTCCCTCGAGGCGACCGGATCTAGAGGGTCAGGACGACCTTGCCGAACAGCTCGCCGCGCTCCATCGCGGCGAAGCCGTCACGGGCCTGGTCGAGCGGCAGCGTCCGATCGATCAGCGGCCGGACGCCGGAGACGTCGAGGAAGCTCGCCACCTGAGCGAGCTCGGTACGGGTGCCCATCGTGGTGCCCTGGATCCGCATCGACAGGTAGAAGATGCGTCGCAGCTCGGCGGTCGGCGGCTTCTCCCCCGACGTCGCGCCGCTGAGTACCAGCGTGCCGCCGGGCCGCAGCGACTTGATCGAGTGCGACCAGGTGACCTCGCCGACGGTGTCCATGACGGCGTCGACCCGATGCGGCAACCGGGCGCCGGTCTCGACGGCGGCATGGGCGCCGATCGACAGGGCGCGCTTGCGCTTGGCCTCGTCGCGGCTGGTCGCGAAGACTCGCAGGCCGCCGGCCCGGGCCAGCATGATCAACGCGGTCGCGACGCCACCACCGGCGCCCTGCACGAGGACACTGTCACCCGGCTTGAGTCGGGCCTGGCCGAACAGCATGCGATAGGCCGTGAGGTACGCGGTCGGAAGGCAGGCCGCCTCCTCCCACGACAGCGCCGCCGGCTTTGGGATCAGATTGCGTCGCGGCACCGCGACCCGCTCGGCGAACGTGCCGTCGTAGCGCTCGGACAGCAGCGAGCGTTTCGGATCGAGCGTCTCGTCGCCGAGCCAGGTCGGCTCGCTGATCACCGAGTGGATCAGGACGTCGTTGCCGTCAGCGTCGACGCCGGCCGCGTCACACCCGAGGATGCGAGGCAGCTCGTCCGCGGACAGGCCGACGCCCTTGAGCGACCACAGATCGTGGTGGTTCAACGCCGCCGCCCGGACCGAGACCGTCGTCCAGTCGTCCCGTGGCAGCGCGGGATCCGGACGCTCCCCGAAGGCCAGTCCGGCCAGTGGATCGGTGGGATCGAAGGCGGCGGCATAGACGGCAAACATCCCCCGACCATAAGGCACACCTCATGGCAACCTGTCACGCATCATGGGCTACAACCCGTGCGGAGTGCGGTTTCCCATGAGCTCATGGGAAACCGAAGTGCGGTTCAGCGTCGGAACAGCGGCCACACTCGCCGTATGACTCTGGCCACGATGTCGGCCTCCGGGATCGCACCGACCGACCACGAGTCGACCCCCTCGGCCGGGTTGTCCCGCTCGACCCACCAGCCGTCTGATTCGCGGCGAACCACCCGCTTCACGGCGACGACTCCGTCAGGCAGCCGAACGACCGCCAGGTCACCGATCCGGGGCGATGCGCCGTACCGTACGAGCAGCCGATCGCCGTCCCACAACGTCGGCTGCATCGACCGTCCGCGTACGACCGCGAAACCCCACGCCACCTGCACTCCTCCCGCCCGTTAGGCCGGCATCGCCGCGGGTAAGGTCACGGTTACGTGCAAACAATTGCCTTCTCAACGAGAAAGGACCATGCGGTGCGATTCTTTGCCCCGACCATCGAGGTCCAAGCACATTGCGATCTGCCCTGCGGCGTCTACGACCCGGCGCAGGCCCACATCGAAGCACAGTCGGTCAAGGCCATCTGCGAGAAGGTCGCCGACAACGACGATCCTGACTTCCGGATGCGCGCGATGATCATCAAGGAGCAGCGGTCCGAGCTCGTCAAGCACCACCTCTGGGTGCTGTGGACCGACTACTTCAAGCCGCCGCACTTCGAGAAGTACCCCCAGCTGCACCAGCTGTTCAACGAGGCCACCAAGCTCGCGGGCGCGGCCGGCACCAAGGGCAGCTTTAGTGTCGAGACTGCCAACGAGCTGCTCGGGAAGATCGACGAGATCGCCGACATCTTCACCGCGACCAAGCAGGGCTGAATCCGTCGAAATCCGCCGTTCCCTGTCGCGTCACGCCTGACGCACAGGGAGCTGCGGAGTTCGACTGCGCCCATGGCGATACCACGTTCTCGTGGTGTCTGCGCACTCCGCATGGCGTCGATGCCGTGCAGAGTGTTCACACGCCATGCTGAGTACGGCGACTGGCCGACTGCCGCGCGTGACTTTTCGACTGGTATGCACGTCTTGCACTACGCCATGTGTACCCCGTCGCCCGCGGCAAGCCATCCCGGTCTGTCCTGACACGACATGGTTCTGGGGCGCGACACGCCGCTGTAACGGAATCCACAGGCTTCAGGGGGTTGTCTCTCCAGTGCTTTCTTGCAACGATCATGGATGCGTACCACGCAAACAGCGCTGGTGGGCTGTGTGCGCGTTCCCCGGAGAGCTGCCTAACCCTACCAGTTGACTGACATAGTGAACCCTTTCACAACATGGACGAACCGCCGGTCGCGTAGACGACCGGTGGACAATCGATAAGAACGAGGAGTCGCCGCCATGGATTGGCGCCATCGCTCTGCGTGTCTCGATGAAGACCCAGAGCTGTTCTTCCCGATCGGTAACACCGGTCCCGCCATCCTCCAGATCGAGGAGGCGAAGGCAGTGTGCCGGCGTTGCGAGGTTCGTGAACAGTGCCTCTCCTGGGCGCTGGAATCGGGGCAGGACCACGGCGTCTGGGGTGGCATGAGCGAGGACGAGCGGCGTGCGCTGAAGCGCCGGACCGCTCGGGCCCGCATCCGTACCGCCTGAGTCTTCGCCGCTACGTCAACGGGGCGTCGACTCTCACACAGGTCCCCCGTTCGGCGCCGGCCGCCACGACGAGCCGGCCGCTCAGTTCGCCCTCGACCAGGGTGCGCATGATCGACATGCCGAGGCTACTCGACGTCTCGGGGTCGAAGCCCTCGGGCAGACCTCGCCCGTCGTCCTCGACGCTGATCTCGAGCCGGCCGGCGAATCGCCGTGCGGTCACCACGACATGTCCCGGTCCGGCAGCGAAGCCGTGGACGACCGCGTTCTGCATCGCCTCGGTGAGCACCATCGCCAGCGAGGTCGCCACCGCCGCCGGCACGGTCCCGAAGCTCCCGCGGCGCTCGGTCGTGACCGCTGCGCCCGGCGATGCCACCTCGATGACCATGTGCCGCAACTGATCCATGACCTGATCGAAGTCGACGGTCTCGTCGAACCCCTGACTCAACGTCTCGTGTACGACCGCGATCGCGGCCACGCGTTGCACCGCCTCGTCGAGCGCCGCCCGGCCCTCGGCCGCCGACAGTCGTCGGGCCTGCAGCCGCAGGAGCGCGGCCACCGTCTGCAGGTTGTTCTTGACCCGATGGTGGATCTCGCGAATCGTCGCCTCTCGAGTCACCAGCTCACGTTCGCGACTGCGCAGATCGGTCACGTCGCGCAGCAGCACCAGACCGCCAAGGTGCTGGTCGTCGGCGGACAGAGGGATGGCCCGGATCACCAACGCTGCAGCGGTGTTCTCGACCTCGGCCTCGCGCGCCACCTGGCCGTCGAGCACGGCCCGAAGGTTCTGCGACACCGGCTCGGCCGACGGCGGCACCAGCGATCGGGTCATGTCGGCCAGGTTGACGCCCACCAGGTCGCCGACGAGTCCGAGCCGGCGGAACGCCGACATCGCGTTCGGGCTGGCATACCGTACGACGCCGTCGACGTCGGTACGGACGAAGCCGTCGCCCACTCGCATCGAGTCGGCCAGCTCCGATCGCTCCCCCGGCGTCGGGAACCGGCCCTGGCTGATCATCTTGGTCAGCTCGGCGGCGGTCTGAAGGTACGCCAGCTCCAGCCGGCTCGGGGTCCGTACGCCCATCAGGTTGGTGCTTCGCGCGATCACCCCAAGGAGGGCGTCGTCGCGGCGCACCGGGATGGTCTCCACCCGCACGGGCACCTCGTCCCGCCACTCCGGATCGCCCTCGCGCACGATGCGGCCGTCCCGCCAGGCGAGGTCGAGCAGCGGCCGACGGCCCTGGGGAACGAAGCTGCCGACGATGTCGTCGACGTAGGCGGTCGGCCCGGTGGTCGGACGCATCTGTGCACCGGCCCAGAATCCCCGGCCCTCGGCATCGGGCAGCCACAGGATCAGGTCGGCGAACGACAGGTCGGCGATGATCTGCCAGTCGGCCAAGAGCCGGTGTAACCAGGCCAAATCGGCGTCGGACAGCGCGGTGTGGTGCCGCAGAACGTCGTCCAACGTGGGCATTTCACTAAGCGTAGCTGCGAAGTTGGCAACTACCGCGGGGCGAGCTACTGAGGGCGATTGACTCGTGACACGATAGGCCGCGTGTCGGAGGCATATTGGCAGGCGGTTCTCGCTAGCGGAGTCGATGTCCCTCCGGACCGAGACCTCAACGACATGACCACCGAGCTCGTCACGATGCTCGGTGATCCTCGGCCCCGCCGCCGCGATGACCTGGCCTACCCGATCCTCGCGACCTGGATCAGCCGAGGGGTCTACGACGATCTCCTGGTCGGACTCGGCGACGGGATCGTTGTCGGCCTGGAGCACGGCCTCGGCGCGGACGGCGACGACTCAGTGCTGCGACGGTCGTTCAGCGCGCTGATCCTGGCCGAGATCGTGGGCCGCGACAACGAGGCGCTGCTGCTGCCCGGCGACGTCGTGATGCGATGGGGCGACCTCGTCACGTCCTGGTTCGTACGCGAGCGCGACCTGCGCGGCTGGGTGCCTAACCGCGGCTGGGCGCATGCGGTCGCGCACGGTGCCGATCTGGTCGGCCAGCTGGCTCGGAGCCGGCACTTCGGCGCCCTCGAGCTGACGGTGCTGCTCGATGTGATCGGCGACCGGGTCCTCGCGCCCACCTCCTACGTCCTCCAGCACGGCGAGGAGGATCGCCTCGCCTACGCGATCATGACGATCCTCCATCGCAACGTCGTCCAGTTCCGGGTCGTCGAGCCGTGGCTGAGCCGGATCGGCGCCGGCATCCGGCAGCCGCCGGCCCGTGGCGGTGGCGCGGAGTGGCCGACGCCAGCTGCGACCAACAGCATCTCGTTCCTGCGCGCCTTGCACGTGCAGTTGGCACTCGGCGTACGCGGCCGGGCCGACATCACCGACGACGCGAAGCTGTTCTCCGAGCCGACTCCCAACCGGGCCGACCTGCTGCTGATCGTCCTCGACCAACTGCGCGCGGCGAGCCCGTGGCTGTTCCAGACCCCGGCGGCGGCCGCCCTCGCGACACCGGCTCTGGAGACCGAGCGCGCCAGGTAGCCTGCGGCTCATGGGCGTCTCTCCTTACCCCGGGCCGTCGCGAGCGGCGGTCGGCGGAGTGTCTCGCAAGGCCGAGGAGCGAAGGCGCACTGGGACAGTGCGGCGAGTGACGAGAACGCAGCGAGACGCCCGCCGGGCGTCGCGTAGTAGGCCACCGGGGTAAGGAGAGACGCCCGTGGCGACTGAGCCCACCATCGAGACCTCGCAGTCCCCGCCCCGTGTCGAGGGCCATGGCGGCGACCATGCCGTCGCGGTCGCGCGAGCGCACGGTGTCGAGACGATGTGGACCCTGTCCGGCGCTCATGTGTTCCCGATGTACGACGGCGCGGTCAAAGCCGATCCGCCGATGCGGTTGATCGACGTACGCCACGAGCCGAGTGCGGTGTTCGCTGCCGAAGCGACCGGCAAGCTGACCCGGGCACCCGGACTCGCCGTACTCACCGCCGGGCCCGGCGTCACCAACGGTGTCAGCCCGATCGCGCAGGCCCGGTTCGCCGGCTCGCCGCTGGTCGTCGTCGGTGGCCGGGCGCCGACGCAGCGGTGGGGCATGGGCAGCCTGCAAGAGCTCGATCACCCGCCGATCCTCAGCTCCATCACCAAGTCCGCGACGACAGCGCATCGGGTCGAGGACATCGCCGGCGTCATGGAGGCGGCGTTCACGACGGCCGGCAGCTCGCATCGCGGGCCGGCGTTCGTCGACGTCCCCATGGACCAACTGTTCTCCCGCGTCGAGATCGAGCCGCCGATGCCGAAGTCGGTACGCGGCGCCGAGCCCGACGCGGATGCGCTGGCGGCGATCGCCAAGCTCCTGGCGCGAGCCGAGCGGCCGGTGCTGATCATCGGCACCGATGTCTGGTCGGACCGGGCCGAGACTGCAGCGGCCGAGTTCGTCGAGCGGCTCGGCGTACCGGTCATCGCCAACGGGATGGGCCGCGGCATCGTCCCCGGCGGACATCCACTGACCGTCACCAAGGCGCGCCGAATCGCCTTCGGACAGTGCGATCTGGCGATCGTCGTCGGAGCGCCGCTCGACTTCCGGCTGGGCTACGGATCGTTCGGCGGCAAGGACGACCGGCCCGCGGCGCATGTCGTCCACATCGCCGACGCGGCCGATCAGCTCGCGAGCCATGTCGAGCTCGCGGGCTCCGCCGCGGGCGACCTGACCGCCTGCTTCGACGGCCTGGCGGCGGCTGTGGAGCGGTCGACCCGCAAGCCCGACTGGAGCTCGTGGACCGACACACTCACGGGGGCGATCGCTTCCGCGACGGAGGCCGATGCCGAGCTGCTGGCCGCCGACTCCGATCCGATCCACCCGGCCCGGATCTATGGCGAGCTGGTGCCGCGACTCGACGACGACGCCGTGGTGATCGGCGACGGCGGCGACTTCGTGTCGTTCGCGGGCAAGTACATCGAGCCGCGCCGGCCGGGCGGCTGGCTCGACCCAGGGCCGTTCGGCTGTCTCGGCGCCGGTCTCGGTGCTGCGATGGCGGCTCGCGTCGCTCGCCCTTCGTCGCAGATCGTCTTGCTGCTCGGCGACGGCGCGGCCGGCATGTCGTTGATGGACGTCGACACCCTCGTGCGGCACAACCTGCCCGTGGTGATGGTGGTGGGCAATAACGCGGCATGGGGCTTGGAGAAGCATCCGATGCAGTTCCTCTACGGCTACCACGTCGCCGCCGAGCTGAAGCCTGGCACCGGCTATGACGAGGTGGTCCGCGCGCTCGGCGGCGACGGGGAGACCGTCACCGCACCGTCCGACATCGGGCCGGCCCTCGACCGGGCCTTCCGCTCCGGCGGGCCCTACCTGGTCAACGTTCTGACCGATCCGGAGATCGCCTATCCCCGCAACACGACCGGCGTGTGATGACGCCGGTCGAGAGGGGGTCGCTGGTCCAGATCCGGCTGGCGTCGCCGAGTGAGTACGCCGTGGTCGGCGATCTGACCGTCGACGCCTACACCGCCGACGGTTACCTCGACGAATCCGACGACTACGCGGACCATTTGCGCGATGCGTCCGGCCGGGCGGTCGATGCGGAGTTGTGGGTCGCCGCCGACGACAGTGGCGTGGTCGGCTCGGTGACCTACTGCCCGCCCGGGTCGCGTTGGTGCGAGTTGGCGACCGAGCCGGACCAAGGCGAGTTCCGCATGCTGGCCGTGGCGCCGGCGGCTCGGCGCGCGGGCGTCGGCCGGGCCCTCGTCGACCTCTGCATCGCGCGTTCGCGGACCCTCGGACATCGCGAGCTCGTCATGTCGAGTCTGGCGGAGATGACCGCGGCGCATCGGTTGTACGGCCGGCTGGGTTTCGTCCGGGCACCCGAGCTCGACTGGGAGCCGGTTCCCGGGATCGTGCTGCTCGGCTTCCGGCTGCCGCTGGTCAGCCGAGTCGACCCAGGAAACGATCCCGGTTGACGATCACCCGGCTCACCTCGCCGTGGCCCACGATCGTGCCGTCGGAATCCTCCGCGGCGACCGAGAAGCGGACCAGCCGGCCGTCCACATGGGTGACGGCGGCTCGTACGACGATCTGAGCGCCGACCGGACTCGGCCGCTCGTGGGCTACGGTCACGCGGGAGCCGACCGAGGTGCGTTCGGCATCCAGTGCGGAGTCGATCGCCTCGCAGGTGGCGGCTTCGCACCACGCGAGCAGCCGAGGCGTCGCCAGGACCGGGAGATCACCGCTGCCCATCGCACTAGCCGTGTCGGCGTCCGTGACCGTACGGGTGAGGGTGGCGGAGCGTCCCACGTCGATGCCGGCAGTCATGGTGAGGATGGTCGCACGACGGTCGGCGCAGCCGACAGCAGCGGCGGATCGTCGGTCAGATGGAGGGGATCAGTGAGGGCGGTCGATGCGCATGTCGATGGGCGCGCCCAGCTGGACCTGGACCTCGTGGATCGAGAAGAGCACCCGCTCCCGCAGCTGCTGCGGTGCCTCCTCGCAGCACGACCGGGCGACCAGCGACTTCACGATGCGGTCGAGGTCGTACTTCTCCAGGCACGGGTGGCACTCGTCGAGGTGCTCGGCGATCTCGGTCCCGCTGGCGTCGTCGATCTCGTGATCGAGGAACAGATAGAGCTGCGCAAGGATCTGAGCGCAGTCATGTGCATGCGGCTTGCCGCAACTCATTACCGGTCACCTGCTCCAGATGCGGCCATTCCACGGTCGCGAGCGTAATCGGCCAGCTGCTTGCGCAGTTGGCGTCGCCCGCGGTGCAGCCGAGACATCACGGTGCCGATCGGCGTGTCCATGATCTCGGCGATCTCCTTGTACGGGAAGCCCTCGACGTCGGCCAAGTAGACCGCGAGCCGGAAGTCCTCCGGCAACTCGGCGAGGGCGTTCTTGACGTCTGAGTCGGGCAGGTGCTCCAGCGCCTGCATCTCCGCGGACTTCAGCCCACTGGCCGTGTGGGACTCCGCAGCGGCCAGCTGCCAGTCCTCGATCTCTTCGGTCATGTGCTGGGCCGGCTGCCGCTGCTTCTTGCGGTAGGAGTTGATGTAGGTGTTGGTGAGGATCCGGTAGAGCCAAGCCTTCAGGTTGGTGCCCGGCTTGAACTGGTGGAAGGCGCTGTACGCCTTCGCAAAGGTCTCCTGGACCAGATCCTCGGCGTCTGCTGGCTTGCGAGTCATCCGCAAGGCCGCTGAGTAGAGCTGGTCGAGGAACGGCAGGGCATCCCGCTCGAAACGCGCGGCACGGGCCTCCGGCGTCTCACTGGCTACGTCGACCGGCTCCTGGTCGATGTCGTTGACTTCGGTCATCGAGGACAAGCCTACCGGCGGCCACTGGTCGGGCAGGGTCGCGAGCACCGACACCTCCGTTGAAAATGGATCAGCTGACAGTTGTTTCAACGGGATCGACCGGTGGGTTGTTCCCCTACTGTCCCGTACGGCCGTCGACCCAGGCGGCGACGGCGTCGACGACGGCGGCCAGCGCCTGGTCAGCCGTCGTGGCGGCCCGCTTGGGGACCTTGAACGAATGATCGGCGTCCGGGACGCCGACCAGGCTCTGCTGCGGCGGAAACTCGGCCGGCCCGCCGAACGAGTCCCGCTCGCCCTGTACCACCAGCGTCGGCAGCTCGGCGCCCAGCAGCTCGTCGATCCGGGACTTTTCGGGCCGACCGGGCGGATGTAGAGGAAACGCCAAGGCCACCACGCCGACAGCGCCGAGGCCCTTCCCAGTCCGGCAGGCGACCCTGGCACCGGCGCTGCGGCCGCCGACGAACATCGGGGTCCGCGGCCGGAGCCGGTTGACGACCGCGACGAAGCCCTCGTCGAGTGCCTCCGGGCGAGACGCGATCCGCCGCCCGGCGACCCGCCACGGTTGCTCGACCAGCGCGACCGAGATGCCGCGGCGCGGCAGTCCAGCGGCCAGGGCGGCCAGGTCCGGCGCGTCGATCCCGCGGCCGGCGCCGTGCGTCAGGACCAGCGTCGCCCGGGGCCGAGGCGACCGGCGCTGGACCAGCCGAGCGGGTCCCTGCGGCGTCTCGATCACCCGGTCGGTCACGACGCGTCCTCGTCCGCCCCCTCGGCCGGTAGCGGATCGACCAGCTCCGGCCCGTTGTTGCGTACGTTGTTGACCTGCTTCGACACCGGGTAGATGTCCAGGCTCCCGGCCGGCGGCGGCGCCATCAGCGTCCGGATCGCGTCCGCGTCGTTGAGCCGCGGATCGAGCCACGCCTCCCAGTTCTCCGGCGCGACCGTCATCGGCATCCGGTCGTGGATGTGGCCGACGTCGTCGGTCGCCGACGTCGTGATGATTGTGTACGTGATCAGCCAGGCGTCCGGATCGCCGTCGGGCTTGTCCTTGTCGCGCCAGAACTCGTAGAGCCCCGCCAGCGGCAGTACGTCGCCGGACTTGGGGTGCAGATAGAACGGCTGCTTCAGCGGCTTGCCCGACTTGCCGAGCTGCTCGGTCGGGAACCACTCGTAGAACCCGTCGATCGGGACGATCAGCCGCCGCCTCGCGAACGGCCGCCGGAACGACGGCTTCTGATCCACCGTCTCGGCCCGGGCGTTGATCATGCGGCCGAGTTTCGGTTCCTTGGACCACGACGGCACCAGGCCCCAGGTCAACGTACGCAGCTGGCGGACCGGCTCGGCGTCGTCCGGAGCGTCCTTCGGCAGCCGGGCGAGCACCACCGGCGACTTCTTGGTCGGAGCCACGTTGTAGTCCGGGGACAGCTGCTCCTGGACGTCGATCTGATCGACCTCGAACTCGGCCGCCAGGTCGTCGGCCGACCGGCTGGAGGCATACCTACCGCACATATGGGCAGCCTGCCACAGTCTTCCGACACGTCCAGGGCCTGTCACTTCGCATGGCGAGTACGCACTCTGCATGGCGTCGACACCGTGCAGAGTGCGCACGTACCACGAGGACGTGGTATCGCAGCAGCCCGGCCGGGCCAGGATCGCCGCCCGGGGACGGCGCCTGACCCGGCCGGGACCGGATGGGCTGCTCTCAGGTCAGGCTGCGTCCTCGGGCGCGAAGGCGTAGACCTTGTTGTTGTTGCCGCCGGCGCCGAGCATGTAGCCCGAGCCCCAGTAGACCGTCCCGTCGACGACCGACGGCCCGGAGCCGATCCGGCCGCCGCCCGCGAAGCTCCACAAGACCTCACCGGTCGCGGCGTCGAGCGCGTACATGTTGTTGCCGGTGCTCGCCGATCCGAGGTAGACGACGCCGTTGGCCACGGTCACGAACCCGATGTCCCGCTCCATCTGCGGATCCGGGGTCTGCCAGAGGATCTCTCCGGTGGCCGTGTCGAGTGCGGCCCACGATCCGCCTCGGGTGGTCTGACCGGCGAACGGACCGGATCCACCGAGGGTGTATGGCTGGCGGGATCCGTTCGCCTCGGCGACGTAGATCCGCTTGCTGTCGGTCGCCGAGCCCCACTCCATGCCGCCGATGAAGCTCCCCGGACCGACCATGGTGTCCCAGACGACCTCGCCGGTGTCAGGGTCGAGGGCCCAGTAGATGCCGCTCTTCTGGCCGATGCCGAGCAACTGCTGAGACTCACCGGTGCCCGGGTCAGTCGTCGTGAACATCTGCGGTCCGGAGCCGAAGTCGAAGTCCGGTCCACACTCGGGCCGACCGATGCAGGCGCCGGAGAACACGTCAGCGTCGAGGGTTCGGGTCGCCCATTTGACCGAGCCGTCGGACAGCCGTAGCGCCATGATCGAGTCGGCGTGGTTGTCGGCGGGCGACGGCTCGCAGTCGGTCTGGCCCGGCTCGGTGCAGACGCCCTCGGGCGCGGTGTAGTTGTTGCCGGTCCCGAAGTAGAGCAGGCCGCGCCGCTCGTCAACGACCGGCGACGAACCCCACACGGCGTTGCCGCTGTAGAAGCCCGGCTGGTTGATGTCACCGCCGCCGTTGTTCGATGGCACCATGTACGACTTCCACAGGATGTCGCCGGTCTTGAGGTCCAGCGCCACGATCGACCCACGGAACGTGCAGCATTCGTACGCTGGGTTTCCGGACAGCGGCTCCTCCTTGGAGGCGACCGCCGTGTAGACGACGCCCTTCGACACCACCGGTGCGGCGGTGATCGTCGACGCTGGATGCTCGCTGACCTTGGTGGCCCAGATCGGGTCGCCGGTCGACCGATTGACCGCGTAGATCTGCGCGCCGCCGGTGAGGTTGGGTCCGTTGATCCAGCCGTCTCCGGTGATCAGCTTGTTGCCGACGATCGCGGGGCTCGGCCGCGACACGTCGTTCGGCACTCCGGTGTACTTGGAGACCGGGTTCGACCAGCGCACTTCACCGCTGTCGGCGTCGACGGCCCACAGACTGCCACCCTGGTCGGAGAAGTAGACCGTGCCGCCGAACACCGTCGGTGTCGACGTCACATTGCCGGCCGTGGTGACGCTCCACTTCGGCGTCATCGACGCCACGTTGTCCGGAGAGATCTGGTGTTCGTTCGGGTTCGAGCGGGTGTTGTTCAGATTCTGACCCGACATCGCCCACTGGCCGCCGGCGGAGCCGTCGCCGGCACTTGGTCCGGTCGCCGGAGCGGCGGCGCCGCCCGTCGTGACCAGACCCGCGACGACGACCATCGTCGCCGCGACGGTCGTTAACGCCGCCCGTGGAAGTCTGCCCCGTGTCGAGTGCGGTCTCGTCATGGATGCGTGCACCTTCCGATTCACCTCGTGTCCCTTGATCGGTGTCACTGGATACGGTCGTCGGTGCCGCGGCAGGCACCCGAGATGCGTACGTCGGACCGGCGCGATGCCCGGCCGCACACGTACTGCTCCCCAAGCGGCACACATTCTGTGGCTACGGCGAAACCGACGATCCGGATTCCGAGGCGGAGAACCATTCTTCTCGGGTTAACTCACCCGTTACGGATCGCCGCTGCGGCCGTTGTGAGCAGGCCGTGCAACCTCGCAGGTCGGGCCGGACGTACTAGGGGTATGAGGCGTTCCTCGTCCGGTCGCGACGATCAGTTCCGGCTGTACGTGACCGAGCGACGGGGAGGTCTGTTGCGGGTGGCGACCCTGCTGTCGGCCGGCAACGCCCATCGGGCCGAGGACCTGGTCCAGAACGTCCTGTTGCGGATGTACCTGTCGTGGCCGCGGATCCGGTCGGACACGCGCGACGCGTACGCCCGCAAGATGCTGGTGAACGCCGATCTCGACGAGCGGCGCCGGCGCCATGCCCGGGTCGAGGTGACCCACGCCGAGGTGCCGGACGTCGTGGTCGAGGACGCCGAACCGATCGACACCGAGGAGACTGTCTTCCGGGCGCTGGCGCAACTGCCGCCCGGGATGCGGGCCGCCGTCGTCCTGCGACATGTGGCCGACGTCAGTGTGGCCGAGACCGCCGATGCCCTGGGCTGCAGCGAGGGCACCGTCAAGAGCCAGACCGCCCGTGGACTGGCGCAGTTGCGGACCGCGCTGAACGGCAACGCCACTGTCGAGAGAGGACACGGACATGATTGACATCGAGCGGTTGCTGGACCAGACGGCTCGATCGGCCGAGGCCACGCCGTCGCCGGAGGTGGTGGAGGCAGACGTACGCCGGGCCCGGTCGGCCCTCCTGCACCGGCGCCGTCGCCGTGCGGTCTGGACATCGGTCGCGAGTACGGCGGCCGTCGCGGCCGTGATGGGGGCAGCGGTCGTCATCGGAGGCGCCGATCGCACCGGCGACACGCCCACGGCCCGGCCGAACGCGACCCAGTCGCAAGGGCAGGCGCCGGACGGCGACGGGGTCGACCTGGTCACCTACAACGGCGAGCAGCCTCCTGGGTTCATCGTCGACTTGGTGCCGGAGGACTGGTACATCCAGCAGCCCGACCACGGCGCCTACAGCCTGTCGATCGCGCGGGACGGCGACACGTCGTCGCCGGACGCCTTCGTCGGCAAGCTCGTGGTCACCCTCCTGAGCAGCGACGCGTCGGTGCCGAAGAACGGCGAGCCGGTCGACATCAACGGGCGGGAGGGCGTGATCAGTCCGTCCGACGGCGGCGCCACGACGCTGATCTTCCCGTACGCGGACGGTCGCTACGTCGAGATCCAGGCCTGGAGCATGGCCGACCTCGGCTGGTCCAACGACCAGCTGGTTCGCTTCGCCGAGGGCATCACGGTGACGGCGAGCGCCAAGGCCGGCGTCGGCTGATCGATCACCGAGCGGGTCGCCGTCGCCTCCGTCCTCCCCTTGCTCGGGCGAAGGCGACCGCGGCCCGAGGTCAGCGCGCCAGTTCGTCGAGGAGCACGGAGGCGGCGTCGCGGGAGCTCGGCAGCCCCTCGATCCACACCGGCGCTCTTCCCGGTCGATGCCGGCCACCGACCGGCTCATGAGGAGGACCCGCAACGCCTCCACCTGAGCCGCCAACTCGCCCTGGCGTCGAACCAGCGCCACGGCTCGATGCACTCCGGCCCGGGCGAACGTCTCGCCGCCGGAGTAGACCGCCCGCAACGCGTCGGCCGCCTCGGCCATCCGCAGGGCGGAGCCGAAGCGCCGGGTGACCGAGGCCGATCTCCCCTCGGCGATCCCGTCGGCCCGGCGGGCGACCTGGTCTGCCTCGACGACGACCGGCGCCCGCTCGTCGGCGACCCGCGCGCCACTGACCGCCGCCTCGCGATAGACCTCGTCCAGCCGGCTCCGCAGATGCGCCAGGCTGGCGAGGCCGGTCAGCGGGTCGTCGCAGGACAGCCCGTGCAGGTAGCGCATCGACATCTCGGTCCAGGCCAGACAGAGATCGTGTACGACCCGGTAGTCCGGCTGGTCGGCGCCGGCGTCCGCATAGGTCGCCTCGAGGTCGGCGACGACCTCGTCGAGCGGTACGCCGTCGCCCGCCAGATCGCGTCCGGACTCCACGGCGGCGGCTCTCACGTCGCCGCCGGAGCGCAACACGTCGATCACCGGGTCGAACCCGCGAGGGACCGGCGGTCCCGTACTCACCGGGCAGTCCCGGCCTGGTCCGCCCGGTCAGATCCTTGCGCCGAGCCAGATGGGCGAAATGCACCGCTGCCACCTCCTTCGGAGATGAGACGGAGTACGGCCCAGGTCATGACGGCGTTTCGGGTCAGAAGACGGCGAAACTCCCACCCCGCCGACAGACACATCGGGCGAATGTGCGTATGCTGTCCGGCACCCGTGGTCCGTGTGTCTTGTTTGCGCGGTACAAGCAGTCCGACTCGGACCCATCGACGACTCGCGATGGATATGACTGACTTCAGTGCCACGACGGAAACCAGCGACCCCGAACTCATCTCCCAGGTCCGCGCCGGAGACATCGACGCCTACGGCCTGCTCTACGACCGACATCGCGACGCCGCGATCCGGCTCGCCCGGCAACTGGCGTCCGGGACCGAGGCCGACGACCTCGTCTCGGAGTCGTTCGCCAAGCTGCTGCAGGCCATCCAGGGCGGCGGAGGTCCGGACGTCTCGTTCCGGGCCTACCTGCTGACCTGCGTACGCCGGCTCCACATCGACCGGCTTCGGGCCGGCGACCCGATGCAGTCCACCGACGACCTCGAGCCGTTCGACCCGGGGACGCCCTTCGAGGACCCGGCGCTGGACGACTTCGAGCGGGTCGCGACCGCGCGTGCCTTCGCCTCGCTGCCGGAGCGGTGGCAGCTGGTGCTCTGGCACACCGAGGTCGAGGGCGACAAGCCCGCCGAGATCGCGCCGCTGCTCGGCATGACGGCCAACAGCGTGGCCGCGATGGCCTACCGGGCCCGAGAGGGTCTGCGCCAGGCCTACCTGCGCGCCCATCTCGCCGACACCGCCGACGACTCGTGCCGCTGGGTCACCGAGCACCTCGGCGGCTTCGTCCGCGGCGGACTGTCGCGGCGCGACCACCACAAGGTCGAGTCGCATCTCGACGACTGCCGCAGCTGCACCGCCGTCTATCTCGAGTTGGTCGAGGTCAACTCCAACCTGCGGGTGCTGCTGGCCCCGATCCTGCTCGGCGCCGCCGCGACTGGTTACCTCACGGCCGCCGGCCACACCGGCATCGGCCTGGCCGCGCCGCGGTGGTTGCGCGGTCGCAAGGTGCTTCGCGGTCACCAGGGCGCCGCTGCCGCGGCCGTGGCCGCCGTCGCGGTCACGGCGATCGCGGCGACCGCGATGATCGGCACCCGAAGCGCCGACACGGACCAGAGCAACGGATCGGGCGTGAGCAGCAAGCTCACCGACGACAGCCCGTCCGACAGCACCGACGCCGCCGAGCCCACCGACCGCACCGATCGGCCGAACCGCGGCGACCACCGCGGCCACGCCAAGAACCGCCGCGACGACCTCGACCGGTCGCATCACGCGGGCGATCCGCAAGGCGTGGAGGACGCGCCGAGCGCCAGGCACGGCAACGCCGACGACCCCGGTCAGACCGAGTCGACGTCCAGCGACCCGACCGCCACCGAGCCGACCGGCACCGACCCGACTCAGACGATGCCGACCGAGTCGACTGAGCCGACCAGCGATCCGAATACGCCCACCGGCACGACCGAGCCCACCCAGCCCACCCAACCGACCAACGACCCGTCGGATCCGCTGGCCGACCTTGGGGTCGGGCCGAAGATCCACAAGCAGGACTTCCTCGGCCTGCTCTGGAACGAGGTGCGGATTCCGGCCAGCGGCGTACAGAAGGTCGACAGCGCCACCATGGTCGTCACGGTGCAGAACCTGGTCAGCTGGAGCGACTCGAGCGGCGGCGACGTGGCCGACTGGGCGTGCAGCGAGGTCAGCACGGACACGATTCAGTGCACGCTGGACGACGTCGCGCAGGCCGGCGACCCGCAGGATCTCGGTCTGAGCCTGACCACCAGCGGGACCGACTCCGAGGTCACGGCGAGCATCTCGGCCAGCGACTACCGCGACCCGAAGCCGGGCAACAACTCGGTGTCGACCCACGTGGTCCTCTAGCTACACTCGACAGCCGGGCGCAGACGAGAACGAGTACGTCTCCGACCACCGGAGCACAGAGAGCCGCCACCAGGCTGAGACGGCGGCCTCCGGACGGAGACCGAAGACACCTCCGAGCCCGCTGAATCGAGGTCGGGCGTTCGCGCCCGACGAAGGTGCGGTGGCACCGCGAGATCCCGCTCGCCCGCGCCTCCCGGGATGAACTCCGAGGAGGTGCTTTCCATCATGACGCTCCCCCGTACGCTGACGCGCGACCTGCCGCAGCGAGTCGGCGACGAGGTACGCCTGCAAGGGTGGATCCACCGTCGCCGCCGACTCGCATCGGTGACCTTCTGCGTGCTTCGCGACCGCAGTGGTCTCGGCCAGGTCGTCGTCAAGGACCCCGCTGCGCTGCGCCAACTGGACGAGCTCGGCGAGGAGACCGTGATCGACGTGACCGGCACGGCGGTGGCCAACCCGCAGGCACCGGGCGGCGTCGAGATCGTCGAGCCGACCCTGCGGCCGCTGACCGACCCGGCCGAGCCGCCGCCGGTGGAGCTGTGGCGGCCGTCCCTGACCGCGACGCTGCCCACCCTGCTCGACAACGCCCCCACGACCTGGCGGCATCCGCGCCGGCAGGCGGTCTGGCAGTTGGCGGCGGCGACCCTGCACGGGTTCCGGTCCGCGCTGCTCGATCTGGACTTCACCGAGGTCCAGACGCCGAAGGTGGTCGGCACCGCGACCGAGTCCGGCGCCAACGTCTTCGGCGTCGACTGGTTCAGCACACCGGCCTACCTGGCCCAGTCGCCGCAGTTCTACAAGCAGACGCTGGTCGGTGTCTTCGAGCGGGTCTTCGAGATCGGGCCGGTCTTTCGCGCCGAGCCACACGACACGGTCCGGCACCTCGCCGAGTACGTCTCGCTGGATGCCGAGTTCGGTTTCATCGACGACCACCGCGACGTGCTCAGGGTGCTGCGAGAGGTCGTCGCCGGCATGGTCGGCGCGGTGGCGACCCGAGCCGCGCCGGCGGTCGAGCAGTTGGAGCTGACCCTGCCGGTCGTACCCGAGACGATTCCGCTGCTCCACTTCCGCGACGCCCTGAAGATGCTCCGGGCCGACCCGGACGAGGTCGACCTCAGCCCGGAGCACGAACGAGCGCTTGGGCGTTGGGGGCTCGAGGAGCACGGCAGTGACTTCGTCGCCGTCGAGGGCTATCCGATGGCGAAGCGGCCGTTCTACACCCATGCAGAGCCCGGCGACCCGCGCTGGTCCAACTCCTTCGACCTGCTGTTCCGCGGCCTGGAGCTGACCACCGGCGGGCAGCGGCTGCACCGTTACGCCGACTACCTGGCGGCCCTCGCCGCCAAGGGCGAGTCGCCGGAGGCGTACGCCGGCTATCTCGACGCGTTCGCGCACGGCATGCCGCCGCACGGCGGTTTCGCGATCGGCCTCGAACGCTGGACCGCCCGGCTCGTGGGTGCGGACAACGTCCGCGAGACGACGCTGTTCCCACGCGACCTGCACCGGCTGGCGCCGTGAGGCTCTGCGCAAGAATGGCCTCATGACGTTGCTGCGTGCGATTGCCCGGCCGATGCTCGCCTCGACCTTCGTCGTGGGCGCCGCCCGAGCGCTGAAGGACCCCGAGGCACAGGCGGTCCGGGCCAAGCCGGTCACGGACCGGGTCGTTCTGCTGCTGCAACGAGCCGCACCGGGTCTGCCGGTCCCGAGCAACCCGGCCACCTGGGTGCGGATCAACGGTGCCGTGCAGATCGTGGGCGCCGGCATGCTCGCAACCGGCCGCTTCCCACGGCTGGCCGCGGCGGTGCTCGCAGGGAGCATGGTGCCGACGACCGTCGCCGGTCACGCGTTCTGGGCCGAGCCCGACCCGAAAGCCCGGGCCGCGCAACGCATCCACTTCTTCAAGAACGTGTCCACGACCGGCGGGCTGGTGATAGTGGCGCTCGATCGTCCGCCGGCGAAAGAGAAGTCCACCAGCAAGCCCAAGAAGGCCGCGGGCTGACCGTGTGGTCGGCGCCGCGAGCTCGGCAACCACTGGACGCCACGGTCCGACTGCCGGGCTCGAAGTCGCTGACCAATCGGGTCCTCGTTCTCGCCGCGCTCGCGGACGGGCCATCGACACTGACCCGGCCGCTGCTTGCCCGCGACAGCTGGCTGATGGCCGACGCGCTTCGAGCCCTCGGCACCGCGATCGACACGGTCGAGGACGGTTGGCGGGTCACGCCCGCCGAGCTGCGCGGTCCGGCGACGGTGGACTGCGGTCTGGCCGGGACCCTGATGCGGTTCCTGCCACCGGTCGCCGCGCTGGCCGACGGGCCGGTCGACTTCGACGGTGACCTCCGAGCCCGGGAACGCCCGATGCAGGCGATGATCGGCGCCCTGCGCAAGCTCGGCGTCGAGATCGACGACGACGGCCGCGGCACGCTGCCGTTCCGGCTGACCGGCGCCGGCGGAGTCGACGGCGGCGCGCTGACGATCGACGCGTCCGCGTCGAGCCAGTACGTCTCCGGGCTGCTGCTGGCCAGCGCGCGCTACCGCGACGGGATCGACCTGCGCCACGACGGCAAGCCGGTGCCGTCGCAGCCGCACATCGACATGACGATCCGCCAGTTGCGGATCCGGGGCGTCGAGGTGGACGACACCGAGCCGAACCACTGGCGAGTGGCGCCCGGACCGATCAACGCGCTCGACACCGTCATCGAGCCGGACCTCTCAAACGCCGCACCGTTCCTCGCGGCCGCCCTCGTGACTCGCGGTCGAGTGCGCGTACCGGACTGGCCGGACGACACCGACCAGGCAGGCGCCGCGGTGCCGAGTCTGCTGTCGCAGCTGGGTGGCGAGGTCGTACGCGACGGCGCGGACCTGGTCGTGTCCGGCACCGGATCCATCGAGGGCATCACTGCCGATCTCCACGACGTCGGCGAGCTGACACCGGTCGTCGCGGCCCTCTGCGCCCTCGCCGAGGGACCGTCGCAGCTGTCGGGCATCGCCCATCTGCGCGGCCACGAGACCGATCGGCTCGACGCGCTCAGCCACGAGATCAATGCGCTCGGCGGCGACGTCACCCCGCTCGACGATGGCCTCCGGATCGTGCCGAAACCCTTGCGGGGTGGGATCTTCGCCAGTCATGCCGACCACCGGATGGCCCACGCCGGCGCCATCCTGGGCCTCGCGATCGACGGCGTCTGCGTCGACGACATCGAGGCGACGGCCAAGACGTTTCCAGGATTCGCCGACGCGTGGGAGCGGCTGGTCCGATGACCTCCGGCTACGACGTCGACGACCACGAGCGGTTCGACCGTCCGAAGCGCCGCAGCCGACCGCGTACGAAGCAGCGACCCGCCCACGACGACGCCGTGACCGGCAGGGTCATCACGCTCAACCGCGGCCGATACACGCTGCTGGTCGACGGCGCCGACGGCGAACGCACCGTGACGGCCATGAAGGCAAGGGCGCTGGGCCGCGGCAGCATCGTCGTCGGCGACGACGTTCGGATCGTCGGCGACATCAGCGGAGCCGACGGGAGCCTGGCCCGAATCGTCGACGTCGAGCCCCGCCGGTCGGTGCTGCGACGTACCGCCGACGACGACGATCCGATCGAGCGGGTCATCGTCGCCAACGCCGACCAGATGGTCATCGTCGTGGCACTGGCCGATCCGGAGCCACGCCCACGGCTGATCGACCGCTGTCTGGTGGCTGCATACGACGCCGACATGGACCCATTGCTCTGCCTCACCAAGGCCGACCTCAAATCGAGCAGCGAGGAGCTCGAGCAGTACGAGCCGCTCGGCGTGCCCACGGTCACGACCCGGCAGGGCGGCGACCTCGATCCGTTGCGCGACGCCCTGCGCGATCGGACCAGCGTGCTCGTCGGCCACAGTGGCGTCGGCAAGTCGACGCTGGTCAACGCCCTCATCCCGGGAGCCGATCGGGTCACGAGCGAGGTCAACGTCGTGACCGGGCGGGGCCGGCATACGTCGACATCGGCCTACGCCTTGCGGCTGCCGTTCGGCGGCTGGCTCGTCGACACGCCGGGCATCCGCTCGTTCGGCCTCGCCCACGTCGACCTCGGCCATGTGCTGTCGGCCTTCGGCGATCTCGCGGCGGCGACGGCGAACTGTCCGCGTGGCTGCACCCACACCGCCGACGAGCCCGAGTGCGGTCTCGACGCGGCGGTGGCGGCCGGCGAGATCGATCCGCGCCGGGTCGACTCGTTCCGGCGCCTGCTGGCCAGCCGCGAGCCGCGCGCCGGCGACTAGGGCGATCGATCCACCACGACGAGTCCGTAGTCCTGGTCGCCGGTCGGGTTCCAGACCGCACGGGAGCCCTGCTCGCCGGTACGAACCGTCTGCACCACCACGGCGACCGCGCCGACAACCACCAAGGCGGCGACGATGGCCCGGATGACGGTGTCCAGGCTCGTTTCGCCTTGCTCGCTATCGGGGTCCCCCCGATGCGCGGGGAACGGCCCGAGCTCGTCGTCGGGTCGCAGCACGTACGCGGCGATCAGCACGATGATGGTGAAGACGATCACGATGTACCACAGCTGATTGGCCAGGTGCTGATGACGGTCGATCGGGTCCAGCAGCGGGTTGGGCGCACTACCCGCCGACTGGGGCGGCACGAGCACTTTCTTGAGGTTCAAGCCGCTCTGGCGAGCGACGAACGTCGAGGCGAGGGAGACGAGTGCGAGGACCACCATCGGCCATCGCAGTGACCGGCGGAACCGCGGCACCAGGAACAGCACAGCGATCAGGGCGGTCAGGGGAACCAGGACGACGACGGCGTGCACCACCAGTGGGTGGAGGGGCAGACCGTTGATCTCCTTCGGCATCGAGACCTCCTCGATCGGGTCGATGGCCAGGCACCATCCTCGTGGGTAATACGCGACGCGACCAGGATCTGGACTGGTGCGTCGTATGACGCACCGCCGGACGAGGACTAGGGTGCCCTCGTGGCGGCTTCCTTCACCGACGACCTGCGTCTGGCTCATGTACTGGCCGACGACGCCGAATCGATTGCGATGGATCGGTTCAAATCACTCGACCTGCACGTCGTGACGAAGCCGGACCTGTCTCCTGTGAGCGATGCCGACCACTCGGTCGAGCAGGCCGTCCGCCGCACGCTGGCCCGGGCCCGGCCACGCGACGCCGTGCAGGGCGAGGAGCAGGGTACGTCCGGCTGGGGGCCGCGTCGGTGGGTGATCGATCCCATCGACGGCACCAAGAACTTCGTGCGCGGCGTACCCGTCTGGGCGACCCTGATCGCGCTGATGGTCGACGACGAGGTCGTGGTCGGCTGCGTGTCGGCCCCCGCGCTCGGCCGACGGTGGTGGGCCAGCAAGGACGGCGGCGCCTGGACCGGCCGATCGCTGATGCATGCCAGGGAGTGCCACGTCTCCGACGTCGACGACATCGCCGACGCGTCGTTCTCGTACTCCTCGATGGCCGGCTGGGACGCGATCGGCCGCCTCGACGGTTTCCTCGCGTTGACCCGGCGGTGCTGGCGGACCCGGGCCTACGGCGACTTCTGGTCCTACACGCTCGTCGCCGAAGGCGCGGTCGACATCGCGGCCGAGCCGGAGCTGGCGCTGCACGACATGGCGGCCTGTGACGTGATCGTCCGCGAGGCCGGCGGCACGTTCGCCGGACTCGACGGCCGGCCCGGTCCGCTCGGACGCAACGCACTCGCGACCAACGACCGGCTGCACGACGCAGCCATGGCGTTCCTCGGTTATTTCCCAGATGACGACGGCGATGCCGAGGCCCGTCGCGACAACGTCTCGAGCTTCACACCGACGCGGCGGCAGTCGGACGAGCGCTGACCGGCTCCGGCTCGACGACGCGTCCGAGATTGCGTACCGAGCGGGACAGCAGCGTCGACAGTCCGAGCCCGACGTACCCGATGGCGCCGGCGATGACGACCTCGCGGGTGCCGAGCAGCAAGGCCAGCGGACCGGCCAGGATCTGCCCGATCGGGAGCGCCACGATCGATCCGAGCGCGTCGTAGGACGCTACCCGCGACAGCACCTCACCCGGGACGTGCTCCTGCAGGGCGGTCTGCCAGCCGATGCCGAAGAGCTCCATCCCGGCGCCGGCCACGAACGCGGCGGCGACCAGCGGCATCGCCTGCGGTTCCAGACCGAGCATCGCCATCGGAATGCCAAGGGTGGCGACGCTGATCATCCCGGCCCGCAAGGGGAAGCGCAGGCTCACCCGCAGCAGGACCAGGCTCATCACGAAGAAGCCCGCCGCTTCGGCGCTCAGCACCAGTCCCCAATTGCCCTCGCCGACGGTGTCGCGGGCGATCGCCGGTCCCAGGGTGAACCAGACGGCGCCAAGGATCATGTTCATCCCGCCGAACGCGGCGACGACGATCCACACCCAGGTACGCGAGGTGAACTCCGACCAGCCGACCCGGAGGTCGTGCACCATCGACGTCGTCGCCTCCCGAGCCATGGCGGGCAGCCGCAGCCGGCCCATGCAGTAGGCCGCGAGCAGGAAGCTGACTGCGTCATAGCCAACCGCCCAGCCGGAGCCGACCGTGACGACCAGCAAGCCCGCGATGCTGGGTCCGACGATGAAGGCCGCGTTGCGCGCGAAGGCCAGCAGCGCGTTGGCCTGCTGGAGGTGCGACCGATCGGTCACCTGCGGAATCGCACCCAGCAAGGCCGGGAAGCTGAACGCCACCAGGATGCCGTTGGCGGACTCGAGCCCGATCAGCATCCACAGCTCGGCACTGCCACTGATCAGCAGAACGGCGACCGCGCCTTGCGTGATCGCGGCGCCGACGTGCGACAGCACCAGCACCTGGCTGCGCGAGAACCGATCGGCGATGACGCCGCCGAGCAGCATGAGCCCGGCCATCGGAATGCTTCGCGCCGCGAGTACGAGACCCAGGTCGGACGCCTTACCGGTGAGATCGAGGACCGCGAAGGCCAGGGCGATCGGCGCCATCGCATTGCCAAGCAGCGACGCCGCCCGGCCGACGAAGAACCACCGGAACGTGGCCGTACGCATGGGCGAAAGCGAATCTTTCAGGGTCATGACTGCCCCTCCGATCTCGGATCGGTCTGCTGCATGCGGAAGAGCGCGGTGGTCATCGACACCCGGATCGCGCCCTCAGCACCGGGTGGTTGCGCGGCCCGGTGCAGTCGCATCGACGCCTCGGTGGTCGCCGTGACGACGTCCTGCCACACGTCGGGATCGACCCAGAGCTCCGCGTCGGTGAAGGCGCCAGGGCCGGACTCGTACGTCGCGTAGCGCCGGACCATCTCGCTGGCGAACGTCTGCAGGTAGAGCTGCTTGTCGTCGGAGCCCTCGTCTGAGCGATCCTTGTGGGCGCGCTCCTCCCATGGGTGCCGGTAGAGCTTGGCGGTGCCGCCTCGGATCTTGCGCTCGCCGGCCTCGACCACCTCACCGACGGCCGCCAGCTGCCGCAGGTGGTACGAGGCGTTGGCCTGCGTGATGTCGAGCTGGCGGGCGATGTCGGCCGCGCTCATCGACGTGCCGGTGAGCAGCGACAGGATCTGCAGCCGGACCGGATGCGCCAGAGCTCGTAGGGACCTGACCTCCAAAGACATGTTTGGGAGTATGCCTCGCCGACCAGCCGACTGTCAAGCAGTTCTTTGGGGGTGGCCAAGGCGATGTCCCGCTTAGCGTGCTTTGCGACCCGCCTCCCTCCCGTACGCGCGCCGCAAGGCCGACATCTCGGGCACGGGACCACGCGTACGGGAGGGAGGTGGTGGAACCGACCGGGTCAGACCGCCTGATCGGCGTCCACGACGTCCCGGACCGGGGTCGGTTCCAGAGCCGGTCGCCAGCGGCGGAGCCGGGCGAGCAGGTACGGCGTCGCGAGGAGCGCTGCCAGGTCGAACCAGCCGTAGCCGCCGGCGGCGCCAGACGGCGGATTGCCGATCGGGATCCAGCCGGTCGGGTCGTGCGACTGCCAGGTCCACGTGCCCAGCGCGGTGCCGACGATCTCGAGGTACGTCACGACGACGAAGGCGCCGATGTACAGCGGCCGCGACGGGCCCCAGGCGAGGAACCCGACCAGGCAGCCGAACCAGAGTGCGCCGAGCAGGTCCGGTCGCGGACCCAGGAACAGTCCCCACATCGCGTACGCACCGCCCGCGACGACGACGGCAGCCAGGCAACCGCGCAGGTGCCGACGCACGAAGTCCGACTGCCCGATGCTCCAGGCCGCGAGGTAGACCAGGCCGTGCCCGGGTGGCACGTAGGCCGGGACGTTGTCGAAGCGATAGACGTACACCTCGAGCAGCGGCGAGCAGATGTACTCCATCGCGGTAGCGAAGACCACGACCACCGCGGTCTGGATCCGGACCGTCGTCGACTCGCGGCGCAACGCGGCCAGGAGCAGCAGCCAGGTGGCCACACCGAGCAGCCGCTGGGTGGTCAGGCTGCCGTGGGCGTCGAGGGTCAGCACGACGGCGATCCAGCCCATCACCCACGCCGCGCGCACCATCACATCCTCTCAACAGTCGATTCGTTTCCTGTCCGACCAGGGCGAAGGGACGTTAAGCTTCGCAAACCGAACCCTGACGAGGGAGGACCACATGCGGATCAGCGACGTACTCCACTCCAAGGGCAGCACCGAGGTTGCGACGATTCGACCGGACGCGACGGTCCGTGAGCTGCTGGCCGATCTCGCCGCGCGCAACGTCGGCGCCCTCGTGGTCAGCGAGGACGGCTCCAGTGCGATCGGCATCGTCTCCGAGCGGGACGTCGTACGCCGCCTCAACGACGACGACGGCATCCTGGACGGCCCGGTATCGGCGATCATGACGACGTCGATCCAGGTCGGCGCGCCGGACGACAGCCTCGACCACCTGATGGCGCTCATGACCGAGCACCGGGTGCGACACGTGCCGGTCGTCAGCGACGGACGGCTGGTCGGGCTGGTCAGCATCGGCGACGCGGTCAAGTTGCGGCTTGGGCAGCTCGAGTTCGAGCGCGACCAACTGAACAAGTACGTCTCGGGCGCGCAGTAGCGGATGGTCACGGCGGCGCGACGAGTCTGTTTCGAGCTGCCGGTCTTCGGCACCATCGCGCTCGGTGGCGCGGTCGGAGCCGCCTCGCGCTACGAGATCACCCAGGCCTGGGATCGCAGTCCGACCGGGTTTCCGTGGCCGGTCTTCACGATCAACCTGATCGGCTGTGCGCTGATCGGAGTCCTGATGGTGCTCGTCGAGGAGCGCGTAAGTCGCCATCGACTCGTGCGCCCGTTCCTCGGCATCGGCCTGCTCGGCGGGTTCACGACGTTCTCGTCGTACGCGCTGGACATCGAGCAACTGTCCCGCGCCGGCGCCGAGACGACCGCGGCGATCTACCTGGCGGCCACGGTCTTCGGCGCGCTGCTCGCCGTCACGCTCGGCATCATGGCCACGTCGGCTGTGCTTCGCTTCCGTAGGAGGATCCGGTGACGACACTCGAGGGCGACGCCCGACGGCTCACCATCCTGATCGGCGAGAGCGACCAGTGGCACCACAAGCCGCTCTACACCGAGATCGTGCACCGAGCCCAGGCGGCTGCGCTGGCCGGCGCCACGGTGCTACGTGGGGTCGAGGGCTTCGGCGCCTCGCGGCACCTCCACACCAGCCGCATCCTGTCGCTGTCGGAGGATCTCCCGGTCGCGATCGTCATCGTCGACACGGCCGAGCGGATCGACGCCTTCCTGCCGCAGCTCGACGAGCTGGTCTCCGAGGGTCTGGTGATGGTCGACGACGTCACCGTGATCCGGCACGTCGCTCGGCCCCCGGAGCCGCCGGAGTGAACCTGGCCCTCGTGCTCGCCGGTGCGGCGATCGGCGCTCCGGCGCGCTACCTCATCGATCGAGCCATCCAGCGCTGGCGCGGCTCGCCGTTCCCCTGGGGCACCCTGACCGTCAACGTCCTCGGCTGCTTCGTGCTCGGCATCGTCGCAGAGGCGACCGCCGACAGCCAGGTGACCGCGCTGCTCGGCACCGGCTTCTGCGGTGGCTTCACGACGTACTCCACCTTCGCGTACGAGACGGCCGGTCTGAGCCGGATCGGAGCCTGGCTCCCAGCGCTGCTCAACGTCGTGGCCTCGGTCGTGTGCGGGATCGCCGCCGTCGTACTCGGCGTCGTGATCGGGGCTCAGATCGGCGGTTAGGCCACCTCTGATCCGGATCTGAGGATTTCGGGACTTCCGGCCCTAGACCTGGGACCAAAGACCCCTCATCGGTCCCGGCAGAAATGTCAGGGTCAGCGCAGAATCGCCATCTCGGGCCTGCTGACATGGGGAGGGCAGCATGGCGTCCGCTTACAACGATGTGAGCGCCGAGCCGGACACCGTCGTTCTCATCCACGGCCTCTGGCTCACTCCGAGGTGCTGGGAGCAGTGGGTCGGCCACTACGCGGACGCCGGTTTCCATGTGGCGACTCCGGCCTGGCCGGGAATGGAGATCGAGGTCGAGGCGCTGCGGGAGAACCCGACAGTCATGGCCGGGCTCGGCGTCGGTGAGGTGGCCGACCACGTCGAGACGCTGGTCCGCGAGATGACTCGCCCGCCGATCCTCATGGGTCACTCGTTCGGCGGCTTGATCGTGCAACTCCTGCTCGACCGTGGCCTCGGCGCCGCCGGTGTCACGTTGCACTCGGCCCCGGTCAAGGGCGTCTACCGGCTGCCGCTGTCCAGCCTTCGGTCGTCGTGGCCGGTGCTACGCAACCCGGCCAACCGCACCCGTACGGTCGCGCTGAACCCGCGGCAGTGGCGCTATGCCTTCGCCAACACGCTCCCGGCGGCCGAGGCCGAGGCGGCGTACGAGCGATATCACGTGCCGGCGCCGGGCCGGCCGCTCTGGCAGGCCGCGACGGGCAACCTGCGACCGCGACCGCCGACCAGGGTCGACTTCCGCTATCACCGCGCTCCCCTGCTCATGATCGCCGGCGGGGCGGACCACACGGTTCCGGCCGCGCTCTGTCGCGAGAACGCCAAGCGTTATCGCCGGTCGAGCTCGGTCACGGACTATCACGAGTTCCCCGGCCGGCCGCACTTCACCACCGGTGCGCGCGGTTGGGAGGAGGTCGCCGACTACGCGCTGGACTGGGCGGTGCGGCACACCCGCGCCGAGGCCGATCGACCGCTGCCGGGCCCCTAGGTGAGATCGCGGCCGCGCGGCTGTCTTCGATTGCTCGGCCGGCGGGTCGGATGGTCGAGGGCTGCGAGATAGGCCTCGATCTCGGCGATCCCTCGCACCGCCTCGTCGTGCGTCTCGGCGTCCCCGTGCACGTCGAGACGGCTCGGTCTCGCAGTCGCAGACAGATAGCCCGCGCACCAGTACGAACCCAGTGTCGTCAGACCGGCCAGCCCAGCCTGACCGAGTCGAAGCAGCCAAGAGCGGACCCAAGTCCGGCGTCGATCGCTCACCGCTCACCTCCGGCGATGTGGACCCCCGCCCGGTACCCCTAACGGTACCGCGAAATGCATAGCAGGAACACGGTTTCTGCGACGCAAGTCAGAACAACTGGTCCACCAGAGCCGACAGGTGCCGCAGCAGGGGTACGGCCAACGCCTGCTCGGAGGCGTCGAGGCGATCCCAGGCCACCGCGAACTGCTCGGCGACGACGGCCCGCTTCTCGGCCAGCAGCCGCTCGCCACGCGGCGTCAGGGTGAGCACGCGACGCCGGCCGTCGCCATCGGCAGCCCGACGACGGACCAGGCCGTCCCGCTCGAGGGCGGCCGCGCTCCGCGTCACGGTGGGCTGACTCAGGCTGGTGAAGTCGGCAACCGCGCCGATGCCGTCGGCGCCGCACTCCTCGATCGCATCGAGCAGCACCAACTGGGGCACCGTCACGTCGTCGAACAGCGGCTGCATCCGCCCCCGGGTACGTCGCGCGGCCGCGAGGAACGAGAGCAGGGCGTCGGCGAACTCGAAGGCCTCGCCGTCGGTGCCGGTGGCACGTCCCAGCCCGCGAACCCGCTCCGGACGATCCAGCATCGCCATGGCACTCCCTGGGTCACCTGACGCTTCTCCCTCAGACCGTACGCCCTGACCTGGCCCGATGCGGTCGTTCGGCGCACCGCGCGCGTCCCGACGATCGCCGAGACATCGAGGCCCAACGGTGCCGCTTGTCACCGATCGGCGGAATGATGGCGTCGTGACCGACTCGCGGCTGTTCGTGCTGATGGGCTCCGGGGAGACCAGTCCGACCATGGTCGACATCCACCGAGACCTGGTGAAGCGACTGGACGGCGACGGCCGTCCGAGCGGGTTGCTGCTCGACACGCCGTACGCCTTCCAGGAGAACGCGCCGAGCATCTCGGCCAAGGCCCAGCAGTACTTCGCGGAGAGCGTGGGCCTGTCCGTGGACGTGGCGCCGGCCGACGCCGAGTCCGCAGCGTCGGGGATCCGGACGGCGGACTGGGTCTTCTCGGGCCCGGGCAGCCCGACCTACGCACTGGACCAGTGGCGCGATGGTCCGGTGCAGCGGGCCCTCTAGGAGCGGCTCCGAGCCGGGCGAGGCATCACGGTGCTCGCGTCGGCCGCGGCCGTGACGGTCGGTGCGAAGGCGTTGCCGGTCTACGAGATCTACAAGGTCGGCGCGACGCCGTACTGGCTGCCGGGGCTGGGACTCACCGACGAGCTGGGCTTCGACGTCGTGGTGATCCCGCACTACGACAACACCGAGGGCGGCACGCACGACACGCGCTACTGCTACCTCGGCGAGCGGCGGCTCACGGTGCTGGAGGCCGAGCTGGCCGAGGACGGCGGTGTGCTCGGCATCGACGAGCACACCGCGGTCATCATCGACCTCGACAGGGAGACCGTCGAGGTCCACGGCCGTGGCGGATTCACCGTCCGGCGAGCCGGTCAAGCTCGGTCCTGCCGAGCGGCAGCGAGCTCACGCTGGCGACGTTGCGGGCGATGCTGGCCGGTGTTTCGGCCCCGCTGACGACGGCCCCGTCGCGCGAGTCCGAGGATCGACCGACGCCGGCGACGCGGACCCTGGTCGAGCTCACCCGCGAGGCGGAGTCGCGGTTCGACGCCGCCCAGGCCGAACGCGACGCCACCGCCATGGTCGAGTCGATCCTCGACCTCGAGACCGCCATCCGCGACTGGTCCGCAGACACCGAGGAGGACGAGGGCACCGACCTCGCCCGCGACGTCCTTCGCGGCCTGGTGATCCGGCTCGGCGAGGCCGCGACCGAGGGACTCCGCGATCCCGACGATGTCGTACGCCCGCTGGTCGATCCCCTGCTGTCGTTGCGTGAGCGGCTTCGCGAGGACGCGGCCTATCAGACCGCCGACGAGATTCGAGACATCGTCACCGAGGCGGGCATCGAGGTGCACGACATCGACACCGGCACGGAGTGGTCGACGGCCGGCCGCGAGTGACCGGCGTGACGCGCAATACCGTGGTGGCCATGACCGAGGACGTCGCGCAACTGCTCGTACGCTGTCTCGAGGCCGAAGGAGTGGAGTACGTCTTCGGCATCCCCGGCGAGGAGAACATCCGCTTCGTCGACGCCTTGTCCAAGTCGTCGATCCGCTACCTGCTGGTACGCCACGAGCAGGGCGCGTCGTTCATGGCCGAGATGTACGGCCGGGTCACCGGCAAGGCCGGCGTCTGCTCGGCGACCCTCGGTCCGGGCGCGATCAACATGCTGCAGGGCGCCGCCGACGCGACGACGAACAGCACGCCGCTGGTGGCGATCTCCGCCCAGGGCGCGCTGTCGCGGATCCACAAGGAGTCACATCAGGTCATCGACCTGGTCTCGATGTTCGATCCCGTGACGCAGTGGGCCGAGCCGATTCTGGTGCCCGAGGCGGTGCCGGAGATCGTCCGCCAGGCCTTCAAGACCGCGCAGAGCGAGCGACCCGGCGCGGTGTACTTCTCCGTGCCCGAGGACATCGAGACCGCAGTGCCGAGCACTCCGCTGAAGCCGCTGCCGATCAGCACACCTCGTGCGGACGCGCCGACAGCAGGTCAGATCGAGCGCGCCGTCCAGGTTCTGGCCGACGCCGAGAACCCGGTCGTGCTCGCCGGCCACGGCGCCGCGCGGGCCGATGCCTCAGCCGCGTTGATCCGCTTCTCCGAGACGCTGAACATTCCGGTGGCGACGACGTTCAACGGCAAGGGTGTCTTCCCCGACGACCACGACAACGCCCTCGGCACGGTCGGCTTCATGCACCGCGACTACTCGAACTTCGGATTCGAGAACGCCGACGTCATCGTCTGCGTCGGCTACGAGCTGCAGGAGTTCGACCCGGTCAAGATCAACCCTGACGCGGACAAGCGGATCCTGCACCTGCATCGCTTCCCCGCCGAGACCGATGCGCACTATCCTGTGAGCGTCGGCATCCAGGCCGACATCTCCCAGACCCTCGACGCGCTCGCCCGGGTCTGCACTCGACGCTTCGACAGCACGATCGACGATCGGATCCGCGAGCTGCTCGCGGGCGAGCTCGACTACGGACGCAACAACGACGCGTTCCCGCTCGTGCCGCAGCGGGTCGTCGCCGACACCCGCGAGGCGCTGGCCCGCGATGACATCGTCCTGGCCGACACCGGCGCAGGCAAGATGTGGATGGCGCGGCTCTATCCGACCTACGAGCCGGACACCTGCCTGGTCTCCAACGGCCTTTCTGCCATGGGCTTCGCGCTCCCCGGCGCGATCGGCGTCAAGCTGGCCCGACCCGACCGGCGGGTGCTCGCGATGATGGGCGACGGCGCGTTCCTGATGAACTCCCAGGAGCTCGAAACCGCCGTACGGGAGGACGTGCCGCTGGTCGTCCTGGTCCTGGTCGACGACGAGTACGGCCTGATCACCTGGAAGATGGAGCTCGACCTGGGCCGGCACAGCGAGACCCGGTTCGGCAACCCAGACCTGGTGACCTACGCCGAGAGCTTCGGGGCTCGCGGTTACCGAGTCGAGGCCGCCGACGAGCTGCTGCCGATCCTGCGGCAGGCGCTGGCCGACGACGGCGTGTCAGTGATCTCGTGTCCGATCGATGCCAGCGAGAACCTGCGCCTCACCGATCGGCTCGGCAACCTGGAAGACGGGTTCTGAGCTGCGCATCTTCGTCGCCGGCGCGACCGGTGTGATCGGCGTCCGGTTGGTGCCGTTGCTGCTCGACGCCGGCACACCGTCGCCGGCCTGACCGGAGCCGCCGCGGGTGCAGGTGGACGAGGCGGCCCGACGTACGTTCGAGGCGCTCGACGCGCCGCCGGGCACCGTCATCGACGTCGTCGAGTCGGTGTGAGCTGCTTCGGGCCGGCGTCACTTGGCCCGGAACGCGCCGGCGATCAGCGCCTGGTCGATTCCGGGGGTCTCCATGCCGGTCGCGTATCGGTAGATCACGGCCTTCACGTACGCCATGACCGCGCTGAAGACGGTGCCGAGCGCGATCATCGCCAGCACGCCGAGTCCGATCAGAATGCCACCGGCGACCTCCTTGCCGGTGCCACCGCCCATCGCGAGCCAGATGCCGATCGCCACGGCCGCGATCGCGGGAAGCCAGAGCACGAATGCGATCACTCCGAAGCGGATGGTCGACCGCAGGCTTGGCCCCCAGGTCTCGCGCAGCAGCGAGGCCGAGCGTTTCACCGCGCCGAGCGGGCCGACGTCCTCTGCGACGAGCACGGGCACGACGAGGAAGGTCGCGATCCCCCAGGCGATGCCGCCGAGCACTCCGACAATGTCGCCGAGCGGACCGAGCCGATCCCGGATCAAACGCAGCACCAGACCGACGGTCGTGGTCAGCACGGCCCAGGACAGGATGCGGCCGCGTCGCTGCCAGGCCATCGACAGGACGCTCGACCGGGTCGGGTCGCGACCCTCCGCTCGCTCGTTGGCGCCGATCACCAAGGCCGCCTGGAAGTAGACCGCGACCACGGTCCCGGCGAATGAGCCGAGGACGAGGCCGATCCCGTACGCCCACTCGTTCGCATCCTTGCCACTGATCAGCCAGCCGAGGGCGAATCCGGGGACGAAGAACAGTACGGAGGCGACGATCGCGATCAGGGCGCCGACGAACGGGAGCGCGATCAGGCCCTTGTCCTGACGGAGCATCCGCCAGCTCGCGCCGAGGAGTTGCTTCCCGGTTGCCTGGTGCCCACCTCGGTCACCGCGATGCCATGCAGAAGCCCCGTCAGCCATGGTGTTTCCTCCCGTGCCGGCTGTCCTTCCACCGGTCAGTCGGTCACGGGTCGACGGCCACGGGCAAGAGCCATTGGTCCCAAGCCGCCCGAAACGCCGGGCCGTGAGCGGCGTGAAGCCACCTGACCAGGCGCCGGTCAGGCTCGGGCTCGAACGGCGGGTGGAAGCGTCTCGTACATCCGCACCGCGACGACCAGGCCCGAGACGGCCGTCAATGCGGCCACCGCCCAGATCGCCTCCCGGACACCGAACGCGTCGGCCAGGATGCCCGTGACGAGGGCGCCGACCGCGAAGCCGCCGTCCCGCCAGAGCCGGTAGGTCCCGATCGCACGGGCGCGCCAGGTCGGGCCGGCGACATCCCCAATGGTGGCCAGCAGGGTGGGGTAGACCATCGCCGTGCCGGCACCGAGGAGGACGGCGGCGATCGCCCACGCCCATACTCCGGTGGCCTCCGCCGTGATCGCCAGGGCACCGGCCTGGACGAGCATGCCGAGAGTGATCAGGTGCTTGCGACCCCATCGGTCCGACAGCGCGCCGGTGAACAGCTGACCGAGCCCCCAGACCGCCGGATAGAGCGCCACCAGCCAGCCCACCTCGCCAAGCGCCAGTCCCTCCGACGTGAACAGCACCGGAAACAGCCCCCAGGCCAGTCCGTCGTTGAGGTTGTTCACCATCCCGGCCTGACTGGCCGACGAGAGCGCGGGCTCGCGGAAGCTGGTCTGTAGGAAGGCCTCGCGATCCGAGACCGCCGTCGTGTCGCGTCGCAGGTTCGCCTCGTGGGTGACGTGACCGAGAGTCTCCCGTACGACCAGCGACGACAGGCCCAATCCGACGGCGGCATAGGCGATGCCGAGGTAGAACGGCTCCGGCCGGAGCCCAGCCTGGGCGGCGATCTGGCCGGTCAGCAGCGCGGTGATCGCCACGCTGAGATAGCCGGCCGACTCGTTCAGGCCCATCGCCAGGCCGCGTCGTCGAGGACCGACCAGATCGATCTTCATGATCACGGTGGTCGACCAGGTGAGGCCTTGGCTGATGCCGAGCAACACGTTGGCGACGACGACGACCCACCACCACGGCGCCCAGATCAGCAGCAGTGGCACTGGTACGGCGATCAGCCAGCCGATCACCAGGACCGGCTTCCGGCCGATGCGTTCCGACCAGGTCCCGGCGACGTAGTTGGTGGCGGCCTTGGCGATGCCGAAGGCGAGGATGTAGGTCAGGGCGGCGCTGTACGACGTGAGCCCGAACTGCTCGGTGGCCAGCAGCGGCAGCACCGTACGCTCCTGGCCGAGCATCCCGCCCACGAGCGCGTTTACGGCAACGAGCAGCGTGAACTGTGCTGCATTCGCTCGCAATCCGAGCGTCGGCGCGGTCGCGCCCGGCTTCATGAGGCCGACTCACCGCCGCGCGGATTGGCCGCGGTCCAGTTGTCGGGCCCCCCGGCGAGCACCGTCACGTTCTCGAAGCCGGCGCGCTCGAGGATGCTGGCCGCGCCCATCGCTCGCTCGCCGTGCGAGCACATGACGACGGTCGGCACGTCGGTCAGGTCGGCGAGCCGATTCACCAGGTCGCCGAGCTCGACATTGAGGGCGCCACGGGCATGGCCCGCCTGATACTCCGAGCGCTGCCGGATGTCGAGCAGGCGTACGCCCTTGGAGCGGAACGCCTCGCGCAGCGGGATCGACGAGGTCGGCAGACCAGCCCCCCGCCAAGCGTCGATGCCGCCCCCGATCTCGCCGACGATGTTGGTGTAGCCGACCTTGGCGGCCTGCCACAAGACCTCCTGCGGATCCTGGTCCACGTCCCGCAGCAGCAACAGCGGCCGATCGTCCGGCGCCAGCCAGCCGAGCCAGCTGGCGAATGCCGGACGTAACGGGATCGACAGCGCACCGGTGGGATGGCAGGCGGCGTACGACTCGGTCGGGCGTACGTCCACGATCAACGCCTCCGGATCGGGCGGGACGGACACCAGATCGAGCATCGCGGGCAGCACCGCTGGTCCGCGCCGATTCTGCTCCGGCAGTCTGCGGAAGTACGCCGGGTAGCTGCCGAGCGACTCGAGCATCAACCGTACGAAGGTGTCCTCGTCGGGAGCGTTGAGCATCGGATTGGTCGACCGTTCGGAGCCGATCGTGGCGGCCGAGCCGGGCTCACGTGGGCCGACGGCGCAGAACGTCCCGGCACCATGCGTCGGCCACACGGCGACATCGTTGGGCAGGTCGGCCAGGCGCCGAAGCGATCGGTACTGGGCGCGAGCGAACTCCTCGGTGCGGCTCGGAGTCGTCCCGAAGGCATCGTGC
>Ga0081455_10000280_pt1 | contig 67482 bp, 58 predicted proteins | sample TabmetS3T2R1_FD_70207 | JGI IMG/M metagenome (GOLD analysis project Ga0081455, IMG submission 70207) | Tabebuia heterophylla rhizosphere microbial communities from the University of Puerto Rico - S3T2R1 | ecosystem: Host-associated > Plants > Roots > Rhizosphere ...
GCTGCACCGCTCGCTGAAACCTCGATCTCGTCCGACACCAGCCACCCCACTCAAAGAGCGGCAATCATCCCGGCGAATGGAAGCCGGGCAAGGCGGCCGTCAGACCCCGCTTACTTCGCATTCAGCTATCGGCGATTATCAGGGGCATCGCAGAACGCTGGAGCGCGTTACGCTCTACGGTCCCGAGCCAGAAGCGGCTGCTTCCGCATATAATTGAGTTTCATGAGCGTATAGCTGGTATGCGTAAAGCCGGTTCGGTATGGTTGCGAAACAGTGATGCGGGATGAAGATTCGATGGGATAACAAGATTTTTGTTATTGGAGCGCTATTCTCGATTGATCATCGTTTCCGCAGCAAAGCCGTGACGCACAATACTGATATCGTCGGCAACGACCACAGCGCGATATCCTTCGCCCTGCTTCTGTCTGGCCCATGCGGCCGAGCCGGTGAAAATACCGCAAGGCTTTTTGGCGCGACGACAGGCTTCAAAAATGGACTGGCATTCCTTGTCCAGGCGGTCGTCGACTTGTGGAAAACAGCCGAGGGAGAGCGCCAGGTTGCCCGTGCCGATAAATAGGAAATCAATGCCGGGTACGCTGGCGATTGCCTCTGCATTTCTTGCTGCTTCCACGCTTTCGATCGTTGCGCCGACAATGGGCTCACGGCAACGGCGATAATAGCTATCAAAGCCTCGACCGAGCGCAGCAACGCCCCCGCCCGATCGGCTGCCCGCCCCGGGATAGCGGCTGGCACTCACAATGGCGCTTGCCTGATCGGCATTTTCAACACCTGGTATGAGCACCCCCGCCGCGCCGCTGTCCAATGCCTCGCCAACACGAGCAGAGCTGGAATCTGCGGATCGGACGATGCCCGGCACTTGAAGTAGGCCTACCGCCAAATGCGCGCTCATCTTATCCCAGAGTCCATGCTGAAGGTCGATGAGCGCGACGTCGAAGTTTGCGCCGGCAAGTTCGATCACAGGTATGGACCCGAGGCCGAACCAGGCGATCCGAATACCTTGCTCACTGAGAAGCTGGCGGATTACGGCCGGATCCTGCAACGTGGCATTTACCATCCCAGCAAACTCGTTGGGGCAAGTTCGTCCACGCCGCTTTCGCTCGCCAGCGATCCAAATAGCGTCTTGGCTACATCGGGCCGTAGCGGTGATAAGGCTGGCGAGCGCGCTGTAAAATACGGCATCAACCGTCTTTCACCCGCCGAAAAAGCGACGCCCAGTCCTCCCTGCACATGCGCTGTGAGTTCACCGAGAAAGGCGTCAATTGTGCCATTGGATGCACATTCAAAGAGAGACTTATGATCCTCAATGATCTGTGAGATTGCCCGCCGCCGATACCCTATCTTGAGGAAAGCGAGCTGAACCTGATCGGAGATCAGGGCGTACGCATGTTCCAGCCGACGATGCTCGGCAGCTCTTACAATGGCTTTATGAAAATTGCGATCGGCTTGATATCCGCTTACGACGTCGCCGCGCTCGTTCGCCTGACGCATCTCCTCCATGGCATCCGCCATTCCCGACAGAAATGTGGGCCGGTCAAATGCGATGGAAGCCGCCAGGAGCTCCATTGTCAGGCGCATCGACGTCAGCTCGTACAGATCGCGCTCGTCAAGCGAGGCGACACGGTAGCTCTGGTTCGGCATTTTGACCGCAAGCCCAGACGGCAGCAACAGTCCCAAGGCTTCTCTGCATGATGTCCGCGAACATCCGAAAGCCTTCATGATCTTGGCCTCTGTGAGAACCTCGCCCGCTCCAAAGTCGCCACTCAGGATTGCTCTTTTCAAATGCTCGGTGAGTTCGACGACCACCTCGCCCTTGCGTCTTGATGCGGCGGGAGGTGCGCCTCGTGCCCTCTGGGCGCGGCGGCGTTTGGCCGAGAAATTGTCGGACATTATTCTGCTCCAATCAAAACCGCATTTTCCCAGCGCCCATTAATGTCGCCACCAGCATAGAATCATCGGAAAAAATCGCAACAATCCTCATCAATGAATATAATGTATGACATATATTGACGTAATGTACGACATTAAATACAACGTCGCCATAGAACTGCTTAAAGGCGATTCGGGGAGAGTGAAGGATGCGGCGCACGCGCCTGGTCATGACGATCCAAGAGCGCCTCAACGGGCCTGAAAGGTCGGCGTGGTGACATCGCGGCGGCCTGTGGAGGATGTGCTTGCCCCGCGAGCCGTGGTCGAATTCTATCCCGTGGTTCATGCCGCGCCAGGGTGACAATTTCGGTTGGAGCGAACTCGCGCCGACGGGGCCATGCACGCGCTTCGGAATGTCATGACTCTTTGTCTGGTGGCTATACTCCACTGAATTGGAACATTTATTAAGTGATTATTATGAATAGAGATTATAAATTCCCAAGGACATCATTGTAATATGCGAGAAAGACTTAAAAAAAGCGATCTTATAATCGGAACCTTCTTAGGGCTGTCTACACCTCAAATGGTCGAGATGATCGGAAGTGCGGACCTTGACTTCATCGGAGTCGATGCGGAGCATGCGCCAATTGGCCGCGAGGGCCTTGAGGAATTGGTCCGGGCCGGCGATGCGGTAGGTAAGCCCGTTCTAATCCGGGTGCCCACGCATGAGGGGGACTGGATTGCTTCCGCGCTCGATGCGGGCGCGGCCGGCATTGTTGTACCTCGTATAGAAAATGTCGAGCAGGCAAGCGCGGCGGTATCTGCGTTCCGTTTTCCCCCGGTGGGCAAGCGCGGCTGCGGCCCGAGCCGGGCTACGGGATATGGTCAGCGCCTGTTTCAATATGTGCAAAGTGCCAACGACACGCTCGTCCTTGCGCTGATGATCGAGACTGCGGAGGGTCTCGAAAACCTGGAGCAGATCCTCGCCGTTCCAGGGTTCGATGCCGTCGTGATTGGCCCCGGGGATTTATCGCTCTCGCTCGGCGCATTCACTCCGGAAGGCCGCCCCAAATTGGACGCCGCCATTTCGAAAATCGTTGAGACGTGCAGGGCAAAGGGCATCGCCGTCGGCCAATTCCTGTTTGATACGGCGGAAGTGCGACCCGCGATCGACCGTGGGATGACATTCATCATCGCGCCCAGCGACATGCTCTTCATTCAGCGCGGGTTGGCCGCGGAATTCAAGGACTTCGGCGAGCTGCGCCTCAAGACGGAGACAATGTAGTGATCAAGGTCGTCAAAGCCGACGCTATCGTGCCGACGCTCGAGGAATATCTGGCGGCGTTCGACGGTCTCGATGTCAACTTCCTGAGCCAGCCCTGTGAGACCGAAGAGGATCTCATTCGGGTTTGCGCGGATGCGGACGCTGTCCTCACCGTGAAGGAACCCTTTACCGCGAAGGTCATCGCGTCGCTCAACAAGTGCAAGGTCATCAGCAAATTTGGCATCGGTCTCGACAATATCGATCTCGAGGCTGCAAAGGCAGCCGGCATCGTCGTCGCGAATGTTCCTGACGGCGGCGTTGAGGAAGTAAGTACCCATGCGGTCGCGATGATCCTCGCGCTCATCCGCCGATTGCCCCAATATGACGCGGCGGTTCGTGAGGGCGAGTTTCGCGGGATGCCGATCGGCGCGCCGATCCGGCGTACCACTCATATGACGGCAGGCCTGATCGGCCTCGGGAGAATCGGGGCGATGACCGCGCGCAAGCTGTCGGCATTCGGTTTTACGCTGTGGGGCTATGATCCGCATGTCGATGACGCGACCTTTGCCGACTATGGCATAGAGCGCCGGTCGCTGGACGATATCATCGCGCAGGCGGACGTCCTCAGCCTGCACACGCCCCTCACGCCGGAAACGGCTGGTCTGATCGATGCGGCCCGAATTGGCGCGATGAAGCCGGGCGCTATTCTGGTCAATGTGTCGCGCGGAGGCTTGGTCGATGAAGTCGCCCTGGCTCGCGCGCTCACCGAGGGCAAGCTGGCCGGCGCGGGAATAGACACCTTCGCCATCGAGCCGTTGCCGGCGGACAGTCCGCTGCGCACGGCACCGCACCTGCTGCTGTCGCCACACGCCGCAAGCATCTCGCAGGACTCGGTTCGCGACACCTGCTTCAGAGCGTTTGCTAACGTAGCAAGGGTTTTTTCATAGTGAATACAAATAGTTCGAATAAAATAGATGGGAGAGGGATAATGACTGTTACGAAGGCGCGGTATCTCTGTGCGGCGGCCATACTAGCCGCTGTCGGGGGAGCGGCTTGTGCCCAGACGGGCGACGGCACGGATGCCAACGCTTCCAATTCCACCTTGGGCGATATTATCGTCACGGCGCAGCGTCGATCGGAAAGTCTTCAGAAAGTGCCGATCGCGGTCTCGGCGCTTGACGCCGTGGCGCTGACCAACGCCGGTGTGGTCAACACCCAGCAGCTCGCGGCTGTCACGCCCAGCATGGTGACGAACAGTTCAAACGGCTCTTTGGGGATTTTCATTCGCGGCGTCGGAAGCCGCCTCGCTCCTCCGGGGCTGGAATCCTCGGTGGCGACCTACGTCGATGATCGCTGGGAAGGACAGACCAACGCGACGCTGGTCCGGCTTTTCGACGTGCAGCGCATCGAGGTTGTCGAAGGACCGCAGGGCGTTCTATTCGGCCGCAACGCGACCGGCGGCGCGGTCAGGGTCATAACCAACAAGCCAACCGACCGCTTTGAAGGCAACGCCGCTGCGTCGTATGGAAATTACGACACGAAGGAGTTGCGCGGCACCTTGAACATCCCCGTGGGGCCCGCGCTCTCCACGCGCTTCAGCGCATTGTACAGTGCGCATGACGGATATGTGAAAAACATCAATCCCACCGGCTTACGGCAGCTTCGCGATGATGACTTCCTGGCATTTCGCGGCAGCTTCGCGCTGGAGATCAGCCCTGTCGTCTCGGCGAATCTCAGCGTGGATTACTGGCGTGAAAAGGGAAGCTTCAGCTATGGTGCCGTGTTGCTCCCGCCCTATAATCTCAATCCCTTGATCGCCGGAGGCGGGATCACCGGAAGGCGGCGGGGAGAGGCGGCGACCGCGAACAATAGAAACTCGCGTCAGCACGAGCCTTCGGTGGCATTCCGGCTTGACGCGGACCTGGACGCCGTGAAGCTTTCATCGATCACGACTTACGCGCGGCCGGACAGTCACATCGCGACTGACACGGACGCAACCAATGCCGTCTCGTCCGACACTTACGACTATCATATGCGCCGCGACGTCTGGACTCAGGAGTTGCAAGCCGTATCCAATACAGATGGTCCGTTCCACTGGCTGCTGGGCGGCTATTATCTGAAGGAAAAGGGCTTAATCGAAATCACGATCCAGTCGCCGGCACTTGTGTCGGTGGGGATCGATAAAGTAGACACCACCAGCGCCTCGGTTTTCGGGCAGACGACCTATGAGATCACGGACAGATTGAGCCTTATCCTGGGCGGGCGCTATACCCACGAGAAAAAGGATCTGTCGGTTACGCCAGACCCCATTTTGCCCAACATTTTAGGGAACACGCCCTATTTCGCAAAGACCAGCTTCTCACAATTCACGCCACGCGCGGTGCTGCAGTGGCAATATTCCGACGACGGAATGGTCTATGCCTCCTACGCTCGGGGCATCAAAGGCGGCGGGTTCAGTGTCCCGGCCATCGGCCAGCCTACGCTGAGGCCGGAGGTGCTAGACAGTTACGAAATCGGGTGGAAGGCCGATTTGCTGGACAGGCATGTCCGCATCAGCTCGTCAGCATTCTACTACGCCTATGATGATTTGCAGGTCAGCCGCACAGGCAATTTGCCCAACGGTACTCTCACGATCCTCACTGATAACGCAGCGAAATCAACCATCAAGGGCTTGCAGGCCAATCTACAGGTAAAACCGGTCAATGACCTGACGTTTTCAGGCGGCTTTACATATCTGGACGCCAAATATGATCGCTATCCGGCATCAGCGCGCGTGTTCCGTATCAGTACCCCCACTCCCGGCAACGGACTTGGCACGGTGGCTGCCGCGTTTAATGCTGCCGGCCGTCAAATGCTCTACACGCCCAAGTTCGCTGGCTACATCAGCGGGCAATATGCGTTCGATGTCGGGGCTGGGCGGCTCAGCACATCCGCTACACTATCGTACAAATCGTCCTATGAGTTCGATTTCGTAATCGACCCGCTTATGAGCGGGATGCGGCAAAAAGCCTATGCCTTGCTTGGTGCGCGCATATCTTATGATCTTCCTTCAACGGGGTTGTCCGTGTCCGTTTATGGCAACAACCTGACGGACAAGCATTATCTCTCCGATGCAAGCGTGGGCCCGCAGGGGCCGAAAGGGATTTACGCCGATCCGCGGACCTATGGGATTGAGATCGGTTACAATTTCTGAAGCGCGCGCTAAATGTGATCCGCATCAGGAGTTTATTCCTGCTTACGCTCAGTTGGTAGTAAATGTGGTCTTCCGCGCCGGTGAGGACAATGCAGTCAATTCTCCAATCATCGATCGTGCCACGCCTGGAACGGATACCCCTGATATCGTGGCATTGGCGCGCCGTCGCTATCATCGGCATCGCTCTTACGGCGGAGACCGTCGACAGCCTCGCGCTGTCTTTCTCTCTGCCGGTGCTCATAAAGCGCTGGTCGCTATCCACCGTCGAGGCAGGCCTCCTTATATCCATGACCTATGTCGGGCAGATGATCGGCGCGGCGCTGTTCGGCTGGCTCAGCGATCGCAAGGGCCGTCTCAATCTTCTTCGCTGGGCCACCGCAGCAGTAATCCTGCTGGGATTTCTCGTCGCCTGGTCAAACGATTATTCGCGATTCGTGCTATTTCGTACGCTTCAAGGCATCGCAATTGGCGGCGTTCTGGTTCTAACCATCACCTATATTTCGGAAATAGCGGCGACCTCATTCAGAGGACGGCTGATCTTTGGCCTCAATGTCATAAACGGATGCGCCGCATCCGCCGCCGCGATGATGGCGAGTCAGGTCGTGCCGCTGCTGGGGGTGCAGTGGATTTTTTATATCGGGGCAATAATCTCGGTTCCATTCTTCATTTTGAGCTGGAAACTGCCTGAATCCCCGCGCTGGCTGGATTGCGAGGGGCAAACGATCGAGGCGGAAAGGGTTATTTCCGCGATCGAGCAAATGGCGCGTGCGCGCGCAGCGCTTCCTGTACCGGAATCGTCCGAAGCTCTGGTCGGGGAACAACGATCGGCAAGGTGGCGCGATCTCATGTCAAACGATCTGTTCCGCATGACCTTGTGCATATGGGTGATGTCAGTGAGCTGCGGAACGACCTCCATAAGCCTGCTCGGCTGGCTGCCAATATTCTTTCTGAAATCCTACTCGATCTCGCTCGAGACAGCATTGTTCCTGAGCAGCGTCAGTTATCTGGGGCCAGTCGTCGCGGCGATTGGCGGCTTTCTCTTCATAGACCGTGTCCCACGGGAAATCAGCCTCGGTGCGGGATTTGCCGGATTAGCCGTTCTGCTTTTCATGCTTTGGTTTTTTCTTGGAGATGTGTCGGTAGTGGTCGGGGGAGGGTTGGCCTTCCTAACCGTGCTAGCGAACATATTTGTCATGCAAACCATTTTGCTCATTTCCGCGGAGAGATATCCGACGGCGCTCCGTGGATCTGGCGCGGGCGCCGCACGCTTTTGGATGTCGGTCAGCGCAATCGCGGCTCCGCTTGCGGGTGGGATGATCATGGAGAATTTTACGGTCAAGGCCGTGCTCCTCTTCATGGCGGTGGCCGGTGTGGTGGGACTGGCGGCGGCGCTTGCTTCAACACGAATTCGATCGACCGGCAGCGGTTACAGCAATAGAAGCGCAAGGGATCTGGTATCGTGATGGACTCATCTTTGCAGCGGCTGATCGACGAATCGGAAATCCGAAAAATCGTGGCACGCATATGTCGCGGGGTCGATCGGATGGATCTGGATCTTCTCCGATCCTGCTTTCACCCTGATGCCATTCTTGTCGGTTATACTGGCGATGGGCAAGATTTGGTGGTCGATGATTTCATCGAATATTGTCGCTCGGGGCGGGCTCCCTATATTTCCACCACGCACTTCATCGGTAACCAACTGATAGAAGTCGATGGTGAGGCGGCATGGGCGGAGAGCTATGCGCGCGCATCCCATCGACTTGCAGGCCAAGACGGCCAGCCGGATCGAGATCGCATCGCTCACGGACGCTATATCGATCGCTTCGAAAAGCGCGAGGGCGAATGGCGCATCGTGAGCCGTACAATGGCTGTCGATTCCGACCGCGTCGATATCGTGACCGATCATTGGGTGCCGGAAACCCAGCTGAATGGGCGCCGTGATCGAAACGACCCTTCTTATTCCGATTGACCATAGGCGCCGCCGGAGCCGCCGCAGTCGTTTGACTGTCCGTTCGCTCGATCGCCCGAATTGTTGGAAAATTCGCTGTCCCTTTCTCAAGGAGTTAGTTTCCATGCCCCGATCCGTTCAATTTCGTGAATTTGGTGGTCCGGAAGTGCTGAAGATCGTCGAGGTCGACAGGCCGGTGCCCAAGGATGACGAGGTTCTGATCAACGTCAAGGCGCTGGGGCTGAACTTCTCGGATGTGCTGACGCGTCGCGATCCTTTGTTCCGGAGTGGAGGGCTGCCGGCCAGCCTGGGCTATGAAGCTTCGGGCATCGTTGACGCCGTCGGACGGAACGTCGCGCATGTGAAGGTCGGCGATGCTGTGAACATCGTCCCCGCCTTCGACTTCAAGCAATATACCGCCTATGGCGAGATGATGCTGGCGCCCGGTCGGGCGGTCGTCAGGCAGCCCGAGGGCCTTTCGTTCGAGCAGGGTGCATCGATCTGGGTCACGTTCCTGACGCTTTATGACGGCATTCTGGACGATGCCGGGATCGCGGCGGGCGAGCATGTTGTGATCACCGCCGCATCAAGCAGCGTCGGGATGGCGGCGATCCAGCTCCTGAACCTGCTGGGCGCAGTGCCAATCGCGCTGACGCGAACCAGTACAAAGCGACAGAAGTTGCTTGACGCTGGCGCCAAGCACGTCATCGCCTACCAGGAGAGCGATGCGGTCGAGGAGGTCATGAAGCTCACCGAAGGGCGTGGCGTGCGGGTGGTGTTCGATTCGGTCGGCGGGGATCTATTGCCAACCTTGACCAGGATGACGTTCACGAACGGCATCATCTATGTCTTCGGCGCGAGCGGCGGTCAGCAGGCCTCCCTTCCGCTCATCGACTACATTAGAAAGATGCTGACGTTGAAGGGATGGTCGCCGAGAAAATATCTTTTTCTGGACGACGCCCGGCTCGGCCAGGCAGTCGCCTTCATCAGCGACGCCATCAACTCGGGCAAGTTGACCCCCGCGATCGACCGCGTTTTCGACTTCGACGACATCGTCGAGGCGCACCGCTATCTCGAAAGTGCTCAGCAATTCGGCAAGATTGTCGTGCGCGTGCAGCAAACCGGCTTAGGCTATCCTGCCAGGTAGGATCGGTGTGATTGTGTCCTATTTGTGAACCGACAGATTGTCGAGGATCACGATGTCGCCTGGTGCCAGCGTCGGTGCGAGCTGCGTCTCGATGTAGATGTTGAAGGCGTGGCGATCCATCGCGCCCAGGATCACCCACGGCGCGGAGAGCCCGCCGTGGCGCAGGCCAGCGATGAAGGTCTGCGTGCTCCATTTGCCGAATGGCGCGCTTGCCTTGAGGCGTCTGCCATGCCGCGCCCGACCGCGCGGGCGGGTCATCTTCGTGTTGACCGAGGTCTCGTCGATAAACACCAGCCGCCCCGGATCGCGACGCATGTGAGGTTGGCGATCATTGATCCACGCTCTGCGCCGCTCGACGACATCAGCGCGTGAGCATTCCGACGCCATCAGCTGTTTTTTTTTATATGTGAACCCGGCCCGGCATAAATGCTTCGAGAGCGATGCCCAAGCCGCCGTTATCCCGCGCTCGGTGTGCAGCCGCATTGCCAACTCAGGCATCGTGATGTCGGGTTCGGCTTCCACCACCGCGATCAGATAATCCAGATGCTCGACCGGCGGGCCTTTCCCCGCCGGACGACCCTGCTTGCGAGGCTTCGGGCTGCCTTCATCCGGCCCAGCGGATCGCCGAACTTACGCTCACCGAATACCGCTCCACGAACTCCCACCCCCTACCGCCTCAACCACCCGTTCCCGCAAATCTGCCGATCGACATTCGCCCATGATCCACCTCCAACAAGGTTGGATCACAATCTCGACACTAGGGGAATCCCTCGATCCATAAAATCAGCGCGCTGCTTAGCAGCGTTGCGAATCGGCGATGTAGTTCAGTGATGCCGAGCTATCGGGACTCGAACCTCTCCGATAAAAAGTTCCAGGGTGTCGATGAGGGTATCGCCTCGTAACGGTGCTCGAAAAATGGCAGTTTTCTGCGCCGGAATCGGTCCATTTCGAGTCCTCTTCTGGCACCGAAATACCGGTTCAAGGTACTGCGGGGCGAGGTCCGCTTGCGGGTGCGCGAGATCATCCGGCAGGTGTGTGACGAAATGGGCATGACGATCGTCAACGGCGCCTTGTCATGCGATCATGTCCATAGATTCGTCGAGATCCCGCCGCACATCTCGGTCAGCGACTTCGTGCGGCGCGCCAAAGGGCGTTCGTCACGCAAGATCCAGCAGGAGTTCGAGCACATCCGCAAGCGCTACTGGGGCCGGCGCTTCTGGCAACGCGGCTACTTCTCAGCCACCTCAGGCAACATCACAGACGATATCATCATGCGTTACCTGGACCGACACACTCACAAGGAAGGCTTCAGCCCCTCCCAATGATCCTACCGGCGTCAGCCGATCAGTCATTCAGCCATTGGTTGCCGCCGTCGGATGAACCAAGGTTTGATCGGAGTGATCTTGAGGAGGCATGACATGGCGACGCAGCCAGATGTCATAGTGAACGAGGAGAATCTGTGGCGACTGGAATCGCCGAGGACGGAAGGCTGGCAGCGGGATGTACGGCGGGGTCCAGCTTTCGATTTTGATAGATCGGGTCATCCCGCTTACCCAGGGCTGACGAGATCGCACCTCGACCCTTTTCTATTGACTAGTCAATTCGAAGTCGTCATCGGCTGAACTGATAAAATTCTCTATCGTGAGATTCTTGACATAACGCCGCTGAACGCGAAAATCGCGGAGCAGCGGATCCTTCGGGTCGCAATGGATCGCCTGCCCGCATGGGCAAAGGCATCAAGGAACAATGATCGAAGGCGCGGGGACACATTGCCCAGCCGGCACTTCGTCTTATGAGAGAGGATAGGCATGCGCCGTAAGTCACAGCCGTCCGAAAGGCGCTCCGGCAGCCCCGTTGTTGCTACCTTGGACTGGAGGCAAGCCGTCTGCGCTTGTTCGACGGAGGAGGGGCGTCTGGCATGACAACGCCCGTCAACGCCGGCCAGCGGCTGGACAACCTGCCTGTCGGCCCATTTCATCATCGGGTCGTATGCCTCGTCGGGCTGGGCATGTTCTTCGATTCGTTCGACAACACGCTGTCGGGCTCGGTCCTCGCAACGATGTTGAAAAGCGGCTTTTCGACATTGGAGCTGAATTCGATCTTTCTGTCGGCAACTTTCGTCGGGCTCGCGATCGGCGCGGCTTTTGCCGGCTGGTTGAGCGACCGCTTCGGGCGGGGTTTCGCCTTTCAGTTCAATCTGGCGCTTTTCGGCATTCTGGCGCTTTGCTGTGCACTCGCGCCTTCCATGCCGTGGCTGATCGCCGTTAGGGGCGTGATGAGCATCGGTATGGGTGCCGAATATGTCATGTGCTATGGCCTCATCACGGAGTTTATACCGCCGGCCCGGCGCGGCAGGTATCTAGGCATGCTGGGCATCTTTGGCGGTCTTGGAGTATCGGGAACCTCGCTGCTGGGCATGCTCGTCATCCCGGCCTTCGGTTGGCGAACGATGTTCGTGATCGGCGGGATCGGCACCTTGATCGTGTGGTGGCTGCGGCGCGGCTTGCCGGAATCGCCGCGCTGGCTTGAAGCGATGGGGCGCTACGACGAAGCGGAAGCAGTCCTGCAGCGCATTGAGCGCGAAGCAGGCGTGGCGACGCGTCCGGCGGTAAATCGGGGGCCAGTTATCGGCGATGGCCCGCCACCCGAATGGGTGCCGATCAAGATTCTATTGTCGCGCAACGTGATACGGCGCACGCTGATGGCGGTTATCCTCAATGTCACCTGCCTTTTCGGATCCTACAGCATCACCGGATGGATGCCGATTTTCTTCATAAGCCAGGGAATGAGCGTGTCGCGTTCGCTTGGATTCAATGCCGCAATGATGGCGGGCTATGTTGCCGGCCCGCTGCTTTGCTTTTTCATCGGCGATCGCATCGGCAGGCGTCGCGGCATTGTCATGTTCGGTACGTTGTCCGCCGTGTTCGCCGCAATCTATCCGTTCCTGGACGCGCCGGCCTTGATCATCGCCTGCGGCTTTCTGCTGGTGGCGACAGTCGCATCGTTCCTCGTGCTCGGCCTGGGCGCGACGCCGGAGTTTTTCCCGACCGAGTACCGGTTCCGCGGCGGCGGCGTCGCCCAGACGGCCGGCCGGCTTGGCCTGATCCTTTCGCCTTTCGTCATCCTGACCTTGTTCAACGCCTATGGGATCGGCAGCGTGATCGGCGCGATTTCCGGCATGTATGTGATCGTGACTCTGCTGATGGCTGTTGCTGGCATTGATGTCGGCGAGTCGCCCGATGGCCAGGAATTCGATGATTCAGCCAAGAGCACCGGTGTAAGCGCGCAAGCCGCACCGCTGGTGTGAGCGCTGATCCGCTGGAGGATCGCCAAGGAAACGCCGCCACGTCGCTCTAACCGTGCGATCGGCTGCTTCCCGATCGGGAACGGATGACAATTGCAAGGCTCCGGGGTGCCCCGTCGTTATTCCAATGGGCCGCGACATTCGAAGCTTTCGGCCTTCTCCGGGGTGCCCCCCTTGTAGTGCGCGTAAGTAGGATAGGGACATAGCGGGCGGGCCGCCGGCAGGGGGGTGGCGCGGCTGGCGGTGACGGGGCCGGGTGCGCGGCCCTGTTCGACCCAGTCGACCACCGCGCTCAGCAGGTCGAAGTTGTCGAACGCGTTGCCGCCGCCGCAATGCCCCATGCCCGGCACCAGGTAAAATCGGCTGGCGTCGGCCCATGCCGCGCCATTGGCCTTCTCCGCCCGCAGCCAGTAGTCGAGTGTGGCCAACGCCGAAAACCAAGGGTCGCTGACACCGTGGTAGAACACAATCTTGCCCCCACGATCGGTGAAGGTGTTGAGGTTGGTCCAGGTATAGGTGTCGGTCAGGCGCTGCCCCGCGTCCATGCGGATCGCGTTCATCCGCTTGTCCAGATCGATGGCCAGGTCTCGGCTCGCCGGACCGATCGGGCCGGGCCGGCCGGTGGGCAGATAGCCGGGGATGAAGCTGTCCGCGGTGACGATGCCGGTATCGTAGGGGACCGGCGTGTAGAGTGGATATCCCGCCTTGTCCCTGGGGCCGGCGAAGGCCCGTTCCATGGCGCCGACCTGCGCGGCACTGAGGCACTGATCGGTCTTCCTGCCCTTGCATTGCAGCGCTACGGGTTTGAAGTGGCAGGCGGCCACGTTCTCGATCATGCCGTCCTTCAGCCCATCCAGGCCATCGCACTGCGCAAGCAGGCCGCCCAGGATCAGCTTGCGATCGGCCGCCGAGAATATCCGTTCAACGATCGGCACTCCATGGGCATTGCGCGGCGCGGCCTGGTTGAACTGTACCTGCGAATAGGCGATCGCCAGGTTCGAGTCGCCGGTGCGCATGGCCGGCGCGCCGACCACGATGCCATCGAACAGTTCGGGATAGCGCTGCGAGGCGAGCATGGATTCGCGCCCACCCGTCGAACATCCGGCCATGTAGCTGTGGTTGATGGGCTTTCCATAGTAGCGCGCGGTCAGCGCCTTGCCGAGTTCGGTGACGGTGCGGACGGCGCTTTCCGAGAAGTCGAGATTGGCGCGCTGGTCAGCCATGAAGCTTGGATCGAACACTTGGCCCCTGTGGCCGCTGTCGTGGCTCATGACAGCGAAGCCGCGCGCCAGGGCGGGAACATCGCCGGCCGCAGCGGCGCCGATGGGTAGGCCAACCGAGCCGTTCAGGCCACCGCCGCCCTGAACTAGGAAGCGGCCGCTCCAGTCGTCAGGCAGCGCCAGCGCGAAGCCGATCCCATAGGTCTTGCCGCCGGCACCCGTGCGCTCGTCGATCATTCCTTCCACCTTGCAGTAGGCGGGAAGGGCGCTGGGGACGAGCACACCCATGCCGTTCCGCACCGTGCCCGGCGCGGAAGGCGCGACGCGCTCTGCCGAAGTGATCTTGACCTTTCCCGGCAAGGTCAGGCGGGCCAGCAGCGCGCACTGATCGGGCGCAGAAGATTGGCCAGCGGCTGACGCTCCGGGCGCGGCGGGAGCCTTCGTGACCACCGCTGTCGGAAGCGTCAAGGCGGCAAGCAGCAGGAGCGCGGTCGCTAAACGGGTTCGCATTTGATCACGTCCTTGGAAGATCTGTGGTCTTCGGCTTTCGGGCGGCGGTCAGCGGGCTTCAGCCAATGTCTCATGGCGTTCCTGCTCGATCATCGACTTCACCAGCCGGTTGAAGATCGTGACCGACCGATCGTGCGCGGTCGGCATGATCCTGGGGGTGGGCGTGATGTCGATGATCCGCTGCTGGGCCTCGATCATCCTCTTGTCTTCGTCGAAAGCCATAGCGGCAAGGCCGAGCAGCATGTCTCGCTGAGCCTCGTCTCCATATACTCGATGCGGCCCCCAACAGAAGAAGTAGCGGGCCTTGCGTTCACTGATCGGCGTCACCGCCTGGCTCGTAAAGGTATGGATGCGTTCCGCTCGGGAGAAATCCGGCGCCTGGTGTTCGCATTGCGCGGCCGTCCCTACCGGAAACGTGCCGCTGCGCATCAGCAATATGCCGGGGACTACGAAGTCATATGTCATGAAGTTGTCCATGGGCACCGGGGTACGTCGTGTCGAGGAACCCAGCGTATTCTCCAGCCAGCGCTCATAGCGAATGCCGCGAGGCAGCGGCGTTATCCTGGGCGTGCGCTCCGCGAATTCGGGCCCAGACTGAAAGCTGTCCGCATGGACATAGGAAAGATGGCTGAAATCCAGCAGATTATCGTTGATCAGCTCCGCTTCCGCATCATAGTCGAGCGCCCCGCTGCCCATGATGAAATCCGGATCGTCGAGCCCCACCGCAGCAGGGATCAGTTCGGCATCGGCCTTCTGCGGATCGCCCATCCAGATCCAGATCCAGCCGTGCCGCTCCTCGATCGGATAACTTCGTACCTTGGCATGGGGCGGAATGATGTCCTGTCCGGGAATATCGACGACTTGCCCGTCGGGTGCATAGAGCAGCCCGTGGTACATGCAACGCAGCCGATCGCCTTCGCACCGCCCCAGCGACAACGGCGCAAGGCGGTGAACGCAGCGATCTTCAAGGGCGGTCAACCGGCCACTTTCCCCCCTGTAAACCGCGATCGGCTCACCTAGGATGGTCACGGAAGCCGGGGTTCCCTGGACGACCTCGTGCGACCAGAAAGCGACGTACCAGCAGTTGCGCACGTAGTTCATGTAGGCTTCCTTGAAGGCGGCGATTTCAGCGCGTTTCTATTGATCGGTCAATAGGTCGGCGCCTCACCGGATCGAGCAGTGTTCAAAAATGACCACGCTGCCCCGCCTGTCGCAGCGGCAATCCGCCTGGATAGCGGTCGCCGCTGCGCACGGGATAAGGGCAACCTAGAAAGTACGCTTTACGCCAAGCATGAATTCTCGCGGACGCCCCGGTTGAATAGCGATGGACTCATCCCTGGAATTTTGAGGCGGGGTCTGATCGGTAATGTAGGTGGCGTAGTATTTGTCAAAGATGTTGGTGACGGACAAGGAGACCTGCCATTTGTCGTCCGCACTGCGATATGTCAGGCGACCGTTGGCTACTCCGTATGGCCCAATCCTGTCGTTCGGGAAGTTGCGCGCCGCGCTATATTGCTCGCTTTGGGTCTGATAATCGAAGCGGGGGGTAATGCTTCCCGTCGATCCCAGACCGATTTCATATTGAATACCGGCCGAAAACTTCCACTTTGGCGTGAACGGAGGCTTGTCGCTCAACAAGACCAACGCCGCCGGATTGACGCTCTTATACTGAAAATCGAGATAGCTGAGCGAGGAGTCGATCATGAGGCCCTCGATCGGCCGCAGTTCGGCTTCGACCTCGGCACCGTTGATCGTTGCGCTGCCGACATTGGCGGGAAGATAACAGTTCGGCGGAGCGCCAGGCGGAATCAGGGCTGGGCAGGATACAAGTGTGAGCTGGATGTTTTTGTAGTCGTTATGAAATGCCGAAATGTTGAGGCGAACCCGATGATCCAGGAACTGCGATTTGATGCCGGCCTCATATGAAGTGACGGTTTCCGGGCTGAAGGGCTGGACCTGCAACACGTAGAACGGTCGCGGATTGATGCCACCGCCCTTGAAGCCAGTCGCGACCTGGGCAAAAAGGTTGATGTCCGGAGTCGCCTGGTAAGCGACCGCAGCGCGCCAATCCCAACGCGAACCTTGGAACGTGCCCTTCGCGCCATTCGTCGCGTTGATCGACGAATCGATGATGCCGGGCGTGTACCCCGGAGCGGGAGTCCGGACGAAGCCGTAGCTCTTGAAATCGTCTGTATAGCGAAGACCGCCGGTCAGCGTGAGCCCCTGGAACGGGTGTACTTCGATGTGGGCGAAGGCAGACTTCGATTCAATCTTCACCGGATCGTTGAACAGGAAATCGACCGGCACGTAGAACGGGATGATATTATCGACAGCGCCGTCCAGATTGATTCGTCCGCCCTGAATAGCATTGGCGTGGAAATAGAACCCACCGACCGTCCAGTCGGCTACATCACCGATACTGCCGTTTAGACGCAGTTCCTGGGTGAACTGCTTATAATCGACGTTCCATTGATTGATTACGCGCGAAGCGGGCGAAACGTCGCTGTCCTTGATCGCTAACTGGTTCAGCTTTCGGAAGGCGGTTATCGACTTCAGGCTGAATCCGCCGCCCAGATCCACGTTCAGGACGTTGGAAACGCCCCAGGCGTCGAGCCGGTTGGTCGGATTCACGCAATATTGCGAGGTGGTTGCGTAGAGAGCGCAGTAGTTGGCGAAGTTGTAGTAGCTGCCCGGCGGCGGAACGAAGTTCGCGGTGAGATTAGGACCGGGAGCACCCAGCAGATTGAAGGAAGGGCCGTGCCAGGTTCCCTGATGGGTAAGAACCGTGGGCGCGGGATCGGAACGGTCGCGAGTATCGTCCACCGTGATGGTGGAGTCGATCCCTTCGGCAATCTCCCAGCGCAGCGCCGCACGCAGCGCCAGCACGTTCTTGCCGCCTTCTGTTCCAAGCTGGCAACCATTCGGCCCTCCGCCAGTCAACGAAGGGATCAGCCCCAACTGATCGGCCCTGTTTCCGGTGAAACACTGATAATCGTACCGCTTGACATAGCCGTCCTGCGATTCGGCAAGGCCAGTCACACGCAAGAACAGCTTGTTGGGTACAATCGCGAAGTTCACGCCAGCTCGAAGCAAGCGATGGTGGAATGACCCGATCCCTGCCTCGACATAGCCTTCGTCATGTCCAGACGGTGCCTTCGAGAACAGCTTCACCGAGCCGCCCTCCGAGTTCTTGCCTGAAAGCGTCCCCTGTGGCCCGCGCAAGATCTCGACACGATCGAGATCTAGCAGATCGAGCATCGAGCCGTACATCGTGCCGTAGTAGACATCATCGACATACATTCCGACGCCGGGCTCGAGCGCGAGATTGAAGTCGGTCTGGCCAACACCGCGAATGGTGATCGCGGTTGCCTGCGGCCCGCCCAATCCATTCTGGGCATTGGTCAGCGTCACATTTGGCGCGTGATTGGCGACTGCCGCTACATTGGTCTGGCTACGGGCCTCCAGCATCGCAGCATTGACTGCGGTGATCGACAGCGGCGTTTTCTGAACATCTTGCGAACGGAACTGGGCGGTGACGATGATCTCGCCCAATTCGCTTCCATCGGTTCGGTTGTTCGCCGTCTCCTTTGCAGACTGCGCCTGCGCAGCTGACGCCATTGCAATGAAGGACATTGCCATGGCGCAACTGCCTACGGCGGATAGCGCAATCCCCTTATTGAATCCCACCATTTCAAGGCTCCTCTCTGTCGCGATTTTTGCGATTGACGGCTCGATATCCCCGAATCCCATAGTGAGGGATATTCCGCTGGGTAAATGATGCTAAATTCATGTTGATTAGTCAATAGGAAATGACGCGCATCCAGTTTGCCGGTCCTTGAACAGGCTCGATGATCCGATCTATGGGCCCACGGGTCCGTACGCATTTATGCGTGGCGGCTTTCGCGCAGTGACGGTTCCGGCTGGAAGGACATGGTTGTGAAGAAGGAGAAGGACGCCCCGCCTGAGGCGAGCCCAGAGGATGCGCCTGGAAAGGCGATCACGCTTACCAATTATGTACCCTTCCTGCTGAGCAAGCTACACAACACGAACGCGCGGATCTCGACGCTGCAATACAGTACACAATTTGGCTTAGGGCTTAGTGAATGGTCGTGCCTTGGGCTGCTGGCAAGCGAATCGAATATTTCCGCCACCCGTATATGCGAGGTAGGTGGTTTTGACCGCGCGATCGTGAGTAGAAGTGTCAACGCGCTGATAGAGAAGGGATATGTTACCGCCAAACCGGTCGCCAACCACAATCGCAAGCGACTTTTGTGCATGACCCCGCAGGGACGGCAGGTCCACGATCAGATTATGGAACTTGCGCTGGCGCGCGAGGCCAAGCTGCTGACAGGGTTGGATGCCAAGGAGCGAGAGCAGCTCCTGCACACTCTTCGGACCCTGCTCCGAAACGCGCTCGATCTTGAGCGGTCGGTTAAGAAGAGCATGCGCGCCATCCGTTCGCGCCAACCTTCCTGACACACCGCTTGCCCGAGCGGCAAGGGGATGCGGCATGCTTGAGCGCTGATGATGCTTCATGGCGCGCAAATGCTCGATCAGGGAGCGGATCGACCGAGGCTTGAGGGGCAACCTCATCGAATCTCGGCGCGAGTTCGCCGGCCTTGGTGGGAGCCATTGCGTAAGGAATCACCTGGATGAAGTGCATCTGCCGGGATCGGCGGTTGGTACAAATCGGCTACGTTTGCTACGCCAGTGTGGATATAATTCCATTATTTGAAATTTCCCACGATTTATACCCGGCGCCGTCAAGGCCCTGGATCACATCCGGATCCCTGCCGCGACCGCGGTGGCCAGCATCGTCGTGAAACTCCTCGTGCTACCGCTCATGTCGGATTCTCCGGCTGCGGGCGATCATTGTGGCTGACCGCCGGGATGGTCGTGATCGTGTGCCCGCTCGGTCGCGGAGCCGGGCGGTGTGGCGATCGGGGCCTGGCCCTTCATGCAAGGCATGCCGGACATCTTGTCTTCCGACATCGTCCCACCCGCCATGGGCATATTGTCTGCGCCCTTGGCGTGCCCGGCGTCGGTGTGCTCGCCGCCCATCATGCCTTGCATCATTGGACAAGGCTGCGTTTGGGACGGGCCGGAAGGGGGCGGTGTTTCGGGTGCTGGCGCGGCATGGTCGGCATGATCATGATCGTGCGCCGCAGCAGGCGTGAAAAATGCCGGCGGGCCGATCAGTGCGATGGCGGCCAGAACGGACGTGAGCTTGGGCATTCTACTATCCTTTCGCGCTTCGCGGCCGGGAACCGCCGCTCTCATGCCGATCATGATCATCGCCGATCCGGGGCACGATAAGTAATGTGCCGTAGGCGTGCCTCGGCGGGGTTACAGCCTCACCGCCCGCAGCCGCAGCGCGTTGGTGATCACGCTGACCGACGACAGCGCCATCGCCGCCGCGGCGATCGCCGGGGACAGGAGCGTGCCTGTCAGCGGATAGAGCACACCAGCCGCGATTGGGATGCCGGCCACATTATAGGCGAAGGCGAACACCAGATTCTGGCGGATGTTGCGCATGACCGCGCGCGACAGCCGCCGTGCGCGCACCAGGCCACCGAGGTCACCCTTGAGCAAGGTCACGCCGGCGCTTTCGATCGCGACATCGGCGCCCGCGCCCATCGCCACGCCGATCTCGGCGGCGGCGAGCGCCGGCGCGTCATTGACGCCATCGCCGGCCATCGCCACTGACCGCCCCTGTTCGCGGAGCTTCTTAACAACGGCCGCCTTGTCCTCGGGTAGCACCTCGGCTTCGATGTCGTCGATGCCGATCCGTTTGGCGACCGCCAGAGCCGTGGTGCGGTTGTCGCCGGTCATCATCACCACACGGATACCCTCGGCCTTGAGCGCTTCGGGCGTGCTAGCCTTAATCGGATCGGCGATGCCGATCAGCCCGGCGAGCTTGCCGTCAATCGTCACGAAGATCGCCGTCGCGCCGTCACCGCGCAGCCGCTCGGCTTGTGCGGTCAGCTCGGCCGTGTCGACGCCCTGTTCGGCCATCAGCCGCGGCGCGCCGAGCAGCAGCTTATGGCCCTCGACCATGCCGGTAACACCGCGGCCGATAGGCGCGTCGAAGTCGCCGGCTTCGGCGAGCGCGAGGCCGCGTTCGGTCGCGGCGCGCACCACCGCTTCACCCAGCGGATGCTGGCTGCCACGCTCGACGCTGGCCGCCAGACGCAGCAGCTCGGCCTCCTCTACATCCACCACGGGGACGACGGCAGTGACCGCAGGCCTTCCCTCGGTGAGCGTGCCGGTCTTGTCGACGATCAGCGTATCGATCTTCTCGAAACGCTCGAGCGCTTCGGCGTTCTTGATCAGCACGCCCGCCTGCGCGCCGCGCCCGACACCGACCATGATCGACATCGGCGTAGCGAGGCCGAGAGCGCAAGGGCAGGCGATAATCAGCACCGAGACGCCGGCCACCAACGCATAGGCGAAGCGCGGTTCCGGGCCGACGATAGCCCAGACGAGCGTCGCCAGCACCGCCACTACGATCACCGCAGGCACGAACCACGCCGAGACCCGGTCGGCCATGCGCTGGATCGGTGCGCGGCTGCGCTGCGCCTCCGCCACCATCTGGACGATCCGCGACAGCAAAGTCTCGGCGCCGACCTTCTCGGCACGCATCACGAACGAGCCGGTCTTGTTGAGAGAGCCGGCGATCACCTTGGCTCCGGGCTCCTTGGTCACCGGCATCGATTCGCCGGTGACGAGCGATTCGTCGATCGAGACACGCCCGTCGATCAGCTCGCCATCGACCGGCACCTTCTCGCCCGGCCGCACCCGCAGCCGATCGTCGACCTGGATCAGATCGAGCGTGACTTCTTCGTCCGAACCGTCGTCGCGGATGCGGCGCGCGGTTTTGGGGGCGAGATCGAGCAGCGCCTTGATCGCGCCCGAGGTGCGCTCGCGCGCCCTCAATTCGAGCACCTGGCCGAGCAGCACCAGCACGGTGATCACCGCCGCCGCCTCGAAATAGACCGGCACCGAGCCGTCCGTTTCGCGAAAGGCTGATGGAAAGAGGTCTGGCGATACCGTCGCGACGACGCTGTAGGCCCAGGCGACGCCGATCCCCATCGCGATCAGCGTGAACATGTTGAGCTTCGTCGTCCGCAGCGATGCCCAGCCGCGCACGAAGAAGGGCCAGCCGGCCCAGAGCACTACCGGCGTCGCCAGCGCGAGCTGGATCCAGTTCGACGTCTGCCGCCCGACCAGCATCATCAGACCCGTAAGATGGCCGCCCATCTCGAGGGTGAACACCGGGATGGTCAGCACCAGCCCGACCCAGAAGCGCCGCGTCATGTCCGCGAGCTCGGGGCTGGGACCGCTTTCGGCGGTTACCGTCACCGGCTCCAGCGCCATGCCGCAGATCGGGCAGAAGCCGGGGCCGACCTGGCGGATCTCGGGATGCATTGGACAGGTGTAGATGGTACCGGCCGGCGCGGCTGCAGCCGGCATCTTGGACGCATGGTCCCTGGCGCCGCAGGAATGGCCCGCACCGTCCTGGCCGTGGTCGTGATGGCTGTGAGCGGTCATGATGGTCCTTTCGCTGTGGGCGATGTAGGGTTTGACATCGTGTCAGGGTCAACACGCAAATGTCCCCAGTTATACGCGGCACCGCGAACCGTCCCTCGCGAGCGGCGGCGATCGAAGCGAAGACGGGATGAGGGCGAAGGTGACCCGTTGCGTAACCTGTGTTGAAAAAGAGGCGGACCATATGACCGACGACCTTGATCAACTGCTCGGACGGCTTGCCGCGCGCCCGCCGCATCCGCGCCTCGACACGATCTCGGCGTATGTGTTCGCGCGCATCGCGGAATCGCCGGTGCAGGCTCGCGGCAGCTTCGCGGCGATCGGCGTGCTGGCGGCGCTCTTCGCTGTCGGCATGGGTGTAGCAGGCGGCTGGTCGCCGCCGCCGGAGGCCCATCGGGCGGTGGCGCTCGATGCCGGACACGCACTGGCACCCTCGACGCTGCTCGGCGGCGGCTGATGGGCTGGCGCCGCACCATTCTCATCGCGCTGATCGCCTTTGTCGCGGCGATCGCCGGCGTGGTGGTCGGGCGCTCGCTCAAGCCCGTGCCGCAGCCCGGCGCCGAGCTGCACGCGCTGCTCCACGACGGGCTTCATCTCGACAACGCTCAGCAGGCCAGACTCGACACGCTTGAGCGTGAGTTCGCACTGCGCAGGCAGGCGTTGGAGATGGAGATGCGCGTCGACAACGCCCGGCTCGCCGCGGCGATCGAAGCCGAGCATACCGCAGGCCCTCGCGTGAGCGACGCGGTCGACCGCAGCCATGCCGCGATGGGCGAACTCCAGAAGGAAACGCTCGCGCACATCTTCGCTATGCGCGCGATCCTCCGGCCCGATCAGGCCGCGAAATTCGACTCCGCGGTGGTGAAGGCGTTGACCGCCGAACAGCGGTGAGCCTCGATCTCTCCGATTTGTCCGACGGCGAACTTGCCGCGCTGAGCCGCGCGCGCAACCATGCCGCTTTCGCGGAGCTGCTGCGCCGGCACCGCGAACCGATCTACCGCATCATCCTCGGCAATATAGGCGTTACCGACGAAGCACTCGATCTCGTCCAGGAGACCTTCATCTCGGCTCACGCCGCATTGGCACGTTACGATCCCGCCCGCCCGATGCGCGCCTGGCTCAGCACGATCGCGCTCAACAAGTGCCGCGACTGGAGTCGGCGGCGTGCGGTTCGCCGCCTGATTGCCTTCGCGGTGCCAATCGACCGCGCGACAGAAAATGTTGCCGAGAACCGGCCCGGCCACGACGTCGTGGCCGAAGATCGCGATACGCTGGCGCGTGCTGCCCAGGCGATCGCCGATTTGCCGCCGCAGCTCCGCGAAGTGCTGGTGCTGCGCACGATGGAGGAGATGTCGCAGGCGGACGCCGCCGCGACGCTCGGGATCACCCCAAAAGCAGTCGAGACGCGCCTCAGGCGGGCCCGCGTGAAGCTCGCCCAGCGACTGACCCGCGATTGAAGGCGTTCCCCGGCAACGTCGTAGCCGTCGAGCCTCGACCCTGACACGATGTTAAACCCCATATTCGCGAAATCCGACCGGCGAGGGAGGGAAGACCATGTGCGCCGCGTAAACCCAAGCAGGCGTATGCGGATGCCTGGAGGAAGTAGATGACGATCAGCATGAACCGGCGCCAGATCATCAAAGGGACGGGCACGCTTGGCGGTGGCCTGGCGCTGGCTGGCTGGCTGCCGGCCTGGGCGCAGACCAATTCGTCCGGCATCGCGCGACCGCTCCCTGAGCTATCGGGCAATGACATCACACTGCGGATCGCGCGTCAGGCCATGGTGATCGACGGGCGGCACTCGAACGCCATCGGGATCAACGGCACGGTTCCGGCGCCGCTCCTGCGGCTGCGCGAAGGGCAGACCGTGCGGCTCAACGTAATCAACGAACTCGACGAGGACAGCTCGATCCACTGGCACGGCGTGCTCGTGCCGCCGCAGTTCGATGGCGTCCCCGGCGTATCCTTTCCCGGGATCAAGCCACGGTCAAGCTATCTCTACGAGTTCCCGATCAAGCAGAGCGGTACCTACTGGTACCATAGCCATTCCGGATTCCAGGAGCAGCTCGGCCATTATGGGCCGATCATCATCGAACCCGCCGGCGCCGATCCGATTGCCTATGACCGCGAGCACGTCATCGTGCTCGCCGACCACAGCCGGTTGGCGCCCGAGGCGATCTACCGGCGGCTGAAAATCGACGTCGGCGGCTTCAATCGCCAGCGCCAGACCCTGGCCGGGCTGCTCGCGGGCAAGGACCAACCGCTCAAGGACCGCGTCGACTGGGGCAGGATGCGGATGGACCCGACCGACATCTCGGACGTCACCGGCTCGGCCTATAGCTACATCATCAACGGCTACGGCCCGGAAGACAACTGGACCGCGCTGTTCACCCCGGGCCAGCGTGTGCGGCTGAGGTTTATCAATGCCTCGTCGATGACGACCTTCAACGTGCGGATCGCCGGGCTCAAGCTCAGTATCGTCCAGGCGGATGGGCAGAACGTGATGCCGGTCGAAGTCGACGAGTTCCAGATCGGAGTCGCCGAGACCTACGACGCGATCGTCACGCCCGCCGAGGGCCGCGCCTATACGCTCGTCGGGGAAGCGATCGACCGCTCGGGCATGGCGCGCGCCACGCTGGCGCCGCGTGCCGGCATGATCGCCCCGGTGCCGCCGCTTCGCCGCCGGCCGCTGGCTACGACGAAGGACATGGGCATGGATATGTCGGACGGGATGAAGCCGCGTGGTGTTGACTCGACTGCCGAGCAAAACCGCTCGGCCAAGCTCGCGGTTCCGGGGGCGGCCGCGATGCCGATGCCCTCCCACGGCACGATGCCGGAAATGGACATGGGCGCAATGCCGGACATGGACCATTCAAAGATGCCCGGCATGGATATGGGGGCGATGGGCAGCATGGACATGGGGTCCCTGAAGATGCGCGACTTCTCCACCGCACCGCAGGTCAAGAAAGGCCCCGGCGTCCAGACGATCTCGCCGATGCCGATCGACCGAACCGGCGAGCCCGGCCAGGGTCTCGAGCACGCCAGTCACAAGGTGCTCGTCTATAAGGATCTGATGGCGCTCGAGCGCAATCCCGACGCGCGCGCGCCGAGCCGCAGCCTCGACCTCCACCTGACCGGCAACATGGAGCGGTTCATGTGGTCGTTCGACGGGCTGAAGATGTCCGATCACATGGAGCCAATTCCCTTCGTCGAAGGCGAGCGTGTGCGGATCAACCTCATCAACGACACGATGATGGGGCATCCGATCCACATCCACGGCCACTTCTTCGAACTAGTGACTGGGCACGGCGATCATGCACCGCGCAAGCACACCGTGATCGTTCAGCCGGGCGGCAAGGTGACCTGGGACTTCACCGCCGATGCGGTCGGCGACTGGGCGTTTCACTGCCACCTCCTCTACCACATGGCTGCCGGCATGATGCGCGTCGTGAGCGTTCGCCCGAAAGGGGACGCGCTATGAGCCGGTTGCTTGCGACGCTGGTGGTCTCTACGGCGTTCCTGGTGGCCAAGCCGGCGCTAGCCCAGGATCATTCGCAGCATCAGGGCATGAACATGCCGAAAGCCGGTCCCGCTCCTGCCAGCCCCATGCCGGCCATGCCGGGCATGGACATGTCGGACGATCATGCGGGTCACGACATGACCACCATGCCCGGCATGGCTCAGACCGGAACCGCGCTCCCCGCCGGAGACGCGCCGGCGCCCCGGCCGCCGATGGACCATTATGCAGACCGCTTCTTTCCCGCTTCCGGCATGAGCCGCGCGCGGGACGCCATGATGCGCGAGCAGGGGAACCAGACCCTTTACCAAGTGATCTTCAACCTCGCCGAATATCAGGCTCGGGCCGGCCGCGATGGCTATCGCTGGGACGGAGAAGGCTTTGTCGGCGGCGACATCAACCGCCTCTGGCTCAAGTCGGAGGGCGAAGGCGCGTTCCACGAAGGCGTCGATAGCGCCGAAGTGCAGGCGCTCTACGGTCGCGCGATCGGACCCTATTTCAACCTCCAGGCGGGCATTCGCCACGACTTCAGGCCGTCGCCGGCGCGCACCTATGCGACAGTCGGGCTCGAAGGGCTCGCACCTTACATGTTCGAGGTCGAGGGCGCTCTGTTCCTGAGCGACAAGGGGGACGTGCTCGGTCGGCTCGAAGGCTATTACGACCAGCGCATCACCCAGCGGCTGATCCTGCAGCCGCGGGTCGAGCTGAACCTAGCGGCGCAGGACATACCCGAGAACCGCATTGGTGCCGGACTGATGAACGCCGAGCTTGGCTTGCGGCTCCGTTATGAGCTGACGCGCCAGTTCGCGCCTTATATCGGCGTCTCCTACGATGCGAAGGCCGGCCGTACTGCTGATTTCGCGCGCGCCGACGGCGAGGATCCGAACACGACGAGTTTCGTCGCCGGCATTCGGTTTTGGTTCTGAGCCGGTGCTCTCTGCAAGCACCATCGGCGGCGACATGCGTTCAAAGGAATGGAGCGAGGCCGAACAGAGGAGTGGCGATATGGACGATATCAAGGCCATGCAGCACGGTTACCAGAACCTCGCGCTGCAGACGATCGTCAGCGGTATCATCATGTATCTGGTGATGTTCGCGATGATCGACAGCTTCAACAGCTTCTACAACAATCTCAACATGCTTTACATGACGCTGATGATGATCGCGCCGATGGTGGTGCTGATGATCCTCGCCATGCCGCACATGTTTCCGTCCAGGCGCGCCAACAGCGCGCTGCTGATCGGCGGCGCCGTAATTTTCCTGGGCAGCCTCGCGCTGATCCGCACCCAGACCACGATCGGCGACCGCGCTTTCCTGCGCTCGATGATCCCGCATCATTCGGGAGCCATCCTGATGTGCCGGGAAGCCTCGCTCGGCGATCCCGAGATCAAGAGGCTATGCCAGGGGATCATTCGATCGCAGCGGCAGGAAATCGATCAGATGAAAGCGATTCTGGCGCGAAGCTGACCAACCAGGAAACGGTGGAAGATCTCCCGAACTTTCGTGAGTCCGAACGGACGAGATCGTTTCGATGCCGGAAGGGCATTTTCAAATAAAAGGCCCCGGCGATCGGATTCTGGATCGCCGGGGCAATGACTCGCTCAACAGAGAGACTGATGAGCGTCAGAAGTTCACGCTCGCGCGCACGCCGTAGGTACGTGGACGATTGATCAGTTGGAACGCACCGAAGGGCGCCGTGGTGAACCGCAGATTATAGGTTTTCTTATCGGTCAGATTGTCGACGAAGAAACCGATCTTGTACTTGCCATCAGTAGGCCAGATCGAACCGCTCATGCGGATGGTCGTGTAGCCCGGCTGCCGGTCGGCACGGATGGGACCGCCTGCAGCGGGGAAGAAGTCATACGTGCTCGTATAATTGAGAAACGCGGTCAGATCGCCCTTCCATGCGCTCGACAGATCGGCGGAGAGGGTAGCGCCCAAGAAAGCCGTGTACTTCGGAGCATGCGGAAGCCTTACGCCCGAAAGATCCTCCGTGCCGGTGGATGTCCCGATCACATTGCCACTCGCGTCGAACACGGGAACCTGAACCCCGGCATTCGTGTAATTGACGTAATGCGACTTCAGGTAAGTCGCGCCGCCAAACAGTTGCAGCCATTCGGTTGCCCGCCAGTTGCCGTCGAAATCGATGCCGTGGATCTTGGCATCCGGGTTCTGGACAGTGCCGACCTGGCTGCTGTCCTGGTTGATCGCCACGGTCTGGAGCTGCTTATAGTCATAATAGAAGGCTGAGATGTTGGCACGCAGGCGACGATCGGCCGAGACGAACTTCGCGCCGATTTCATACCCGTCCAGCGTTTCGGGCAGGAACTTCTGCATCGGAACAGCGGGCGTGCTGAGGCCACCGGCCTTGCTGCCCCTGTTGTAGGATGCATAGAGGTTCACCAAGCCGGCGTCGTAGGCAATCACGAGGCGCGGCGAGAAGCTGTGGAACTTCACATTGGCGTCGGGTTCGCCGACACGATTGCCGTGGCGCTTATCCCAGGTGTATCGGCCACCGGCGGTCAATGTCAGACCGGGAAGCGGCTTGATATTGACCTCGGCAAATGGGGAAAAGCTGGTGGTCTTGACGTAAGCCAGCGGGATCGGGGTGAATGGCGGGCTCAGATTCTGAACAACGTTGATGATGTAGGTGGACCGGTCGTTCAGATAGTCCACGCCCACCATGCCTTCGATCATGCCGCCAAGGTCCGTCGTGGCAGTGAGGTTCTGGGTGAAGGTCTTGTTACTCGACGGGATGATAAAATTCAGGCTGTGCGGTGCATTTGGATTATTTGGGTTGGCCGGAGTATTGACGTCGGTGAGATCGCCCTCGAAGGCATCAAGCGTCTTGTTATGGTTGTAGGCGGTAACGCTGTTGATGGTGAACTTGTCGAGTTTGTAGTTCAGCTTCAGATTGTAGATGTCGTTCTTGGAATCGACGCCGACGCCGTTGTTGAGCAGGTTGATCGCAGTGGTGTACGGATCGGCGTAAGGATGCGTATAGGCGCTCGCCGAGCAATTGAGGCAGTAGTTGTCAGGCAGGAACTCGGCGTTGGCGCCAAGCGAAGCCTTGCGGGCGTCATGTTCCACCATCAGCGTCGCCGAGAAGTCGCTGCTGGGCTTCCACAGCAGCTTGCCACGGATGGCATAATCGTCCTGCCAGCCAAACATGTAATTGTCGGGCAGGTTGCGGATGTATCCACCGTCAGTGCGGTACCGACCCGCAACACGAACGGCGACTGTATCGCTGAGCGGCACGTTCACGACGCCCTCGATCAGCCTGTGGCCAAGGTTGCCGTATTCACCGGTTACATGACCCGTCGTGTCAAATTCCGGGTCCGCGGTCGAGATAAGGATGGCGCCGCCCGTGGCGTTCCTGCCCCAAAGCGTTCCCTGCGGACCTTTGAGAACCTGGACAGACGCAACGTCCACCATGTCCAAGTTGCCGCCCTTGCCACGCTCGACATAGGCGCCGTCGATATAGACGGCGACGGGATTTTCGACGCCGGGGTTGGAGAAGTTGGCGCCCACGCCGCGAATATACGTCATCGCGTAGCCCACGCCGGTTGAAACGGACAGGCCCGGGGTCACGATCTGCAGGTTCTGCAAGTCGCGAATGTTCAACTTTTCAGCAACGGCCGAATCGATCGCGGTGACGGCAATCGGCACCTCCTGCAGGTTCTCGGAGCGGCGCTGTGCCGTCACGACGATGTCGCCAGTGCTGACGCCCCCTGCATCCTGTGCCTGATCGTGCCCTGCCTCCGCCTGTGCGAATGCCGGCGTATAAAGCGCCGCCGCAGCAAGCGCGGCGACGCACGCGGAAATTCTCAGATTACCCATCATATCCTCCCTCCGTGGCGTTATGGCTCATCAATGTTGCATTTAAATACAACATTATGGGATTTTTTGCATATTTTCTACGCAGTGTCAATTGAAAGGTCGTCCCCAATCCCAAAAATAGCGATTTGTGTTGTAAATGTGCACCATTGTCTTGTCGGCGGAACAAGTTGAGCGTTTCAATTCGGGCGTGTTCGGTAAACCCATGCCATTGCGTATGGTACGAAAATATAGCCATTTTTTAGGACTAGATCGATGGGTGCACGGTCGCGCCAGTTGGCGGCCGGACTAGCGTTCTGCGATGAGGTTCCGGTGTTTGCTGGTAAGGAAAATCCTGTAATACGGGACTGAGATAGGTTATGGTTGAGGCAATCCGATATGAGGCTGGAAGGCGGCGCGATCCCCATGGGGATAAAAAAGGCGGCTGGCTTGCGCCGCCGAAAGGGGTCGAATATGGAAAAGCCGACTGACAAATCTCGTGGCAAACTGATGCCCGAAGCCGTAAACAGCGCTGAAAAAGAAATCGAAGCCGGGTCAAGGAAAGTTGTGAAAAAAACATCATCGGAGTCTTCAAACAGCCTAACCAAGATGCTCAGCATCCTTGATCTATTTACCGCGAAATCTCCGGTCTGGTATACAAATGACATCATAGAGGCCCTTGAGGCATCTCGATCCACCGGATACCGATATATCAAAACTTTGAGCCAATCTGGTCTATTGAGTGCAGTTGGCAATGGGTACTATGTGCTGGGCCCGCGTATTATCGAGCTGGACTTGCAAATACGTCAAACGGATCCCATGCTGAAGGCGAGCAAAGGGGTGCTCGAGCAGCTCGTCGATTCCTCAGGTCACTCCGCGCTGTTGTGCATGCTGTTCCGGAATTCGGTCCTGTGCATTCGCGAACAGCTTGCGCCTCTCAGCCCGGAGCATTTGTTCACGCGTGGCCAGCGGCGTTCACTGTTTCGGGGCGCGATTTCCAAAGCGATCCTCGCGCACCTGCCGAACCATCGTCTGAGGAGCATCTACGAACGCAATCACGAGGCCATTCTCGATGGCGCCCTGGGATCGAGCTGGAGCGAATTTCGCGAAAAGCTCTCCAAGATCCGCAAGGATGGCTATGCGATATCGGAGGGCGAGTTCAATTCCGGCATCGTCGGGATCGGAGCGCCGGTATTTAACAGCGATCAGTTGATTGTCGGGAGCGTGGGCATTGCCTTTGGCAAGGACGAGCTCGGCTATGTCGACCTCAATCGCCTCGTCATAGCGGTAATGCGTGCGGCACGCGAAATCACCCAGCGCATGTCGGACTCGGCGCCGGGCATGGACTTGCCGCCTAGAGCCGTTGGATAGCGACGGGAGACACTGGGGCAGACTTGCCGCCCGCCGATCCCGCATGCGGCCGGTTTTCCGTCAGGGGAGGAAATCGAGATCGGCGATATACACCGCCCCAAGCGGTTTGCCGGCTAGCTGGTCTTCAATCGAGCCGTTGTAGGTGGTGCAGAACAATGTCCGCCCGTTCGGTCCCCCGACATGGCATGCGACCGCACTGCCTGGAAAACGAGTGCCGTGCGTGATTTCTCCGCCTTCGAGCACGCGAATGACCTCGCCGGTATTGAACGCCGGCACCCACACGCCGTTCGCCGCGTCGCCGCAGATTCCGTCAGGATTGCGCCCCTCCAGGTCGGCAAATGTCCGGCGATTTGAAAGCTTGCCGTTCGCGTCGCGATCGAACGCCGTCAATAGGCTCCGCCATGTTTCCGCGACGACCAAGGTACGCCCGCCGTCAAGCAAAGCGATGCCATTAGGAAATTCCAGACCTGTTGCCGCCACGCTGATGGTGCCGTCTGGCTCGATGCGAAGCAGGTTAGTCTCACATTTGGGCTCGCCGGCGTGGAAGTCATAGCCGAAATCGCCGACGTAAATCCTTCCAGCGTCGTCGATCGCAAAGTCGTTGACGTGACCGCGGCAATGGGTCGCCAGGTCGGCATAGATTTTGAGCTGGCCGTCATTGATGTGCAGGAACTGCCTGGCGTGCGACGATACGATCAGTTTGCGTCCGTCCGGCAGCACGCCGAAGCTGTTGGGATTGGGGGGGAGCCCTTCCGCCATGACTTCGCGCGAACCGTCCATGCCGACGCGGTACAACTTCAGGCCGAAGACATCCGGCGTCCACAGGAAGCCGTCACGCCAGCGAGGCGCTTCGAGGAAGATGAAGCCGTCCGCGAGCAGCGAGGTCTTTATGTCGCGCATGTTATCCCTTTCAGTGGCCGTTCAGGCAAAAGCCTCGTCAGGGAAGCCGATCAGGGCCTTGACCTCCAGATACTCCTCGAGCCCGTAAACTCCCATCTCGCGCCCGTTGCCCGACTGGCCGTAGCCGCCCATAGGTGCCGCCGGAGTGGCGGCGACGCCATTGAACGAAACGCGACCGGCGCGGATCTGGCGGCCCACCGCCAAGCCGGAGCGAGGATCGCCTGCGAAGACGTAGCCGCCAAGGCCATAAGGCGTGCAATTGGCGATGCGGACGGCATCTTCGACGGTGTCGTAGGCGATAATCGCCAATACCGGACCAAAGATTTCCTCCTGAGCGATGCGATCTTCAGGCTTCACGTCCGCGAAGATGGTGGGGCGCACATAATAGCCGGTGCCGATATCTTCTGGGCGACCGAGCCCGCCGCAAATGAGATGTGCCCCGTCCTCCAGGCCGATTTCGATATAGCGCTGAATGGTGTCGAACTGGCCCTTGCTGATGACGGGGCCAAGATCGGTCTCGGGATCCAGCGGATCGCCCACATTGAGCTTAGTCGCCTCTTCGCGAATAAGCGCGCAGAAGGTTTCGACCTGATCCTTGTGAACCAGGATGCGCGTAGGCGCATGGCAGGATTGGCCGGAGTTGCCGAAACCACGGCCGACATTCCATTTGGCGGCCGCTGCCAGATCGGCGTCCGGCAGGACGACATTGGCGGACTTGCCGCCCAGCTCCTGTGCGACGCGCTTGATCGTGTCGGCGGCATTCCGGGCAACCTGCGCGCCGGCGCGGGTCGAGCCGGTGATGGAGATCATGTCCACGCCGGGGTGCGTGCATAGTTCCGTGCCCACCACGGTTCCTTTGCCGACCACCAGGTTGAACACACCCGGCGGGACGCCGGCGTCGTGCAGAATTTCGGCGAAGATCATCGCGCAGGTGGGCGTCATTTCGCTTGGCTTGAGTACGACCGTGCATCCCGCTGCGAGCGCTGCGCTGACTTTCGTGCACAGAAGCTGGACGGGCCAGTTCCATGCGGTGATCAGCCCGCACACACCGATTGCCTCATGGCGGATGGTATTGCCGTGCAACTTGGCTTCGAAGTCGTAGTCGCGCAAGGTGCGGATCATTTCCTGCAGCGACGCGAGCCCGGCGTTGTAGTTTGTCTTGTTGCTGACAGGCATACCCATTTCCTGGGTCACTGCCGCCGAAAGATCCGTCTCGCGTGCCCTGTACACTGCTTCGATCCGTTCGAGCAGAGCGAGGCGTTCGGCCTTTGATGTGGTGCTGAACGCCGGCAGTGCGCGCCGCGCCGCCTGCACCGCGAGATCGACATCCCTTGCCGTGCCTTGCGCAACCGTTGCAAACGGCTCTTCCGTGACAGGATTTACAAGGGTGGAGATGCTGCCACCGCTTGCGTCGATCCATTCACCGTCGATGTAGAATTTTCCGTAATGCTTCACCGTCTGCGCTCCATCTTCTTCGGCACCGGTACTGTTCCGCTATTTGATCTTCGGACCTCAACTGCTGTGCGTGTACCCGCCGTCACAAGCGATCGTCTGTCCGGTGATGAACGAGGCGGCAGGCGTGGTAAGGAACATGATGATGCCCACGAGGTCGGTGGGCACCATTCCGCGTGGAATGCATTGCAGTTCGGCATTGCGCTTACGCAACTCGGGCGTCGGATTGACGGTGCGTTCCACTTCGGTGGCTACGCTGCCCGGGCGAATGCAGTTTACGGTTATGCCATGGGGCCCCAGCTCACGCGCCAGGGAGTTGGTCATGCCGATAATGGCTGACTTCGACGTCACATAATGCAAGTAGTTCATCGTTCCACGGGGCACCGAATCCGAGGAAATATTGACGATCGTGCCGGCGCCGGCATCGCGCATCGCCTGAGCCACCGCGCAAACGCACAGGAACGTGCCGGTAATATTGACTTTCAGCACGCGCTCCCATTCATCAAGTGGGATCTGGTCGAAGGGGCGCTTGGCAAGCGTCGCAAAAATGGAGGCGTTGTTCACCAGGGCATCGACGCGGCCATGATGGGCCAGCACGGTGGCTACCATGGCGTCGACCGATTCCTTGTTCGAGACATCGACCGTGACAGGTAAGGCCTGCCCTCCGGCCGCTTCGATCTCCATGCACACGGACTGGGCATTGGCCAGGTTGATATCGGCAACGATCGGGACCGCTCCGGCTGCGGCGAACTGCCTCGCCAGCTCGCGACCAATCCCCTGACCTGCTCCGGTAATGATGACCACGCGGCCTTCGACGCCGAAGTTCCGGGCAGAAAAAGGAACTCCGGAATCCTTTGGGGCGTGAGTTGCCGGCGTTTCGCTCATTTCGCATCCTCAAATTAAATTGACGTCACTTCTTACGGATATGTCCCGGGGCTTCGCGTCGCGGAATGCCGCGACCAGCCTCGAGGCGAGGCGACGGAGCATCGTATGTCCCGCCGCTATGGCTGCATTATCAATAGGCACATGATTCTCGGATGTCAATTTATGGGATATTTTACATTTGTGAGAGATTCTTGAAAATGAACCGGACATGTGACCTAGTGGGGGCGCCGCCGCCAGCGTCGAGAAAGGATGGATGTGGGCTGCCGATATTCAGGAAAGCAAGCATATTACGGGACTCAATGTCGCGGAGCGTGTATGGAAACCATGTTTCGGAGCGGCATGGGAGATGCTACTGGCGCCTTCCCTTCCCTAAACGTGGACGGCTACAATTAGTTTGACGTAATCTCATAATTCGAGATAAATGTGTATCAAGCAGGTGAAGGGGGTCCGTTCGAGATTGCCGCGCTGCAAGGCCGGTGGCGCGAATGCCGATGTGCCGAAAAAGCCGCATTTGGGGAAAGTGGATGCAGAGGAAGTTCAGTGGGGTCGGGCCAGGAGTGGCGGTCATGTGCCTCGTTCTGACCATAATCGTGGTGATTCTTTCGGCGGTCGAGTCCGAAAATCGACACGGTCGGAGCGAGGTCGTCCTGGGCTATATTCCGGCTAGCCTGGAATATCCCTATAACGTCGCGGCCGCGCGTGGTTTTGAGGCTGGCGCGCGCGAGGCTGGCGCCAAGGTCATGATGCTTGATCCTCGCGGCAGTGTCGAAAAACAGGCCAATGCTTTCGACGATCTGCTCGGTCAAGGCGCCCAGGGCATTGCAATGATACCTTTGGACGGTGTCGTCGCTCAGACTTGGGTCGACAAGGCGCATGAGATGGGCGTCCCCATCGTATCCGCTGCTACACAGGTAGGCGATGCCCGGGCCCGTCCTTGGGCGGACGTATATCCCAAGCTGGCGGCGCTCGTTGGACTGGACAACACCGTTGCAGGCAAACTTGCGGGAGAATTCGCGGCGAACCTGCTGCCGCGGGACGGTGTTGCCAACATCGCCATTATTCAAGGGGCCCCAGGCTATCCGCAAATCTGGCAGAGCACGCAAGGCTTTGAGGAAGGCCTGAAAGAAAAGCGCATTCGTTACAAAATTGTAGCGTCGCAGCCCACGGACTGGACTCCTGAGAAAGGGCAGTCTGTCTGCCAGAACTTTCTGACGGCGCATCCTGAACTCGACCTGATTTTCAGCCAGGCTGACGACATGGCGATCGGTTGCGCACGGGCCATCCGGGCGGCCGCCTCCGACGTCAAGCTGGTTGCCATGGGTGGGGGATCGGAACTGGGCATGCAGGCCATCGAGGCGGGCAGTGTCGACGGGTCGGTTTGCGCCCGCCCGTACGAGACGGGGCGGCTCGCGGCGCATGCGCTCTACGCCGCCGTGACCGATAAGAGCACGCCGCCGCACAGGCTGATCGGCTATAAATCGGAGGCGATTACCAAGGCAAACATGTCGGCTTGTCCCGAGCGCTGGTGAATTCCGCGCGATGCAAGAACGACAAGGGAGAATGGCCATGGGAACGACAAGCGAGGATATTCCGCTGCTACGCCTCGACCGCGTGGCAAAGGAATATCCGAACGGAACAGTCGCGCTGCGTGGCGTCGATCTCTCCGTTCGGCGAGGATCGGTTCAGGGATTGTTGGGCGCGAATGGCGCAGGCAAATCCACCTTGATCAAGATTCTGGCGGGCAGTCATCAAGCTTCTTCGGGCCAGATACACTGGCGTGGAGAGCCGGTTAGGATCACGAGCCCCAAGCACGCGAACGCGTTGGGCATAGCGACCATTCACCAACATATTCCTCTGGTGCCGACTCTATCCGTAATCGAGAACGTCTTTCTGGGTCATGACCATGTCTGGCGCCACGATCGTTCGATGCGCGTGCAGTTCGATGCATTGTGTGAGCGTGTCGGCTACTGGGTGGAAGCCGACATACTGGTGAGTGAGCTTTCCATCGGGCAGCGCCAGATGGTGGCCATCTTTCAAGCACTCGGCACCGGCGCCGACCTCATTGTCATGGATGAGCCGACGGCTTCGCTGGCCGCGCATGAGCGGGAACTCGTCTATCAGACGGTTCGCCGCTTGTCGCAGATTGAGAACAAGGCGATCCTGTTCGTCTCGCATTTCCTGGACGAGATCGTCGCGCTGACCGATTGCGTGACCGTTCTGCGAGACGGGCAGGCCGTCATGCGTGCGGACACTTGCGATTTGGACGAAGACAAGATTGCTGAAGCCATCGTCGGCAAGCAGATCGCCGCACTGGAGAAGATCGGCGGCGACCAGTTCGCGTCGTCCGGCACCGCAGTAAATCGGACGCCGTTGCTCGAATTGCGCGAACTCGCGGTGCCCGGAAAAATCGAGCCGGTGTCGCTGTCGGTGCGTCGCGGCGAGGTCATAGGCATCGCGGGGTTACTTGGATCGGGGCGCAGCGAATTGCTGCACGCCATCTTCGGCGCCGATGGGGAGGCGACCGGCTCTGTTCTGTTGGAAGGCCAACCGGTGGGCAGGAGCCCTGGAGCCGCCGTAAGGGCGGGTATAGGCCTTGTCCCCGAAGACCGGATGGCCCAGGGGCTGATCCCAGGCTTCAGCATCTGGCGCAACACCACCTTGCCGGCGCTCGGGGGAATCTCCACGCTGGGTTGGATTCCGATGCGGGAACGCGAACGCGAACGGGGATATGAAGCGATCCGGCGCCTGGCGATCAAAGCGCCCGATCCCGATGCGTTGGTCACCGAATTGAGTGGGGGCAATGCCCAGAAGGTGACGATCGCCAAATGGCTCTTCAGCGGTGTCCGGTTGTTTTTGCTCGACGAACCCACGGCGGGTATCGACATAGGCGCCAAGACAGACATCCTCCTGCTCGTGCGCCAGCTTGCCGCGGAAGGAATGTCGGTCATTATCGTATCCTCCGATTTTGACGATCTTCTTGCCGTCGCCAATCGGATTCTCGTGATCCGCGACGGGCGCTGTGTCGCTGAAAGGCTGACGCATGAGACTTCCGAACACGAGCTGCTGCTGCTGGCGGGCGGCAAAAGCGCCCCAGATCTGCCGAAGGAAGCCCAAGCATGAGCGATACCCTTTCCCAACCTCATCCCAAAGCGATCAAGGGAAGCATCATGTCCGGCACCGTGGCTGTTCCAGACGCGCAAGCCGCGCCGGCCAAACATCCGACAGTGGATTGGGGCGAAGTCTTCAGCCTTCGCGAAATGGGGGTGTATTACGCCCTGATCCTGCTCATCAACATTCTGTCGCTGGTCACTCTTTACCTCGGCCATCCGAATTATCTGAGCACCGCCAACATCACCAACGTAATGTACCAATCCTCGCTTACTGGAATCATGGCCGTAGCGATGACGGTCATCCTGATAAGCGGCAACTTTGACCTGTCGGTCGCCTCGGTGGCCGCGCTCGCGGCTGCTGTGTTTACGGGATACGCGGACCTGATCGGCTTCTGGTCCGCCATGGCGCTGGCGCTGACAATAGCTGTCTGTGTCGGGTTGCTAAACGGCGCAATCGTCGAATTCCTGGGGATCAATGCCTTCATCGTGACTCTGGGAACACTGACCGCAATTCGGGGCATAGTGCTTATCTTCACGGACGGCCACTCGCTGTCCGCTCAATCGCCAGCGGTGGTCAATGCCATGACGGCGTTCGAATCCGGCCGTGTCAATCTCGGCTACGCGGTTCTGGCGGCCGGCGTGCTGGCGCTCGGCTTCGGTATCATGAAAGTGGTGCGCGGGGGGCTGGCGAACATGACCCCCTCGACGCTCGCAGCTCTTCTGGGAGGTGCTGCGGCACTCGTCCTCAGTTGGCGAACCGGTCTGAAGCTGCCTGTGCCCAATCCGGTCATCTACATGCTACTGTTCTGCGGCATCGTCTGGTACGTGCTGACCTTCACCGTGGTCGGCCGCCGTCTCTATGCCGTGGGCGGCAACGCCGAAGCCGCGCGCCTCTCCGGCATCAACGTCGTGAAGTACAGGCTCATGGCTTTTGTGCTGTGCAGCGGCGCCGCGGGTTTTGCCGGGGTGCTTTTCGCAAGCCGTCTGCATTCGATCAATCCTGCGGGCTTGCAGGGCGCTGAGCTTACAGTAATAGCGTCGGCTATTCTCGGCGGCACCTCGCTTTACGGCGGCGCTGGCAGCGTGACAAAGGCAGTGGCCGGGGCGCTGCTGCTCTATTCGCTGACCAACGGCTTTAACATTCTCAACCTGGGGGCTAATTACCAGGGCTTGATCGAGGGCATCGTCGTAATCGCGGCCGCCGCGATCTACACGGTCGGAGACAACCGCAAGAAGAAATCCTGATCGTGGTCGGAACCTCCAGTTGATCCAGCATGATCCACGCAACGGTACTCGGAAACCCTGAGTACAAAGGAGTGAAAATGACAGATATCTTTGCAGGCCGGTATGACGGCAAAGTGGCGTTCGTGACGGGGGCGGGAAGCGGCATCGGCCGCGCTACTGCAATCGCTTTCGTCCGGGCGGGAGCCAAGGTCACCATCGCCGACATAGCGGAAACCAGCCTTGAGGAAACAGCCCGCACGATCCGCGACGCTGGAGGCGAAGTACTTTCAGTCCGCTGCGACGTCACCCGGAATGCGGAGGTCAAGGCGGCGTTGGACAAGACTGTCGAAGTTTTTGGCCGTCTGGACGCAGCGTTCAACAACGCGGGCATCGAGCAGCCCGGCATGCCGATCAATGAGGTGCCCGAGGAACTGTTCGACCGGCTGGTGAACATCAACCTGCGCGGCGTGTTCCTGTGCATGAAGCACGAGATCGATATCATGCTCAAATATGGGGGGGGTGCTATCGTGAACACCTCGTCAGGCGCCGGCGTGCTGGCGATCCGCAACCAGGCGATCTATTGCGCCACCAAATACGGCGTAACAGCCATGAGCAAGGCTTCGGCGCTGGAATATGCCGGCAAGAACATTCGCGTGAACGCGCTGTGCCCTGGCATCATCGATACGCCGATGATTGCGCGCTATACCGGCGGAACCGATGAGGGCCGCGCCAAGATCATCGAACAGGAACCGGTTGGTCGCATGGGCACTCCCGAGGAGATTGCCAATATCGTGCTGTGGCTTTGTTCCGACATGAGTGCCTTTGTGACCGGCCATGCCATGGTAGCAGACGGAGGGCAGACAGCGGGTATCTGATTGAAGTGCGCGTTTCCCTAAAAAAGAGCCCGCCGAAGCAATTCGGCGGGCTCTTTCGCAACCGGTATCCGGGCGTTGCGTGCGCGTTATCAGGAACGCATCAAGCGTGGTCGGTTCAACCGGAAGGGTCAGGCTTCATCCGCGCGCGAATGGATGTCATGCGCTCATGGCCGAGCCGAAGAAGCTTTCGAGCCGGTCAAAGGGTATGAGGTCGACGCGGTCATAAAGATCGATATGACGTGCTCCGGGGACCACGACCAGTTCCTTGGGGCCGACCGCCTCATCATGAATTGTCTCGCTGAAATAGCGTGAATGCGCCTCCTCGCCCGTGATCAACAGGATCGGCCGGGGAGCGATGTCGGCGATGTGGCGGAGCTTTCCAAAATTGATGTGAGACATGCCGCTGGTGATGGTGAAGCCGCCGATCGAGCGGGGGTGATGGCCGCGATCGGCCACGTAATATTCGAAGAATTCACTGGTGATCGGGTCAAGTCCTGGCGGAATCTCGGAGGGGAAGGTCGGCAACAGCGCCGGCTCGCCGGCATCGACGTCTGTCCACCGTTGGGCCGCCACGCCATCAAGAATCTTGCGCCGTTCTTCGTCGCTGGCACTGTCCAGCCATCCGTTGCGATAGACACGGCTGATGTCGTACATTGCCGCGGTCGCGACCGCCTTGATCCGCGTATCGACCTGCGCCGCGCTAAGGGCAAAGCCGCCACAGCCGCAGATGCCGATCGCTCCGATACGCTGGCGGTCGACATAATCCAACGTGCCCAGAAAATCGACGCCGGCACTGAAATCCTCGGCGAAAATCTCGGGTGAGGTGACGTGTCGTGGCTCACCGCCGCTTTCGCCGTTGTACGACGGATCAAAGCTGACCGCCACGAAGCCGCGTCGAGCCATTTCCTGGCCATAGACGCCTGGGCCTTGCTCCTTAACCCCGCCATGCGGCGGTCCTATGACCAACGCCGCATATTTGGTCGCGCGATCGAGGTTCGCTGGAAGATACAGATCGGCCGCGATCTCTATCCCGTAGCGGTTTTTGTAGCGAACGGCGGTGCGTGTCACCTCGTTCGAGAGCGCGAACGTATAACCGTCTTCTTGCAGCGGCATGATAATCTCCATCTTTTTGGCTTTTGACTACGCTCCATAAGGTGTTGCTATGGCGGCGGCGTTGGTAGTGCTAAGAGGACAAGGTCCAGATTTGCTCCCTTAATTCAAGCTGCCCCAGTTCGGGCCGAGGGGTTTCTCCCCGCAGAGCGGACAGCCAGTTACCCCAGCCGCTCCATCGCAAAGAACTCGCTGTGCTCAATCAGTTCTCTGGTCTCGTCGAGATAGGCTATGATGTGCGGGGCGACGCAATGCGCGTCGAACGTCTCGCGGTCTTCCCATTGTTCGATGAACACGAAGCGGCGCGGATTTTCGACGTCGCGATGCATCTCGTACTGGATCACGCCCCTTTCCTGATGGACCGGCTCGATCAGCGCGGCAAGCGCAGCCTGTACATGGTCTTCGCACCCCGGCTTGGCGAGGGTGATCGCGACGCAGGAAACCCTTGTCATTCGGTCATCTCCTTGAGACCCAGGATATAACCTTCGGTGCCGAGCAGTCCCGCCAACTGGAACACTTCCATGATCTGATCTCGCGTGGCGCCATACCGCAGCGCGTTCTGGATGTGCATGCGCATGCCCGGTTCGTAAGTGTGCGTGATCGAGCAGTCGATCGCGATGTACATCAACTCGCGCTCGGCCGGCGTCAGCGAGCCATCGCGCCAGGGAGACATGCAGGCGTTGATGAAGCTGCCGAAATATTCCGGCATCCAACTCGCGATCGTATCGCGCATCGGCGTCCAATAGCCGCGGCTGGACACGAAGTTTTCCTTGATCGCCAGGGCGGCGCCACTCATCGGTGGCATCTCGGTCTCAGCCTCCAGGCCTGCTTTGGAGAGTTCTTCCATCAGCACGGGAATGCCGATGTAGAGCGGGTGGTTGGCGAGCGGAATGATCGTCACCAGCACGTCGGCGACGTCCGTCTCGCTGGCTCCGGCCGCCAGAGCGCGCCGTACCTGACGGGCAATGGCGTCAGCGTTTAGCGAGCTGGAGGAGGCGTGAAGCGCGAGCATCACCAACTCCTTCATGCGAAGGGTCAGGTGTGGGCTGTTGTACACCGCGTTCCAGAATCCGTCGACGGCATCGTAGAAGCCTTCGCCCTTGTCGCGGACCTGACGGGCCCGGGTCGCGTCGAGGAAGTTGGAGGCGAGTCGATCGGCGGCGTCTGGAAGGGTTTCGGCGGTACTCATTGGTCTGGCTTTCTGATCTGAGGAGTTCGGGAATCGACCGGCGTCATTCCGCCCCTTCGCCGCTGCCAAGGAATTCTTCGCGGCTGGCAAAGCGGCGAACCGGGCGGGTGCCGTCCCAATTGTTGGCAAGGCGCTGGATCCGTCCGAAATAGGCGGCGCGGCTTTCGGTCCAGGGCACGATTTCCACCATCACGCCGATATGTGCGGGCGCTTCGTAATAGACCACGTTGCGCGAACCGTCGGCGGTGTACATCGAGAGCATCTCGGAAAAGCCCAATTGCTCCAGTTCTGCGCAGGTTCCTTCGAAATCCGGCGGCCAGAACGCGATGTGCTGCAGGCCCTCACGGCCGCTATCGAGGAAATCCTTGAACGGCGAAGGTTCACTGTTCGTCTGGTGGACGATCTCGATCTGGACGTCGCCGACATAGGAAAAGGCCAGCGTCGAATCCATCGCCGTCTCCATACCGCGATAGACCACGCGCCGTCCTGCCACCGAATTGTCGATGACCACGAACGGACCGACCTTCATGACCTCGGTCCAGAATCTCAGCGACTCGTCCAGATCCCGGACGACGAAGGCGATCTGGGCCTTTCGCCCAAGCATCGGCGGCAACAGGCCGTCAGCATCCATCCCGGTCATTTCGTCTCTCCCGTCTTCCGCCAGCCCTCAACTGCGCTCGCCTGGCTTTGGCCCGGATTCCGGCTCCGCACTTCCACACCGGCGAGTTCTTCCAGCAAGGTGACCACGACCGGGTGATAATTGGCAGACCGCCCCTTTGCGCGCACGGCCTGATACATCTGGTCCGCCATGGCGCCGAACGCGAGCGGCACCTTCAATTCGTCGCCAAGCTGGAATGCCAGTTCCAGATCCTTGCGCATGAAATCGACCGAGAACAGATCGTTCTCGCCGAAATCACCTTTCAGCACATGCTGCTGGTATTGCTTGCGCATGGCATGATTGGAGCCGACGCCGTTGACGATCGCGTCCACCAGCTTGTCCGGATCGATGCCGGCCTTCACGCCCAGCACCAGCGCCTCTGCATTCGCGGTGGTGCAGATCGCCAGCAGCAGGTTGTTGATGATCTTGACGACCTCTCCGGCGCCGACGCCGCCGACGTGGCGGATGTCGCCAAGGCAGCTCAGGACCGGGCGGCATTTCTCCACCGCCTCATCCTCGCCGCCGACGACCAGTGCCAGTTCGCCGGACAGTGCAAGGTGTGGGCCGCCATTCATCGGCGAGCCGACCACGTCGATCTGCTTTTCGGCGAGTACTTTGGCGATCTTCTGCGTTGTCGCTGGCGCGCTGGTGCTCATGTTGACGAATACGGTGCCGGGCCGGGCGCCCTCAATCACGCCGTGCTCACCGATCGCCACCTTTTCAACCTGGTGGCTGTAGGGCAGAAAGGCGAGAACGACGTCGCTCCTGGCCGCAAGGTCGGCGGGAGAGGTTGCGGGCACGCAGGCGCCAAGGGCCTGAACCTGTTCTGGGCGCACATCGAACACCGCGACGTCGAACCCCTTTTCAACCAGGCGCCGGGCGGCGCCGTTGCCCATTGCGCCAAGGCCGATGATACCAACTTTCCTGCTCACCCGTTCCTCCAACACTGATTCATGCGCTTAATGGTGCCCACCGCCGTCGACGGTGACGGCGGTACCCGATATGTAGCCGGCGCGTTCCGAAGCGACGAAAGTCACCACGTCGGCTATCTCTTCAGGCTTGGCGAGACGACCGAAGGGGAAGTCCGCCACCAGTTCGCGCCAGCGGTTCTCGTCACCTAGTTGTTCGCGGGCCTTGGCCTTCCACCGATCCATCTGGCGATCCGTTTCGGATGCGCCAGGGTTGACCGCAACGACGCGCACGTTCGCTTCGACGCTTTCCAGGCCCAGTGCCCGGGAAAAGGCGATCAGCGCCGCATTGCCGCTGGCCACCGCGATGTGGTTGCCGCGCGGACGCTCGCCAGCAGTACCGACGATATTGATGATCACGCCGCTACGTCGCGCAATCATGTCACGATAGATCTCCCGTGCCAGGTTTATGTAGCCGAAAATCTTGAGATCCCACGCTCTGCGCCAGCGTTCCTCGTCGATATCGAGCACGCTGCCCGCGGGCACGTCACCGGCGTTATTGATCAGGATGTCGACGTGGCCGGCGGCTTCGGCAACCTTGCGGCATGCGTTTTCGGAGCGCATGTCCATTTCCAGGACGTCGACGCTCAGTCCCTCGTGGGCGGCAAGGAGCTCCGCGCGGAGGTCGGCAAGGCGTTCATGGTCGCGCGCGATGAGGAACAAGTTGCAGCCTTCCGCTGCCAGCGACTTGGCGATAGCCGCGCCCAGCCCCTTGGAGGCTCCGGTCACCAGTGCCCGCTTACCTGCAATGCCGAGATCCATATTCAACTCCAGCTATTCGGGAACCCTGCTGATGCGAGCCCTCGCAATTCGCTTCCAGGTCATGCCGCCATCTGCGCCACGACCGCTGCATCGGACAGCCGCGCGATGTCCGATGCCGCCTGAAACAGCGCCCGCGCCCGATCTTCCCCGATCACCAGCGCCGCCTGGCCGATGAATTTCTGCTCGATCTGGATGTCGGACATCGGATGCTCGCGACTGCCCACGCAATGATCGATAGCGATCCGTCGGCTCGTGCCGTCCGAAAGCGTGATCACCACGCGCGCGGCATCAGCGGCAAGCGCAGGGTCGCCCTCGACCATGATCTTTGCGCGCAACGCAGCAACGCGGGGGTCGCGAACCATTTCGAGAGTGCCTTCGGCAAGCCCCGCCCGGCCCGTTAGAGCCGCCGCAGCGATCCAGTGGTGCAGGCTGATCTTGGCTTCGAGATCGTCGGCGGGATCCGCGCGCGATGCGAAGGCAATCGCCTTCGGGCTTACCACAAGCTCGATCGCTTCGATCGCCGCGGGATCGATCGCCGCCTCCGCCCGCAGCCGCAGCAGCCCATCAAGGGCGGGGTGAATGACCAGTCCGCAAGGGAAAGGCTTGTAGGTGTTCCCGAGCAATTCGAACTGCTCGCCCAGACCGTCCACAAGCGAGGAGAGATGGGCTTCGTATGCGAAGACTTCCGCAACACCGAACTGCCCTTCGATGGCGTGCGGTGGTCCGGTGAATCCATGCAGGGCCAGTATGGCGGCGCGCAGGCCGTTCTGCGCGGCTTGCCCAAAGATCAGCGAGGCGGCCATGCTGCCATGGGTGACGCGCGTGCCTGACGCCGACGCTGATGCGATTCCTGCCGTCCATGCCAGTTGCTGCCGATCGAGGCCGAGCAGCTTTCCTGTTGCGAGCCCAACGGCAATTCCGCACGAGATGCCGGTCTGCGACCATGCCATTTCGGCTTTGGCAGGTGGCATGGTCAAAGCCTTTGTCAGACGGCAGGCCAGCTCCAGGCCAGTGGTGAACGCGCAGATCAACCGTTCACCACTTGTAGGCTTGTACTCGCAGACGGCAAGTAGCGCCGCGGCGAGTGGCCCGCCGGGATGCAGCATGGCTTCGCCATATGTGTCATCGAATGAATAAGCAGCACCGGAAAGGCCATTGATCAGCGCGGCCGTCAAGCAATCGGCTCTGGCGCCGCGGCCAACCAGCGTTGCCTCTGGTGCTCCGGAGAAGGGTAGGAGCGCTGCTGAGGCCGTTTCAACCAATTGGTGTTTCGCGCCACCTACGAGGCACCCCACGGCATTGGTGAATGCTCGGCGGCCTTCATGGCGCACGCTTTCCGGCAAATCGGACCAGGCCACCACCTTGGCAAATTCAACCAGGCGCGCGGTGATGTGCTCTTTATTGTCACTCTCGTGCACGACTGCCGCCTCGACCATTGCAGCACGCTTGGCGTGCCTTCCGGAAGGGGTTCGACCTTTGCACATGACGCCTGTGGGGCAACCGGCTTCCGTCTCTTAAATTGCATAGTATGGGATTTATTGTCAATAACGTTGGATGCAGGCTTCGCTTTGAGGCGCCAACATCGTCCTCTCCGGCGACGAGGCCAAGATCGGCGCTTCTTTGCTTTGCCGCGGCCTTCGCGATCGTCCCCTTCAACAATCTCAGGACATGCCGTAGCATGGAAAAATCGCTACAGTTCCACTCTCGCGGGACGTAGGCAGCGCAATTTTGTTGACAAAATCCTGCTATTCGGGAAAAAATAAACATCGTATCCAAGTTTGCGCACTCGCCCGTTGCGGCGAGTCGCCCTGAGGTATGAGAAGGGAGAGTTGCGTGAACGATCGGACCATTCTCACCTGTGCGGTCACCGGCGGTGACGATGTCGCGCACAAATATCCGCAACTGCCTGTTACGCCGGCGCAGATTGCTCAAGCCGTGATCGATGCCGCGGGGGCAGGGGCCGCGATCGCGCATGTTCACGTGCGTAACCCGGAGACCGGCAAGCCCAGCATGGAGCTTGAGTGCTATCGGGAAGTGGTCGAGCGAGTGCGCGAATCCGGCGTGGACGTAATCATCAATCTTACTACCGGCCCCGGCGCACGCTTCATCCCTAGTCTTGAGCAGACAAACGGTGTCGCCGAAGGATCCAACGTGCGCACGCCCGCCGAGCGTGTGCGGCATATCCTAGAGCTTAAGCCCGAGATTTGCAGCCTCGACATGGGCTCGCTCAATTTCGGCCGAGGCGCGCTGATCAATACGCCCGCGCAAATCGAAGCGATCAACGAAGGCACGCGCGCGGCAGGCGCCATGCCCGAATTGGAGATTTTCGAGCCCGGCCATCTCGCGTTGGCGCTCAAGATGCTGAAGGACGGCGTGATCGTTCCCGACGTGCTGTTCCAGTTTGCTCTCGGCATTCCCTGGGGGGCGCCAGCGACGGCGGAAATGGTCGCCTATTTCAAGTCCGCGTTGCCCGCCGGGGCGAACTGGTCCGCCTTTGGTGTCGGGCGCCATGAATTTCCCATGGTGGCCCAGTCGCACCTGATGGGCGGCCATGTGCGAGTAGGCATGGAGGACAACTTCTTCCTGGAGAAGGGCGTCCTCGCCCAGTCGAACGGCCAACTGGTCGAAAAGGCGGTAAAGATCATTCGCCTCCTTGGCGGCGAAGTCGCTACGGCGGCCGAAGCGCGGCAAATCCTGGGCCTGCCCGTGCGATGAGTGAGCGTGGCTTCAAGGCGGCGTGCCTGCAGCTTTCACCAGGCAATGACCTGGCGAGAAACCTTGCCGCGATTGCCGGTCTTGTCGCCCGGGCCGCCGCTGACGGTGCTGCGCTGGTGGCGTTGCCGGAATTTGCGACATACCTTGATCGCAGCAGCAGTTCGATGCGGGCATCCTCCTCGACCGAGGCCGACAGCGAGGCGCTGAGCACTCTGCGGGCGATGGCGCCCCAGCACGGCGTGTGGATGCTGATCGGCAGTTTGGTCATCCGGCCGGATGGTGATTGTGAGGGGCGCCTGGTCAATCGTTCCCTGCTCGTCACGCCGCAGGGGACCGTGGCGGCACGCTATGACAAGATCCACCTGTTCGATGCCCGATTGCCCGATGGCCGGACGGTCGGCGAATCCCGCCAGTATCGCGGCGGTGATCGCGCGGTGGTGGTCCAGACGCCGCTCGGCAGGATCGGCATGTCGGTGTGCTACGACGTGCGCTTTCCTCAGCTTTATCGCAAGCTGGCGATGGCGGGCGCTGAAATCCTGACGATTCCGGCTGCATTCACGGCGCAGACCGGCAAAGCGCACTGGGAAACCCTGTTGCGGGCCCGCGCCATCGAAAACGGCTGCTATGTGCTCGCTCCGGCGACCGTCGGCACGCATCCAGGCGACTGGCACACTCATGGCCACGCCATGATCATTGACCCGTGGGGCAGAATATTAGGCTCGTGCCAGAGCGAGGAGAACGCGATCTGCACGTCTTATATCACCTTGTCAGAATGCGATAAGGCGAGAGCGCAGATCACAAGCCTGAGTACAAATCCAGACTACCATCTGGACCTAATATCATAGCGTTTGAGGCGTTAGGGAGAACGGACATGGAAACCAAGATCGTCAATCCGCCCGAACTGCAGTCCCACCTCGTTCCTGCGGCAGACATGTCGTGGCAAGCCACGGATCTCTCCGGTATCATGATGAAGATTCTCTATAGCGATCAAGAAGGCCGCTCGACGATCATGTTCAAGCTGGAGCCCGGCGCCGTTGTACCTTACCACGAGCACACCGCGCTTGAGCAGACTTATGTCCTCGAAGGTTCACTGGAGGATGAAGAAGGTGCGTGCACAGCAGGCAACTTCGTGTGGCGTCCCGGCGGAAACCGGCATGTCGCGCATGCACCCAACGGGGCGGTGATCCTTTCTGTCTTCCTCAAGCCCAATATCTTTTTCGAGGGAGCCAACCGCTTTTTCACCGAACAGATTGAGCAACCCTGATACTTTCACATACTGGCCATACCGGTGCGTCGTTGGGGCGCACCGGTTTTGGGTATGCCAAGTCGATTCCAGATACGTTTTCTTTCGCCATAGCGCCGTCAGACGGCCAGCACGCGGATCAGCGCTGCCGCATCGTCTAACGCTTCCAGCCCCTGGCCGAGCTCGAGAGCCCGCGCGATGCTCTCCCTGGATGGAGCTATCATTGCTACTGAAGCACATTCGGTAAACTTTTCTGCGACCTGTCGCCAAGTCATTGGATTGTCGGCGTTGCCAGGAACCCGAAGTCCAACCCTTTCATGGCGCCGTCCGTCCAGCGTGACGATTTCCACCTTGCCGGGCGGTAATTCAAGCTTCCAGTCGAGCGTCGAGTCCGGAAGTAGAGTCACCTTTGCGGCAGTCGCTAGAACCCGCGGATCGCGTAGACCGGCCTCGGTGAAATCAGCCACGCTCATGCCCCGACGAACGGCTGCGACGGCGACGAGGAAAGGCAGGCTGAACTTCGCGTCTACAAGTGTTGCAGGTGCGCGCCGCACTTCCATTGGCGTGCACATCAATTCATGATAGTCACCCACAGAGAGCCGGATTTCGGCGATGTCCTCCGGACTCAGGTTGTATTCGGCGACGATGTCGATCGTAGCCTTCATGTGGCTATGCGCCGTGCCGACCGAGGGCCAGCGTTTGTAGAGCGTGCCGCCGCCGAGGAATTCGGTGCCAAGACCGTTCAGCAAGGCCTCGCGATCGTAACGACCTCCGAAGTAGGTGTTGAAGAAGCCGTATTGTCCCTCGAACAACGCATCGATACCAGTAATGCCCTTTTCGGCCATCATGGCCGCCAGCGTTGCACCCTTTGCGGAAAACCCCGCGTACATTCCGCGAAGATCGCTACCGGTGCCGGCGACCATTTCCATGATGCCCGAACACTGCATGGACGCGATACCCATGGCGTGGGCGGTGCGATCGGGCGGTAGGTCGAGCACGCGGGCGGCTGCGGCGGTGCCGGCGAATACGCCCATGACCGTGGAGAGATTCCAGTCCTTGAGCCATCCGACGTTACAGCGCAGTCGGGCAAAAATGTCCTGCCCGGCCGCGACTGCGGCGATCATATCCTTGCCTGTGACCCCGCCTCGCCGTTCAGCCAAGGCGAAGACCGCCGGAATGATCGAACTCGCCGCGTGCTGTCCCCACGGGGTCTGGTCGTCATAATCCAGGCAATGGGAAAGCGCGCCGTTGGCCAGTGCCGCCATCAGCGCCGGCGCCCGTCCCCCCACACCCATCAGCGTGCACTGCGGCGCACCGCCTGTTTCCCTAACAATCTCAATCACCCCACGGACGGCCGGCTCCATGCCGCTGGCGGCGAGGATAACGCCAAAGGTGTCGACAATGCTCTTCTTGGCGGTGTCGACGGCATCGGCGGGGAGATCCTCGTAGCGCAAGCCCGCGGTGAAGTTGGCGAAGGAATGTACGAGATCCCGGCTATTCGTCATCTGCTCGGTCTTTTCCTTGAATGTCTGCGCCAACTGCTCAGACCCGCACGGTCTTCTGCAGCACCGTTTTCGTGGTCATGTAGGATTCCAGGCTCCACGGCCCCCCTTCGCGACCAACGCCGCTGTCCTTGATGCCGCCGAACGGCGTGTCCGGATCGGGGGCGCCGAAGTGATTGATCGAAAGCACACCCAGGTCCAACTCGCGGGTCAGTCTTTCCGCTTCTTCAAGGCTGTTGGTGAATGCGAAGGACGCCAGGCCGACCGGGAGGCCGTTGGCGATTTCCAGCGCCTCATCCAGCGTTTTGAAAGGCACGCAGCCGCTGACTGGCCCGAACGGTTCCTCGACCATGACGGCAGCATCGAGGGGGATGTCGGTCAGTAGGGTCGGAGCATAGAAGTAGCCACGCTCGCCCACCCGGCTGCCGCCGACGGCAATCTTGCCGCCGCGCGACACGGCATCCTCAACCAGATGCTGCATCGCTTGCATACGGCGTGCGCTGGTGATCGGCCCAAATTCAGCCTCCGGGTCCAATCCGTCGCCAAGACGCACGTTCCGTGCCGCTTGGGTGAAGGCAGCGACAAACTCGCTATAGATACTCTCATGCACCAGGAAGCGCCCAGGGCATGCGCACCATTGCGAGTTGATGCGAATCTTGCTCTTGACCGCCATCCGCGCGATTTCCGCCGCGTCGACACCGGCGCACACGATTACCGCCGCGTGCCCTCCCAGTTCCATCAGCACCCGCTTCATTGCCGCTCCGGCCAACGCCGAAAGATGTTTGCCAACGCCAACCGAACCGGTGAGCGTGACCAGACGCGTCACCGGAGAGGCGATGAGGGCTTTCGAAACCTCTGCTGGATCGCCGAAGACAAGGTTGAGCACGCCAGCGGGCAGCCCGGCCTGCTCGAAGCATTGGACAATGATGACGGCGGCGGTCGGCGTTTCCTCAGCGGCTTTCAGGATGATCGAGCAGCCAGAGCACAGTGCGCCGCTCAGTTTGCGAGCAGGGGCACTGAGCGGCACGTTCCAGGGCGTGAAGGCGGCAACAGGGCCGATCGGCTCACGCAATATCATCTTCTGCATCTGCGGTTCACCAGGAACGATGGTGCCGTAGGCGCGCAGCGCCTGTTCCATGTCCCAATCGAAGAAGCTGGCCGAACGTTCTACTTCGGCGCGTGCGTCGGCGATCAGTTTTCCGTTCTCGCGCGTTATGGCCTGGGCTATCTCCTCGGCACGATGACGTAACAGCGCGATGGCGCGCCGGATAACGATGTTGCGTTCAGCGGCCGGCGTCGCTCGCCAGACGCGGAAGCCCTTGTCCGCTGCCGTCAAGGCCTTGGCCAGGTCATCGGCCGTGGCGCCGGGAACGGAATAGATTACCTCCTCGGTAGCGGGATTGCGGACGTCGAAGCAGAACGGCCGGTCATGAATCCATGCCCCGTCGATAAACAGCCCGATCATTGCCTGCGAACCCGTCACCTTAGATTCCCTTCCCTGTCCGTTCGATCGCTGGATCGTGGCGCATCAATACGCGACGAGGCTTGCTGTCGTTTCCTGCGCAATCAATTCGGCGGCCTTCACCCCGATCATGATGGTGGGGGCGTTGGTGTTGCCTGACGTCAGGGTGGGCATGATCGATGCGTCAACCACGCGCAGGCCTTCCACGCCACGTACACGCAAGCGATGATCGACAACGGCCGTTCCGTCGTTGCCCATCTTGCATGTACCGCCCTGATGATGCGCGGAATTACCGGTTTCCTCCATGAAGCGATAGATGTCGTCATCGCTTTCGACGTCAGGACCAGGCACTTCTTCCGCCACCACGCGCGACGCGATCGGCGCTGTGCGCATGATCTCGCGGATCTTGCGGATGCCGGCGATCACTGCTTCGACGTCGTAGGCATTGGTGAGGAAATTGGGCGTCAGCAACGGATCGACGGTCACGTCGGCGGAGCGCAGGCGCACCGTACCCGCAGCGGTGGGGCGCAACTGATAAACCGACACGCCCATACCCGGGAAGGGCTCGACTTCGACACGCCCGTTGGGGAAATAGTTGAACGTCATCGGACGGAAGCTGATCTGCAGGTCGGCGTAGGGTTCCTCTGGGCGGCTTTTCACGAAGGCGGCCACTTGTGAGGAGCCGAGCGCCAGGTAGCCCCGATGCGTCATCAGGTAGCGGAAGCCTTCCCAGTACTTGCGCAGACCCGTGATGCTGGCGTTATAGGAACTGTCGGAAGTGGCGCGAAAACCGGTGTGGATGTAGAAGTGATCCTGCAGGTTCTCGCCCACTCCCGGACTGTCATGGAGCACCTCGATGCCATGTTGCCGGAGTTGCTCCCCCGGTCCCACGCCGGACAACATCAGGAGTTGAGGTGACTTAATCGCACCTGCCGAAAGTATCACCTCGCACTGTGCTCGCACAGTCTGGCGCCGATCTTCGCGGATCAGTTCCACACCCACGGCGCGGCGGCCCTCGAACATCACGCGCTGGACCGCGCATCCGGTCCAGACAACAAGGTTGGGACGTGAAAGCACAGGTTCGACGAAGGCATTGTAGGCCGAATGGCGCCGGCCGCCCCGGATCGAATGCTGCATGAAGCCGACACCGTCGTGCACCGCGCCGTTCATGTCTTCGGTCACCGCAAGGCCGGTGCGCCGTGCCGCCTCGATGAAGTCGTAGCTACTCGCTTCCTTGACCACCGGATCGCTGACGTTGAGTGGACCGCCGCCGCCGCGCCAGGCATCCGCTCCGCGTTCGAAATTCTCCATGCGCTTGAAGCAAGGCAGCACGTCCTCATATCCCCAGCCGGGGTTGCCCTGGTCGCGCCATCCATCAAAATCGCCAGGATGCCCGCGAATGAAAACCATGCCGTTGATAGCGCTTGATCCCCCGAGAGTCTTGCCACGTGGCCAGTACATGGGTCGATCGTTCAGGCGCTCCATAGGCTCGGTGTGGAAGTTCCAGTTGCGCAAGCGGTTGAAATAAAGCTTCGCCATGCCCGCTGGCGTGTGGACCCAGAACTTGTTTGCATGGGGGCCTGCCTCCAGCAACAGGATCCGTTTGCCCGGATCGTCGGATAGGCCGCGCGCAAGCGCGCATCCGGCGGAGCCCGCCCCCACGATGACATAGTCAAACCTGTCCATCGGACTTCATCCCATTTCGATAGGCGCGGAAATCCAGCCGGCGCACAAAACTGCCGAAGGCCTGTTGCTCAATCCTTGCCGGTGATCATGGCCTGTATGTCGATGCCCGCCTGTTCGCCCATATACTGCATCAACAGCATCGAATCCTTGTCGAGATAGCCGGCTGAGGCGGCCTCCTTCAGCGTGTCCAGCAGGCGCGGTGCCACCCAGAGCGGAACGCCCAGGTTTTCCGCCTCCTCAAGCAACAGCGTCTCGTCCTTGATACTGATGGCAAGACGACCATTGAACTTGAACGTGCCGGAAAGGATCGCGGAAGGCACCTTGTCCGTCGTCGTATAGTTGCGGCCTGAACTGACGTTGATCACTTCGGTAAGAGCATGAATGTCGATCCCTGCCTTGAGCGCGAGGACTAGGCCCTCGAACGTCGCAAGGCGTCCCGCCGAGGAGAGGTGATTATTTATGAGTTTGGCAAGCTGGGCCTGGCCGGCCGTCTCGCCCACATGGAACACATTCTTGGCCATGATCGAAAACCAGGGCGACGCATAGTCGAAATACGCTTTGGGGCCGGACACCATGGTTGTCAGTGTGCCCGCCCGCGCGCCGGGAGGCCCTCCACTGACCGGTGCATCCAGGAAACCGATCGTCGCCGGCAGGCCCTCGGCGATCTTGCGCGCTACCTTCATGCCGATCGTCGAGGTGTCTATATAGACCTTTAAGGCTGAGCCTCCCGCCACGCCGTTCTCTCCCAGCGCGACTTCGATGCAGGCGTCGGTGCTGGGCAGGCAGGAGAAGACGATTTCGGCGCGGTCGGCCACATCCCGGGGCGAGGCGGCCACATCCGCGCCAGCGTTCGCGAACGGGGCGACATTGTCCGGGTTAAGATCGTAGACGATCAGCGATTTTCCGGAGGACAGGAATCTTTCGGCGATCGGCGCCCCCATGCTGCCAAGCCCGACGAAACCAACCCTGTCCCGCATTTTCTTCTGGCACCTCTTGTGTATGGCCGCATGTTCGAAGGCGAACAAAGGCACCTCTCGTGAGTACAATCTTATAAAATCTCATATTATGCAAGTTATATTCGTTTTTGGCATGCCCTTCCCAAAGCGAATGGACTTGCTACGCCGCCTCAGAGCAACCGGGTTTGAGGCGTTTTGTCAGGCCCCTCTCCCCGTCGCTCATAGCCATACTCCCGGTTTGCCGCAGCTTCTCGTCCACCGCGAGGACTGGACATGCCGGTTGGTTCCCCAAGATCAGGCGAGAAGATTAGGATTGACTGATATCTCAAATTACGGGATATCTCTCGATCCGTAAGGCAATTGTTAAAGCCGGGGCACGAGTGGAAAGTGGATGCGTTTGATGGGCCTGACCGCAGCACTCGGTGAATTTCTCGAGACCGTTCGCTTTGCCGACCTTCCCGAGGAAGCGATTTCACTCGCGCGCGACGCGTTCACCGACACGATCGGCGTGATCATGGCGGGCCTCGATGAGCCCGTCGTGAAAATTGTCTATGACGAAGTTACGCTGGCGCCTCCGGCAGGGCAGGCGCGCGCCTGCCTTTCAGAGGCGTCGATTACAGCGCCGGACGCCGCCTTGCTTTCGGGCACCGCTGCTCACGCGTTGGATTATGACGATCAGGCCCTTACCGGCCATCCTAGTGCCATCCTTGTTCCTGCAATTCTGGCTGAAGGCGAATTCCTGAAATCGACGGGACAGGAAATGGTTGTCGCCTATGTGGCCGGTTACGAGGTCTGGGCGGAACTGGTGCGTCGGTCGAGGAATTACCATGCCAAAGGCTGGCATCCGACGTCGGTCTTTGGGTCGGTCAGCGCCGCGGCAGCGGTAGCGGTGCTGCGGAAGCTTCCGGCCGAGCGCGCCAGCACTGCGCTGGCAATCGCGGCAAGTCACGCGGGCGGTCTGGCGATAAACTTCGGAACGATGACAAAGCCTTATCATGCAGGTATGGCTGCTCGCAATGGGGTTATCTCGGCGCGTCTTGCGGCGCGAGGTGCAACCGCCTCTGCAGTCGCTTTCGAGCATCCGCGGGGTTATCTTACCGCCTTTTCTCCCGAAGCGACCGCAGACTGGGATTCTCCGTGCGAACTGGGTCGGCATTGGCATATCCTGGGTCACCGCCTTTGTATCAAGCGCTACCCCACCTGTTACTTCATGCATCGTTCGTTCGATTCCACCGTCAGGTTGCTCGAAGGCAAAAACGTCCATCCCGACGACGTGGAGGAGGTTGAAGTGATCATGGGGCGGGGGCAGACCACGGTTCTGGCCCACGAGCGTCCCCGAACCGGGCTCGAGGCGAAGTTCAGCGGCCAATTCGCGATGGCAGCCGCGGTCATACTCGGCCGAATGGGGCTGGAAGAAGTGACTGACGAAGTCGCAGTTCGCGAGGATATGACTGCTTTCTATCCCAAGGTCCGCCTCACTCCCATCGACGAGTATGATAGCCGCGACCCTGCACATTCACCCTCGGACAGGGTGATCGTGCGGCTCAAGGATGGGACTGAACTCGATACAGGTCCGATTACCAGTGTGCGCGGGCATGCCTTCGATCCATTGACCACCGATGAATTGTGGCAGAAGTTTCGCGAATGCACCGCCCGGAGCCACGGCGAGAAGGATGCCAGGGCGTTGTTCGAAGCCACGCAACGGATCGCAGATCTGCGATCAACTTTGGATATTCCGACCTCCAAAGGCCTTTTTGACTGATTGCACTGGGTGGAAACAAAGCGATGTGGCCTTCCCCACCAGGTGCGGCCTTGTTCCCGGTGCTGAGAGCACCCGCGTGCGGGAGGGCGTTGTCAAAGGCGAGCCCGCCTGACCGCCCGTGGCAATGCCCTGCTTCTGTCGATCCCCGGTGTTTAGAGCCCGAACCCATAAACACCCAGCCATAACCCGCGCAATGCTGCCTCTCGCGGCGGAGACGAAGTCGAGCTGACAGCGATCTGTCAAAGGCTCAAGCACGTGATTGCTCGCCCCATGGCAAATACCGCACCACGGAATAAATAAGAGCAACGTGGCAGGAGCGGGGTCACTGCGGCCTCAGCCAGCATGATGCTGGACAATGCGCTGGTCGAAGGCGAGTTTAAGCAGCTAGCTTGTGCTGCCAACATAAAGGCAGTATGGACGGTCTTCAACATGCGCGTCAGGGCCAAAGTGGAAGACGCGACTAGCGATGAATGGAGCAAGAGATGGACGTGAACGGGCAGCTTCAGCAGGAAATTCCCTCTCTGTGGGAGGCTGCCAAGCGGGAGACGGAGAATTACAGCTTCCTCGGCAACTATGAGCAGCCCAAATGGAACATTTCGCCCAAGATCGGCATCAGCTGTGCTGTTTCACCACGTGCCTCGGAGGAGGCGGATCACGGCCACATCGTCTCGTCGATAGAACAATATATCGATGAAGCCTCCGCAGTGATCGAGGAGGGGGCCTATATGGTGCATATTGACTTCACATGGGTGTCCGATGAATCCGGACGGCGCTTGGATCAGATGCCGCCAGTTGAGGCCTACTCGATGGTGCTGGAGCCGCTGAGAAAGCGTCATGGAAACAGTTTCATAGCCAATCTGAACGTCCTCAACGGCAAGACGTTCGAGGAGTGCATGAGCCCCATCGTTGCCGGTCTTGCCGAGGTTTGTCCGTGCGCGCCGGGTCATCCAATGGAATTTGTTGAGCCGGCTGTCCGCACGATGATCGCGAATGGCGCCGTGCCCAATCTGGCGATCCACAACTCCGGCGAGATCGAGCTTATCAAGCGCCGGCTTCTGGATACGGGCTTGCTGAAGGGGCCGGCCATGTGGGCGCTTTTATATGGTCTGCCGTTCGACGTCGGACGGACCCTCCTGTCCGGCAACTGCGTCATGGATGCGGACGACATGATCCGGCAGATGATGTTGATGATCCATCAGATCGAGAAGCTGCGGCCCGGAACCCCTCTAGTTGTTGTCGCTGCGGGCCGTGCAACTCTTTACATGACCACCCTGGCGACCATGCTTGGTCATCATATTCACGTTGGCACGGAAGATACCCGCTTTAAATACCCGAACTCAGACGAGCAATTCAGCGGCAACCTGGAAATTTTCCGGCATGCCAAGCAAATAGCCGAGCTTCACGGCCGCACTCTTGCGACAGCGGACGAAATGCGGGAGGTGTTCGGCATCCCGAAGCGGTGACACGGGCGCTGTCTGACGCGTCGATCTCCGATGCGCTCCTAGCCCGGTGCAAGAATCACAGGATGGAGTGGCATTCATCGTCCCGGGCAAGCCGATACAGAACGGCTGCGCGGAGCCCTGTAACGGCACGCGCGACGCGTGGCCGAACGAGATGGGCGCCAACGACTGGAGCCCAGTTTGCTCTTCCGTGGATGGCCGAGCAATGTTCCCGGAGACCGGAGGCTCCGGGTTCGTAACAAGCGGCCAACGACCATCCACGAAGAGACGGTTTCCTGGCTTATGCTGACGTCGTCTCGAAAAGTGGTTCACCGTGAATTAGAGGTCCGGACTCACTACAGCCACCAGATGGCGGCGGCCGCGAGGGCGACGGCGCCCATGAAGTTTTTGATGTTGCGGTCGAAACGTGTGGCGAGACGGCGCCAGTCCTTGAGGCGGCAGAACATGCGTTCGATGACGTTGCGCAGCTTGTAGATGGCGCGGTCATAGTCATACTGAACCTTGCGGTTCCGACGCGGCGGGATGACGGTGCCGCGCTCGGACCAGCGCACGAAGCGGTTGTAGAACGTCTTCTTCGGGCCATAGACATGCTCCGGACAATCACCCCAGCGACCGCCACAGCGCAGCGCATGGACGATCCTGCTCAGCACCCGGCGATCGTCCACGCGCGGCTTGCCCCGCAGATCGGTCGACAAGAGCGGCGCGACCCGTTCCCACTGTTCATCCGAAAACCAAAAGAAATCAGACATATCACCGCCAATTCGCGTACACAACTAAGTGAATGTGAATTCTCTATCTTCTCTGACACCGCAGCGTTCGCGGGCGATTTTGCGCTGGAAGGTTTGGGCTCATCCTTATTCCATCGCCACCACGACGAAGCCCCGATCACAAGCTCCATGCTACGGAAAAGCGGCCGCGCCTTTCGACGCGCCCGCTTCCCCTAGATGAGTTACGTGATCCCGAATTCAGAAACTGGTTCCGGCACGCACACCAAATTGACGGGGATCGGCATAGGCGACGGTTCCGAAGAAGCCCGACGAAGCCCCGGTCACCACCACATTGTTTTCCAGATTCTTAGCGAAGGCGCCCACATAGAAACGACCGCCGGGGGCATTATAGGTCAGCGACACGTCCGTCTTGGTGAAACTCGGCTGGTAGAAATAAGCATAGTTGCCCAGATCGGTAAGCTCATAGCGGCTGCTGAAACGCGTCAGCGCCGACGCCGTCACGTTTCCGTCCCCAACGGGGATCCGGTAGTCCATCCCGGCGGACCAGGTGAACTTGGGGCTGAGGTCGAGGGGGCGACCCGAAAAATTGATCCCCGGCTGCGGCGTGAACTCGAGATATCTGGCCTTTAGATAGTTGAAGGACAAGCGTACCGTGAACTCCTTGCTGGGGCGCATCTCCGTATCAAGTTCGACACCATCGACCTTTGCCGATGCCGCGTTTCTGGTGTTCCGGCACGGCAAATCCGCGTTCGGACCACAGATGTTGGCGACCTGGGTCAGTTGCAGCCCATGATAATCATAGTGGAAGACGGTGCCGTTGAAGCGGATCTGCGGATTGATCTTGAGCTTGACGCCGCCTTCATACGCGGTGAGCGTCTCCGGCTGATAATATAGCGCGGCGGCCGTGAGTGTGCACCCGAGGCCCGTGCCGATCTCGCAGCCATCGTTGAATCCGCCCGCCTTGTATCCGGTCGAAACGGAAGCGAAAATGAGGCCCAGCGGACTGTCATAGTCGATGCCGGCCCGCCAGGTGACCTTGCTGAAGGTCCGCTTGGCGCCGGTGCTCTCAAGTGTCGACGTGCTCAACAGGGTGCCAAGGTTATAGGCACTCTGCACGGAACTATATTGCTTGAGAACGGTCGATCCGAAGCGTGATTTGGTATCACGCGAATAACGTACGCCACCCGTCAGTTTAAGCTCCGGCATGACCGCATAGGTTGCCTGGCCGAACACGGACTTGTTCTCGGAAGAAGTCGGATTCCTGAGAAACTGAAAGCCGGTGTCAGGCCCAAGAAGGTTGTAAAGAGTAAGCTCGATATTTGATTTTTCCTTGAAATAATAAGCGCCGGCTTGTGCTTGCAGAGGGCCGTTTCCAGTCAATGCCACACGCAGTTCATGCGACGTTTCCCAATAATCTCCGAAGAAATCCGCCGGCACGCTGCCAGATCCATAGTTCAAATACTCACCACGCTTGAAATCCCGGTAAGACCCAAGGTAGGTAATCTTGGCGGGGCCGAAATCATAGTCGATCTCGCTCATTACGCCCTTGTCGTCATTGTCGCGCCTGCTTTGCTGTGCGATAGCGTTGGTATAGCGACGGAAGCCCCGGCTGCTGCGTCCAAGATACGTCGCCGTATCAAACGTAGGGCGTGAGCCGGTAATGATGTTCGAATAGAAATTGGTGGTCGGGACGGCGAAGTCGGTCGCCCCCTTGAGCTTGGAATAATCGCCAACGACAAGGACACTCAACGCGTCGCTGGGCTCGAACAGCGCGGAGAGACGCCCCGAAATGTTATTCTTGTAGGGATTGAGGCTAACCCCATCGCCCGGATTGCCGTCTATGGTGAAGTTGTCCCGCCGATCGATGTTCACCGCAGCGCGGAACGCCAGACTGTTGCCCGTCGGCACATTGACGACGGCCGTCGCATTGATGTTGTTGTAATTGGCATAGGATGCATCGAAGGAGGCGTGGAATTCCGGCTTGGGGCGGGCGCTCATGACGTTGACCACGCCGGCTGTGGAATTGCGGCCATACAAGGTGCCCTGCGGGCCGCGCAGAACCTCCACGCGCTCGATATCGAAGAAGCTCACTTCCTGGGCCTGCGGCCGGGCGATGTAAATTCCATTGAGCATGAATGCTGCGGACGGATCACCCTTTTCGGTGTTGTCGCCGGAAGTCACGCCGCGAATGGTGATCTGAAGGCCATCGCCTCGGGTGATGGCGAGATTTGGTACGAATGTATCAAGTTGTGTGGGGTTGGACACGCCGGATGATGTCAGTTCCTTTCCGGTGACGGCCGACATGGCAATCGGCGTCTTGGAGAGGAGCGACTCGGTGCGGTTGGCGGTGACGATGATGTCGCCCAGCAGTGCATCGTCCTGTGCGTTCTGCGCGAGCGCCGGAATGCCATACGAAACTGACAGTAACGCACTGGAAAAAATTAATAATTTCATTATTTCTTCCTCCCCATCGACGCGGCTCATGTCGCAAAATCGGCCACATTCGTAAAATGATTATCGATTACAGTAATCGATTATCAAACAATTGGTAAACGATACGCAATCGGGAAGCACCATTGCGAAAAGAGCACAATTGACTTTCGGTGGGCAGAAGCTCCCGCCCGAATGGACGCTCGAGAGTTCGGTGCGCCGTGCGCAGGGCGAACCTCAGGTTCTGTGGGCGTTTCGTGCGTCACGCAGCGCGAGCTTGTCGGGATCCTTGGCGTAAGCACACAGGAACAGAAAGGCGGTGTGCCTCGCCTGCGCGTCCTTTTGTTGGGCGGTGGGTGCGGACCCGATACCCCACATGCGGGCGAAATGGACCTCCGCCCCGCTCAGGGCGAACAGGTCTTTCCGGCCGTCTCGTAATTGGGGGTCCAGAGAAGACCGGCGAAATTCTGGCGCAGATATTCGCCGATGACATACTGGGTCTTGCCAAGGCCCTGGTCGAAGAAGACCCTGCTGAGTTCAGGCTGACGATTGGCTAGTGGGCCGATGAGCCGGAACATGGCTATCACTATCGGTGAAAGCGCTCGCTCGATCACCGAACGGCATAGCTCGTTAGCCGGTCGACCCGCGTCCTCAACGGCGCACAAGGTACAATGGATCAGCTCGTCGCGCGCGGCTTCAGCACCGAACAGGCCCGCCTCCTCATCAGCCAGATGGCCGGTGCCACGCCGAAGCGCCGTTGACGCCAGCACGGTTCACTGAACCCGTTACTCAGGAGAAACATCATGAAAAATTCCCCGATTCAGACTGGTTCCAAAAGCCTCTTATTAAAGAGCGTCCTGACCAGCCTGCCTTCCAGAATTCGTCCAACTATGTAGAGCGCGGCGAAGAGCGCGGCCAGGACATAGGCCGACGTAGGCGAGGGTTTCTTGTCCTTATCTTCGGACTTACCCTTTTTGGGCTTTTCGGGAGCGGGTGAGCCGAGGAATTTGTCTATCGGGTTCTGCGGCAGTTCCGCGTCCTTTTTCTTGGGCTTCGCCGCCGCGTCCGAGGATTTCCCCGACTTGTCTGCAACTTCGGCCGATGACTTTTCGAGTTTGCCAACGGCTATGCTCAATTGAGCGAAGCTCAAAAATAATAGTGGCGCCAGAAAGCAGAACAGCAATGCCCGGCTGGTGAGATGATAGTGCAACACCGAACCAGCCGTGCTTTTTTTAATTTCCAGAACGCCGCCATCGAAAATGGACATCTTATCCTGGGCTGCCTGGTCCTTCTTGCGGAACGTCAGCGTGTCGCTTGTCCGCTCGTGACTGGTGCCATCCTGGCGGAAAAGCGGGTCGAGCCTGTCAAAGGCTTCCTCGCCCGATTGATCGGGGGCGAGCGCTAGGCTGCCCCTGATGTGCCAGATCCAGTCGAAGAAACGCCGGCTCACATGATCTCCTTTTGAGAGAGATTTTCGATGTCGTCTTCGGCAGCAAGCCTCAAGCCGGGCCGCCCGGCACTGCCCACCCTCGAAATGGCGAACGGCTCGAGAGAGGTTGCGCGAACGGAGCGCGTTCCATCACCCGGCCGGGGCCGCCACCGGCCGACCAAATCGCTGCCTGAGCGTCTTCCAGCCCTCGGTGAAAGGATAGGTCATCTGCTCGCGGATCGACATACGGCGGCCGCCTTCCATGCCGAGCAATTCCGCCTCACCGTCGATGCATGTGCCGAACATGCGGTCGATGAAGATAAAGTTGTTGGAATAATTGCTTCGGGTGGATTCGTAGTCCTGCGAATGATGCAGGCTGTGATGCTCGGTGGTGTAGAACAGGAAGCGCCACCAGCGCGGTGAATTGAAGCGGACATTGATGTGCTGATACGTGCCGATCCCCAAGCTGATCGCGCCGGCGAGCAACGCGGCGCGCGGCAGGAAATCGAAGAAGCCGCCGATCCCAAGGCCAATCAGGAAAAGCTCCACCGGGTTGCCGACCGCGCCTTTGTTGATATTCAACTGGGTGATGTAGTGATGAACCGAGTGGGGCAGCCAGAGCGGGTACCAGTTGTGCATCCCGCGATGCATCCAATATTGCCCGAAATCGAAAATGAACGAGATCAGGAAAGCCTGCACCAGCAGGGGCAAGCCCATGAACCACGCGAGCTTGTCCCAGTTGAAACTATGCTGCAGAGCCTCGATCGCGGCGTCGCTGCCGATGAAGTGCTCGATCACGTCGAGCAGCGTAAAGCCGAGCCCGACATAGAACAGGTCGGTGACCAGTTCCTTCCAGGTCAGGCGCCAGCTCTCGTAACGCGGATTTACCCATTCGAGCACCAGCAGCAGCGCCCTGAAGCCGATCCCGATGCCAACGGCAGTCGAGGTCTTGGCTATGGAATTGGGCGCGTAATACCAGAACGCGATCAGCGCGAACAGCACCGTGGGCTGGAACCAGGTGAATACAAACTGCTTGATCCGGCCGCCTTCGACCCGGGGGATGTTTTCCCACCCCACGGTGACCGGCGCTTGCGTGCCTATCAGCCTTTTACCTACAAGAACTCCGTCCATGCGCCTATACTCGCAAACTTGTCTCGCATCCTGCGGATCATCCGCTCCGCCAAAGGAGCGGGGGATGATATCCGAGCCGATTAGACCTCAATGTCCGTTCAACATCATGCAGAAGCTCCCATCACGCCAGATGGCATTACGGTATATATTCCATAGACTGCATCTATGCCCTGCGCCGCGGGGCATGGCGCGGAATGCGAGGCAAGATTTCGTGCCGGCTGCATGCGCAGATGATGCGCCGGCGTCGTCAATTATCACGCGGCGGCACCGGGACGATGATGAAGCGATCATGGATCTCGGGGCGATCGGGCACGTCTAGCGACGCCTTCAACCCGGTTCGCAGTTCGCCGATGGTTTCGACCGGCAGTTCGAGCTGGTGCTCGTCCGGGTGTGTGGCTGCTTCATGGGGATAGTCACGCCCGGGCGTGCGCGTCATCTCTATGTGAGCGCCAAGCACGGCCCGGATCGGATGCGTGGTAGCAAAGGCGGCGAGCCGATCGATACTGGCGCGTTCGTCCGCCATGAAATTGACCGGTACGTAAAGCCTGCCGGGATAAAGTGTGTCACCGGATAGCAGGATCCTCAATCGCGGATCATAGATCATGATGGCCGCCTTCTGGTGCCCCGGCGTTGGAATTATGCGGAGGGCACGACCGCCCAGATCGAACTGTGCGATTTCATCAGGCCAGTCGCCGATGCCGAAGAAACCGGCCACGTCCGTAGCCTCGAGCCCGACGACGACCGTATCGGGCCGTTCCCTGAACGCGGCGTCGCCGGCCACATGGTCTCCATGGCTGTGGCTGTGCGCGACGACGAGCGGGATGGCGGCGCGTCCGTTCGCCATTAGCCAATCCGAGACGAGACGATCGACGACCGGCCGGATTTGCCCGCCCTCTGCGCCGGTATCGACCAACAGCGCCTTGTCGTGGCCGAACAGCAAGTAGAGGAACGGGGCTTCGAAGTTGGTCTTGACCGACTGCCGGATGACGAACGTGTCGGCATCGAGCGCCTGGACCTGGGATGTCGGTTCCCACGGCGTGGTGCCGTCGATCCAGCCTTCCTTGAACAGTTTGGGAAGCGGAGTACTCGCGGCCGGGGTGGGCGCAGCCCCGCAGACGAGCATGCCCGCCAGTACCATTCGGGCGATCCTGACCGATCGATCGAGCGTGGTCCCGCCAGCCATTCGCGTCCTGCCTTTCTCGAACTCGTTCTGTGTGTCACACGCGCGGCAGGCCGGCGGTCGCGAGCCCACCTCCGTCGGATCGAGGCGCCATCCTTTCAGAATAGCGCTCCGTCCGTTTCCGCCGGATCAATATTTGAACCGAAGTTCGATGCCGAAAGTTCGCGGATTGATCACGGTTCTCTTGTAGTAACGTAACACCACGCCGTCATTGAGGCCGATGCGCGAGCGATCGTTGGCGACAGAGGACACCGCATATTTGTCGAAGATGTTGTTCGCGAACAGCCCGAGGCTGTACCGATCGGTTTCATAGGCCAGCGAAGCGCGGTGCAGCACGTAGCTCGGGAGTTTGTCGCCATAGGCGCGATCCCAGCCGAGCCTCGTTACGACACTCCCGCGATAGGTGGCGGTCCAGTCGGCGACGATGCTTCCGTCCTTGAACGGCAGGGAGTAGGTCACGCCCAGACTTCCGCTGTGCTTCGCCGAACCGGGGAGCCGGTCACCGGCGAGCGCGTCTAGCTGGATGGGTACGCTGGGATAAGTCCCCGGCGGGTCATTGACGGCGATGATGGCCGGCACGTCCTCGGTCAGCTTGGCATCCGTGTAGGAATAGGTTCCCTGGATCGACAATCCGTGGATGGGCTTTACCTGGAACGATGTTTCAAAGCCCTCCGACTTGGCCTTGCCGCCATTCACTGTGATGCCGACAATGCCGTTGATGGTTGCGGAATCGACCTGAATGCCGTCCCACTTGATCTTGAAGACATTGAAGTTGAACGTCAGCTTGCGATCAAAAAGCTGAGTCCTAATGCCGATCTCGGCGTTCTTGGTGGTATCCGGACCATATTGTTGTTCATTCGCTAGCGCGCAGACGTTCTGGACCGTGGGATCAAGCGGCAGGATGCAAGGCGCGACGGCGTTTGGGCCGCCGATGCGATAGCCCTTGCTGTATGTCGCGTAGATCATGATGTCTCGCGTGAAATTGTAGGAACTGTTGAACTTCCATACCCAACCGCTCTTCTTCGAGGAGCCGCCGGCGGGCTCAAGATCATAGGGGCTCACCGGATCGCCGAGCAGCGGGACAACCGCTCGTCCAGTGATATCGGACGTATATTTGAAATAGCGTGCACCCGCCGTAACCTGCCATGTCGGCGTTACCTTGAACGTGCCTTCGCCAAAGATCGCCTTTTCCGTTACTTTCGACTTGGTAAAGGACGCATATTCGACTTCGTCGGGATTGGGTTGTGTTCCGAATTCTACCCACGGGTGACCCGGCACATGCTCGACATAGTCGCGATGCAGCTTCTGTTGATTGTAAAAGCCGCCGAGCACCCAGCTAAACGGGCCGCCGTGCCGCGAGACAAAGCGGACTTCCTGGTTGAACTGCTTGCGGCGATCATCGTTCTCGTTCCAGCTGGAGAAGGCTGGAAAACTCTCATAACCATAGTCGAGATCAAGCAGCAGATCGGTGTTGTCGGTCTGCGACTGATTCCTGACCTTGGTGTATGCGGTTGTCGCCACGAGATCGGCGATATCCGCAATATTCGCATTGATTTCCATGCTGCCAAGATGCGCATGACGGTCCACGGGCTCGATATAGCGCTTGGCGCTTTCATATTTGCCCGTTCCGAACACGCCGTTGCTGTTGTACTGGCCGCCGTCCGTCTTGGTCTGCTGATATGCGTATGTGAAGTTGACCTTCAGGTCTTCGCTGAACTGAACGAGCAACTGGTTGCGCGTGGTGAAGGTTTTCTCGAAATTGAGATCCTTCTTCTTCGTCAGATTTGCGGCATAGCCCGCATCCGAAATGCCGTCGGGACCGTCCGGTTGCGGAAGCGAAACACCGGGCGTCTGAAGCAGCAGCGGATAGTCGATGAAACCGGGATCGTAGAAATAGCCCGTGGCCGAGCGGAAGGCGACGTGATCCCTGAGGATCGGGATATTGATGACCCCGTCCATCTGATAGCCGGCCTTGCTGCCGTGATTCTTGCCGTAGAAGCGGCCATGAACTTCGCCTTCAACGTCGGTCGTATTGGGCCGGTAGGGGATATTGCGGATGGCGCCAGCCAGGGTTCCGAGGCCGTAAAGCGTGCCTTGCGGCCCGAGCAGCGTTTCGACCCGCGCGATGTCGAGCAGTTTGAAGTCGTAATAGAGAGGAACCTCGCCCAGATATACGCCGAGTGCGTCGTCATAGGAATTACCGGTGGCATCCGAGTCCGAAGCGTTGAGTCCGCGGAGGACGATCGTTCCGGTCGAACCGGGGCCCGTGTCCGAAATGGTCATGCCGGGCGTGAAGTCGGCGAGATCGCGCACATCGTCGATCCGCTGTCGGTCCAGTTGCTCTTGCCCGACCGCACTGATGTTGATCGGCACATCCTGAATTGATGCCGCGCGACGGGTGGCCGTCACCACGATCTCGTCACCACCGTCTGCCCCGGCGCTGCTGCCTGCAGGCGCATCCTGAGCGAAAACCGGAGTTGTTCCAACGCCCATCAAAATGGTCGCGCCGAGCAATGTTTTGCGTACCGATTTCATAGTCACTTTGACCCCTTGCTAGTGAGCCCGTCTTAAAGTGACATCCCCTCCGATCGCGCTCTGGCTATGCCGGCGCCTGGTCGGCCGCAATGCGGCTGGTCCTCCTCCGTACCGGCGCGTGACCGGCGACACATCCTTCCGCTGTGCTGCCGAAAGGACGACGAGTGATACGGTATGGATATTACACAACTCGTCAAGTGTAATAATTTTGCACCTGCTCAGTACGACGGAAAAATGCATTGCATCGCACAAAACTGACAATGTCCGCATGATAGATTGCCATACTCCGGTCCCACAGAAGATGTGCGGCTTTCGATTGGAGGCGCTATGGTGAGGGCTACGGCGGTGACGATAGCGAATCGCGATTCGAATCGGCCCGTCATAAAATGAGGGGTAAGTAAGCGAAGGTACGCCTCGGATTCTAGGGCAAGGATGACATCGGCGTCAGTGGGGCGGCGGCGTTTGTGCACTTTCGGTCGGTTCGCGGCGAGGTGCATATGGGATCGGCAGCAGTATTACGCAAAATTCTATTTGTAATATTTTCTGCTGGACAACGACCGTCGGCCGATTAATGTTGCGACGCGAAAGGAGATCGACTCATGTTCGAGATATCCGGCAAGATACGCAGGCTTGCTCTGGTCGCCGTAGCGCTTCTGGCTGTATCCTGTTCGCAGGCGCCGAACGCCGCCCCGGAACAGCGTCGTGAGTTCAACATCGGATGGTCGATCTACGCCGGCTGGATGCCGTGGCCCTACGCCCAGCAGGCCGGCATCGTGAAGAAATGGGCCGACAAATATGGCATCAAGATCAATGTCGTGCAGGTGAACGACTATGTGGAGTCGATCAATCAATATACGGCGGGCAAATTCGACGGCGTCACCGTCACCAACATGGACGCCCTCACGATTCCCGCCGCGGGGGGAAAAGACACGAGCGTCATCATCGTGGGCGACTATTCGAACGGCAATGACGGCATATTGCTGAAAGGCGCGGACACGCTCAGCGCGATCAAGGGCCGGCAGGTCTACCTCGTCGAGCTCTCGGTCTCCCACTATCTTCTCGCGCGCGCGTTGGAATCCGTAGGGATGAAGTCCACCGACGTCAGGACCGTGAATACCTCCGATGCGGACATTGTCAGTGCCTTCGGCAGCCCCGACGTCACGGCGGCGGTTGCCTGGAACCCCCAGCTTTCCGTGATGAAGGAGCAAGCGGGCGCCAAGGAAGTCTTCAGTTCGGCCCAGATACCAGGCGAGATCCTCGACCTCATGGTCGTCGATACCGCCACCCTGAAGGCAAATCCGAACCTCGGAAAGGCGCTCGCGGGTATCTGGTACGAAACCGTGGCACTGATGAAGCGGCAGGATGCCGAGGGCGCGGCGGCGCGCGCCGCCATGGCCAAGCTGGC
>Ga0081455_10000243_pt1 | contig 67444 bp, 73 predicted proteins | sample TabmetS3T2R1_FD_70207 | JGI IMG/M metagenome (GOLD analysis project Ga0081455, IMG submission 70207) | Tabebuia heterophylla rhizosphere microbial communities from the University of Puerto Rico - S3T2R1 | ecosystem: Host-associated > Plants > Roots > Rhizosphere ...
TGGGAGGCGGTCGCGGAGCTCGCCGATGCCGAGGCGCGGGCCAGCTATTTCCTGCGCCAGGCGCAGCGGCAGGAGGAGCTTGCCGCCAAGGGCGTCGCCTCGGCGTCGAAGCGCGACGAATCGCTAAACGATGCCCGCGCCGCGGCCGATCGCGTGGCGACGGCGCGCGAAAAGCTGCAGCGCGTGCTGACGGCGCTGAACGGCGATCCGCAGCTGGCCGCGGACGACCATCCGATGGTGCGCGAGAAGAGCGCCGCCCGCGAGCGCGCCGCACTCGATCTGGTGCGCACGACCATCCGCGCGCCGGTCGATGGCGTGGTCGTCAACATGCGCCTGCAGCAGGGCGAGCAGATCAAGGCGGCCACGCCGCTGTTCGCGCTGGTGGTGCTGAGCCGGCCCTGGGTCGAGGCGAACTTCAAGGAGACCGAGCTGACGCACGTGCGTGTCGGCCAGAAGGCGACAGTCGTCCTCGACGGCTATCCCGACGCGGTGTGGGAGGCGCTGGTCGAGAGCGTCAGCCCTGCCACAGGCGCCGAGTTCGCCATCCTGCCGCCGCAGAACGCCAGCGGGAACTGGGTCAAGGTCGTGCAGCGCCTGCCGGTCAAGCTGCGGCTCCTGCCGCATGTCGGCGAGCCGCCGCTCAGGGCCGGGATGACCGCCACGGTGCGCATCGACACCGAACGCGAGCGCAGCCTGGCCGGCATCTCCCAGCAGCTGTTCGGCGGCCGAACCGCTTCGGCCGTCACGTCTGCAGCAGAATAGGCAAGGCCTGCTTGTAGGCGACCTCCGCCCGCGCCTTGAGCTCCGGCAGGGTGCAGCTGCCGATCGGATGCTGGAGCTTGAGGAACGGGTAGTCCGGCAGTCCCAGCACGCGCGCGATGTTGCGGGCGGTCACTGCAAACGGCTCGGTGCACAGCACCACCGCCCGCTTGCCGAGTTGTTCGAAGCTTATTCCGTCGTGCAGACTGCACGTTGAGCAGGACCCTCAATCACCCAGGCCGGTGATCAGGAAGTCGACGTCCTGCGCCACCTTCACCAGGGTGTTGGCGGGAGCCGGCGCGCTGGCATTGCTCTTCGAGGCCAGCGTACGAACGGTGCAGCCGTGCCGCTGGACGAACAGGTCGGCCACCTCGCGCAGCATCTCCTCGGCGTTGAGCTTGCCGTTCTCGAGGATGCCGATCCGTGTGCCCTCCAGGCTGCTCAGCACTGGCGCGCGAAATGCCTTGCGTTTGGGCGGCGCGGAGGTTGGTACGTAGAGCTGCATTGCAATGGACTCCTGTTCCTTCACGCCCGAATGGCGGCGTGTTGCATGATCGAGCCGCGGCCGCGACTCCACGATGGAATGAAGCACGAATGGCCGCCGGCGTCGCCGCCGCCCATCGTGATCAGGATGTCATCAGGCGTGAGGCCGCGATGCACGAAGCCCGCCTCGGCCAGGGCGTGGGCCTTGTCGCCGTGCTGCGTGTCGTACTCGCGGTCGCGGTACTTGCCGACGTTTTTCATTCCTTCAACCGACCGCTTCGCCTGGGCGAAGAGAAACTCCTGCGCCTGCTCGCGTGTCCACCCCGCGGCGGCGATGATGCGCATATGCTCCGGCGCCAGGATCACCACGCTCTGGCCTAGCGTGATGCAGCCATAGTTGGCCATGGCGTCGGCCGCCGAGCCCAGGACCTGCTCCGGCGTATTGCCGCCGTGATTCTCGACATTGCAGAACCCGCCGCCGGCGAAGACCGTGACGCTGGATGTCCCTTCGGGGTAGCCCTGCGCCGCGCAGAGCGGAGGCCATGGATTGCCACGCGTGCGCTCGGCGATGCAGAAGCTGTACTTGCCCGGGTTGCCCTGTGTCGACTTGTCGGAGATGCCGGGCAGCATCTGGAACACGTTGCGCAGGATCAGCCGCACGGCTCGGCCGATCGTGGCATTGGCGCGATTGCCCGGACCGAACAGGTTGACGTCGCTGTTCATGTTGATCTGGTCGGCATAGGGCCCGCTGACGACGAGCAGCGGCGCCGAGCCGCCGGTGCTGGCGGTCGAGCCGTGGAAATTGAAGTCCGGCCGGTCCATCGCTTCGAACGCCGCGACCAGCACCGGAAAATAGTCCGGCAGGCAACCCGCCATTACCGCGTTGACGGCAGCCGCATGCAGGGTGAGCTCGAGCGTGGTGGCGGGATGGGTGGCGATGACCGTCTCGGCCGGCCGGCTGTCCGCCGCCAGCATCGCCTTGACCCGGTCGATGACCGGCGGAACCACCGGCAGGCCGTCGGTCCAGCCTTGCTCGTAGCAGTAGTCGATGGCGGTGAGCAGGTCGTCCGGCACCTCCTGGATGCGGGGTGAGGCTGCTGACATCGCGGACGCTCCAATCGTGTTCACCGGCACTGCGGGCATCATAGCCAAGCCATGCGGCGGATGGCCACGTCGCCGTCATTGGTTCGGAACGAATTCCTCACCCGCTCCTTCATTTTTATCGATGCTCCATGCGGAATTTCCATCAACGCGAGGAGGGACACATGTTTGGACGCATCCTCACCTGTACCCTGCTGTCGATCGGCCTTGTCGACGCGGCATTTGCGCAGCCGATGGCACCGGAGGCACAGACACCCGAGCAGATTGCGCAACGGGTGCCCCAGCAGATCCGCGATAAGCTGACCGAGCAGGGTTTCACCGACGTGCAGGTCATCCCTGGGTCGTTCCTGGTCAGCGCCAAGGACAAGAACGGCAACCCGGTCCGCATGTTGATCGGCCCGAATTCCACGTCGGTGCTGACGATGGGCAAGGGCTCCGACGAGCAAGCTCAAATGCCCAAACCTCAAATGCCAAAACCGGGCGACAGCGATAGCGGTAGGCTCATTCAGCAGTGACGCGCCGACGATCGCCAAAATCGACGCCGGCGTGGCGTCGCGATAGGCTGCATGGCTGGAAAACCTGAGGGAGGTTTCATCGATGACAGCCATCAGCCACGCCGAGCGCCGCACGCTGGGCCGCAGCAGCCTTTCGGTCTTCCCCATGGGACTGGGCTGCATGTCGCTCTCCGGCACCTACGGCAAGAGCGACGACAACGCGGCCATTCGCGTCATCCACCACGCCATCGACCGCGGCGTGGATTTCCTCGACAGCTCGGACATGTACGGCTGGGGCCACAACGAGATGCTGCTGGGCAAGGCGCTCGCCGGTGGCTGGCGGGCCAAGGTCGTGCTGGCGACCAAGTTCGGCCAGACGCAGCAGCCGGGCGGCGCCAACGGCGTCGATGGCCGGCCCGAGTATGTGAAGGCGGCCTGCGAGGCGAGCCTGAAGCGGCTCGGCGTCGATGTCATCGATCTCTACTACCAGCACCGCGTCGATCCCTCGGTGCCGATCGAGGAGACGGTGGGCGCGATGGGCGAATTGGTGAAGGCCGGCAAGGTACGGGCGCTGGGCCTCAGCGAGGCGCGGCCCGAGACCATCCGGCGCGCGCACAAGGCCCATCCCCTCGTGGCGGTGCAGAGCGAGTACTCGCTGCTCTATCGCGTCGATGCCGAGGAGACGCTCAAGACGACGCGGGAGCTCGGCATCTCCTATGTTGCCTATGCCCCGCTGGGCCGCAGCCTCCTGACGGGCGCGGTGCGGCAGGCGTCCGACATCCCGGAAGGTGACGGCCGCGGCCGCCATCCGCGCTTTGGCGGGGAGAACCTGTCGCGCAATGTGGAGCGCATCGCCGTGATCGAAGAGGTTGCGCGCGAGAAAGGGGCCAAGCCGGGGCAGGTCGCGCTGGCCTGGCTGCTGGCTCAAGGCCTGGATATCGTGCCCATCCCCGGCACCAAGCACACCGAGCGCGTCGATGAAAACCTGGGCGCTCTCGATGTGAAGCTGTCGGCTGATGACGTGGCGCGCCTGTCAGCCGGCTTGCCGCCCGGTGCGGCGGCCGGCCTGCGCTATCCCGAGGCGGCGATGAAAGCGGTCTATCTCTAGGTCTTGGCATGACCGCGAATGTGACGCGGCTGGCCGATCTGATCCGCGTCGTCGCGCGCCGGCAGCCCGGCTCACCCGCGATCGAATTCGAGGGCTGCAGCCTCTCCTACGCGTCGCTCTATGGTGGCGCTGTCCGTCTGGCCAATGGCCTGCGGCAGTCGGGCTTCGCAGCCGGCGATACGATCGGACTCCTGGCCGGCAACAGCCCCGACTACCTCCAGCTCTACCTGGCCTGCCAGCTCGCCGGGCTGGTCGCGGTGCCGATCAACTACCGTGCGGTCGCCGATGACGTAGCCTATGTCCTCGGCAACTGCGCCGCACGCGGCGTCTTTGTCGGCGAGGCGTACGCCGGCGTTGTCGAAGAGGCCCTGCCGCGGCTGCCGGCGATTGCGCGCGAGAACGTGATCGTGCTCGGTGGCGCGTTGCATCGACGGCTGGTGGAGGAAAGCGAGAGCAAGGATCTCGCGCCGATGCGCCCGCTTTCGCCGGCGACCATCTTCTACACGTCGGGCACCACCGGGTTTCCTAAGGGCGCGATGATGAGCCAGCTCAACGTGCTCACGCGGCTTGCGTCCTGGGGCTGGGAGTTCGGCCTCAACGCAAGCGATGTGGTGCTCGTGCCCGGGCCTGTGTTCCACATGTCCTTCTCCTCGATCGCCTTGATCACGCTCGCTGCCGGTGGACGCGTGGTGCTGATGCGCGATTTCGATGCCGAGCAGGCGCTCGATTTGATGCAGCGTTTCAGCGTCACCTGGTCCTTCATGGTGCCCAAGATGATCTCGCTGCTGCTGGAGGCGTTGGCCGATGGTCGCAAGGATGATGTTGGCCGCAGCCTGCGTGGGCTCCTGAGCTCCGGCTCGCCATTGCCCAAGCCCGTGCTCGAAGCCTTGGTGCAGGCGTTTCCCAAGGCACGGATCACCGACGCCTATGGCTGGACCGAGACGGGCTGGGTCAGCCTTTGCCGCCACGAGGACCTGATGCGCGGCAGGCGCTCGGTGGGGCGCGCCGCCTTCGGCTGCGAGCTCGCCGTGCTCGACCCCGAAGGCCGCGAGCTGCCGCCAGGCGAGGTGGGCGAGATCTACGCCGCCAATCCGCTCACCTTCCTGGGCTACTACGGCAATCCCGCCGCCAGCGCCGCCATCCGGCGCGGCAAGTGGGAGACCGGCGGTGACATGGGCTACCTCGACGAGGAGGGCTTCCTGCATCTCGTCGATCGCAAGAACGACATGATCATCAGCGGCGGCGAGAACATCTATCCGGCAGAGATCGAGCGCGTGCTGGGGCAGCATCCCAGGATCTTCGAGGTGACCGTCGTCGGCGTTCCGGACGAGAAATGGGGAGAATCGCCACGCGCCTGCATCGTGCTGCATCCAGGCGAGACCGCGACCGAGCAGGAGATCATCGGCTTCTGCGAGGGCAAGCTCGCGCGCTACAAGCGGCCGCGGTCGGTGGCGTTTCTCGACACACTGCCGCGCAACGCCATGGGCAAGGTGCTGCGCCGCGAGCTGCGCGACCGCTACTGGCAGGGCGAGAAGGTGCGGGTGCGATGAAGAGCTTGCGACGCCAAGACCGCCAAGTCGCCTTAAAGAGAAAAGTTGGCGGTCTTAGGCACTGTTGGTGGTCTTAGAAGCGGGAGAGTCCATAATACTACCTTACTATGTAAGCACTGCATGCTCAGCATAGACTGCTAAGACCGCCAACTTTCCATGGTAAGCGACGTTGGCGGTGTTAGCGCCGGGCGGTCCAGCCTTTAGGCTTGGGTCTTTTGTCCCTGGCCTTTAGGCCGTTATGAAGCCGAGTCACGCGAGCCCTCGCCGACCACGATGCCCGAACACACTTGACGTCGAACGGCGGCATGGCGCGGCGCGGATCGCTCGAGGGCGCGACCATGCCGTAGAGCGTGCTGGTGTCGATAGACCGCTAAGACCGCCAACTTTTTCCGTGGTAGCCGACTTGGCGGTCTTACCTTGGCGCGGGGCGTTCCCGCCTCTAGTCCCGGACCTTTAGACCCGGGTCACGATCACTGAGGCGTTCTGGCCGCCGAAGCCGAAGGCGTTGACCTGAAGCGTCCGCGCGCCTGATCACCGCGCGCGAGGGCGCGACCATGCCGTCGAGCGTGCTGGTGTCGATAGCCCGCTAAGACCGCCAACTTTTTCCGTGGTAGGCGACTTGGCGGTCTTACCTTGGCGCCGGGCGGTCCCGCCTTTAGTGTCGGGCCGTCAGTCCCGGGTCACGATCACCGAGGCGTTCTGGCCGCCGAAGCCGAAGGCGTTGACCTGAAGCGTCCGCACGTCGACCGGCTTGGGCTGCTTGATCACGATCTCGAACTCGGCCTCGGGATCGGGCTGGTCGGTGTTGGCGGTCGCCAGGAAGCGGCTCTCCTGCATGCCGAGCAAGCCGGTCGCCAGGGCCATCGCGCCCGACGAGGCGCCGCTGTGGCCGACATGGCCTTTCATGCCGGCGACCGGCAGCGGCGAGCGGCGCTTGCCGTGCACCTGGTTGATGGCGCGGATCTCGGCGGTATCGCCTTTGGGTGTGCCCGTGGCATGGGCGATCAAGGCATCGACATCGCTTGCCGTCATGCCGGCATCTTCGAGGGCGAGCGCCATGGCCCGCGCTTCCCACTTGCCGCTCGGCTCGGGCGAGGAGGGATGGTAGCCGTCGGCGAGATTTCCGTAGCCGCGGAAGTAGCCGAAGATCTCGGCGCCGCGCGCGCGCGCATGGTCGCCGCGCTCCAGGACCATCATCGCCGATCCTTCACCGACCACGATGCCGGAGCGCTTGACGTCGAACGGCAGCATGGCGCGGCGCGGATCGGCGGACGGCGCGATCATGCCGTAGAGCGTGCTGGTGTAGAACGTCGCCGGCACGAAGTCGCCGTCGGCCCCGCCGCCCGCCAGGCTGATGCCGCCGTCGGTGCCGCCGGCGATGACGACGTCGGCCTTGCCGCTTTCGATCAGCCACGCGGCTTGGCCCAACGCATCAAGCGAGGCCGCGCAGGCCGTGGTCACCGTGAGGCTGGGCCCATGCAGGCCGTAGCGCATGGCGATCTGCGACGCCGCCATGTTGGGATAGATCTGGATCTCGGTCTTGCGCGGGATCGCCCTGGGGCCTTCCTTGTCCAGCTTGTGCTGCGCCTTCATCAGCGCCCGTGCACCGCCGATGCTGGTGCCGTGCACGATGCCCGTGCGCAACGGATCGAGCTCGCCGAGGCCCGACCGGCGCACCGCCTGTTCGGTCGCGGCCAGGGTGAACTGCGCGAACAGATCGGTGCCGTCCTCGATCTTCTCGTCCATCCAGTCGCGCGGCACGAAGCCGCCGATCATGCCCCACCAGGGCTGCTGGCCGGGGATGGCCGAAGGCCAGGGTGCCGGCTTGATGCCGCAGGCGCCGGCCATGATCTGGCGATGGAATTCGTCGGCTGAAAGACCGATGGCCGATATGACGCCCAGTCCGGTGATCGCTACGTCGCGCATCGTCGTTTCCTCCAGCCTTCTTAGCCTCTATACTGACACGAGTGTCAGTCCGCGTCTCGGGGCAACGAGGCGGGGGGTGAGCTGGGAGAAAACGCCAATGAATACAAGTAGTTGCGGGCTCGGTGCCCCGGCCGGCAGGCCGCCGCCGTGAGTGTTCCGGAGTGGCTGCGCCGCAGCGCGCGATGGCATGCCGACAAGGAAGCGGTGATCGACGGTGCGCGGCGCTTCACCTATGGGCAGCTCAACGCGCGGGTGAATCGGCAGGCCAACGGGCTCGCCGCCAGAGGCGTTGCCAAAGGCGAGCGTGTCGCTGTCGTGCTGAAGAACTCGGTGGAAGCGATGGAGTCGTTTGGCGCCGCCGCCAAAGCGGGTTTCGTCCATGTGCCGATCAACTTCCGGCTGTCGCGCCGCGAGGTCGGCGACATCCTCCGCCACAGCGGCAGCAAAGCCTTCATCGTCCATCGCGAGTTCACCTCCCTGCTCGATCTTGCCGGCGAATGCCCTGATCTCGAGCACGTGATCGTGGTCGATGACGGCGCGACGGGCTCGGACTACGAGGCCTGGCTTGCCGAACAGTCAGCGGAGGAGCCGACCACCGACATCGTGGCCGAGGACAATTTCTTCATCGTCTACACCAGCGGCACCACAGGCGCGGCCAAGGGCGCCCGCTACCAGCATCGCCAGCCCGCTGCCCATGCCCCGGTGCCGGTGCTTGGTTATGATCTACGGCACGACAGCCGCATCCTGCTGGTCTATCCGCACAATTCCATCGCGTCGTTGAACGTGGTGTACGTGCCCGCCTGGATGCTGGGCGCAACGGTCGTCCTCACCGATGTCCGGCAATTCTCGGCCGAGCGCTGGCTCGACACTGTCGTGCGAGAGAGGGTGACGCACTGCCACCTCGTGCCGACCATGCTGTTTCGCGTGCTCGAGCATCCCAAGCTTCGCGAGGCCGATCTTTCCAGCCTGCAGACGATCGGCTACGGCTCGGCGCCGATGCCGCAGGAGCGCATCGAGCGCCTGCACGAGGTCTTCGGCAATGTCCTGATGCAGGCCTACGGCATGACCGAGGTCTCCTCGATCACGACGATCTTCTCCAAGCAGGACCATGTCGAGGCGCTCGAGAGCAATCCCGAGCGGCTGCGGGCCTGCGGCCGGCCAGCCTTCGGGTGCGAGCTGCGCGTGGTGACGGACGACGGCCGCGAGGTGAAGCCGGGCGAGATCGGCGAGATCGTGTTCCGCGGCCCTATTGTGATGTCGGGCTATTGGAACGACCCTGAGCGCACCGCCGAGACGATCAGGAACGGCTGGCTGCATTCCGGCGACCTCGCCACGGTCGACGCCGACGGCTTCATCTATATCGTCGACCGCAAGAAGGACCTGATCATCAGCGGCGGCGCCAACATTGCCAGCAGCGAGGTCGAGAACGTCATCTACTGGCACGAGGCGGTGCGCGAAGCGGCCGTTGTCGGTCGTCCGGACGAGGAATGGGGCGAGCGTGTCCATGCCTTCGTGTCGCTGCACGACGGCATGTCCATGGCTCCCGAAGAGCTGATTGCGTTCTGCCGTGAGCGTCTCGCGCACTACAAGTGTCCCGCTCGGATCGACATCCTGGCCGACCTGCCGAAGAACGCGCTGGGCAAGATCCTGAAGTCGGACCTGCGCGCCACGCTGTGGCACGGCCGGTCGCGCGCCGTGAACTGAAAAGACGAAACAAAGGGAGGAGAACAAGATGGTGAAGATTGCCACGATGGTGGTGGCGGCGAGCTTGCTCACGGCGACCATGGCGCATGCGCAGTCGCCGGCAGCCATCAAGATCGGTGCGGTGCTGAGCCTGAGCGGTCCCGCCGCGGTGTTCGGCCTGCCCGAGCGCGATGCGATCGAGGCGGTTGTCGAGGAGATCAACAAGACGGGCGGCGTCAACGGCCGCAAGATCGAGCTCGTCCTGCACGACGACAAGACCGATCCGAGCGAGGCGGTGCGCGGCGTGACACAGGTGACGCGTGACGGCGTCGTGGCGATCGTCGGTCCCAGCACCGGCAGTGGCGTTCTCGCGGCCGGGCCGGTCGCCGAAAGGCTGCGCGTGCCGTTGCTCGCGCCGGCCGGCACCGCGTCGATCACCGACAAGAAGAACAGCTTCTATCCCTGGGTATTTCGCGCCGCACCGAGCGATCAGACGGACATCCGCAAGATCCTGGCCGACATGGCCAAGGACGGGAAGCGCAAGGTCGGCGTGTTCTATCAGGAGGACGCGTACGGTAAGGTCGGTCTGGACTACGGTCAGCAGATCGCCAAGGAGCTCGGCCTGCAGATCGTGGCCTCCGTCAGCGCCGCCTACACCGCAACCGACCTCACGGCGCAGGCGACGCAGCTGCGCGAGGCCAAGCCCGATGCCGTCTTCATGCAGGTCTCGATCTCGGCCCTGGGTGCCAGCTTCAACAAGGCGGCGCGGCAGGTCGGGCTGGAGGTGCCGCTCTATGCCAATGCCGGGCTGGCGCAGAAATCGTTCCTCGACGCCATGGGCGACAGCGGCAACGGCGTGCGCGTGCTCAGCATCGGCAATCTGCCGTACGAGCCGGTCGAGCCCGAGACCAGGCTGGTTGCGCTGCTGAAGGCGCGCGGCAAGACTCCGCAAGGCTGGGGCGAGCTGGTCGGCAGCAACGGCCTGATGGCGATCGTGGCCGCGGTCAAATCGGTGAAGGGCGACCTCAGCGGTCCCGCCGTCCGCGATGCGCTGGAGACGATCTGCGGCTTCCCGACCTACTCCCGCGGCAAAGGCTGCTTCAGCAAGGAGGTGCATGACGGCTGGGGCGAGGACGTGCTGGTCATCACCGAGATCGACCGCGGCCGTCTCAAGACCAGGCCCTGACGCGAACCGTGGCCTATCTCGCCGAGCTCGCCGTCCGCGGTGTCCTGCTGGGAGCGATCTACGGACTCCTCGCTTTGCCCATGAGCCTCACCTTCGTCACCGTGGGAAGCATCGACTTTGCGCTCGGTGCCTATGCCGTGCTGGCTGCCGCGGTCGGATCGACCATTGGCGGGGTCGCCGGTGTCGCCGCGGGGCTGGGCGCGGCGCTGGCGGCGGCTGCGGCGATGGCTGCGATCTTCGCCGGCCTCAAGCGCGTCGGCGTCGATGAGCCGATCACCATTTCGCTCGCGAGCTTCGGGCTCGCCGTGGCGATCGGCTCGCTGATCCTGTGGGTCTGGGGCACGCGCGCCTTCGTGCTGCATTCCTTCGACGACGTCTGGGTGCTGCTGGGCATCCGCGTCGGCCCGCAGAGCCTGATCAATTTCGCCGTCAGCCTGCTGTTGCTCGCTGTCATCCACTTTCTGCTCTATCGCACGGGGCTCGGGCGCATGATGCGAGCCGCCGCCATCAATCCGGCGGGAGCCGAGCTTTCCGGCATCCCCGTGACGACACTGCAGACGGGCACCTTCGTCAGCGGCGGCCTGCTGGGCGGCATCGCCGGCGTGCTGATCCTGTTCAGCGCCGGCCTCGACTTCACGGCCGGCCTGTCGCTCACGCTCTCAGGGTTCGGCGCCGCCATCCTGTTCGGCGCCCACGGCCCGCTGCGCGCCTTTCTCGGCGGTATTCTCATGGGCGTGGTCGAGGCTCTGAGCGCCGGGCTCGCCTCCGGTGCGGTGAGCGCCATGGTGCCGCTGGTCGTGATCATGGTCGTGCTGGCGGCCGGCACCGTCGGCGGCGTCCGCTTCTCGGGAGATCGCCCGTGACCTACTGGCGAGCGCGAACCAACACCCTGGTGCTGCTGGCCGGCGCGGCGTTGGCCGGAGCGGTGGCGGCGCGCGATGCGGCCTGGCTCGATATCGCCATCGCCATCGTCATCAATGCGCTGGTTGCCCTCTCCGTCGGGCTGACCTTCGGCCAGGCCGGCATTCTCTCCGCGGCGCAGGGCTCGTTCGCCGCCATTGGTGCCTATACGACAGCGATCCTCACCCTCAAGCTCGGCTGGTCGCCCTGGCTTGCCCTGCCGGCCGCGATCTCCCTGCCGGCGGCGCTGGGCTATGGGCTGGCCCGTCTCGTCGCGCGGCTTGCCCCTCTCGCCGTTGCCCTCGCCACACTGACGCTCAGCGCCATGGTCGAGATCGTGCTGCGCTCCTGGGACGATCTCACGGGCGGCTATGTCGGCCTCGCCGGCATCCCGACAGTGCTGTCGGGCCATCCCATCGCGTTCTACGCGCTCGCCGTCGGCCTGCTGGCGATCGCCGTGCTGGTCTACGAGAACCTGATGCTGTCGCGCTTCGGCCGTGCCCTCACCACCATCCGCGCCGATCGGGCGCGCGCAATGGCCGACGGCGTTGCGGTGCCCGGCCTCCTCAGCGCGGCCTTCGCCCTGGCGGCGGCGATGGCCGGCGCCGGCGGCTGGCTCTACGCGCACTATTTCAGCTACCTCAGTCCCGGGTCGCTGGGCACGGAGCTGTCGATCTCGGTGCTGCTGATGATGGTGGTGGGCGGCGCCCGCACCATCCTGGGGCCGGTCGCCGGCGCCGTCATCCTGGGCGTGCTGGCCCAGCTGCTGCCGGCCCAGGAGGTGCAGGGCCTGTTCTATGGCGGCGCGCTCATCGTCATCCTGCTGGTGGCGCGCAACGGGCTTCTGGGTCTCGTCCGACGTGAGGGTGCACTGTGAGCCAGGGCCTCATCGCACGCGATGTCGTGATGCGCTTCGGCGGTGTCGTGGCGCTCGACGGTGCGGCTGTCGAGGTCCGGCCTGGTCTGATCGCAGGCCTGATCGGCCGCAACGGCTCGGGCAAGAGCACGATGTTCAATTGCATCACGGGTTTCGTGCAGCCCACCGCGGGTCGTATCGAGCTCGATGGGACGGCGATTACCGGCTTGCCGCCGCATCGCGTCGTGCGTGCCGGCGTTGCCCGCACCTTCCAGACGCCGCGCGTCGATCTGCGGGCGACAGTACGCGACGCCGTCCTCTGCGGGTTTTATTCGCTCGGCCGCAGCGGTTTCGCAAGCGCGGTCCTCGGGCTGCCGTCCGTCACGCGCGAGGAGACGCGCCTCAGGGAGCAGGCGGACGGCGTGCTGCGCCGGCTCGGCCTGGCAGCACTCGGCGATCAGCAGATAGCCAAGCTGTCGATGGGTCAGGTTCGGATGGTCGAGGTGGCGCGCGGCATTGCGGCCGGCGCCCGCTATCTGCTGCTCGACGAGCCTGCCGCGGGCCTCACCCAATCGGAGCGCGACGTGCTGGCCGAGACGATCCGCGTCGTCGCGAGCTCGGGCGTGGGCATCCTCCTGGTGGAGCACAACTTCGCGTTCGTGCGCTCGCTTTGCGAGACGATCACCGTGCTGGAAGCCGGCCGGGTGCTGTCCGTCGGCACGCCTGCGGAAATCGCCGCCGACCGTCGCGTCATAGAGACCTATCTCGGCACGGAACCGGCCGCGCTCGTGGAGGCCGCATGACGGGGCCCAGCGTGGCGGGGCCCAGCGTGGCGGGGCCCAGCGTGACGGGCCTCAGCGTGACGGGCCTTTCGGCGCGCTACGGCAGGATCGCGGTCTGTCGCGGCATCGATCTTGCTGTCGATGCCGGCGAGCTCCTGCTGCTGCTCGGCCCTAACGGCGCGGGCAAGAGCAGCGTGCTGGGTGCCCTGGCGGGCTCTGTGGCCTCGAGCGGCGAGGTGATCGTGGGCGATTGCACATTGAACGGCCGACCTGCGCCGCAGCGTGCGCGGCTCGGCCTCTCGCTGGTGCCGGAAGGCCGGCGGAATGTCTTCGGTCCGATGTCGGTGCTGGAGAATCTGCAGCTGGGTTTGCGCCTGCTGCCGGCCGACCGGCGCGGCGACATGCTGAGCTGGCTCTACGGGCTCTTCCCGGTGTTGCAGGAACGCCAGCAGCAGCAAGCGTCCCTGCTGAGCGGCGGCGAGCAACAGATGCTCGCCATTGCCATGGCCGTCGCCCGGCGGCCCGCGGTGTTGCTGCTCGACGAGCCCTCGCAGGGACTGGCGCCGGTGGTATTGGACCAGCTCGTCACGGCGATCGGCGGGCTGCGCCAGCTGGGGCTCGTGATCCTGCTGGCGGAGCAGAATGTCTCTTTCGCCGGCCGTCTTGCTGACCGTTTCATCGTGCTGCAAGGCGGCGAGGTGAAAGCCCGTGGCAGCAAGGCCGAGCTGGCGGACCACAAGGCGCTCGCCGCCGCCATGATGGGTTGAGTGCATGCCTGATATCGGAAAAGTTCTCGTCTTGCGGCGGCGCCTGCGGTCGCCGGAGCAGACGGAGGCGCGCATCCTGCAGGCGGCGGAGCGGGTCTTTGGCGAAAAAGGCTATGCCAATGCCACGGTTGCCGACGTCGTTGAGCTCGCCCAGGTGAGCCGCGGCGCCTTCTATCTCTATTTCGACAACAAGGACGACGTCTTCAAGACGCTCGTGGCGCGCGTGATTGCCGACCTGTTCGAGGTCACGACACGGCGCTCGTCCGGCACCATCCGCAACAGGGTCGAGACCTCGACCCGCAACTACCTCGAAGCCTTCCTCAGGCACCGCCAGATCCTGCGCTGCCTGTTCGAGGTGTCGAGCTCCGACGCCGAGATGGCGCGCATGCACAACGAGTTCCGGGCGCGCTTCATCGAGCGCATCCGCCGCCATCTCGAGCGCAACATCGCGCTTGGTCTTTGCCATCGGATGGATACCCGCATCGCAAGCTATGCGCTGGGCCTGATGATCGAGGGCGTCGGCTATTCATGGCTGGTGAGCCGCTTCGAGCCCTGGCCCGGCGGCTTCGAGCTGGAGGCCGTTGTGCAGCAACTCACCGATCTCTGGTGCCGTGCCGCCTACAAGGACGGTGTGGCGGAACTTGTATCATCGAGGCAGGCATGAATTTCGATTTTTCCGACGAACAGAAGCAGCTGAAGGATCAGGCTCGCCGTTTCCTGGCGGACAAATGTCCGACCAAGGCGGTCCGTGCCATCCTTGAGGGACCGGAGCCTTTCGACCGCGCATTGTGGAAGGCGCTGGGCGAGATGGGCTACATGGGCACCGCCATCCCCGAGGCGTATGGCGGCCTGGGCGCGGGCTACCTGGAGCTCTGCATCATCGCGGAGGAGCTCGGTCGGGCGCTGGCACCGGTGCCATTCGCCTCGTCGATCTATCTCGCGGCGGAGTTCCTGCTCGCGGCGGGCAGTGAAGCGCAGAAGAAGGCCTGGCTGCCGCTGCTCGCTTCCGGCGAGAAGATCGGCTGCTTCGCCCATGCCGAGGGTGCGGGCCGGGTGTCGGCGTCGACGATCCAGCTGCGCGCCTCCGGGAACAGGCTGAGCGGCGTCAAGATGCCGGTGCTGGACGGCGATGTCGCCGATCTTGCCGTGGTTGCGGCACGCACCGCCGGTGGCGATCAGCCGCGTGACATCTCTCTCTTCCTGGTCGACCTGAATGGTGCGGGCATCACGCGCTCTCAGTTGCAGACGATCGACCCGACCCGCTCGCAGGCCAAGCTCAGCTTCGACGGCGCGGTCGGCGAGCCCCTGGGCAAGGCAGGTGAGGGAGGGTGGCTCATCTCCGCCGTCCTCGACCGCGCCGCCGTGCTCACCGCCTTCGAGCAGATCGGCGGCGCCGAGCGCGCTCTGGAGATCGCCCGCGACTACGCGCTCGATCGCATCGCCTTCGGCCGGCCGATCGGCTCCTTCCAGGCCATCAAGCACATGCTGGCCGACATGTACGTGACGCTGACGCTCGGCCGCTCCAATGCCTATTACGGCGCGTGGGCTCTTTCGACCGGCGCCGCCCAGCTTGCCGAGGCCGCGGCGACGGCGCGCGTCAGCGCCACGCAGGCCTATCAGCAATGTGCGAAGAACTGCATCCAGGTGCATGGCGGCATGGGCTTCACCTGGCAGTTCGACTGCCACCTCCACTATCGGCGCTCGAACGCGCTGGCGTTGACGCTGGGCAGCCAGAGCGAGTGGGAAGACCAGCTCATCGACCGTCTACAGGCGCGCAACGCAACTGCCATCACTGCATAGGGAACACGGTCATGAATTTCGACGATACGCCGGCAGAGGCGGCCTTCCGCGCCGAGGTCCGCGGCTGGCTCGACGCCAATGCACCCGCAGAGCTCCTCGAGGAGCTGAAGAACTCCGGTTTCGGCTTCTCGGCGCTGAAGAGCGTCGATCCGATGGTGGCCGCGAAGGCCTGGCAGAAGCGCAAAAGCGAGGGCGGCTGGGCGTGCTTGCACTGGCCGAAGGAGTATGGCGGCCGCGGCGCCACACCCATCGAGCGGGTGATCTGGCAGCAGGAGGAGGGGCCCTATGCCCAGCTCTCCTTCCCCTTCACCATCGGTCACGGCATGTGCGGCCCGACCTTGATGGCCTATGCCAGCGAGGAGCAGAAGCGACGCTACCTGCCGCCTCTCGCCTCCGGCGAGGAAGTCTGGTGCCAGCTCTTTTCCGAACCGTCGGCCGGCTCCGATCTCGCCGGCCTGCGCACCCGAGCCGAGCGCGACGGCGGGGACTGGGTGATCAACGGCCAGAAGATCTGGACCAGCGGCGCCCATATTTCCGATTTCGGCATCCTGATCACGCGTACCGATCCAACGGTGCCCAAGCATCAGGGGATGACCATGTTCTTCCTCGACATGAAATCGAAAGGTGTCGAGGTCCGTCCGATCAAGCAGGCCAACGGCCAGTCCGGCTTCAACGAGGTCTATTTCACCGACGTGCGCATTCCTGACGGTCAGCGGTTGGGCAAGGTGGGCGGCGGCTGGCAGGTCTCGCTCACGACGCTGATGAACGAGCGCCTCTCCATCGGCGCCAACATGCCGACCGGTTTTCCCGAACTGTTCGATTTCTGCTGCCGTTTCGCGACGGCCGACGGGCCGATCATCGAGGATCGCGCCATCCGCTCCAAGCTCGCCGCCTGGGCCGTGCGGGCAAGCGGCCTGAAGTACACCGCCTTCCGCACCATCTCGGCGCTGTCCAAGGGCGAGACTCCGGGGCCGGAGAATTCGATCGGCAAGCTGGTCGCCGGCAGCACGATGCAGGAGATCGCAACCTTCGCCCTCAACCTGCAGGGCCAGATGGGCGTGCACATCGACCCCGACGACGCTGCGGCCAGTCGTTTCCAGGCCATGCTGCTGCGCTCGCCGGCCACCCGGATCGAGGGCGGCACCGACGAGATCCTGCGCAACATCATCGCCGAGCGCGTTCTTGGCCTGCCGCCCGATATCCGCGTCGACAAGGATGTTCCCTTCAATCGCATCCCGACCAAGAGCCGCTGAGAGCATTCATGACCTCCGAAATCCTCCAGGTCGTCAAGCAAGGCGCCGTCGATTGGCTCACGCTCAATCGTCCCGAACGGCTGAACGCCCTCAATCCCGCGCTGGTCGACGAGCTGCTGGACTACTTTCACAATCTCTACTTCGATCATTCGGTGCGCGTCGTCGTCCTGAAGGGCGCCGGCCGCGCCTTTTGCGCCGGGCTCGATCTCAAGGAGCACGCCAACAGCAACGCCTCGCCGGGCCCCGACGTCAGTGGCCCCGCCGAAGGGATGCGGGCGCAGCGCCGAATCGCCGAGATCGTGATGCGCATGCGCCGTGCGCCGCAGCCCATCGTTTCCCTCGTGCAGGGCGCGGCCAGCGGCGGCGGCTTTGCGTTGGCGCTCGCCTCCGATGTGCGCATCGCCGGCGAAAGCGCGCGCATGAACGCGGCCTTCATCCGGCTCGGCCTCTCTGCATGCGACATCGGGGTCAGCTACTTCCTGCCGCGCCTCGTGGGCGTGTCGGTCGCATCCGAGCTGTTGCTGACCGGCGCCTTCATCGACGCCAAGCGTGCGCTTGCCGTCAACCTGGTCTCCGACGTCGTGCCGGACGACAAGCTGGTCGAGCGGGCGCGGCCGCTGGTCGAGTCGATGCTGGACGCCTCGCCGCTCGGGCTGCGGCTTACCAAGGAATGCCTCAATATGAGCGTCGACGCCGGCAGCCTTGAAGCCGCCGTTGCCATGGAGGATCGCAACCAGATCCTCTGCGCGCAGACGCGCGACTTCCGCGAGGGCGTGAACGCATTCCTCGAAAAGCGCAAGCCGGTATACGCCAACCGGTGAGCCGCAGGCGTCAGCCCTTCGCCATCTCGCATGAACCCTCGGCGAGAGGGCGGATGCAGTCATCCGGCGCCACCGTCGCCGTCAGCGTCGAACAGTCCCAGTCGGAGCGCGACTCCGCCGGCCGCTTGACTTGGAAGAGATATGTCGGGTTCATCATGCGCCCGTCGGCGCGGACCGTTCCCTGGCCGAACACAGGGTCGTCGTAGGGCATCGCCTTCATCCGGGAAACGACGGCACGTCCGTCGGACTTCGCCTTGTCGAGGCCGAGCGATCCCACCGCCTTGAGGTAGTGCAATACCGCAGAATAGGCGCCGGCCACGTTCTGCGATGGATAGGTGCCGTTGTTGAGGGCGATCAGCCGCTTGGTGAAGGCGCGCGTCCCGTCCGTCCTGTCCCAGTAGAACGTGTTCGAGTAATAGAGCCCTTGGCCCACCTCGAGGCCGATCGCGCGCACCGTCGGCACGTCCATCAGCATGGCCGTCAGCACCGTGCCGTTGCGCTCGATGCCAAACTCCTTGGCCTGCTTCACGGTGTTTGCGAGATCGTCGCCGGCATTGGCGAGGCAGATGACGTTGGCGCCGCTGGCCTGCGCCTGCAGCAGGTAGCTCGAGAAGTCGCGCGTGCCCGGGAACGGATGGCGGACCGAGCCGACCACGTTGGCGCCCGCCCGCTTGATGACCTCGCTGGCGTCGCGCACGACCGAAGCGCCCATCGCGTAATCGGCGGCGATGAAGAACCAGCGATCGAGCTTCTGCTTGACGAGCGCGTGCGCCACCGTCGTGGCCATCGCGTAGCTGTCGTAGGTCCAGTGCACATGGTTCGGGCCGCAGGCCTTGTTGGTCAGGTCCTCGGTCGCCGACCCGGTGAACAGGGCCACCTTGTTCTTCTCCTTGCAGGGATCGACCAGCGCCAGTGCCAGAGAGGACAAGGGGACGTCGATGATGCAGTCGACGCCGCCCTGATCGAACCAGGACCGCGCGATGGTGAGGCCCACATCGGGCTTGAGCTGGAAATCGGCCGAGACGATCTCGACCGGGATCCCGGGAGAGCGCGCGGTGAAATCCTCGATCGCCAGCTTCGCGGCGGCAATGGTGTTGACGCCCGAGAACGACGAATAGGGTCCGTTCATGTCGCCCAGCACGCCGATCCGGATCGGCGCGTCGGCCGCCCGGGCGAGTCGCGCCACGAACGGGGCGGCGAGCATCGCGGCGCCCGACAGCAGGATGTGACGACGACGTTTTGCGTCGGTCATTCGGTATTCCTCCCCGGCTGGGGGTCGGGCACGCCCCGCAACCGCCAGCATACTCCATAAGATAACCTAGGTTATCCAAGCGGACTGGCCGACGCAAGGGTTGGCCCAACTCAAGGGCGGGTCAGGATCTCGAGAGTCCGCTTGAAGAAGCTGCGCTGGCTCTTGCCGTCGGAGGTCAGAAGACGAGCGATGTTGACGGACAGCAGGATGCGCGCGCGCAGCGACGCCTCCTCGGGGGCAAAGCCCAGATCGCGAAAGGCGTCGGAGAGGAACGCCAGGACCGCCTTCTCGGAACGGGTCACGGTCACGGCGGCCCGCTGGTCCATGGTTGCCCAGATCCGCATTGCCCTGTCGAGCTCGAACGTGTGGTCCTCCAGGCTCAGCTTGGCGAGCCGACGGATCCGCGTGACCGGGTCCGGGGCGCCCGCCATGGTCTGGTCGATCAGGCCCTGGACGCGATCAGCGCTGAAATAGTCGGCCACTGCGCCGAGATAGTCCTCGAAGTCGGAAAAATGATGGTAGAAGCTGCCGGTCGACACACCGAGCCGGGCGGTTAGCACCGACAGCTTCAATCCGGCGATCCCCGCCTCGCGCAACACGTCCTGCCCGGCGCGCACCCAATCGGTGCGGCCGAGCCGGCCATCGCCCGAGCGTCGTGCCGTCTCCTGCTTGGTCGCGCCGTGGCGAAGTGACGAGGGTCTCTTCAGCAGTGTCGGTCTTGCCATCCGGACGTATTCGTCTCGCGAGAAGCCGGTCTCGCGAACCGGTCGCCCTCATTAGCATCGTCCTGCAATCGATCACAAGGCGGCAGCGGGCAGCGACCCCGCAATGTCCCGGCTTTGCGTCTACAAACGGCCGAGCCAGGCTCTTGTGATTTCCATAGTGTAATTTACGTTATGTTATTGGATGGGGCAGGATACGCAATGAATGAGCAAGACAACGCCGCTTCAGCGGCGAGGCATGCGCGGCTCGGCCTCGGCCAGACCCTGAGGCGGTCCGCCCGCCTGCGCGGGCCGGCGCTGGCGGTAGCCGACGATGAGCGCGAGCTCACCTGGTCGGAATTTGCCGAGCGGGTGGCGAGGCTTGCCGGCGCCCTGCGGTCGCTGGGGCTGGCGCCGGGCGAGCGCGTCGCCATCCTTGCCGAGAACAGCCACCGCTATCTCGAAACCTTGTTCGCGGCGCCGTGGGCGGGCGGCGTCGTGGTGCCGCTCAATTTCCGCCTGGCCGCGGCCGAGCTCGCCCGCATTGTGGGCGATTGCGGTGCGGAGATCCTGCTGGTCGACGCAGCCCACCGGGATCTCGCCCGTGAGCTCGCCCCGACCGCACCGGTGCGACACGTCATCGATTTGAGCGAAGGGCCCGCGCCCGGCGGCTCGCTCGCCTACGAGGCGCTCGTGAGTGCGGCCACACCGGTCGCGGATGCCGGACGTGGCGACGGCGATCTCGCCGCCCTCTTCTACACCAGCGGCAGCACCGGCGAACCCAAGGGGGTGATGCACAGCCACGCCAACATCGTGATGGCGGGCTTCGCCTGCATCCCGCCGTTCGGCCTCGACGAGAACGCCCGCGTGCTCATCTCCGGTCCGCTCTTTCATGTCGGCTCGACCGGCATCTGCCTGCCGGCATTGATGGCGTCCTCGAGCGTCGTTCTGCTGCCGCGTTTCGAGCCGGGCCGCGTCATCGAGGCCATCGCGCGCCACCGCATCACCAACATGACGGCGGTGCCGACAATGCTGCGGATGCTGGTCGATCATCCGCAGGCGAAGCGGCGCGACCTGTCGAGCCTGCGCACCGTCACCTTCGGCGGTTCGCCCATGCCCGACGCCCTGCTGAGCGAGCTTCTCGCGTTGACTCCCGGGACTCGCTTCCTCCACTGCTACGGGATGACCGAGACGACGGCGAGCTGCACGACGCTGCCGGCGCACTATGTCATGCCGGACGGACGCCCTCTTGGCAAAGCGCTGTCGATCGGCCGTGCCATGCTCGGGCACGACATCGCCATTCTCGACCCCGAGGACCGCGAGCTGGCGCCAGGGCTGGTGGGCGAGATCGTCGTCCGCGGCCCGACCGTCACGGCGGGGTACTGGCGCAAGCCCGAGCTGTCGGCGGCGACCTTGCGCGGCGGCTGGCTGCATACCGGAGATGTCGGCTATCTCGACGAAGACGGCTTTCTCTTCATCGTCGACCGCCTCAAGGACATGATCATCACCGGCGGCGAGAACGTCTATTCGCGCGAGGTCGAGGACGTCGTCTATGCGTTTCCGGGGGTCGCCCAGTGCGCCGTGATCGGCGTGCCGGACGAACGCTGGGGCGAGCGCGTGCACGCCGTCGTCGCGCCATCGCCGGGGCGGTCGCTCGATGCCGAGACGCTGATCGCGCACTGCCGCGCCCGCATCGCCGGCTACAAGTGTCCACGTTCGGTCGAGATCAGGTCCGACCCGTTGCCGCTGAGCGGCGCCAACAAGATCGACAAGGCAAGGCTGCGGGCGCCCTATTGGGCCGAGCGGCATAGCAAGCTCGTCTAGGGTCTCTGGCCGTCCGGGATGCCGTTGCCAACATAACCTGTGTTATGTAGTGTTCGACGCGGCGGCGAATGCCAGGGAGGAAAACCATGGGTCTCAAGACGCCACAGCAGTATGTCGAAAGCCTGCGCGATGGCCGCGTCACCTATTGGGGCGGCGAGAGCATTCCCGATATCACCAAGAGCCCGCGCTTCAACGTGCCGATCGCGTTGACCGCCGCCGACTACGACTACGGCGCGGCGGAGCTCGGCGAGCTCCGGCGCTACCGCACGGAGGAGGGCGGCGAGGCCCATCGTATCTACCAGATCCCGCGCAACGAGGCCGATCTCGCCACGCGCATCGAGATGATGAAGCACACCTCGATCGGCACGCTGGTGTCGGGTGTCTACATGGCGCTGATGAGCGTCAAGGACGAGGTGGCGCAGGTCAATCCGCAGTGCGCCGCCAACATCGAGCGCATGTACCGCTACTGCCGCGACAACGACCTGCGCGCGGCCGAGGTGATCACCGATCCGAAGGGCGACCGCAAGCGGCGCGCCCACGAGCAGGACGATCCCGATCTCTACGTGCGCATCGTCGACCGCAACAAGGATGGCATCGTCGTGCGCGGCGCCAAGCTGCACATCACCGCAGCATCGCTGATCCACGAACTGGTGGTGATGCCGACCAAGGGCATGCGCCAGGATGAGAAGGACTACGCCGTCTCCTTCTCGATCCCGGTCAACGCCAAGGGTGTAACGATCATCAACCGGTCCTTTGCGCCCGCCGAGCTCAACGCGTTCGACTACCCGGCGAGCTCACACCACAGCATGCCCGAGGGCTTCGTGGTGTTCGACGACGTGTTCGTTCCCTGGGACCGCGTCTTTCTCGCGGGCGAGGTCCAGCTCGCGAGCCGGCTCGCCCAGTCGCTCGGCCTGTGGGAGCGCACCGGCGGCGTTGTGGAAGCCGTGCGCATGTCGGAGCTGTTCGTCGGCCTGGCACAGCTCGTGACCGAGCATCAGGGCAAGGAGAAGGATCCGACGGCGCTCAACTCGATCTCCGAGCTGATCACCTATGCGGAGATGCTGCGCATGAGCCTCGACTATGCCTGCCGGCACTTCGAGAAGACCGAGTCGGGCATGGTCTATCCCAACACGCTCGCCATCAACACCGCCAAGTACTACTACGCCGCCAACTATCACCAGACCGTGCGCTACCTGCACGATCTCGGCGGCGGCCTGGTGCTGACGCTGCCGCTCGAGGCCGATCTGCGCAACGAGGAATCCGGCCGGTACATCCGCAAGTACCTGCACACCAAGCCGGACGTCGACATCGAGACCCGCATGCGCGTCTACAACATGATCCGCGACCTGACCGCCGACGCCTATGGCGGCTGGCAGTTCGTCGTTGCCCTGCAGGCCGGCGGAGGGCTGGCGGCGCAGCGCATCATGATGAACCGCACCTACAATCTCGCCCAGGCCAGGGAACGCGCGTTGAAGGCTGCTGGCGTCAAGGCCGTTATGCCGGCGAGGGCGCAGGCGGCGGAGTAGTGAAATAGGGTAACGGCAGGCTCAATCGGCTGCCGTTACGTGACGGCCGCGGTGCGCCAGAGTCTGGAGCGCGCCGCCACCGGTTCAGACGGCCCCCAATGTAGCCCTGATCGGCGATTTCGGTCTCGGCGGCAGGGGAGGCAAGAGACAGACGGTCACATCCTGGCCATCGTTCGATTGTCTAATCGAACGGCAGGACCGGCGCTCGCCCGGTTTGTCGCGTTGACCTGACAGGCAGCCCGTGCGGGTGTATGCAGGCGCCGTCTCCGACCGAGGATCTGGACGTCATGACGGAAGAGATCGTCTTCTATCACAACCCGCGTTCGCGAGCGCAGATGGTGCATTGGATGCTCGAAGAGGCGGGAGCTCCCTATCGCGTCGTGCCGATCGACTTCGAGAAAGGCGAGAACAAGACGCCGTCGTTCCTGGCGATCAATCCGATGGGCAAGCTGCCGACCATCGAGCATCGCGGTGTCGTCGTGACCGAGACCGCGGCGATCATCGCCTATGTCGCCGACGCCTTTCCGGCCGCCGGCTTGGCGCCGGCGCCGGGTGATGCGTTGCGCGGTCCGTACTATCGCTGGCTGTTCTTCGGCGCCGGCTGCATCGAGCCCGCGCTCCTCGACAAGATGATGAAGCGACCCGAGGTCGAGCGGAAGTCGAGCGTCGGCTGGGGCAGCTATGACGACGTCGTGGCCACGCTGAAGAAGGCTCTTGCCAAGGGACCCTATCTCCTGGGTGAGACGTTCAGCGCCGCCGATGTCTATGTCGGCTCGGAGATCCGCTGGGCCATGATGTTCGGTGCGCCGAACCTCAAAGGCGAGAAGGTGTTCGAGGACTATGTCGCGCGCCTCTCCGCCCGCCCTGCGGCGCAACGTACGGCGGCAGGCTGACACAGGGCGCAATGCCGGATTCGGCTCCCAACCGGCGACTGGCGACGATCCTGTTCGCCGATATCGACGGCTACAGCCGGCTGATGCGCGCCGACGAGGAGCAGACGCTGACCGACCTGCGCGCGCATCTGGCCGAGCTGGTCGGTCCCGTCGTCGAGCGCTTCCGTGGCCGCATCGTCAAGACCGTCGGCGACGGCGTGCTCGTCGAGTTCAGCAGCGCTGTCGAGGCGGTCAAATCGGCGGTCGAGCTGCAGCGCGGCATGGTCGAGCGCAATCTCGATACGCCGGCCGAGCGCCGGCAGGCGTTTCGCATCGGCCTGCATCTGGGCGACGTCATCGTCTCGGATGGCGATGTGTTCGGCGACACGGTCAATGTCGCCGCCCGCTTGCAGGGGCTGGCCGAGCCGGGCTCGATCGTGCTGTCGGCCAGTGTCTACGAGCAGGTTCGCGACAAGCTCAGCTTGCCGTTTCGCTTCCTCGGATCGCGCCCCCTGAAGAACATCGATCGGCCGATCCAGGCCTACTCCCTGGCGGCGTCGGCACTGAGCGAGGGCGACGTCGCGCCGGTCAAGAGCCCGGCCTGGTCACGCCGTCGAACCATCGCCGCGGCGGCATCGGCATTTGTCGTGGCCTTGGCGGCGGTGGGCGGAGGCGTCAGCTATCTGGTCGAGCGTCGTGCTCCGACTGACGATACCGCCGCGGCAAGCAGTCGCCAGTCGACCGAAAGCGGACTTTCGGTCGCCGTGCTGGTCTTCTCCAATCGCAGTGGCGACGCAGGCCAGGACTATTTCTCCGACGGCCTGACCGAAGACATCACGCGCGCGCTCGGCCGCTTCAAGGAGCTGACGGTCATCGCCTACGGCGCGGTGCTGCCGCTCCGCAACAAGGAGCTGCCATTGCCCGAGATCGGCCGGGCACTGAAGGCTCGCTATCTCGTGAGCGGCAGCGTGCGCCGCATGGGCCAGCGCGTCCGCGTCACCGTGCAGCTGAGTGACGCCACCACCAGCACGCAGCTGTGGTCTGAGCAATACGATGACGACCTGAACGACATCTTCGCCGTTCAGGATCGTATTGCGCGTCGTGTGGCGGGCACGCTCGCCTCGAGCCTGCAGCAGATCGCCTTGCAGCAGAGCCTGCGCAAGCCAACCGACAATCTGGACGCGTATGATTTGTTGCTGCGCGCGCGAGGCCTCACGGCCGATCCGACCCGCGCTTCCAATCGCATGGCGCGCGAGCTGCTGGAGCGGGCGACCCAGCTTGCGCCGACCTATGCCGACGCCTATGCGGAGCTGGCCGAAGTCTATTTCCAGCGTGCCACCTACGGCTGGTCGGAGTTCGCCCAGTCGGACATCGAAACCGCAATCCGGTTGGCGCAGAAGGCGATCGAGCTCGACGAGGAATGCGTGCCGGCGCACAGCGTGCTGGCGCGCGCCTACACCGCCATCCTCAAGTACGACCTGGGGCTCGCCGAGTCGGAGCGCGCCCTGCAGATCAATCCCAGCGACGCCGAGGTTCTGGTCGCCCGGGCCGCCGTGCTGCTGTGGACGGGCCGCATCGATGAGTCGATCGCCGCCGCCGAGCTCGCCATGCGTCTCAACGTCAACATCGGCGCCGAGGCCGCGCTCAACCTTGGCCTCGCCTACCTGCTTGCCGGTCGCTACGCCGACACCGTCCGGCTGCTCGAAGCGGTAAGGTCACGTTATCCGACGCATCCGCTGCTCGACTTCCCGCTGGCCGCCGCCTATGCCGAGCTGGGCCGCACCGCCGACGCGCTGGATGCCGCCGAGCAGGGTCGGCGCAAGAACCCGCATTTCGACCTCGCGACGTTCGGCTCGCGCTTCGAGGATCCGGCTCTGCAGCGCCGCGTCGAGGAAAGCCTGCGCAAGGCAGGGGTCGATTGAGCGGCGCCTACTGGCTCGGCCTATTGGCTCGGCCTATTGGCTCGGCATGTTTCTCAGCGTCTTCCAGTTGGCGGCGGCGCGGGCCGCGGCCTCGTTGGGATTCTGCCGGAAGCGTTCTTGGCCTGTAGCGCCCGCGAAGACGTAGAGGTTGCCGTTGGAGATGACCCAGAGCGACGGATCAGCTTCGCGCCGCACGCCGTTGGACATGTTCATGGCACACGAGCCGCCGAACTGCGGCGCGTACTTGTCGGGATTGGCCTTGAACAGCTCGAGGTGCCGGGCGTTCGCAAAGCGGTAGCGCACGCTATCGTACGCATACTCGTATTGCGGGATGCCCGGCGTTGGCGTGGACAGCGTGAAATAGGCGACCGGATCGTAGCCTTTCAATCCGAGGCGTTCCGCAGCAGGCGGCGAACCCGGAGCGACGGTGCCGGCTTGAGCGAGGGCACCGAGAGAACCCGCGGCACCGCCGACCACAGCGGATGCCGTCACGATCAAGATATTTCGCCGTGTGGACATCATTGAACTCTCCACCTGACGCCGGCGCACGGAGCCCCATCCGGCCGGCATTCGGCATGTGGGCTTACATTGGGGCGAGATGGCGGCGCCATATAAATGCTCGTTCAAGGCCTGTCCAACTGGTCTAAGTTGCTCGGCGATGAACAGAACAATCCGACGGCGCGTCCTCGTGTGCAGCGCGCTGGCCACGCTGACGACCCGCGTCGGCGCCCAAAGTTTTCCAAGCAGGCCGCTGCGCTGGGTCATTCCCTTCGCGGCCGGCGGCAACTACGACGTCACCTCGCGGCTGGTCGGTGAAGCGATGGGCCGGCGGCTGGGCCAGACCGTGGTGCCGGACAATCGGCCCGGGGCGGGTGGCATCGTAGGCATGGAGGCCGCCGCCAATGCGCCGGCTGACGGGTACACGGTGGTCATGGGCAGCTTCAGCGTGCTGTGGGTGGCGCCCTATCTCGCCGGCAAGCCGCCCATGGTTCAGCTGTTCGCGCCGATCAGCCTGCTCACCACGGTGCCGATGGTGATCGTGACCAAGGCTGACGGCCGCTTTGCCGACATGAAGGCCGTGCTCGCCGGGGCCAGGGCCAAGCCGGACACCGTCAGCATCGGCCATGCCGGCAATGGCACCACCAATCATATCGGCATCCTGCGCTTGCAGGTGAACGAGAAGGTCCGGTTCAATATCATTCCCTACAAGGGCTCCGGGCCGGGCCTCATCGACCTGATGGCGGGCCAGATCGACCTCTATGCCGACCAGCTGACCACCTCGCTGCCGCACGTCAAAGCGGGCAAGCTGAAGGCCCTGCTTGTGCTCGGCCCCGACCGCATTGCGCAGCTGTCCGATGTGCCGAGCCTCGCAGACATCGGCAGCCAACCGTTCGATGGCGGCACGACCGCGGGCGTCCTCGCGCGCGCCGAGACTGCGGCGCCCATCCTCGACACCTTGAATGGTGAAGCCGTTGCGGCGCTGAAAGACGAGGACGTGTCGCGCAAGCTCGCCGAACTTGGGGCTTTGGTGCGGCCCTCTTCGCGGGCGGAGTTCGCAGCCTACCTGAAGGAGCAGGAGGCAGCTGTTAGCGAACTTGTGAAGTCGGGACTGTTGAAGCCCGAATGAGCAGGAGCCATTTCGTCTGCATGAAAGCTTTCAGCCCGAGGGCGATCGCGGGCTTAGCCGCAGCGATCGTGGTGGCTCTCGTCACCGGATGTTCCGGCACGGCACAGGATGGACGCTACCAGAGCACCGGGCGTGGCGGCGGCTGGGAGAACTTCCGCGCCGAGATGTCGACTATCGAACGATTGGCATGAGACGACTGGCATGAGCAGGCTCAAGCCGCTGGCGACGCTGGCCGCCGTGATCGCGTCGGCTTTCGTCGCGGCCTGTGCGGGAATCCCTCAGGACGACCGGTACCAGACGCACGACGGCGGCCGCAGCAATACGCGTGCTGAAGTGACGACGTTGCGTGAGTTGTACCGGAGTACCTGAAGATGAGTTCTACGCGTGTCGCCGCGATGGTTGTAGCGGTGCTTGCGATTGCGTTGCTTGGTGGATGCGCCGGCATACCCAACGATGGCCGCTACCAGACCCACGGCACGGGGTGGGATAATTTCCGCGCGGAGGCTTCGGTGAAGGCATCCACTACAAAGTCTTCATGACCGCCCAAAGATCGGATTTGCGCTCGAAGCCGATCCCAGGCGCATCAGGCAGGGCAACCCGGCCGTCGACCACGGGACAATCGTCGGCGAAGCCGCCGAACGGTGCGAAGACCTGCGGGTAGGATTCGTTGCCACCGCATTGCAGGCCGACCGCGATGTTGAGGGCGAATTGATGCCCGCCATGTGGCACGCAACGTCGCGGCGACCAGCCGTTTGCCTTCAGCATGTCGATGGTACGTAGATACTCGACCAGGCCGTAGGACAGCGCCGGATCGTACTGCAGGACGTCGCGATCGGGACGCAGCCCGCCATGGCGAATGAGGTTGCGGGCATCCTGCATCGAGAACAGGTTCTCGCCGGTGGCGAGCGGCGGCGCGTACTGCGTCGCCAGCGCGGCGTGCGCCACATAGTCCAGAGGATCGAGCGGCTCTTCATACCAGCGCAGGCCATAAGGCTCGATCGCTTTGCCGAACGCCATCGCCGTCGGCAGATCGAACTTGCCGTTGACGTCGACCGCCAGCCGCTCGCCTGAGCCCACGATCTTCAGCACCGCCTCGATGCGCTTGAGATCGTCGGCCAGCGGCACGCCGCCCACCTTCATCTTCACGCAGGCGTAGCCGAGATCGAGATAGTGCTTCATCTCGTCCTGCAGCGCCTCGAGATCCTTGCCGGGATAGTAGTAGCCGCCGGCTGCATAGACCCAGGCCTTGTCGTCGTACTTGCCGCCATTGTAGCGGTCGGCCAGCAGCCTCCACAGCGGCATGCGCTTGGCCTTGGCGACTGCATCCCACAGCGCCATGTCGAGCACGCCGACTGCCACCGAGCGCTCGCCGTGTCCGCCCGGCTTCTCGTTGGCCATCATCGCCGACCAGCATTTGGCCGGGTCGATCAAGCCGTCCGCATCGAGCAGGGTGTCTGGCTTGGCCTGGGCGAGCCTGAGGATGAAGCGCTCGTTCAAGAGCCCGTGCTGAGCGTAGCGGCCGTTGGAGTTGAAGCCATAGCCGATCACCGGCTTGCCTTCGACCTCGAGGTCGGTCTCGATGGCTACGACGCTCGCCGTCATCTGGCTGAAGTCGATATAGGCGTTGGCGATGCTGGAGCGGATCGGCGAGACGATGTCGCGGATGGCGACGATGCGCATGGCAACTCCTCAGGCGGCTGCGGCGCGCCGGTTCTGCCGCATCAGCAGCCATGCGGCAATGGCGGCGTTCAGGACGTTCCAGGCAATACCATTGATGAAGGCGGCCCGGTACGAGCCCGTCATGTCGAACAGCATGCCGCCCATCCAGCCGCCCAGCGCCATGCCGACGACGGTGATGGAGACCGTGAACCCGACCCGCGTGGCAGCTTCACGCGGCGGGAAGTACTCGCGCACGATGATGGCGTAGGACGGCACGATACCGCCCTGGAACAGCCCGAACAGGATGGAGGCGACATAGAGCGACGTGAGGCCGTCGGCGATCAGGTAGACGACCAGCGCGACGCCCTGCAGCGTCGAGCCCAACAGCAGAGTCGGCACACCACCGACACGGTCGGCGATCCAGCCGGTGGCCACCCGGCTCACGATGCCGAAGCCCAGCATCAGCGACAGCATCTCGGCGCCGCGGGCGACGCCGTAGCCGAGATCGGCGCAGTAGGCGACGATATGGACCTGCGGCATCGACATCGCCACGCAGCAGGCGATACCAGCCACTGCCAGCAGGGCCTGCAGCGCGTTGGGCGAGAGCCCGAGCGCTGCCTGCGAGCGGCGGGCCACCGCAGTGGTGGCGGTTTCCTCGTGGTCCGGCGGTCGGCGAGTCAGAGTGAGGGCCAAGGGAACCATCGTCACCAGGCAGAGAGCCCCGGCAAGGAAATAGGTCGTGCGCCAGCCATGGTCGTGGATCAGGAGCTCCACGATCGGAGGCCAGATCGCGCCGGCGATATAGTTGCCCGAAGCGGCGATGGCGACGGCGACACCGCGGCGCTTCTGGAACCAGTGCGAGATATCGGCGACCAGCGGCGCGAAGGTGGCGGACGCGCTGAAACCGATCAGCACCTGGGCGGCCGCAAACGGGACCAGTGAAGAAGTGGTGGGTGCGAGCGCAAATCCTATCGCCAGGCCGACCGCGCTCAGGACAGAGGTGACGACGATGCCGCGCCGATCGACCAGCCGGCCTGCGGCCACGCCGCCCACGAAAAAGCCCAGCATGTTGAGCGAGTAGGCGAAGGAGATGTCGGCACGGCTGATGCCGAGATCAGTCTGCACGGCCGGAAGAGCCACGGCCAGGCACCACATGCCGATGCCGCCGACCGTGCTCAAGGTAACGCTGGCGGCCAGCCGCCGCCAAGCATACGCCGAATCGATACCCGACATTTTCTTGTATCAGCCGCCGGCAACGCCCTGCGTGTTGACGTAAAGGGCGTAGAGCGAATGGCTCGCCGCCATGAACAGGCGATTGCGATAACGGCCGCCGAAGCAGACGTTCGCGCAGCGCTCCGGCAGGTCGATATGGCCGATCGGCTTGCCCTGGGCATTGAACACCCGCACGCCATCGAGCTCGGGCGAGCCCATGCCCCAGCCGCACCAGAGATTGCCGTCGACATCGACCCTGAAGCCGTCGGGTGAGCCACCGGCGCCCGCATCGATCAGCACCGTCCCGCCACTGATCTTGGCGCCGTCGGCCGACACGTCGTAGCTCAGGATGGTGCGATGTGGCTCGGCGCGCGAGGCCACGACATAGAGCTTTTTCTCGTCGGGCGAGAAGGCGAGGCCATTGGGGCCGGGAATGTCGTCGGCCATCATCGTGAGCTTGCCGGTCGAGGCATCCAGGCGATAGACGGCGGGCTTGTTCTCGCTCTCGGCCTTGTGGCCCTCGTAATAGCCCAGGATGCCGAACAATGGATCGGTGAACCACACCGAGCCGTCGGACTTCACAACGACGTCGTTGGGCGAGTTGAGCGGCTTGCCGTTGTAGGAATCGGCGAGCACGGTGATGGCGCCATCATATTCGAAGCGCACGACGCGGCGCGCGTCATGCTCGCAGGCGATCAGCCGGCCGCGGCGATCGCGGGTGTGGCCGTTGGCGTTGTTGGAGGGCTTTCGGAAGATCGAGACGGCGCCTGTCTCCTCGTCCCAGCGCAGCACGCGGTTGTTGGGGATGTCGCTCCACAGAAGATAGCGCCCGTCACCGAAGTACACGGGACCTTCCGACCAGCGGCAGCCGGTATAGAGCCGGTCCACGGAGGCAAGCGGCAGCCGGTACTGGCTGAACGACGGATCAAGGACGCGCACGGAAGCATCGGGATAACGCTCGTTGGGCTGCCACATCTCGGTTTCCTCAAACTTCTCTTTCCAAGGCGACTACAGACTACAGCGCGGCCTGCATCAAGTCTCGTTCATGACCGGACACCGATCAATCTTCGGCCTTGATGTTGCCCCGGCGTATGGTCTCTGCCCACACGATCGAATCCTGCTTGAGGAAGGCAAAGTAGTCGGCACGTGAAAGGTTGGCTGGAGGCAGGCCGTTGTCGTCGAATTTCTTCTTCACCTCAGGCTCGGCCATCACTTTGAGGATGGCGGCCGATAGGCGGTCGGCGATTGGCTCCGGTGTGCCGGGCGGTGCGGCAATGCCATACCAGTTCCAGGCTTCGTAGCCTGGCACCGCTTCAGCCAGCGCCGGCGTGTCAGGCAGCACCGGCCATCGTTCGGATGACGTCACGGCCAGGGCGCGTGCCTTGCCGCCTTTGATTATCCCGAGTGTCGCGGGATCGCCAAAAAAAACATCGACGATGCCGGACGAAAGGTCGTTGAGAGCAGGGCCCGTGCCGCGATAAGGAATGTGGGTCATCTTCAGCCCCGACATCTGGGTGAAGTAGGCGCCGGCCAGATGTTGGCTGGTGCCGATGCCACCCGAAGCCCAGCGGATCTCTGTGCGCTTGGCCAGCTCAGTGAACTCGTCCAGTGTTCTGGCCGGCAGGTCATTGCGCACCGCCACGATCAGCGGCATCCGCACCAGTCGCGTGACATGGACAAGCGCCATCGGATCGAACGGCAGCTTGCGCATATGTGGCCCCGCCGTCAGCGTGCTGAGACCCGTGAGGCTCAGCGTGTAGCCATCGGGCGGGGCGTGTGACATGGCCTCGACGCCGATGATGCCGCCGGCGCCGCCCTTGTTCTCGACGACAATCAGCTGGCCGAGCTCCTTGGCAAGAGGTTCCATCAGAAGTCGCGCCGTCAGGTCGACTCCGCCGCCGGGCGGATAGGGCACGATGATCTTGATCGGACGATCGGGATATCTGCCCTGAGCCCGTCCAGGATACTCGCCAACGGCAATGGGCAGCACGAACGCTGCCGCCAGCAAACGTCGACGGCTGTTACGCACGGCAAGCACTGCTTGACAGAGCCGCCCGGTCAACTAGACACTTAACCGATTGGTTAACTGATGATCGAAAGGTGAATGACATGAGAGAGACCTATCAAGGCGGCTGCCATTGCGGCGCGGTGCGTTTCGAATGCACGCTCGATCCGGCCGAGGGCACGAGCCGCTGCAATTGTTCGATGTGTGCCAAAGGCCGGTTCTGGAAAGCCATCGTCCGAAAGGATGACTTCCGGATGTTGCAGGGCGAAGACGCTCTATTCGACTACCGTTTTGGCAGCGGCACTATCCGCCATGCCTTCTGCCGGCACTGCGGCGTGAAGCCCTTCGGGCAAGGCCATCTCGAAGCGCTGGGCGGCACCTTCTATGCAATCAACGTTGCCTGCCTGGATGGGGCTGCACCGGAACAGCTCGTAGCCGAACCGATCGCCTATCAGGACGGGCTGCACAATGCCTGGGACAAGCCGCCCGCGGAGACGCGCCACCTCTGAGCATGATCAAAGCGCGACCTTGCGGAACACCTCGACGAAGCGGTCGACGTCCTCTTCGTCGTTATAGACATGCGGGCTGATACGCAGCCGGCCAAGCCGCGGCGCCGCATAGACGTTCTGCGATGCAAGTTTCTTCGGCAGGTCCGGCGCCATGCCCTTGGGGAAGGCGAGGCTCAGCACATGCGGCGCGCGCAGCTTCTTGTCGAGCACCTGCACGCCGGTGTTCGCCAGGCCGTCGGCCAGCCGGTCGGTGAGCATGGAGAGCCGGGCCACGATGGGCTCATTGCCCCAGCCCGCCATCATCTCCATGCCGACTGCCGCCATCTCCATGGAGATGAAATGATCGCGCTCGCCCATGTCGTAGCGGCGCGCCCCTTCGGCATAGGCAAGGTCGCGGAAGTAGATCGTGTCTTCGGCTGACACCGCTTTGCGTGCGGCCGCCGTTTGCTCGAGCGGTATGCCGTCCTGCCACCGCTTGGCCACGTACATGAAAGCGCGGCCGTAGGGGCCGAGCACCCACTTGTAGGTGGGGAAGATCAGGAAATCGGGATCGAGCGTCTTGACGTCGATGCAGCGCACCCCGGCGTCGTGCGTGGCATCGACCAGCAACGCCGCACCCTGCTTCTTCGCCGCTGCAGCGATGCGCGTCATGTCGAGTGCGCCGCCATCCGACCAGTGGACCGAGGAGATCGAGACCAGCGCCAATGGCGCCGCGCCCGGCTGCTCGATCGCCGCCAGCACTGCCGACGTCCAATCTCCATCACCCGGCTGCTTCACGGCCTGAACCGTGAAGCCATCGGCATCGGCGCGGCTCACCCACTCCAGGGCCGGCGAAGTGTGATCGTCCTGCAGCACCAGCACGCGACTGCCGCGGGGGATCTTGAGAACCTTGCCGGCGGTCGAGACGCCGTAACCCACCGAGGGGAGCAGCGCCACGTCGACAGGATCGGCGCCGATCAGCGTCGCCGCCGCCTTGCGCGCGCGCTCATATTGCTGCGGCTGGAAGTCCGGGGCGAGCTTCCAGGGCTGGCCTTTGCGTGCGACGGCCGCGCGACCCACTTCCTGCACTGCCAATGGCAGCGGGCTCCATGAGGCGGCGTTTAGGAAACAGACCTCGCGCGGGATATCGAACAACGCGCGTTGGCAAGGAAGCATCCATCATCTCCATGATCGCTTGTTCGTGAAGCTTAACGCAGAGGGCTGATTACCTGCGATGTAATTGAGAGACCCGCGGATGCAATCCAGGTTTGCCTCATCGAGCCCAGGAGGGATCAGATGAGCTTCCAGTCCCGCCATCGCATCGCCGACCAGAGGGTCGTCTTCGAAACGCCGGTCCCGCCGCGGTTGCCGCTCGGCCGCCGGATTGCGGCGACGGTCAAGCTGTGGCGTGACCGCAGCGCCGCGCGACGACACCTCGCGACGATGGATGCGCGAAGCCTGCGCGATGCCGGAATTTCGCCCGCCGCTGCTGCTTACGAGTCCGGCAAGTCCTTCTGGCAACCCCTTGGCCCACTGCGCTAGGTTCGGTGCGTTCTGACAGGACCCGCCGATCCTGCCTATTGCCTCGCCGCGCCGGCGTGCTAGGAACTTCCGTAGGCCGCGAGCGTTACCTCCCCGCGCGCAAGGCGCGGCCGCTCGCTCGCGACGGCCTCGCACGCGGCGTGTAGTGGTCGACAAGCCCTCCGCGCCCGATAGCATGGTTGAATGGCGCAGAGGGCAAGGATGGTACCGCCGGATCTGGACCGGACGAACGCGTTATTTCTCGATCTCGACGGTACGCTACTTGAGATCGCCCCGACGCCTGAAGCCGTCGTGGTTCCGCCGGGACTTCCCGCGCTGCTGACAAACATCCGCAGTCTGCTGGGCGGTGCCGTCGCGATCGTGACAGGGCGGTCCCTCGGCGTTGTCGACAATCTCCTTACTCCCTTTTCCAGCAGCGCCGCCGGCGAGCACGGCGTTTCATTGCGCTATGATGACGGCACGGTTGAAGAAATGCCGCGGGGGGTTGCCGTACCGGACTCCTGGCGAGATGCGTTGAAGGCCGCCGCTGAACGCTGGCCTGGAGTCATCTTCGAGTCCAAGCCCCATGGCGTGACGGTACACTATCGACTTGTGCCCGAACGCAGCGATGACGTGTGGCGTCTCGTGCGTTCACTGGTGCCACAGGACCACCCATGGTTTCGCCTGATCCCGGCACGCGAGGCCGTCGAGATCGGGCCTCGCGCGGCCTCCAAGGGCCATGCGGTCGAGCGTTTCATGGTTCGAGCCCCGTTCCAGGGGCGTCGACCAATCTTTATCGGCGACGACTTCACCGACGAAGCCGGCATGGACGCCGCCCGCACCTTTGGAGGAGAAGGGCTGCGGGTCGCCGAAGTATTTGGCGGTGAACCGGCTGCCGTCCGAGCCTGGCTTTCACGCGGTGCCGAGCTGCTTGCCAGTCGCGCATCGTCCAGCGCGGCAGCGCTTGGTCCGGTCACGACGAGAAGCACGGCATGAGCAGCCTGGATCTGGGCGTCATCAATGGACCTCACGTCTGGCACGGCCTGCAGTGCCTTGACGGCGACCCCGTGTTCAATGCGCTGCTGGGCGACAACGATCCACAAAGCGGTTTCATGGATATTACCGTCGGCGCCAAAGAGCCGAGTCGGCAGCGCCACCTGCACAACAGCGCGATTCTCGAGACCACGATCGACGGGGCATCGGGCACTGTAAAGCTGACTGACTTCGCACCGCGCAGGCCGACCTTCGACTATGGCGCGCGCAAGGCTGCGATCATGTCGGGCGGCGACCACGTAAGATTCATCAGGGACACCGCGGTGCTGCGCGTCACGACCGACGCTTCGATCAACGAGATCCCGCACGAGTCCGAATTCTCACTCGACGGCCCGCTCACGCTGATCGTCGGCGCCGACGAAAGCGTCCGGGAGAATCCCGATACGTTGGTGCGCAACTTCGTCGCCGAAACGCAGTCCTACTGGCACACCTGGGTGCGGGACCTGAACATTCCGTTCGATTGGCAGCAGGCGGTGATACGCGCGGCGATCACGTTGAAGCTTTGCAGCTATGAAGATACCGGCGCGGTGCTGGCGGCGCCGACCACTTCGGTTCCCGAAGCCTCCAATACGCCGCGTACCGAGCGGTTGGTTGACACGCTGCCTGGCTATCGCGGCGGTGGACCGGTGCGCGTCGGCAACGCGGCGGTATCACAGCGGCGGAACGAGACCTATGGGTCGATGGTGCCGACGGCCGCCCAGATGTTCTGGGATGAGCGCCTGCCGCGCCAGGGAGACCTGGAGCTCTATCGCCAGCTTTGCGTGGTGGGGAACGAGGCCCACCGCGCGGCGTTGACACCCGATGCAGGGCTTTGGGAATACCGGGAGCGCGAGGAAGTGCACACCTTTTCCGCGGCGATGTGCTGGGCGGCGCAGCACCGGCTGGGCCTGATCGCCAAGCGAGTAGGGCTGGATGCGGAGTCTCGCGAATGGCTCGCAAGCGCCGGTGTGTTGCGCCAGCAAGTGCTGCAGCGCGGCACGGCCCAGGAAGGCTGGCTGTCCGGCGTGCTCGATCGCGATATGCTCGACGCGTCGTCGCTCGTCCCGCCTGAGATCGGGCTGCTGCGGCCTGACGATCCGCGTTTTCACGCTACGATCGGTGTCGCCGGCAAGCCGTCCAACGCCTTCCTGCTCTGCACCTTCTGGCATATCGATGCGCTTGCCAGTGTCGGTCGCCGGCCGGAAGCGCTAGAACTATTCAATAACTTGCTGGCGCGGCGAAACCACGTCGGTCTTTTGTCGGAGGATATCGATCCGCATAGCGGTGAATTGTGGGGTAATTTTCCGCAAACCTACTCGCAGGTGGGGCTGATCCTGTCGGCCATGCGCTTGTCGCGTAGTTGGGAGGAGGGACTATGGCACGCCTCGTGATCGTCTCGAATCGAGTGCCGATTCCCAAAGCCCGTAGCGCTGCGGCTGGTGGTCTTGCCGTGGCCTTGCACGATCTCCTGATCCCAGGCTCCATGTGGTTCGGATGGAGCGGCAGGCTCTCCGCCGAGCCTGCGGCCCAGCCGGCCCTCGTCGAGGCGCGTGGTGTCACGTACGCTACGGTCGACCTCACCGCGGATGCCCATCGCGCCTTTTACGTCGGCTTTGCCAATGGCGCCCTGTGGCCGCTTCTCCACTTCCGGCTCGGCCTGATGCATTTCCGGCGGGAAGACTATGTGGGCTACCTGGCGGTCAACATGACCTTCGCTTCCTCGCTCAGTCAGGTGTTGCAACCCGACGACACCGTATGGGCGCACGACTACCATTTGCTGCCGTTCGGTCGCCTGTTGCGCCAGCAGGGTTTTCGGGGGCCGCTCGGCTTTTTCCTCCATGTTCCCTTCGTGCCACCCTCGATGCTCGAGGCGATGCCGGTGGCACGCGAGCTGGTAGCCGATCTCTGCGCCTATGACCTCGTGGGCTTCCAGACCGAGGAGCATGCGCGAGACTTCCGTGACTGTGCCCAGCGCATGCTGGGAGCCACCATCGATGGCGAATGGGTGCGGCTGAACGGACGGCGCATGCGCGCCTTCGCCAATCCGATCGGCATCGACGCACGCTCCTTTGCCGATGAAGCCGAACGAGCCGCCAACGACCGATTGGTGCAGAGGGTGGCGGGCAGCCTCGCCGGCCGGGCTCTGGCGATCGGTGTTGATCGCATGGACTATTCCAAGGGCCTGCCCAATCGCTTCGAGGCCTATGGGCGGCTGCTCGAGCGCCATCCCGAGCACCGCCGCCGGATCCACTTCCTGCAGATCTGTCCGCGGTCGCGCGAGGAGGTCGATGAATACCGCAAGCTGCGCGCCGAGCTCGACCGCCTGACCGGTCGCATCAACGGCCGCTTCTCGGAGTTCGATTGGACACCGTTGCGCTACTCGACGCGGCCCGCCCCGCGCGGCACGCTGGCGGGCCTCTATCGCATCGGCCGACTCGGCGTGGTGACGCCGTTGCGCGACGGCATGAACCTAGTGGCCAAGGAGTTCGTTGCCGCCCAGCCCGATGAGGATCCAGGCGTGCTGGTGCTGTCGCAGTTCGCCGGCGCTGCCCACGAGCTCGGCGAGGCGTTGATCGTCAATCCGTTCGATCCCGACGCCATCGCCGACGCCATGCATGTCGGCCTCACCATGCCGCTCGGCGAGCGCCGCGAGCGACAGACGGCGCTGAAGTCCAAGGTGTTCCGCACCACCGCCGAGGCGTTCTGCCGGCACTTCATGGACGCACTCAACGCGCCGACATTGACCCGCGTGGCGGCCTAGCCCGGGCCCAAGCCAAAGGCCGGCGGATAGACGACGCGCCCCAGCCGGCCGCTCAGTGCACCGGATGCAAGTTCGAGAGCCATGAAGGCCGGGCCGGAGAACGGCGCCTGTAGCCTCGCCGCGACCGCCGCCGAAAAGCCGAAGCGCGGGTAGTAGTCGGCGTGACCCAGCACCATGACTGCCTCCCATTCGCGGTGCCGCGCGAGGTCGAGGCCTTGGCGCACAAGGGCGCTGCCGATGCCGATCTGCTGACGATCGGGCCTGACAGACATCGGCGCCAAGGCCAACGTTCGCACTTCTTCGCCGTCGAGCGTGACCGACAAGGCACCGAAGAGAATGTGCCCGACGATCGCCGTTTCTTCCTCGGCGACGAGCTCGATGGCGGCCAATCCGCCTGCGCGCAAGTCTTCGATCAGCCTCGACTCATATGAGCCGCCAAATGCGGCTTCGTTCAGGTAGCTGATAGCGGCGTCGTCGGTCGGCACGCGCTGGCGGATCACCACATCGTCTTGGCCGCGCGTCCCGGCCACTCACGGTCGTACGTTTCGCCGCCCACGCGGTCCTGGCTCAGCGCAGCCAGGATCTGTCCGGCGCTTGGCAGGCTCTTGGGATCGACATGATGTGCTGGATTCCAGAGCTCTGAGCGCACCAGGGCGCGGGCGCACTGGAAGTAGATGGCATCGACTGTAATCACCATCACCGACCGTGGCGCCTTGTCCTCGACGGCGAAGGAGGCGAGGAGATCAGGCTCGACGCTGAGACGCGCCCGGCCGTTGACGCGTAATGTGTTGCCGACGCCGGGGATCATGAACAGCAATGCCATCCGTGGATCGCGCACGATGTTGCGCAGCGAATCGATCCGGTTGTTGCCGCGCCGGTCGGGCAGCATCAAGGTCTTCTCGTCTGCAACACGCACGAAGCCCGGCTTGTCGCCACGCGGTGAGCAGTCGAGCCCCTCCGGCCCGGAGGTCGCGAGGGCAGCGAAAGGCGACGCCTCGATATAGGATCGGTAGTGCGGCGTGATGCGGTCGGTCTCCTTGACCGTGGCGGCCTCGACTGGCTTGCCGTACAGCGCTTCCAGCTCGGCGATGGTGGTGACGATGGACATGAGGATACTCCCGTCATTCAATATCAGGCGCAGCTGCGGAGACCGCAATGAATCTCGGCGAAGATCGCATCGACGATGCCGTGCTCGCTTCTGTATCTCGGGCCAAATCCGTCGTCTTCACCGAGGAGGGTCTGACCCGATCGAGGGAGCGTTTTGAGGCCTTGTTTGGAAAGAAGGCGTGAGCCGCCGTCACCAAAGCCGTTGTACGCCGTAACCGTCGAACACTCTCTCGTTCGAGATGAGCGTCAGATCCTCCAGCAAAGCTTGAGCAATCAGCATCCGGTCGAATGGATCCTGATGATGGCCGACCAGATTGCCGGCACGTTGCGCATGCCGCACGGTCACCGGAAGCTGGTTGAAGCCCTCGGCTAAGAGAGCGCCCGCAATGTCCTCGGCGACAATGCGGGCATGTTGAAGTTTACCGATACGGTATTTGGTGGCGATTTCCCACGCTGAAGCGGAGCTGACCAGCACGTCGTTCCCGGCATCTTCGTCGATCGCCGTCCTGGCTTTGCGAGAGAGCTTCGGGTCGGCAAAGACCCACCACAGGAAGGCATGCGTATCCAGGAGGAGCTTCACATCTCACTCCCAGAGTTTCAGTTCCTCCTCCGGGAGCGGCTCGAAGAATTCCGGTCCCACGGATCCCTTGCCTTTTAGTCGGCCGAACTTGCGCTTGGGCCTCGATCCGACCGGCACGATCCTGGCGACCGGCTCCTTGCCTCGCGCCAGGACGACCTCCTCGCCGGCTTCTGCCTGAGCGATGAGCTTTGAAAGGTTCGTCTTTGCAGCGTGGATCGTATAGGTCGGCATGATGCGTATCTAGCTAAGGCACCTAGCTAATTCAAGCCCACTTGGGCAGTGACGTGCCGAGCGGTTCGGCCGGCTTGGCGTAGAAGGGAGGAGTCTCGTTCAGCTGCACAATCGGCTTGAGGTGGCGCAGATGGCCGAACGGCCCATCGCTTTCCATGAGCAGCGATTGCAGCTCCGCTTCAGGCAGCTCGGAGCTGCCTTGACCGACATCGATCGTGCCTTGAGTTGCGATCCAATGTGCGACCTGGACCAGCGACACGCGCACCAACCACGAGCCACCTTGCTCCACGCGACGCGCCAGCCCGACCATGGCGCCGAGCGCGCCCAGGTAGCCCGCGATGTAGTCATTGGCCTGCACCGGAAGATTGCGTGGCTTGGTGAGCGTGCCTTGCGTGGCAGAGAGACCGGTGACGTTTTGGACGATCGAGTCGAAGCCGCGGCGGTCGGCCCAGGGGCCTTCGTGGCCATAGGCCGAGATGCTGACACAGACGATGCCGGGCCTGAGCTCGGCCAGCCTTTCGGGTGAGAAACCGCGCGCAGAAAGAGTGCCTGGCCGGTAGCCTTGCGTGAAGATATCGGCCTGCCGGACGAGACCAGTCAGCGTGTCGATGCCTGTTGTCTCGCGCAAATCGATCCAGGCGCAACGTTTGCCATGTCCGGTGTCCATCAGCAACTCGGACTGGTAGGGCAGGTGGGGAGCCGCGATATGCAGCACTTCCGCGCCGTTCTCCGCCAGCACGCGGCCACTGGTTGGTCCGGCGAGCACGCGTGTGAGATCGAGCGCGCGCACACCGCTCAGAGGCCGGTCACCCTTGGCAAGCGGCTCGGCCGGCGCCTCGCCGATCTTGACGATGTCGATCAATGGCAGGCGCGAGACGGCGATGCCGTGGGGATGAGCGTTCCATTCCTCGCGGCTGCGCACCAGTCCGCCGACGCAGCCGCCGGCCGCGATCGCCTCTTCGAGCGCAAGCCCGTCCCATGTTGCGACTGCGGCCGCCAACGCTTCCCTGGTCTCGCTCGCAGCGCCCGCGATGCGTAGCGCGCCGGCACGGTGGTGCGGATGGTTGGTGTGCAGGAACATCGTCCGGCCGTCGCGCGTCGGATAGTGCCCGGCCAGGGGATCCCAGGACACCGGCCGCTTGCCGTCTTGCAACACGTAGGTATTCGAGCGCAGCGAGGCCGCGGCGGCGTGGCGGTCGACCGTCACCGCCTGCGGTCTGCCGGTTCGCAGCCGCCAGAGGTCCGATATGGCGAGGCCGACGGCCCCCAGCGCCGCCGAGCCGGTGCGCGCAATGCGCCAGGGCGTGACGAAGACAGGATCTTCGCCGCCGGTGAACGCAAGCGAATCGTCGGGCCGCCTCGGGCGCTGGAGCTGGTCGAGGATCGAATGCGCGAGGCCGCTGCTCATGCGCTCGCCATGATCTGCGTCAACAACCCCATCAGCACGTCGGCGCATGTGATGTGCGGGTTATGGCTGGCATCGATCTCGTGGCACTTCCAGCCGGCCTCGCTCTTGGCGCGGTCGGCGAACTGGCGAAAGACGTCTCCCGGCCCGCTGCGCTTGGCATAGATGTAGTGGCGCGGCGGCGTGATCGGCGAGCCGAGCCGCAGCTTCTGCTCGAATGTCTTGATCGGCTGCGGCCGTCGGCGCGGGCTCGCCCAGGCAAGATCGTCCGGTGCCGTGTCAGCGGGCATGGGGTTGATGGGAAGCTTCCAGCCATCACCGTTTTTTTGGGCGCCGGCGCGCATATTGGCTTCCGCCTTTGGCCCGACGAGGTCGAACAGGCTTTGACTGTCCTTGGGCGCAAAAGCGTCGATGTAGACGACACGGGCTATGCGATCTGGCAGTCGGTCTGCAACGCCGGTCGCCACCATGCCGCCATAGGAATGGCCAAGCAGCGTCACGTCCCGCAGGTCCTCCATCTCGAAGACGGCCGCCACGTCATGGATGTGCGTCGAAAGATCGATATCAGGATGGGCCAGATGGGCGCGCTCGCCCAGCCCGGTGTAGGTTGGTGAAAAGAACTCATGGCCGGCAGCTGCAAGAAGCGGCCGCATCTTCTTCCAGGCCCAGGCTGCGGACCAGGCGCCATGCGTCAGAACGATTGTTGCCATGTCGCTCTACCTCCCCGCTGGCAAAGACTCTTTGCCGGTGCTACTACGAATTACTCGCAATGAATCGTAAACCAACCATAGCACTTGGCAACGCGCACGTGGGCTTTCGTGGCCGCATCCATGCTCTTTCCGTCAACGACAGCCATACCGGCTTGCCGGAGCACGAGCTGGAGCGCCGCTTGATCGAGCTTGGCTTTGTCGAGGGAGCTTCGGTGGAGCTGCTGCACGAGGGCTTGTTCGGCGGCGATCCCATTGCCGTGCGAATTGCTGACACGACCATCGCGCTGCGACGTCGCGAAGCGATGGCGGTGCTGGTGAACGCCGAAGGCGCGCCATGAACGTCGCGACCGATGTGGCGCCCATCATCGCGTTGGTCGGCAACCCCAATTGCGGAAAGACCGCGTTGTTCAACGCCCTGACGGGCAGCCGACAGAAGGTCGCGAACTATCCGGGTGTGACGGTCGAGAAGAAGACCGGACGGCTGGTGACGCCGGGCGGCCGCACCATCAGCGTCGTCGATTTGCCCGGCACTTATTCGCTGCGTGCCCGCTCGCCAGACGAGGAAATCACGCGCGATGTCGTGCTGGGCAAGCTGGCCGGCGAGAGCGCGCCCGACCTCATCGTCTGCGTCGGCGATTCGTCCAACCTGCGCCTGGCGCTCAGGCTTGCGCTCGAGCTCAAGCGAGTCGGCCGGCCGGTGATGCTGGCGCTCAACATGATGGACATTGCCCGCAAGCGCGGCATCGAGATCGACAAGGTCAAGCTTGCTCGCGAGCTCGGTGTGCCGGTCGTCGAGTCGGTTGCGGTGCGCCGTGGCGGCACCGACACGCTGCTGCGTGAGATCGATCGCCTGCTGGTCAATTTGCCGATGGCCGGCAGCGCGGACTGGCGTGCGCCCGATGCCGGCGAGCTGCGGAGCAGCCAGCGCGAGGCCGACCGTATCCTGCGGGCGGTGGTGAAGAGCGCCGGCGAGCGCGATCGCGGTACGGCTGCCGCCGATGCCGTGCTGCTGCATCCGGCGGCCGGGCTCGTCATCCTGCTCGCCATCCTGTTCGTCATGTTCCAGGCAGTGTTCGCCTGGGCGCGGCCGTTGATGGACCTGATCCAGGACGGTTTCGGCTGGCTCGGTACCGGCGTGGACGCGTCGCCCTTGCCGGAGCTGCTGAAGAGCTTCCTCAAGGACGGGCTGATCTCGGGTGTCGGCAGCGTGATCGTGTTCCTGCCGCAGATCGTGATCCTGTTCTTCTTCATCCTGGTGTTGGAGGACTTGGGTTACATGGCGCGGGCGGCCTTCCTGATGGATCGCATCATGGGCGGCGCAGGCCTGCACGGTCGGGCCTTCATCCCGCTCCTATCCTCCTTTGCCTGCGCCATCCCGGGTATCATGGCGACGCGCGTGATCGACAATCGGCGCGACCGGCTCACCACCATCCTGGTGGCGCCGCTGATGACCTGCTCGGCGCGCATCCCCGTCTACACCCTGATCATCGGTGCCTTCATTCCCGACCGTGAGCTCTGGGGGTTCGTCGGCTTGCAGGGCCTGGTCATGTTCGGTCTTTACGCCACGGGCATCCTGGGTGCGCTCCTCGTGTCCTTCGTCGTGAAGCGTCTGATCTGGCGCGATACGCCGGGCGAGCCTTTCATGCTCGAGCTGCCCGACTACAAGCTGCCGCGTGTGAGGAGCCTTGCGATCGGCCTGTGGACCCGTGCCACCATGTTCCTCAAGCGCGCCGGCACGACCATCGCCTCGATGATGGTCCTGATCTGGCTGCTCGCCTCCTTCCCGCAACCGCCGGAGGGTGCGACCGGCCCGGCAATCTCCTACAGCCTCGCGGCCATGATCGGCTCGGCCTTGCAGCCCATCACGGCGCCGCTGGGGTTCAACTGGCAGATCAACGTGGCCCTGATCCCCGGCATGGCGGCGCGCGAGGTCGCGGTCGGCGCGCTCGGGACCATCTACGCCATCGACGGCGCCGAAGATGCCGCCGACAAGATCGGGCAGGCGATCGCCGGTCAATGGAGCCTGGCGACGGCGCTGGCGCTGCTCGCCTGGTACGTGTTCGCGCCGCAATGCGCCTCCACGCTGGCCGTCATCCGCCGCGAGACAGGTGGATGGAAATGGATGTGGGTGACCTTCGCCTACATGCTTGGATTGGCCTACGCGGCGGCATTGCTCACCAACCAGATCGCCCGCGCGCTGGGCGCAGGCTGAAATCTCTCCTTCATCGGGCCAGCCGCCGCCAGCCCTTTTGTCCGGCCGACGGTCGAGGTCACGATGGTCAAGCGCTCCAAGCCGCAGCGGCGAACCCTCCGTTATTGGCTGCAGCAGCTCCATCTTTGGATCGGCCTGATCCTGCTGCTGCCTCTCGTGATGATGGGCATCACCGGCGCGGTGCTGGTCTATGCGCACGATATCGAGCACCTGCTGCGCGCTGGGGAACCGACGGCGTCAGCGGTTGGCGAGTGGCGCTCGCCGGCTGAACTGATCGAAGCGGCACGCGGCGCTTCCAATGATCCAGGCCGCGTGCCGATCGCCGTGCGCTGGCCGATCCAACCGGGGGAGCCTGCCGCGGTACGACTGTCGCGCCCCGGCATGGCGGCCGAACGTCCTGCGTTTCGTGGCGGCCAGCAGAGTGGCCAAGGCGCCGTCCCTTCCCAGAGTCCTTTTGCCGGCAGCCTGCAGGTGCTGCTCGATCCGGTCTCCTTGCAAATTCTGGGAACGGAACAGGCCATGACTGGCTGGGTGCGCTTCTTCCATGATCTGCATGGCCACCTCTTCATCTCGGGCGGATTGGGCCGCGAGTTGGTCGGCTGGCTCGGCGTGGCGATGCTCGTGCTGGGCTGTTCCGGCCTTTACCTCTGGTGGCCAAAGTCCGGCCAGTGGAAGGCAGCCTTCCTGGTGCGTCGGACCGCCAGAGGCGTGCGTTTCAATCGCGAGCTGCACGGCGCGGTGGGCGGCTGGAGCCTGCTGTTGTTCACGGTCGTGAACTTCACCGGCGTCTATCTCGCCTTTCCGCAGCAGATTTCGGCCGCCGTCAATGCAGTGTGGCCGGGTCGCGATATGCGCGCGGCCGTGTTCCAGGCGCGAGTCGAGCCTATGCGGGGCACGGTGCCGATGGGCATCGACGAAGCGGTCGAGCTTGCCCGTTCGCGCGTGCCCGATGCGCGCTTCCTCAACGCCTTCCTGTCGATCCGGCCCGACCAGGCGATGCGCATCGGCCTGGTCCGTGCCGGGTACGTGGAAGGCGGACCGATCATCACGGTAATTGTCGATCCCTTCCGCCGCACCGTGATCGATGTCTTCGATCCGAAGACCATGAACACCGGCGAAAGCATCATCGCCTGGCAGCGCGCTCTGCATTACGGCGTGGGGCTGGGCGGGATCTACAAATTCATGGTCTTCGTTTCTGGTGTGATCATTCCGATTTTCGCTGTCACGGGCTTCCTGATGTGGTGGCTGAAACGTCGCAATCGGAGAGCGGGCGAGCGGGCCACGCAGGAGGTCCTGCGCGCCGCTCGCCAGTCGGCGGACTAACGAGGGGCAAGATCGTAGAGCGCGATCGAGCGTCGCGGCTCGATCAGCAGCGAGCGCCACAGATCGGGGTCGACCGGCTTGCCGTTCGCACGCACCCAGCGCTCGAAGTCGCGCATGCGACGGTTCGAGCCCAGAACGACGAAGCGCACCTCACCCTGCTCGGCTCTCTTGGCGAAGGCCTCGACGGTCATGACGGGATCGTTGCCGAAGAAGCCGCCAAAGGCCATCACCGGTTGGCCCGTGCGGATGATCATCGGTGCGGCCAGCAGCGCGTTGGGCGCGGCCAGCAGAAAACGCCTGTCGCCGCGCTGCTCGCTCAGGAAGGCGAGCAGCTTCGGATCGTCGGTGAGTGCCTTGTAGGTGCGGGACAGCAGGGGACCGCGGCCGTCATCGATGCCGAGCCACCGCGGCAGGCTTGCCGAGGGCAGGGTGAGATTTCCGGGCGCCAGGATGGTCGCGAGCGCCCACAGCGTCGGCAAAGCCAACAAGGCGATGCCACCGATGGTGGCCGGCGGGCGCTTTGTGCGCCAGAGGATCGCTGCGCTAACCATCAGAGCGGCGACAGGAAAGCCCAGCCAAGCCGACGTCCAACCCAGCGACGCGCCGGCGATATAGCCCTGCCAGAGCGCCGTGAGGGCAAGGCCTGCCGCAAGATGTGTCGATCCACGGCGCCACAGCTCGAAGCAGCCGATGCCCGCCAGGGAGGCAAGCGGCGGGCCCAAGGCGGACAGATAGTAGGCATGGAAGATGCCACCGGCCGCGCTGAAGACGATTCCGTAGGTCAATACCCAGACGCTCCACAAGGCGATCGATGCGCGTCGACGGCGCCAACCGAATATCGCGCCCAGCACTGCGAGGGGGAGAGCCCAGGCGAATTGGGCAGCCAGTGTCGGATGAGCAAGCCGCAAGGGCCCGACGGGAATCGAATCGTGAGCCTCGTAAGGGAGGACCGCCGCCGGACGTTCCGGCCGGACGAAGCGCTCCAGGCCATTGTGGGCCACGATCAGCTCGAGCATGGAATTGTCCTGGCTGCTGCCGGCGTAGGGCCGGCTGTCCTTTGGCGTGAGATCGAAGATCACGGCCCAGGACAGCGACACGACGGCGAGGGTGAGGCCGCTCACCGCCATCCAGGCGAGCCGGCGGCGCCAATCGAGCGGACTGGTGAGCAACCAGCCGGCCAGCAGGGCAGGTCCACACACCAGGGCTGCCAGCATCTTGACGTTGAAGGCGATGCCGAGCAGCGCCATCGCGACCGCGAGCGAAAGGCCGCGGCCACGTAGCGCCGAGGTCGCGGCAAGGAGCAGAAAAAGAACCAGCCAGGAATCGGTGTTGTTCGAGCGGTCGATGGCGACGGCGATCGGCATGACAGCCAGCAGGAGCGACGCACAGAGACCTGCCGGTATCCCGAACGGCCGCCGCACCAGTCGATAGAGCAGGCCAACCGAGGCGATGCCCGCCAACGCCTGAGGCAGATGGATCGTCCAGCCGCTGTAGCCCAGCACCCAGGCGAAGACGGTCTGGATCCAGAAGGCGACAGGCGGCTTGTCGAGCGAGATGAATCCTGCCGGGTCGAAGGCGCCGTAGAAGAGCAGCCAAGCGCTTTGCATCATGCTGCGCACGCCGGCGGCGTAGTAGGCCGTGCCGAAGCCGTTGTCCTCGAGCCGCCACAGTCGCAAGACCGCGGCGATCAGCAGCACGATCGCGAGTGCCGCCCTCTCACGCCACCGCCGGGTCCGCTCCTGCGTCAATCGCCATCCCCCTCGCGACATATACGCAAGGCAATCGGGGATCATCCATCATCGGGCGAGGCCGAGGAAGATCAGCAAGGCGCGATCAACGTGAGTCATGTCAGAATCGCTCAAGTGGCCGATACGGCGACCAAGCTTTGAGCGCACGACGGTAGTCACCTTGTCTGCCATGATCTGAGAGAGCACGCGTAAGCCGTTGGATGCGGACGGTTCGACTGTCACGCGAGCCAGTAGCGCAGTGACTATCGTCGTTGTCAGGCCGCAGATCGTCACCGATGCTGTGTCGGTGAAGGCGTCGTCCTGAATGATGACGGCCGGTCGCAGCTTCCCGACATAGTCCGGGCCGCCAGCCACGGTCCAGACCTCGCCGCGCCTCATTAGAACTTCAATTCAGAGATTGAGTCGATGAATGCTTGATCGTCAGCTTCGGTTGGACTGGACGCCAGCAGCCGCGACTGTCGCCGCGCCTCCTTCTTGAATTCAGGGGAGCGGACGTCCGGCACCCAATGCTGGACGGGCCGCAACCCTTGGGCACGCAGACGGGCGCGATGGGCGCTCACCTTGTCGCGTGATGACTTGCGTGTAGCAGGCTTGGCCACGGTCGTTGCACTTTCTGGTTACATGTAACCTAGTGCGTGATGCGGATGACTGCAAGGTCAAGTGGCCCCAACGATTGGCTGGAACGGCGGACTACAGGGGCATGTATCCGCCGAGCAAAAGCCATAGCCCGGCAACGACCATCGATAGCAAGGTCAGGGGCACGCCCGCCCTGGCGTGGTCATGGAACGTCAACACCACTCCCTGTAGCGATGCGCGCTCTGCAACAATCAAGTTGGCCAGGCTTCCGACCAAGAACAGATTTCCCGCGAACGTCGAAAGGATGGCAAGGCCGACGAGCGTGCCCGGTGGGATATCCTGCCAAACCCTTAGGATCATCACGACGGCCGGCACATTTCCGATTGTGTTGCTGAGTACAAGCGAAATCGGGCCCAAAATCGTGACGCGATTGGGCAAGAGATCGTGGGCGGCGAGGGCGCGTATGGCCTCTTCCGGGAATCCCGTTCGCGCAAACGCATCGTTCACGATGAACAGCGCGGCAAACAGGATGAGCAAGGGCAGATCGATCTCGTCCAGCAATTGCCTTGTCGGAAGCACGCGACTCAGAATGAGGCAGGCGGCGACCAGAAGCGCCGATACCTCTCGCGGCAGTGAGGTCGCGAAAAGCGCCAGAAGGACGATGAGGCCAATGCCGCATACGCCTGTCTGCAGCCGATTGAAGGAGACCTTTCCAAGTGGCGCATCGACAGCGGGTTCAGTCAGCCTGCTTCGCCACACGAATGCTATGCATGCGAAACTGACCCCCAACCCGATCAAGGAGACGATGACGGCATCTGCGAAGTAGGGCCAAAAGCCGATTCCTCCGGCTTGGCCAATCAGGATGTTCTGCGGATTGCCGATCAACGTGGCTGCAGAACCAACGTTGCTGGCGGCAGCCAGTCCGAAGAGGAACGGCCGCGGATCGAGACCCCGGGCATTCAGGCCAGCGCACAAAAGCGGCGTCATGGCGAACACGACGATGTCATTCACGAGAAAGGCTGAGAGGACGCCGCTGACGGCAATCGTCAAAGCCAAAAGCCGAAGTGGCCGTCCCGCCTGGCCGGCTATCCACACGGCTGCCGCATCATAAAAGCCGCTTGCTCCAACCCGCGCGGAAAGCACCATCAAGCCGCCAAGAAGGAGAAGCGTCGGAAAATGAACGGCGCTCGCCAACTCGTTGGTCGGTATTACGCCTGTGGCGACGATAACGACCGCGACGATCATCGCGATACCTGAGCGGTCGATCCGCAATCCTGGAATGCGACCCAGCGCCATTCCAAGATAAGTCAGGGCGAAAAGAATCGACGCGAGATATGTCATCTGGTCCACGCTGGCAGCATCATCTCCGTCGATCCGCCTGGTCAGCCCTGCCATGCCGGCAGCGTCCGCGCGGCGAGTGGTAGCCAAGTCTTCGATACATCTATTCCGGCTTGATGCCGAGCTTCTTGATCAGCGGGACGACGGTGCGGTCCTCCTTGTCGAGCATGGCGGCCAGCTCCTGCGGCGTGCTCGGCCTGGCTTCGGCCGTGAGATCGGCGAAGCGCTTCGCCGTGGCGGGATCCGTCAGCACCTTCACCATGGCGTCGTTCAGCTTGGCCAGCACGTCCGGCGGCATCCTGGCCGGACCGAACAGCCCAGTGTAGGTGCTGTAGGTGAAGTCCGCGAGCTCCTTGACGCCGGACTCCTTCATCGTCGGCACGTCGGGCAGCTCCGGGACGCGCTTGTCCGACGAGATGGCGATGGCGCGCAGCTTGCCCGCCTTGATGTGGCCGATCGCGCTGTTGAGCTGGTCGACCTGCACAGGGACCTGGCCTGCGATGACGTCGATCGCCGCAGCGCCGCTGCCCTTATAGTGGACCAGCGTGTACTTGGCGCCCGTCGCATCGCTCAGAAGCTCGATGATGATGTGATTGGTAGTGCCGACGCCCGAGTCGGCAATGACGAGCTTGCCCGGCATCTCGCGGCCGATCCTGACGATGTGGCTGATCGGCTGGAACGCCGTCTTCCAGTCGTAGGGCGCGTTGCCGTAGATCGTGGGCACCACGACCAGCGAGTTGGCGGAGACCAAGAGGTTGTAGCCGTCGGGAGCCGAGCGGGCGATGACGTCGCTGCCGATCATGCCGCTGGCGCCGGCCTTGTTCTCGACCAGGACGGTGACACCCAGCACGTCCTTCAGCTTGTCGGCGATGATGCGCGCGGTGACGTCGATGTTCCCGCCCGGCGCGTAGGGCGCCATGATCCTGATCGGCTTGTCGGGATACTCCGCCCAGGCCGAGCCGATGCTCGCCAGGATCGTCAATGTGGTGATGAGTACCGCACTGACACGCATTGTCCCTCTCTGAACTCTATTCGTCCGAGCCTTTCAACTTGCTGACAGCGTCAGACGGTCCTGCCATCGCACGCCGATACCTATCGAAGCTACTGAGGTTGATGTGTTGAGCAGAGTCACGATCGTCGCGGGCGGCGCCGAGGAGAAGTTTTCAATTTCAATTGCGTGCCTGCCAGGCGGGCCAAGCGGCGGGCGCTTTCCCGCTCGATCAGAGCCCTGAGGGCCTCCCGCACAAGCGCGGCTATTTCCTTGGCGCCTTCCTTGGCGCCGGTCGAGGCCTGGGCCTTGGCGATGAGTTCGTCGTCAAGAGCGAGAGTGATCGGCATGGCCGGATTTTTTTCATTGATTGATGGCGGGATCAATGCTTGTCCTGCGAGCCCATGAGGACGCACAGGAGGTCGGCACGCTGCTGCGCGTCGCGGATCGGCGGGCTGCCCATCCAGGTGCCGGCATAGAGTGCTTCGGGATCGCTGAGGAAACGATCGAGCCGCTCCCTGGTCCACCCCTCGCCCTTGTCGCGTGCAGCCCGCAGTACCGGCGAATAGTCGAATGCCGGATCGCCTGCGACCGGTCGCCCGATCACGCCGACGAGCTGCGGACCAGGCTTCTGGCCGCCGTCGAGGCCTAGCGCATGACAGGCCTTGCAGGGCTCGAACGCCGCGACATTGCATGGCTCGGCGCGCGCGCTTCCGATGGCGGCCAGGAACGCGGCCGCGACGCTCCAACGTCGCACGCGGCTTCAGCCGTGCAGCTTGTCGATGGCGACGATGCGGGTGGTGCCGGATTCCGCTCCCCAGACTTCGCCCGGCCGTCCGGCGAGCTGGCGCACGTTCCCACCCGATTTGTCCGACGGGAAGGAGAGGAAGGTCTCGGTCTTGGGATCGAAGCGCACGATGGCGTTGGCCGAGAAATCCGTCAGCCATACCGTGTCGTGTTCGTCGACATAGACCGCATAGGCTCGCGGCCGCTCGCCCGGCAGCTTCCACTTCTTCCAGCTTCCGTCCTTGGGGTCGTGCATCGAGACGTTGCCGCTGTTCCACTCGCTGATCCAGAGGCGTCCCTGGCTGTCCGACCACACGCGGCGCGCGCCCTGCTGCGGCGTCGGCGGCTCGACGATGCGCGGCGTGCCGGTGGCTCTGTCGATCTCGGCGAGGTAGTTGCCGGCGAGCGACACGTACCACACGGTATTCTGAGGCGTGGCGGCGATGCCGTAGGGACCGGCTCCGCGCGGCGCCTCCCAGACCTGCATCTTCTCGGTCCTGGGTTCGAAGCGGCCGATCACGCCGCTCTGGCCGGTGAACCAGAGGACGCCCTGCTTGTCGAACGCCGGCGTGTTCAGGTTGGCGTAGGATGGCCCGCCGCTGAGCTTCCAGATCTGCACGCGATGATCCTTGTCGTCGACGCGGGCGATGGCGTTCTGGCCGCCTTCGGTGACCCAGGCCGCTCCGTCGGGCCCGATCACCACGCCATGGGGCGAGGCGCCGGAGCCGAGGCCGACCGACTTCAGCCCGCCGTCGCGCGGATCGAGCAGGATCAACGTGCCGTTGCGCTGACCGGTGATCCACATCGTGCCATCGGCATTGCAGGCGACATCGTGCAGGCCTGTGCCGCTCGGCCCGGCGAAGGCGCGAATCCGATAGCCGTGGAGGTCGCGGGTCTCGACCGCGGCCCGCGCCGGCTGGGTGATCACGGCCGGAGCGGCGAGCGCTCCCGCGGACAGGGCGAGAAGGTGGCGGCGGCGCATGCAGGCCTCCTTGGCAAGGAAGGCCGTGATTGTGCGCCTTCCCACAGCGCGATCAAGCCGCGGGCCGGTGCTGGGCCCACGGCCGTGCCCGCTCGAGCAGCGCGCCCAGGCGCAGCACGTCGGTCTCGGCACCCCATTGGCCGACGATCTGCACCGAGGTCGGCAGGCCGTCGCTGCCGAAGCCCGAGGGCAGGGCGAGCGCGGGATGGCCGGTCAGGTTGAACGGGTACTGGTAGGAGGTCCAGCCTTGGCGGGTGATGCCGCATTTGACTCCGTCGACCACGACCTCGTCGTTGGCGGCATCGTGCGTCACATCGAGCGCGGTGCGCGCGTTGGTCGGCGTCACCAAGAAGTCGTAGCGTTCGAGCAGCGACTGGATCTTGCGGAACAGCGCCGTGCGCGCGAACTGGGCGTGGCGGAAGTCGGCCAACGTGAACTTGGCACCGCGCTCCATGAAGGCGAGCGTCACCGGATCCATCCGGTTCTGCCACTTCGGCAGGTATTGCGCGCAGAACACGGCGAAGTTCGCCTGGTAGAGCACGCGGCCTTCGTATTCGATCCAGTCGATCTTCTCGGTAACCTCCTCGATACCTGCGCCCATCTCCTGCCAGGCGGCGAGTGCGGCGCGCGTGTTGGCGCGGACGTCGGCCGCGAGGCGCGGATTGGCGGTGAGCTCGACATAGCCGATGCGCACGCCGGACAGGTCCTCGCCCGAGAGCTTGGGCGAGAGCGGGCGCTGGCCGGCGCCCGCCAATGTCCACGGATCCTTCGCGCTGGGACCGACCAGCACCGCGTGCATGATCGCAGCGTCGGTGACGGTGCGCGCAAGCGGTCCGGCATAAACGTTGTTGCCGAACGCGTCGCGCGCGGTGGCGGCCGGCACCGCGCCCAACGTCGGCTTCAATCCGACCAGCCCGCTGCACGAGGCAGGGCCGCGGATCGAGCCCGCACCGTCGGTGCCGAGCGCGAGCGGGCCGAGACCTGCCGCGACGGCCGCCGCCCCGCCACCGCTTGAGCCGCCCGGCGTGCGCTCGAGATTCCAGGGATTGCGCGTGACGCCGAACGACGGGCCGTCGGTCAGGCCCTTCACCCCGAACTCCGGCGTCGTCGACTTGCCGATGATGATGGCGCCGGCCTCGCGCAGGCGCTGCACCAGCACGTCGTCGGCCTGCGCGATATTGTCCTCGAAGATCGCCGAGCCGTGGCGCGTATGGATACCCTTCACATCGACAAGGTCTTTTATGCTGACCGGCACGCCATGCAGTGGCCCGAGCTTGTCGCCTCTGGCGACGGCTTCATCCGCCTGCCTGGCGTCGTGTCGCGCTTGCTCTGCCATTACCACGCGAAAGCAACTGAGCTTTGGCTGCAGCCGGTCGATCGCCTTGAGGACGGCTTCGACATACTCGCTGCAAGAGAGCTTGCGAGCGCGGATGAGAGCCGCGGCCTTGACCGCTGACATGAATAAGAGATCGGTGTCGGACATCCGGCAACCATAGGCGATCCTCGACACGATCTGCCACCTGCGCTACGCCGCGCAGCAAATGTTTTCCCTGCTCACCCTGGCGGCGCTGGCGGTCGCCGCCGTCGTGACCTCGTTCATCTCCGGCATTTTCGGCATGGCCGGCGGGATGTTGCTGATCGGCTTCCTGCTGGTGCTGTTGCCGGTGCCCGTGGCGATGGTGTTCCACGGTGTGATCCAGATCGCGGCCAACGGCTGGCGCGCCTGGCTGTGGCGCCATCACATCCGGTGGCGCGTCGTGCTGCAGTTCGGCGCCGGCTCGGCGGCCGCGCTGATCGTCTTCTCCTTCTTCGATTTCGTGCCCGACAAGGCGTTGGTGTTGCTGACGGTAGGACTGACACCATTCGTGGCGCTCGCCGTCCCGCAACGTATCGCGCCCGACGTCGAGCGCGGCGGCCAGGCTTTCCTGGCCGGCGCGATCGGCGGCTCCATGCAGCTCGTCGCCGGCATCACCGGGCCACTGCTCGACATCTTCTATGTGCGCACCGGCATGACGCGGCAGGTCAATGTCGCCACCAAGGCCGCCGCACAGGTTCTGGGCCATCTCACCAAGGTCACCTACTTCTCTGCCTTGATCGAGGGGCCGGCCGGTCGCGATCTCGAGCAATGGCTGGTGATGGCCTTTGCCGCGGCCTTCGCCGTGCTCGGCACCACATTGTCACGCAGCTTCCTCGATCGGCTGTCGGACCGGCAGTTCTATTTTTGGACCCGCCGGGTGATCCTGGCCCTGGGTCTGGTGTATGTGGGACAAGGCGTGTGGCTGATGGCGAGCCGATGAGCAAGCAGACGAAGAAGATCGATGTCAAAACCGAAGTACGGGCGCTGCTCGACCGGCTGCCCGACGACTGCACCTTTGCCGACGTGCAGCGCGGTATCGCTGTCTTGATGTGGCCCAAACCGCAAGGTCCGGTGCCGCCGGAGGAAGTGAAGCGCCGCCTGCGCCAATGGCTGAAATCGGAGAACGAGAAATGAAGGACAGGGTCTCGATCGACTTCAAGGATGGCGTTGCCGACGTCCGCCTGATCCGCGCCGACAAGATGAATGCGCTGGATCCCTCGATGTTCGACGGCATCATCGAGGCCGGTGTGCAGCTCGCCGCGACCAACGGTCTGCGGGCCGTCGTGCTGTCGGGTGAGGGCAAGGCGTTCTGCGCCGGCCTCGACATGGCGAGCTTCGCTGCGATGAAGAAAGATGGCGATGCTGTTCCCGGCGTACGCGATCTGGTGACACGCACCCACGGCATCGCCAACCGGCCGCAGCACTGCGCTTTCCTGTGGCGCGAGCTGCCGGTGCCGGTGATCGCCGCCGTGCATGGCGTCGCCTTCGGCGGTGGCTTCCAGATCGCGCTCGGCGCCGACATGCGCTACGCCGCGCCGGATGCGCGCTTCTCGGTGATGGAGATCAAGTGGGGCCTGGTCCCTGACCTCGGCGGCACGCAGCTCATGCGCCATCTGATGCGCGAGGACGTCGTGCGCGAACTCACCTACACCGGCCGCATCTTTGACGGCAGGGAGGCGCAGCAGCTGGGCGTCGTCACGCGCGTGGTGGATGATCCGCGCGCCGCGGCCGTGGAGACGGCGCGAGAGATCGCCGCCAAGAGTCCGGATGCCGTGCGGGCGGCCAAGAGGCTGCTCAATCTCGCCGTCGCGACCGACGCCAAGGCCGGGCTGATGGCCGAATCGGTCGAGCAGCAGAAGCTGATCGGCTCGCCCAACCAGCTCGAGGCAGTCGCGTCGAACCTGCAGAAGCGTGCCGCCAACTACAGGGACTGATGCGATGAATCGCCAATGGCTCTATGCCAAGCAGCCACAGGGCAAGATCACCGCCGATACGTTCGAGTGGACCGAGACCGCCATCCCGGTGCCGCGCGAGGGCGAGGCGCTGGTCCGCACGCGCATGCTGTCGCTCGACCCAGCCAACCGGGCGTGGATGATGGGTAAGACCTATCGCGACGCGCTGGAGCCCGGCCAGGTGATGAGCGGCTTTGCCATTGGCGAAGTCGTCGAGTCCAAGGCCGGTGGGGTGAAGACCGGCGACATCGTCGAAGGCGATTGGGGCTGGCAGGACTATGCCGCGCTGCCGACCCGGCATCTCACCAAGCGCACGACGCAAGCGCCGCTCGAGCGTTTGGTCGGTCCGCTCAGCATCACCGGCCTCACCGCCTATTTCGGCCTGCTCGAGGTCGGTCGGCCCAAGCCCGGCGATACCGTGCTGGTCTCTGCTGCAGCGGGCGCGGTCGGCACCATGGTCGGCCAGATCGCCAAGCTCGCCGGTTGCCGGGTCGTCGGCACGGCCGGCGGGCAGGACAAGTGCGACTGGATCACCCGCGAGCTCGGCTTCGATGCAGCGGTCGATTACAAGGCGGGTGGTGTCCGCCGCGCGCTGGCCTCGGTGTGCCCCAACGGCGTCGACGTCTATTTCGACAACACCGGCGGGCCCGTCCTCGAGGCGGCACTGTCGTTGATGAACCTGCGCGGCCGCATCGTCTGTTGCGGCAACGTCTCGCAATACGACGTCGAGAAGCCGGCGCCCGGGCCGATGGCCGTGCCCGGGCTCGTGGTCGTGAAACGGCTCAGGATGGAAGGCTTCGTCGTCATGGATTTCTTCGACCAGCGCGCCGCGGCCGAGGCTCGCCTGGCACGCTGGGTGACCGACGGAAAGATCAAGGCCATCGTCGATATCGTCGATGGCCTCGAGAAAGCGCCGCAGGCCTTGATCGGCCTGTTCGAGGGCAAGAACCGCGGCAAGATGGCAGTGCGGGTTTAGCGTCCGACGAACACCGGCTTGCGCTTCTCCACGAAGGCGCGCACCGCCTCCTTGTGGTCCTCCGTGCGCGAGGCCTGCACCAGCCGCTCGGCCTCGCGATGAAGCGCCGTCGCATAGTCGACATGCAGCGCGTCGTCGAGATTGTCCTTCATGTTGCGCAGCGCCACGCGCGGGCCTTCCGCCAGCGACTTGGCGAAGGCGAAGGCTTCGTCCTGAAGCTTGCCGTCTTCCACGATCCTGTTCACCAGGCCGATGCGCTCGCAGCGCTCGGCGTCGACGCGCTCGGCGGTGAACATCAGCTCGCGCGCCCGCGCCGAGCCAACTGCACGCGTCAGCAACCAGGCGATGCCATAGTCGCCCGACAGCCCGACCTTGGCATAGCCGGTGCTGACGAAGGCGGATTTCGCGGCGATTCGGATATCGCAGGCGAGCGCGATCGCGAGGCCCGCGCCCGCCGCGGCGCCCGGCAGCGCGGCGATGGTGGGCTTGCGCACGCCGACCAGCGCACCCGTGAGCGCCGCCTGGCGCCAGCGCAGATCGGCGAGCCGCTCCTCGAAGCTCATCTGCCCGCGCGGGCCGCGGCCGCCCATGCCCTTGACGTCGCCGCCGCTGCAGAAGGCGGTGCCGGCGCCGGTGATCAGGATCGCGCCGACGTCGGGGTCGTCGCCACGCTCCTTGATCTGGCTGCGCAACGCCGGCGTCAGCTTGTCCGACATGGCGTTTCGCGCCTCTGGCCGGTTCAGCGTGATCAGCGCCACGCCGTCGCGTACGGTGCACAAGAGTTCGGTTGTCCCGGTATCGATTTCCATGTGAGTCTCTCCTGCCATGACATTCCCGGTCACCGAGCACACCGTCAAGACGCCGCGACATATGACAGGCTATCTCGCTTGCGGAGCGAAAGACGCGCCGCTCCTGATCTTCTGTCACGGCTGGCCCGAGCTCTCGCTCTCCTGGCGCCATCAGCTGCCGACGCTGGCGGCGCTGGGTTTCCGCTGCGTCGCGCCCGACATGCGCGGCTACGGCCGCTCCAGCACCTACACGCGCCACGAAGACTTTGCCCAGGAGCCGATCGTCGAGGACATGCTGGAGCTTCTGGCCTCGCTCGGTCACCATAACGCCGTCTGGATCGGCCACGACTGGGGCAGCTCTGTCGTCTGGAACATGGCGTCCCACCATCCGGAGAAGACCGCGGGCGTGGCGAGCCTGTGCGTGCCTTACATCGCCGAGGGCTTCACCATCGAGAACAGGCTGCCGCTGGTCGACCGCTCGATCTATCCCGCGGACCTCTATCCCGCCGGCCAGTGGGACTATCATCTGTTCTATGAGGAAAGCTTCGACAAGGCCCGCAGCGACTTCGAGTCCAATATCCGCAACGTCGTGAAGGCAATGTTCCGCAAGGGCGATCCGTCGCGTGTCGGCAAGCCGGCGGCGACGGCTGCGGTGCGCAAGGCGGGCGGCTGGTTCGGCGGCGGTACCTGCCCCGATGTACCCCGCGATGGCGATGTCATCACGGATCAGGACCTCGAAGCCTACAGCGCGGCGCTCGAGCGCAACGGCTTCTTCGGTCCCAACTCCTGGTACATGAACCACAGAACCAACGGTGCCTATGCGCGACGTTCGAAGTCGCCCAAGCTCGTCATGCCGGTGCTGTTCCTGCACGCCGCCTACGACACGACTTGCGAGACGGTGCAGTCGAGGCTGGCCGATCCCATGCGCCGCGACTGTGCCGACCTCACCGAGGTCGTGGTGAAGTCCGGCCACTGGATGGCGCAGGAGCAGCCGGCTGCGGTGAACGCCGCCCTGGCGAAATGGCTGGCGGCGAAGCTCGGAACCTATTGGAGTGAGGCATGACGTTTGCGGTCACCGAACACACACTCAAGACCAGCCGCCACACGACGGGCTATCTCGCTTGCGGCGCACAGGATGGTCCACTCCTGATCTTCTGCCACGGCTGGCCCGAGCTCTCGCTCTCCTGGCGGCATCAGCTGCCGACGATGGCGGCCCTGGGCTTTCGCTGCATCGCGCCCGACATGCGCGGCTATGGCCGCTCCAGCACCTATACGCGCCACGAGGATTTCGCCCAGGAGCTGATCGTCGAGGACATGCTCGAGCTTCTGGCCTCGCTTGGCCGCGACAAGGCTGTGTGGATCGGTCATGACTGGGGCAGCCCCGTCGTCTGGAACATGGCATCGCACCATCCGGATAAGACGGCGGGTGTCGCCAGTCTTTGCGTGCCCTATTTGTCGAGCGGCTTCACGCTGGAGAGCATCGTTCCCCTGGTGGATCGCAAGATCTATCCCGAAACCGAGTTCCCGGTCGGCCAGTGGGACTACCAGTTCTTCTATGAGGAAAGCTTCGACAAGGCCTGCAAAGGCTTCGAGGGCAACATCCGCAACGTCGTGAAACTGCTGTTCCGCAAGGGCGATCCCAAGTCGGTAGGCCGACCAAGCCGCACCGCGTCGGTGCGCAAGACCAACGGATGGTTCGGCGGCGGTGCGTGCCCTGATGTGCCGCGCGACGCCGACGTCATTACCGAGCAGGATCTCGAAGCTTATACCGCGGCGCTGACGCGCAACGGCTTCTTCGGGCCCGACTCCTGGTACATGAACCACAAGGCCAACGGCGCCTACGCCAGACGTGCCAAGAACAACGGCCGGCTCGACATGCCCGTGCTGTTCCTGCACGGCGCCTATGACCTCACTTGCGAGACCGTTCATTCGAAGTTGGCCGATCCGATGCGTCGCGATTGCAGCAACCTCACGGAGGTCGTCGTCAATTCCGGCCACTGGATGGCACAGGAGCAGCCGGTGGCGGTCAATGCCGCCTTTGCCAAGTGGCTGGCGACCGGGCTGCCGGACTACTGGAAGGCCTGACGATGCGCGCGGCCGCGACCGGCTTGTTGTCTATTGCTTTTGGGCTCGCCTTGCCGGCGATGGCGCAGACGGCCAAACCCCCTGCTGCGGCGCCGGCGCCGCAGACGCCCTTGCCCACCCTCAACATCGTCGTGCCCGAGCGCGACCGGACCGCCGTCTATGAATTCTATCGCGGCGAGATCTCGGCCGGCCGCTGCCCGGCGCCGCTGGTGCGCAGGGACAAGGCTTGTGCGGCACCCAGCCCGGGCAAGCAGGTTTGGAGGCTGGACCAGCCGCTGCCCGATGGCGTCAAGGCCGAGCCACCGCCGGCCGCGCTGATCAATAAGCTGTCACCCTCAGCTGCCGGCTATCAGTACATGCGTGTCGACAACGACATCCTGCTGGTCGGCATCGGCACCCGCATCGTCACGGCCCTGGTCGCCGACCTCAGCCGCCTTTAATCCTCGGGAAGGCGCCATCACGGGGCCATATTTTCGTTATTCCTTATCGACAATCGGGAGGCTTCCGTGCGCAAGACGTTCATCCTTCTGTCCACCGCTGCGGCGGCGATGGCGCTTGCGCTGTCGGCCTCGGCGCAAGGACAGGGGCAAGGTCACGGCAAAGGTCAAGGACAGGGCCACGGGCAGGGACAGGGCCAAGGACAGGGCGTGGGACAAGGCCAAGGACAGGGTCGCGGTCAGGGTGTCGGCCAAGGGCAATCTCAGGGCACCGTCGTCATCGCCGATCGCGATCGCACGACGGTCTACAACTACTACCGCGGACAATACGCTGCCGGGAACTGCCCGCCGGGCCTGGCGAAGAAGAACAACGGCTGCCTGCCGCCGGGGCAGGCCAACAAGGTCTGGGCGCTCGGCCAGCCGCTGCCGCCCGGCATCGTCTACTATCCGCTGCCCGGGCCATTGCTGGGCCAGCTCACGCCGCCGCCACCGGGCTACGAGTATGTGCAGGTCGCCAACGACATCCTGTTGATGGCGATTGGCACGCGCATGATTGCTGGCGCCTTGGCCGATCTCAGCAGCTTCTAGCTCCGGCGCTCGCCTCGTCTCATCGCGGCGCGGCGCTCCTGGCTTTCCGGAGGCCACGTCGTCTTGATGTCGTAGAACTCGCGGACCGCCCGCGCGCCTTCGGGCAGCACGACCCATGGCTGCTTGGACATGGTATAGATGTGGATGTCGGGCGGCATGGCGTCGGGATTGTCGAGCGTGCCCACGCGTACGAAGCGCACCGCGTCGCCGCCGCCAGGGTAGTTGCTCCACAGAGCGATGCGGCAGGTCGGGCAGCGAGAGATCTTCTGGCCCTTGCCGCTGGCCGACGGCGTCAGCACCATCTCGGGCTCGCCGCTCAGCAGCTCGACGCGGTCGGCCTCGATCATGGCGTTGAGCACGAAAGCCGACCCGGTCTCGCGCTGGCACCAGCGGCAGTGACAACAATGCACGAACAGCGGCCGCGAGGTCATCCGATAGCGGACCTGCCGACAGTCGCAGCCGCCTTCGAAGGTCGTGTTGCTGGTCATGGTGCGACCCTCCCGGTTAAGTTTGGCCCGAGATAGCACTGCGAGGAGGGGAGCGAAATGGCTGGACGTCTGGCGGGCAAGGTGGCGGTGGTGACAGGCGCGGCGCCGCGCGGCGAGGGTGTTGGCAATGGCATGGCGACGGCCATCCTGTTCGCGCGCGAGGGCGCCAAGGTCGTTCTGGTCAATCGCAGCGCCGAGCGCGCCGAGAAGCTCGCGAAGCAGATCATGGACGAAGGTGGTGAAGCGTCGGTGTTCGCCGGCGACGTCGCCAAGGCCGAGGCGGCAGAGGCGATGGCCGACTTCGCGGTCCAGAAATACGGTCGGCTCGACATCCTCCACAACAATGTCGGCATCGGCGCCCCGGGCACGCCCGAGACCGTGACCTTGGCCGACTGGCACAAGGTGCTGGAAGCAAATCTAACCACCACCATGCTCTGTACCCGCTACTGCATTCCCAGGATGAAGCAGGGCAGTGGCGGTTCGATCATCATGGTGTCATCGATTGCCGGCGCGGTAGGCTTGATGGGCAGTGCCGGCGCGGTCGCCTATTCGACGGCCAAGGCCGGGCTGCACGGCTTCACGCAGTCGGTGGCGGCCGACTACGCCACCGAGAACATCCGCGCCAACTGCATCATCGTCGGCTCCGTGCACACGCCGATGGTGGCGCATCTGGGCACTGAGGCGCGCGAGCGGCGCAAGAACATGGTGCCGATGAAGGCCGAGGGCACCGCCTGGGACATCGCCTATGGTGCCGTCTATCTGGCGTCGGACGAGTCGCGCTGGGTGACCGGCGTGCTGCTGCCTATCGATGGCGGCCTCGTGGCCCTCAGGCAGTGGCCGCGCTGACGGAACGGCGGTCGCGGTACCACGCGTAGAAGCTGCTGCTGACGATGATCGCCGCGCCGAAGATCGTCCACCCATCGGGGAAGTCGCCGAACACGACGACGCCCAGGATCGTCACCCAGACCAACAGCGTGTAGCTGTAGGGTTGCACGGCGCCGGCTTCGGAAAAGTCCAGCGCGCGGATCAGTGCATAGTGCGCCGCGGCCCCCAGCAACGCGGCGACGACCATCAGCACCCAGCCCACGGGATCCGGCCACTGCCATCCCCAAGGACCGATGACCGTCGTGGCAGCAAACGCCGCGAAGGCCGACCACACCACCGTCGTGTCGGGCGAATCGGTGCGGGCGCTGAGCCGCGTCAGGATCTGATAGACCGCCCACAGCAGCGCGCCCAGAACAGGCAGCAGCAGCGACCACTCGAGCGTGCGAAAGCCTGGACGGACGATCAACAGCATGCCGATGAAGCCGGCCAGCACGGCCAGCCAGCGCGCCAAGCCCGCCTTCTCGCCGAGGAACAGCACGCCGAGCACGATCACGATCAGGGGCGACGTAGCGGCCAGCGCATGAGCATCGGCCAGCGGCAGGTAGCGGAACGCGAGCACGAACACCATGCTCTCGATCAGCGCCAGCAGAGCGCGCACGCCCTGCAGCCACGGACGCCCGGTGCGCGCCGATGCCAGCAACCCGCGGCGACGCACGACGAGCCAGGCGAACAGGCAGAACACGCCGTAGCGGATCCACATCATCTGGCCGATCGGATAGTCCGCGACCAGCCACTTGCTCATTGCGTCCATGCTCGCGAAGGCCAGCATGGCGAGCACGGTGAGGGCGGCGCCGAGCGCTGTGCGGTTCACATCTCTTTTGACTTGGCTTGCCAATTCTCTCAGTGCCTCGGCGATATAAGCGGTTGTAAGGGGCCTGCCATGCAGTGGCCAGCGATTGACGGTCAAGGCCAGGAGCGTACGCTTCGTGCAAATAGGCCGGAGGATCGCCATGGCATTCGACCTCGTCGTCAAGAACGGCATGATCGTCGATGGCTCAGGACTGCCGCAGTATCGCGGCGACATCGGCGTCAAGGACGGCCGCATTGCGGAAGTCGGCCGGATCAACGGCGCGGCCACGGCCGAGACTCTCGATGCGGAAGGCCGGGTGGTGGCGCCAGGCTTCGTCGACGGCCACACCCACATGGACGCCCAGATCTTCTGGGACCCGATTGGCACCAGCTCCTGCTTCCAAGGTGTCACCAGCGTGGTCATGGGCAATTGCGGGTTCACCCTGGCGCCTTGCCGCGAGAGCGAGGCCGACCTCGTCATCCGCAATCTCGAACGCGCCGAGGACATCAGCCGTGCTGCGATGAAGGCCGGCATCAAGTGGCGCTGGGAAACCTTCCCCGAGTTCCTCGACGTGCTGGACTCGCTGCCCAAGGGCATCAACTACGCGGGCTACATGGGTCACTGCGCGCTGCGCACCTATGTCATGGGCCAGCGTGCCTTCACCGACGTGGCGACCGACGACGATCTCAAGGCGATGGTGCATCACACCAAGGAGTCGATCGCCGCCGGCGCGCATGGCTTCTCGACGACGCGCAGCGTCAGCCACATGACCTCGGACGACAAGCCGGTGGCGAGCCGGCTCGCTACCTGGGAAGAGTTCGAGACGCTCGTCAAGGCGATGGGCGCCGGCATGGTCGAGGTTGCCGGCGAGCCGCGCGGAGACAGCGAGAAGGGGCGGCGCTACTACGAGGATCTCAGCAAGCTCGCCATCGAGAGCGGCCGGCCGATCACCTTCGGCCTGTTCAACCGGCGCGCCATCCCAGGCGCCTGGCGCACCACCTTCGACATCGTCGAGCGCACCTGCCGCCAGGGCGGCCGCATGTTCGCCCAGGTGCACAGCCGGGCGCTGAACGTGCTGCTCTCCTTCGAGACGCAGCTGCCGTTCGACAAGTGGGACACCTGGCGCGACATGCGCAAGCTGCCCTTGGCGGAGCAGAAGACGTGGCTGCTCGACGTCGACAAGCGCCGCAAGCTGGTCGAGATAGCCTCCAAGCCCTATGAAGGCCCGATCGTGCGCGGCGCGGAGGCGCGGCCGCCGGAATGGGACTGGATCTTCGCGCTGACCGACATGAAGGGCCCGCACAAGTCGATGGCGGAGCTGGCACGCCAGCGCAACACCCATCCCGTGGACCTGATGATCGACATGGCGCTCGAGCGCGACATGAAGTTCTTCATGACCCAACCGGTCGCCAACGAGGATCAGGCTGAGGCATTGGAGCTGATGAAGCATCCGCGATCGGTCGTGACCTTCTCCGATTCCGGGGCACATGTCTCGCAGATCATGGACAGCTCGTTGCAGACCCATCTGCTCAGCCATTGGGTACGCGAGAAGCAGGCCTTCACGCTCGAGCAGGCGGTGAAGATGATCACCAGCGACACCGCGACCCAGTTCGGTTTCCACGACCGCGGCCTGCTGCGCGAAGGCATGGCGGCAGACATCGTGGTGTTCGATCCCGACACGATCACCCCGCGCCTGCCCGAGGTGGTATGCGATCTGCCGGCCGGTGCCAAGCGGCTGAAACAGAAGTGCGACGGCATGATGGCCACCATCGTCAATGGCCAGGTCCTGCTGCGCGACAACGAGCCGACCGGAAATCTGCCCGGCAAGCTGTTGAGGAAGAAGCGGCACTAGCTCTTCCGGACCGCACGGCTCGGGTCGCGGATTACCGCGACCTACCTGCGCGCTCATGTTCATGAGGCGCGCGAGACGCGCGCGGTCCGGAAGACTATTGAGTTGTCCATCATGACAGCCGCCATCGACGTGAGCGACTCGCTACTGGCCGAGCTTCCGATTCCTCATCGTGCCAAGGCAGCCTATCGGCACTTGGTCAGCTGCGGCTTCGAGGCATTGCCGGTGGTGCGGCGTGGGCTCCATCACGCCAATGCCGACGTTCGCTATTGGTGCTGCCAGTATCTCGATCGGTTCCTGGAGGCTGAGGTTCTCGGCGACTTGATTGCGATGCTGCACGACTCGGACCACCGCGTGCGGATATCGACGTTGCACACCTTGACTTGCGATCGCTGCAAGGAGGGTGCTTGCCGCCCCGAGGAGGCGGCAGTCTTGCCGTGCGCCCTGGAGATGCTCGCCAGCGACCCGGATCCACACGTGCGTGCTCAAGCCGTCGAGTTGGTGGGGCAATGGGTGCATACCAACTCCGCAGCCGAGGCCGGACTTCTGAATGCGATGACGTCGGATGCCAATTCGACCGTGCGCAAGAAGGCCGGTTGGTACCTGCCAGGCGGCCCTATCTATCTGCGCACGAGGCCCAGACCATCGCGTCGCAGCCAAGCGGCTTGACTTCGCTGCGCTGCACCATCATATAAGCCGCGACTCGCAAGTCGCGAGTCGAGCAAGGTTTCTCGCGATCGTGCGACGCGTCCTCTGAGGCGCTTCATCCCGAGACAATCTCCTTTCAAGCAGGCGCCCTCCCGGCCGCGCGCGGGAACGGGCCCAAGCCGCCCCCGCCAAAGGTGGCGGCGATAAGGACTTTTCTTTCAGTGACTGATGTTTCCTTTGCGGATCTCGGCCTCGCCGAGCCGCTGTTGCGTGCGCTCAGCGCCGTCAATTACAGCCATCCCACGCCGATCCAGGCGCGCACCATTCCGGCGCTCCTGCAGGGGCGCGACGTGCTGGGCATCGCCCAGACCGGCACCGGCAAGACCGCGGCTTTCGCACTACCAGTGCTGCAGCGGCTCGCCGAGCAGGGTGGCCGCGCACAGCCCAGAAGCCCGCGGGCACTGGTGCTGGCGCCCACGCGCGAGCTTGCCGTGCAGATCACCAAGAGCTTCGACACCTACGGCAAGGGCCTGGGCCTGCGATTGGGCATGGTGATCGGCGGCCTGGGCTTCGGGCGCCAGATCGAGACGCTCAATCGCGGCGTCGATATCCTTGTGGCAACGCCCGGCCGGCTGCTCGATCTCGTCGAGCGCGGCAATGCCCGGCTCGGCAACGTGACCTTCCTGGTGCTGGATGAAGCCGATCGCATGTTCGACATGGGCTTCATCCGCGACGTCCGCCGCATCGTCGCTTCGGTCGCGAAGGAGCGCCAGACGCTGCTGTTCTCGGCGACCATGCCGCCGGACGTGGCGCGGCTGGCCGAGGACATTCTGCGCAACCCGGAGCGGGTCGAGATCGCCCCGCAAGGCCGTACCGTCGACCGCATCGACCAGGGTGTCTACTTCGTCAATGCTGCCAGCAAGCGTGCGCTGCTGAGCCATCTCCTGGCCGACAGCGACCTGGAGCGCGTGATCGTGTTCACACGCACAAAACGCGGCGCCAACCGCGTTGCCGAAGCGCTCGATCGCACCGGCGTGCCGTCCGAGGCGATCCATGGCAACAAGTCGCAGAACGCACGCCAGCGTGCGCTCGATTCGTTCAGCCGCGGCCGCGCCCGCGTGCTGGTCGCGACCGACCTCGCCGCGCGCGGCATCGACGTGCAGGGCGTGACTCACGTCATCAACTACGAGCTTCCGGCCGATGCGGAAAGCTATGTGCATCGCATCGGCCGCACCGCGCGCGCCGGCGCCTCGGGCATCGCCATCTCGTTCTGTGACGGAAGCGAACGCGGCCAGCTCAAGAGCATCGAACGGCTGACCCAGCAGCGCATCACGGTGCTGGTCACGCCGGCCAACGAAGACCTGCCCCAGCAACCCGCCGCCGCTCCGGCCCCGCAGGGGCGCGAGGAGCGCGCCGAGGACCGGCGCGGCGAAGGTCGTGGGCCGCAGCGGCACCATCGCGGCCAGCGTCCGCGACACCATGAAAATCGCGGCGGCGAGCCCCAGGGCGAACGTCACGGCGAGCGGCCCCATCGTCCTCACGGCGACCGTCCTTATGGCAACCGTCCTCACGGTAACCGCCCTCATGGTGATCGCCCGCACGGCCATCATTCTCACGGCCATCACTCTCCTTCGCGTCGGTCACACGACGAGCGACCGCGCTCCTTCGACGGCGGCGACCACGACTTCGGCGACTATCGCGATCGTCCGCCCGGGCAGCGCTCGGAAGAGCGCCCACAGGGCCAGCAACGCCGGCCGCATTGGAAGCGCCGGCGCCATCGCGCCGCTTAACGGGGCTCTTCGGGCACGAGATAAGTCGCGAGATGGGCGTCGAGGGCGCCCATCGTCGCCCCGTCGGCAGGGACAGCGTTGAAACCGATGAACCCGTCCGGCCGCACGAGGATGGCGCTGTCATGAGGCAGACCGGCCTCGATGGCATCGAAAGGCGCGCTTGAAGCGTCGACAATCGATACCAGCTTGCCCCAGCGCGCGCGCAGCTGGTTCAGCCCCGGCGCCTCGCCAAATACGATCAGATGGTGGCCGATACCGCTCAGTCGATGGCAGGCCGCAAAGCGCTCTCCCGGCGTTGCTTCGGCGAGAACTGCGCCGGCCTGACCGACAAGCGTGCTTCCCGCATACGAGACATCGAGCATCAGCCGCTTGCGTGTACCCATCGCGTTCTGCTGCGGGGTTCCCTGCGCCAGCGTCGGCACGCCACCAGCGCTGCATGTCGCGACAAGTCCGGCCACAAGGCTGTGCACCTCATCCGACACCTGCAGCACGTGGCGGTCGGCAAGGCCTCGTTCGATGGCGTAGCTGTCGAGCAGCGATGGCTTGGCCGCGCCGCGCACGACGAGGGCAAGCTTCCAGGCGATGTCGGCGGCATCCATCAACGCCGCATTGAGTCCTTCGCCGCCGAGTGGACTGGAGAGATGCGCCGCGTCGCCCAGCAGGAAACGCCGTCCGTCGCTCAGCCGCTCGACGACGCGCTTGTGCATCCTGAAAGGGGAGATCCAGCGGAGGTCGTGCAAACCGACATCGACGCCGGTCCGTGCATCGACCAAGGCGGCCAGTTCGACGGCCGTCGGAAGCTCGCTTTCCGCGTCAGCTTCGTCGCGCGTGACGAAGATGAGCCAGCGGTCGTCCGGCAGCGGCGAGAGCAGGACAAATCCGCTCGGCCCAATGATGAGCCGGCCACAGTTGGGCGGACAAGGTAGGCGAATCCTGGCGTCGGCGACGAAATGC
>Ga0081455_10000281_pt1 | contig 67337 bp, 62 predicted proteins | sample TabmetS3T2R1_FD_70207 | JGI IMG/M metagenome (GOLD analysis project Ga0081455, IMG submission 70207) | Tabebuia heterophylla rhizosphere microbial communities from the University of Puerto Rico - S3T2R1 | ecosystem: Host-associated > Plants > Roots > Rhizosphere ...
CGGAGGTAGCTACTCACTCTTAGCGTCGGTAGTCTGGATGGGTGTTTATGGGAAAGATCAGGCGGATCGTTGCGCCTCTAGAAACAAGATGAAAATCGCGGAACGAACCGAAGAGGCGGGATATAGAAGGATCCGATTGTCGCGCTTTGGTCTCGAGTCCTTTTTCAGACGCCAGCTGCGGCCGGCGCGCCTCACTCTTCTCGCCGCGGGACTGGCAATTGTTACTCTGCTAGGCGCTCTCTTGATCGGTTACGGCTTAAAACTATACGCGGGCTGGCATCAAACCCGCTTATTACGTGAGGCCGCTTTGATGCTGCAGCAGGGAAGATTCAGCCAAGCAACTCAAACCGCGAGAGAACTTCTGGCACAACATCCCGATTCTTTGCCGGCTCTCTCCATCCTGGCAGAAGCAGCGGAGAAGCAGAATCTCGAAGAGGCGATTTCATGGCGCGAACAAATTGCGCGTCTGCGGCCAAAGGATCCGGACAGTCAGCTTAACCTCGTTTCCGCAGCACTGCGTTTTGGAAATCTCCATGTTGCCCGAAAAGCGCTCGATCAGGTTCCTGCCAATGATCGTGATAGGGCTGCCTTTCATGTCGTTGCAGGCTGGTTGGCTTCGGCGGAAGGGAACTTTGCCGAACAAGAGGAACAATTCGCCGCTGCCGTAAAAAAAGAACCCAAGAACGATCTCTACCAGTTCAATCTCGCGGCACTGCAAATCCATGATGCACAAAAGAGCGCCCAAGCTCGCGAGAATCTGGAGCGGCTCAGCAAGCTCGCTCCCTATCGGACCGGCGCGCTCCGCGCATTGCTTAATGACGCTGTGGCACGCGATGATCTCTCAGGGGCCGATAATTTCGCGCAACAGCTCCAGATGTCGCAGGAGGTGACTTTCGGCGATTATCTCCTCTGCCTGAATTTTTATCGGAAGCTCGATGAAAAAAAATTCCGCCTGTTGCTCGAGCGAGTAAAACCCTTTGCTGCAAAAAATCCATCTGATCTCGCATCGCTCATGGATTGGATGAATCGAAACGGACTTACCGGAGATGCCGTTAAGTGGATCGAAAAACTTCCTTCGCAGAAACTGAGTTCGCCACCCGCTTCCATCGTGGTAGCCGACACGTACGCAAACGCAAAAAATTGGACGCGTTTGAAACGATGGACCCGCAAAGGGACCTGGGGCGAATCTGATTACCTGCGGCTTGCGTATCAGGCGGTTGCCACACGGCAATCACGAGAAAACACTGCGGACGCCGAGTTCGACAAGCTCTGGCGCGCCGCGGATGAATCTGCCCGCGATCAGCCCCAGCGCGAACTGGTCCTCGCGCGTCTCGCTTCGAAATGGGATCTGAAGAAAGAATCCGAACAAATGTGGCTGCGCGCTGCAGAGGACCCGCCCCTGCGACGCGAAGCGCTGGACGCGCTTCGCCGGCTCTATCGTGGAGCGAACGACACTGGAAAGCTCTACGAGATTCTCCAACGTCTTCACGAAACCTCCCCAAATGAGGCGCCAATCACAGCGGATCTCGCGCGACTCGGTCTCAATCTCGAGCGGAACATCGAACGTTCGCATGATCTGGCCAAAGAGGCGTATGACCGCGCCCCGAAGGAGCTCAATTGCGCCGTAACTTACGCGTTCTCTCTTTATCGTCTTGGTCGAAGCGCAGAGGCTTTAGCGATTGTTCAAGGATTACCCGCAGACCAATTACACGATCCACACGCAGCGGTTTACGCGGCGTTACTGCTGGCCGAGGCAAGCCAAATCGACGCAGCACGGGATTACATGGCCGCGGCAAATGACGGAACTTATCCGGAGGAAAAGCAAGTGCTCGATGAAGCGAAAGCTAAAATCGCCAGCGCGTTTGCAGTTTCGTCGCCAGCAATTTCACCTGTTCCCGCCCAACCGACGCCAACGCCGTAGCACGCGAGAGCGAGTAAGGAGAAGCGGCTACAGGCGGTCCGCTTGTCTGGCTTCGTCTTCCTTTGCGATAGCTTTCGTCCAACGAGCGATGTCGTGCTTATTCATATGTACCCGTCTATCCAGACGAGCATCGTGAAATCCCCGTTGTTGCACATCCAGGAGATATTGCTGTCGCGAAAGAAGAGTTCCACGGCAGAGTCGTTCGGGTGAAGTGGCGCGTACTTCCTTTCGTAACCGGGCTATGAGATCAGCCATAACAGCTGAAGGAATCCGCAGCCGTTCGCTCGGATAAATGTAACCAAACAAAACCAGGTGACTGAGCAACACGCGCCAGTCCGGGCCAAATCGACGAAGCAGATGCGGCCAATCGAGTTTCTCTGCACAGCTTTGAAGGATGTGTGCAATATCAGCGCCGTCGAACCGTTCGCGTTCCATAATGTAAGCCTTCATCCAAATCATTTCCTCGGGCGCGCAAAGCTTGACATGCAAGTCGAGCAGCTTGTCGTCATGCGCACGCTCGAACCATGAATCATTCACTTCGCATAGGCCGTTGCCCGCGCGAAAAATCAGATCGATGCAATCCCGGCCACGTTCAGCTTTGGCGAGCCAATGCGGAAACGACTTTTCTATCTCGTACCCTGCATGCTTGAGTGCATGGAGAGCCAAATCGACGTGTTGCGGCCGCACATATAGATCGAAGTCTTTGGTCTGACGCGAGACGCCGGCGTAAACCTCCACCACGTAGGCGCCCCCAATCAAAAACGGAACATTCGCATCCTGCAATGCGACGACCGATCTGCGATGAAGACGATCGCTCTTGTCTTTATCTTTTTTGGTCGCTGTCCGTTTCGTAGTCATCACCTTCATAACGCAAACAGAGGCAATATTGAGTGCATAGGCATCACGCCGCGACTGACTTGCCCAAAACGTCCGCCGATGCCGGCGATTACGTTTCTCAAGAGAATGGCTAAGCCTGCGCTACGAATCGCCGCGACTGCGGACCTTCATTACGGCAAACACTCGCGCGGCACTTTGCATGAAGCGTTTGCCGATATTTCAAGCCATGCTGACGTCCTCCTGCTTTGTGGCGATCTCACGGATTACGGACTTGCTGAGGAAGCTGACGCACTCGTCGCTGATATCCGCGCCGCTGTGAAAATCCCGATTCTTGCAGTGCTGGGCAATCACGACTTCGAATCGGGACAGCCGGAGTTGATCTGCAAGGTTCTCGATGATGCAGGAGTCAACGTGCTCGACGGCGAAGCAATTGAAGTCGCAGGCGTTGGCTTTGCCGGCATCGCTGGTTTCGGCGGCGGTTTCGGACGACGGATGTTAAACGCATGGGGCGAACCGCTCATTAAACAATTCGTGCAAGAATCAATCCGTCACGCCGTCCGGCTAGAACAGGCGCTCGCCAAACTGCAAACAGAACAGAAGATCGTGGTCTTACATTACTCTCCTATCCGAGATACGCTGAAAGGGGAAGATCCCGAAATTTTTGCCTTCCTTGGTTCCAGCCGGCTCGAAGAACCGATCAATCGGTTTCGGGTCGATGCCGTGTTTCACGGCCACGCGCACAACGGAATTCTCGACGGAAAGACTTCAACGGGCATTCCCGTTTACAACGTCTCGGCCCCGGCGCTCCGCAAAACAGGAAAACCTTATCGAGTTGTCGAACTGTAAGGGCGTCCGCCGCGGCGGACGCCAGTCGATTACAAATTTCTCTCTGCTACAACGCGCCATGCTTCGACATCAGCGCGGCTTTGTGTCGGCGAAATGCATCGAACAGCTTTCAATGAATCAAACGTCACTTCAGAAAACGGAATCTCAATCGAATGCGTCGACAGCCGTCGATCCTGGATCGAGATACTCTTGTACAGGAGGCTCAAGTGCGGATTAAGGTCGTAATCAGACGAATCTTGCGCCGTGTCTCGGATGCGTTGATTAAGCTGCTGCAATTGTCTGTTCCCAACGAACTGCAGGAAAAGAGTTTTGATAAACTCATTGGAGTGATCGATCTCAAGCGCTTCAAGCTTGATTTGTTTGCAATCACTCGCGGCTTCCGAAAGGGCTTTTTCGGCTTTATCCGGCCTATTCGCGCCGACGTAAACAGTCACGTGGGGCTCAAACACAGGAGCGTCATGACGCTTCGCGAGATCGTTGATGATGCTTCGGAAAAAACTGTACGCCGGCTCGGCTGGAATAAGCCAATAAGCAATCACAATTCTTTTCATGCTCGAAGAATGCACTCGATTTCTGCGCACGTTTTCAACATTTAACAAAGTTAATCTCCAATGTTAAGGTCGCGCCGTGCCCACTAACGTACTAGGAACCGAACTCAAATGCTGTTGTCGCGATCCAATGACCGGATTCTATCGCGATGGATTTTGCCGCACCGGACCTGAAGACATCGGGCTTCATACGGTTTGCGTGAAAGTGACGCAGGAATTTCTCGATTTCTCTGTGCTCGATGGAAATGACCTTGTCACGCCGCATCCGGAGTGGGGCTTCCCTGGACTAAAGCCGGGCGATAAATGGTGCGTTTGCGTGACGCGCTGGAAAAGCGCGCTGGATCATAACCGCGCGGCTCCTGTTGATCTCGAAGCCACTCACGCTTCCGCGCTCGAATTTGTCACGTTGGAGGAACTGAAAGCGTACGCAGTCTCCAAGTAGGCGTGCGGTTGAATTCGATCGAGTTTGCGGCCACGCTAATTCCCAATTGAAGCTTCCGTTTAGTCTTTTCCTGGCGCTGCGGTACCTGAAACCGAAGCGTACGTTTCTCTCGATCATCACACTTATTTCGGTCCTCGGCGTGATGCTCGGTGTGACGGTATTGATCCTCGTCATTTCTGTCATGACCGGTTTCGATCGCGAACTGCGTCAAAAGGTGATCGACTTCGACGCGCACATCCTGGTGGGCACGGAGGACGTTTTGCGCGACTGGCGAACGCTTAAAACAAAAATCGACGGCACACCGGGCGTGGTCGCAACAGCTCCCTACATCCAGGGGCCGGTGATCGTCGAATTTCAAAACAAGCGGGTCGCCCCGCTGATCCGCGGCGTCGATCCCGTGGAGGAAGAGAAGGTCATCCCGCTGCGAAAATTCATCAAATACGGCAAGCTAGACTTGGAAGGGGAATCGACTGTTCTCGGGATTGAGCTTGCCCGGAAACTTCAGGCAAGCGTCGGCGACAAGATTACCGTCTATTCGCCGGGCAACCTTGGACAGATTCTTGATGGCATTAAAAAACTGGAGAACGCCAACGGAGACGAAGAAAAGAAAGCGATCGATCAATTGCGCGATGTCATCCTGCCGAAGGAGCTGACCGTTACGGGAATTTTTGAGACCGGTCATTACCTGCACGATTCCGAGTTTCTACTGGTGCCGGTCTATGTGGGACAGGAGTTGTACGGACTGGGCGACGCGTTGCACGGGATTACCGTCAGGACTGAAAACCCCTACGGCGCCGAGCGCGTGAAAAGGACAATCGAACAATTTCTTGAGCCACCTCAATACGCGCAGACCTGGATCGATATGAACCACCAATTTTTCGAAGCTGTGCGGCTCGAGCGCACCGTGATGTCTTTCCTGTTGTTCTTCATCGTCGTCGTTGCCGCATTCGGAATCATGAGCACGCTCATTACGGTAACGGTGCAAAAGCGGCGGGAGATCGGAATCGTAAAAGCGCTCGGGGCAAACATTGCCCAAATCATCTGGGTCTTTCTTGGCCAGGGAACCGTCGTTGGCCTCTTCGGAACTCTGACAGGATTAGGACTGGGAATGACGTTGATCCGTTACCGCAACGAATTCAGCCGCTGGCTCGCATCCACATTTCATATCGAGGTCTTCCCACGCGAAGTCTATCAATTTTCCTCGATTCCCGCGGAAGTCATCCCGCGAGATGTCGCCATCATTTGTATTACTGCATTTTTCATCTGCTCAATTGCCGCGCTCATTCCGGCATACTTCGCCGCGCGACTCGATCCAGTTAAAGCCCTGCGCTACGAGTGATTTATCTCTTCCTCGTGCTCGGGCTCCTGTTCTTGATCGAGTCGAGAAAGACATCCAGCGCGCGAAATGCGTAATTGTATCCGTTCGGCCATTCGCTCGCCCTCGGACCTGCCACATTAAGGATGTCGATCTTGTTCTCGCGAACAAAATCGGAAATCGACTGCGCGGCTTCCTCCACGGACATCGTCGACGCGTCGATCAGTTCGTGGGGCCGTTGTTCTTGAGAGCAGAAACGGACTGTTCGCGCGCTCCCACCGCTAAGGTGGCCAGGGTAAATGATAACGGTTCCACCGGAGTCTTTGACGTTCCGCAGAGTTCTCTCAGTGAATCCACCACTGTCCAACTCCTTAAGTGGATAACGATCCGGAATTCTTCCTAATTCATCGAGACGTCCAGTTGGACACCAACCCCCGGCTTCGATTCCGCGCTTGAGTGCAACATCAAGCGCGGCACGATCCACGCCTGTTTGTCCACCCGATATGATTTTCACTGCCTTCCCCGTAGTGGCAGGCGTGTCGCCTGCATCATTGAGACGCTTAGTCGCCGGTAGGAATAATATCCGCACGTTCCACCATTAAGATCACGGTGCGTTCTGGCGCCCGTGTGCGATGCCGCACACCTTTGGGCACCACGAAACCCTGCTTGGGCGCTAGATCGACGACCCGGTCTTCGAGATCGATGAGAAAATGTCCGTCGAGAACAAAGAAGAATTCGTCGATGTCCTTGTGTTCGTGCCAATGATACTCACCCTGGATCACTGCCAGTCTCACAACTGAGTCATTCATTTGGCAAAGCGTCTGGTTGTACCATTTGTCGGTGCACGCATCGGCCAATTTCTGCACATCAATAAGCTCAAGCGGTCCGTGGAGAATGTTAAGGTAAGTCTTGTACGGAAAATCTTGCGACGATTTTTTAGAATCCATAGTATGACCCTAGACGCAGAGGGCGCGCGAGTCGCAGAATAACTGTAGCGGCAGGCGTGTCGCCTGCATTCCCGTATAAGGGCGCAGCCGACACGGCTGCCTCTACAGAAATCAATCACTCTTCGCCGTCGAAATAATCAGTTTCCTGCCCTTTTAACACGATGCGATCTGCCGCTGAGGATTTGTTTACCTTCCATTTTCCGCTGTCAGGATAGTAAGTCGACTCTCCGATTGGGTTGTCTGCGATCACGTAATAAATCAAGTCTTCCTCACCGGAGTTGCTGAGTTGATGCGGTTCGTCAGGCCCGAAAACGAACGCGTCTCCAACCACGACTTCAGTTGCGCCACCCTTATGACGAACGCTTCCTTTTCCAGAGACGACCAAATAAAGCTCCCATTGCGCCGAATGCGCATGATAGGGAAAAGCCGGTTTCCCCGGAGGAATTCGATTCCATTCCAGATCAAACGGATGACGCTTTGCCAGGTCGAGCGAGGTCGGTTCACGTCCCAGCGCTTCCGAAATTCCTTTAAAGGATGCCGCGTATTTCCCGCCTGGCGACTGCCACGGCTCTTCCTTTATCTCGTTCAGATTTACTTTGCGCATAAGGATCCGCTGTAGCCATGGCGCTGTGCGGCGTCACCTTAACAGGCCTATCGACGGCCCGCAGGGCCGTGGCTACAAAATTCATTCTTCGCCATCGAAATAATCGGTCTCTATTCCTTTCACCACGACTTCCTCTCTCCCATCTGTCGTCACTGCCCATTTTTTGCTATCAGGGTAATAACAAGAATCACCGGTCGTGCCACCGCTACGCGGATTATCCGCAATAACGTAATAAACAAAGTCCTCATCGCCCGGATTCCCAAGCTGGTGCGCCTCACCCGGTTGAAAAAGAAATGCGTCGCCGGGTCCAACCTCTGTCATACCATCCTTGTCACGCACGCTGCCACGGCCAGACACGACGAGATAGAGCTCCGATTCAGCTGCATGCGCGTGATAGGGGCAAAGAAATTTCCCTTTTGGAATTCGCACCAAGGTCAGATCAAACGGGTGACGCTTCGACAGATCGAGCGACTCCGGCTCGCGCCCAAGCGCGACGGAAACATGCTTCATGAATCGTCCGAACTTTCCCTTGGGCGATTTGCGTTCCTGCTCCGGAATGTCTTTCAGATTCGCTTTGCGCATGTGCAAGAATTTCAATTTACTGAGACGAGGGTCGTCTTCTAGTCGTGATGGAGAGAACGGCTATCCCGGCCCAAATCACGTTCACAAAAGAGGAAGGATATGCCCGATAAAAGATTGTGTTAGCGACCAAAAAAAGGCTGCCGATGACGTTGAGGAATTGGTAGGCGTTCGAATCTGCCTCCAACTTCTTAGAGGAAATCATTGCATAAGCCACCAGAAGGAGCGCTGCTCCCACCCATCCAACCGCATCGAACCAAATGTGATTGTTCATGCTCAATAATTGTTTCTTGTGTGAATCCTAGGTCTTCCACTTCTTCGGCAATTTTTGCTTCAGTTTCTCGACAGGCTCAAAGAGGTCCCCATGTTTTTCGACGCGCCGGAGAACTTCATCTGAACGAAATTTCAACACCTCGGCGTTTTTCTTTTTCAGACAGGTTTCAACTTCCTTCCATGTGACCGGAGTTGAAGCAGTCGGTTCATCCCTGGCCCGTAACGAATAAACGCAAATGGTGGTCTTGTGTTCGTCGTTCTGGCTCCAGTCGACAAACACTTTGCCTTTCCGTACTGCCTTGGACATGTTCGAGGTCACCAGATTCGCGTGCTCTTGCTCCAGATACTGGGCGAGAGAGCGCGACAAATCCTTGGTTTGGTCGTAGGTCACCGAGGTATTCAACGGCACGTAGACCTGCAGCCCTTTCGATCCGCTCGTTTTTGCGAACGATTTTAGTTTCAGTTTGCCTAACAAATCGCAAAGCCATAGTCCCACCTGACAGCATTGCACGATGTCGGCAGGCGCACCGGGGTCGAGATCGAACACCATCATGGTCGGACGGTCCAGATTGTTTTTACGAGAAAGGGAGGTGTGCAGCTCCAGGTCGGCAAGATTTGCCGCCCACACAAGGGTCGGCAAATCATTAGCGAGGCAATAATGCATTGTCCGCTGGTTACCCTCGCTCCAGACCTTCGCCGTCTGCACCCACTTGGGCCGATGCGACGGGCAATTCTTTTCGTAGAAAAATTGTCCGTCCACACCGTTGGGGTACCGCTTCATAGTAAGGGGACGATCCTTGAGATGCGGCAAGAGAACTGGCGCGATGCGGATAAAGTAGTCAATCACCTGTCCTTTTGTGAATCCGACTTTGGGATAAAGGACCTTGTCGAGATTCGATACCTGAATCTTACGGTCTTCGACGACTAGCTCGGCTTTTTGCGGCATCGGTGAGGACAACGTCCAACGCTCAACGTCCAACGTCCAACGCCGAATTCCTTTTTCAGGCGAAGAACCGCTCCGGCGGGAGGAGAGGTTGTGGTTTGCAAATGCGCGCCACGCAATGTTCCCAGCTTTCGTGGCCGCTCAGGATCTCAATTTCGACCCGCAGGAAATAAATGGGTACCTTCACCTCGCCTTCGGGTAAACGGGGCATGCGCACTGAATCTTTTTCAGTTGTCACAATCATTTCCAGGTCGCGCCGGATACAGCGCTTGATGAAGCTGATTAGCTCCGCCTCGGAATAATAGTGATGATCGATGTAACGCGTCGCCAGATCTACGCGCGCACCGAGCTTTGCCAATGCGCCTTCGAAGCTTTCCGGCGCGGCAATCGCGCTGATCGAACCAATGAAAGCGTCACGCAAACGGTCCAGCGGCACTTTTTCGCCGGTGAAAACATTCTGCAGGTAAAGCGGCTTGTGCGCGCATTCGATGATCTCAGCCGTGCGATTGTAGCGACGAATCCTTTTGATCAGGGTGTCATTCGGTTCGCCGGTATTCTTGGTGATGAAGATGTAGCTCGCGCGCCTCAGATTTCGCGGGGCCTCGCGTAGCGTGCCGCGGGGAAGGAGGAATTCATTACCGAACGGCGCCTGGCGATCTACAAGGACAATGTCCAGCCGGTGTTTTAGGTGGAGATATTGCAAGCCATCGTCGAGCAGGAGCGTATCGACCTTCCATTTGTCGATGGCAAGCAGACCACTTTTAACACGGTCTTTGTCCACCAGGACGATTACGTTCTTCAAGTTGTGCGCGAGCATGTAGGGCTCATCGCCAGCCGTACGCGAATCCAGCAGGAGTGACGTTCCGTCGGAGACCACCCGTGGTGGATCGGGATTTCTGTCGTAGAGCCGGCTGAGTAAGCTTCGTCGGCGCGGCATGCTTTTGTAACCGCGACTTAAAATCGCCACGCGGCGGCCGCCTGTCTGCAGCGCGCGAGCAATCTTTTCCACAATCGGGGTCTTGCCGGTGCCTCCAACAGTCAGGTTGCCCACGCTGATCACGAGAACTCCGAGGGCGCGTTCCCGAAAAATTCGTTTACGATAAAAATAAAGCCGGAGTTGAACGAGCCGATCGTAAGCGAACGAGAGTGCGTACAGAATCCCCCGCAAAATCGAGGCGCGAACTCCATGACGACGTTCCAGCACAACGTCGATTCCAAACTGTTCCAGATTTTCAAGCCGCCGGCCCATGGTAAGTGGTGATCAGTGATTAATAATCTGTGATCGGACAACCCTCGCGCCTTGGTTATCAGCACGCGTGACGATTGTACGCGAGAATGACGAGCGAGCAGCACGCTTCATGGCCGCCGCAATCCGATCTGGATGTTGCAACGTAACGGCGCAGATTGTCGAGCCGCTGCCGCTGAGAAAAGCGCCCAGCGCCCCCGCCTTTTCGGCACCAGCGATGACGGCCGGAAGAAACGGGATCAGTTTTCCGCGAAAAGGTTGATGAATGTAGTCGACAAATGCGCCCCGGAGTTTCTCGTACTCTTTGGCAGCGAAAGCGGCAGCGATCGTGCACGCATTCGCGCAATTCCGGACCGCTGCTAAGCGCGAAATTTTCGAAGGCAAAATTTGTCTGGCCAGGGACGTCTTGATTTCGAAATCAGGAATCAACAGGACGAAATAGAGCCGAGCCGAAACTTCGAAGCGCTGAAAAATAATGGCGCTACGCGGTCTCGAGGCTGACACCACAGTAAAACCGCCGAAGCTTGTCGGCGCAGCGTTATCCGGATGTCCTTCCAATTCGGCGCACAATTGGAAAATTGTCAGCTCGTCGAATGGATCGCCACTCAGTTGGTTGAGCGCATGCAAAATTCCGAGGCGAATGGTCGCGCTGCTCCCAAGGCCGCGCGACCGCGGAATTTTTTCTACGATTGAAACGGAAAACGGAAACGCCTGGCGGCGCGCCTGTTTAAAAAAGCGGCCGGCTGCTTGCGAGACAATCTCCGGATGAGGTTGTTCGGGCAATCGACCGCTAGTAACTTTTACGCTGTTATAAATGCGCAGTGCGACACCCAGGCAATCGAAGCCAGGCCCAAGATTCGACGTGCTCGCCGGGACGCGAACGGTAACTTGCTGCATTCGGAGACGGAGTGTAGCGACGCCCCGCTTCAGCGGCAACCGATCCGTTAGGTCAAGCCGAATCGAAAGTACGTCCGTAGGTGGGGCCGACAAAGATGAGTTCTTGCTGGATTGACGCCAGGTTGTTTCGCGACTTCCAAGCCGAGGGAACGGACACGCATCGGCTCTGCACCATGGAGGATGGCTGGGTCGAACGCTTCGGCAACGACATCCTCATCTCGTTCAAGCGAGTCCTGGTTCGGGAGCGACTCATTGAGGATTTGAAGCAGTGGGCAGATGTTGTTGGCTTCAAGGTTGAACGCATTTTCGCCCGGTTCGTTCCTCGAAAAAGTGAACAACGCGACCCCCCGCGACTCATTTGTGGAAACCCGGCCGAAAATCTACAAACGATCGCCACCGAGCGACATTTGAAATTTGGGATCGATTTCGCGGCGGGCTTTTCTGTGGGCTTGTTTCCCGATCAAAGAGAAAATCGCAGCTTTGTTCGTCACCTCGAGCCGAAGCGCCTGTTAAACTGCTTTGCTTATACATGCTCATTTTCTGTGAGCGCGGCCTTTGTTGGAGCAACGACGCTCAACATCGATCTTTCCAAGAAATCTCTGGCACGCGGCCGCGAGAATTTGGCTCTCAACAATCTTTCCACAATGGGCCATCGCTTCATAGCCGACGATGTGACACAGGTGCTGCCGAGGTTGGCGCGTAAAGGCGAGAAATTCGATGTCATCATCCTCGATCCTCCAACTTTTTCGCGCTCGGCCGGAAGAAAAACCTTTCACGTCGAAAACGATTTCGAAAAATTACTGGTTGATTCCCTCGAACTGACCGAGCGAAACAGCCATGTTCTTGTCTCGACTAATTGCTCCACATTGCGCGAGCATGCTCTGGAAGTCATGGCTCGTTACGGACTCAAGGCAGCGCGGCGCGCCGGCACTTTTCATCGATCGCCTGCATTGCCTGATTTCCCGCCAGGCACAGGCGCAAGCTCGATTTGGCTGACATTACGTTGACAGTGGGATGCGCGCAGGGCAGGATCAGAATCCGAATCATTAAACGAAATGGAACGCTCATCTGCTGAAGTGGCTGCCGAATTTCCGGAACGCGGACTGCATTGGGTGAAGGAACAAGTCGAGACGGCTCTCAGTGACACTGAGGAGTACGTGCGTGAAAAGCCGGCACAGTCACTTTTGTGCGCATTTGTGGTCGGGTACGTCCTGAACCGGTTGCCGCTGGCTCGAATTCTGAGCGGTTTCTTTCGTTTGCTCGTCGTGGCCCTAAAACCCGCGATTCTGATTTACGGCGCCGCCAAACTCTATCAGGCGGCTCAAGAAGAGGAATGAGATTGTAGCGGCGCTTGCCGCGGCGAACGGTGTTGCAATTAGCCTTCGAGCGTGAACCCGATTTTGAGCGTCACCTGCCAATGACCGACCTTGCCGTTTTCGACGTCTCCGCGGGTCTCGATCACCTCAAACCAGCGCATGTTGCGGACGGTTTTCTCAGCACGTGCGAGTGCATTTTTAATTGCGTCCTCAAATCCATTCGGTGAGGAGCCAACGACCTCAATCTTTTTATAAACATGATCTGACATGCCCGCATTATTTGCTAACGACGTGATCAAACACAATAAAAAGCCGAGGTTCAGCTAGGACCGGCGCTCTGGTGCAACCGGACGCCGCGGGTTACCAACCCGGCTGCGCCTCACTCCAATTTTGCTTTACAAACACATCGTAGTTTGGGCAGCCTCGCTGCGTGCAGAAATTACTGGCGATCGCGGTAGCACTGTTGTCTGCTCTTTCCTGTCTTCGCGCTCAGGACCAGGAGCGCAAGCTGGTCGATCGCCTGCTCAGGCCGGACACCACCCTGCAAAGCAGCGAGCAGAAGAAAAAATTCATCGCTGACCGCACATCGGTAAACAAGAAAGCAAATGTCGGTACGTTCTACGTCGAGAAAAAGTCCAAGGCGAAAACGTTTTCGGGAACTCGTGAACTCTCGACGCAGCAATTCAATTCCCAGACTTTTCACGGCAGTCGCAAGGCACCCGAGAATTCGTCGCAGCAGGCAGCAGGAAATTCCCGACGTGCCTATCCAACCCACGCGGCCCGCGGCCCGCGCGATTCCTCGCAATCCGACAAGAAGGTCGCCAGCCACACTTACGCGGGAAACCGGCCTTTTCTGGATCAGGGTAAAAGCCAAAAATCGCTCAACCAGCAAAACGCGCCGCTCACGATCGACCAAGTGCGCGAGTTGCTAAACAAAAACAAGTAGCGCGCGGAGCAGGCGCGCTATTGTTGATCATGCCACCGGATGAAGCTCTTGCGTTGTTAAAGCAAGGCGCCGCGCAAATCATTAACGAGGAGGAATTGCGTCAAAAACTCGCGCTCGGCCGACCGCTGCGAGTGAAATTAGGTGTCGATCCAACGACCTCCGATATTCATCTTGGACACACGATTGTTCTGCGAAAACTGCGGCAGTTTCAAGATCTGGGGCACCAGGCGATCCTGATCATCGGCGACTTCACGGGAATGATCGGTGACCCGAGTGGGCGCTCCGTGACGCGACCCCAATTGACGCACGATGAAGTGCAGGTGAATGCGGCAACATACCGCGAGCAGGCATTTACGATTCTTGATTCAGCGCGGACAGAAATCGTTTGCAATGGCGACTGGTTTCGAACCATGTCATTCGAAGACGTGATTCGGCTCAACAGCCGCGTGACGTTGCAGCAAATGTTGCAGCGTGAAGATTTCAAAACGCGGATCGACAATCAGCAATCGATTCGCGCCCACGAAATTCAATATCCCATCATGCAGGGCTGGGATTCCGTGATGGTAAAAGCTGACGTTGAACTCGGAGGAACAGATCAGCTCTTTAACATCCTAATCGGCCGCGATTTCCAAAAAGAGGAAGGGCTGTCACAGCAGGTCGTTTTTCTCCTGCCGATTCTCGAGGGGTTGGATGGTTCCAAGAAAATGAGTAAGAGCCTCGGAAACTTTGTCGGCATCAAAGAAGCGCCCTCTGAGATGTTTGGAAAACTGATGAGCATCTCCGACGATCTGATGTTGCGATATTATGAGTTGCTCCTTGGGCGCACTCCGACGAGCGAGATACACCCGCTTGAAGCGAAGAAGCAGCTCGCGGTGGAGATCGTTCAGACGTATCACTCGCTTGCTGCTGCTCGAAAAACGCTCGACGAGTGGAATACGCGGTTTGGCAAACGCGATCTGGAACACGTCGATCTGCCTGCGTTTTCTGCGAGCTCAGGACAGGGAGTTGCAGCCGTAACGCTCGTTTCGAATGTTTATCGCGAAGTATTTAATCTTGAAAAATCGCATAGCGAAGTGTCGCGACTGATCAAACAGGGCAGTGTTGAAATCGACGGGGCGAAGATTCGCGATCCAAAGGCCATAATTACCCTTAAGCCAGGACAGACTCTTCGTCTCGATAGGAAACACGCGGTACGACTGCGCTAACCAATTGACGCACGCAACACAGCGTCAATATCGCGTCGCTGTTGATCCGATGTTCGTTTTCGTCAAGCGGTAGCCGTTTGGAACACCGGCAGAACGCGCGCATGATCCAGGTAACTCGCAGCGATGCCTTCGAAATGCGCACGGATACTGCGCAGTTCGGCAGTCACAAAACTGTCCACGAAATGGAGGCGACGATCCAGCCAAGCAAACACCTTATTCTTGATGTCATAGTGAAACGCGAGCGTGACTTCGGTGCAATTTGGCCGGATCTCTGCGAAATCAACGATTCCCATCAACGCAATATTTCCGCCCACGGATTCGAACGTGTACTGGTCGGGTGATTCACTCTCGACGGACAAGAGGACTGTGTGGGCTTCAAAGCCCAGCGGGCCTCGGAAGCTGAAATCGACTGTCTTAGATGAAGTCACCGTCGCGCGTGTGACCATCAGGAACTGCCGCCGATATGATTGGATGCTGGCCAGACGAGCTTTGCACTCTTCGACTGGTTGGCTCATGTGTAGGGTTTTTTGTAAGAGCATAAAAATAAGCGTTGTTTTCGCATAAAGAGAGCAACAGCGATGCCATTCTTATTCTCCAGCGGAAGCGCCCGCAGGACGCGTAAAGTGTGTTCAATTTTTTGACACACTTGTATCGACGCGACACGTTGTTAGTCGGTCGTCGAATCAAGCATAAGTCGCCAATCGGCGGGGAGTTCGGTAAGGCTTTCCCCTAGTCCGCCAAGTACTGGCACATCGAGAATTTTGCTGAGAATATCCGCATTGGTCAGTGCAGCTACGTCGCCGGTTTCTTGAGCGTTATTCAATACAAGTCCGACACAACGGAGGCCGTGTCCTACGACACTTTGCACAGTGAGGACCGAGTGATTAAGGCAACCGAGTCGATTATATGCAACGGCCAGAACCGGCAGATTCATCGCAGCCGCCAGGTCGCTTACGAAATAACTGCGCTGAATCGGCACCATCCAACCCCCTGCCCCTTCCACAATGACGCGTTCAACCCGGCTTTGAAGAGAACGAAAAGCAGTGACGATACGATCGATATCAATATCCACTTTCTCCATCAAGCTGCCTACCATTGGGGCGGCAGGGGTTTTCAACCAAACTGGATTAACGTCGTCAATGGTTAGGCCTTCACTGCCTGCGGCCAGCAGGAACTCTGCATCCTGACGGTCTCCACAACAGATCGGTTTCATGCCTGCACACGACGTGCCCGATGCCCGCAACAAATGCAAAAGCCGCGCGGCGGTATATGTCTTTCCTACACCCGTGTCCGTCCCGGTGATGAACAGACTCACGCGACCTGCTTCACGCGCTCCGACTTATCGCTCGCTCGATTCGCGCTGATCGTTCGCACCATTGACCAGAAGATCTTCGCGCCATCCATGCTGCCAAGTCGCGCGTCCGATGCGCGATCAGGGTGAGGCATGAGTCCGAATACGTTTCGCTCGCGATTGCAGATACCTGCGATATTTTCAATCGAACCATTCGGATTCGCTTCCAGAGTGACGTGGCCACGGTTGTCCGCGTAGCGCAAAATCACTTGATGATTCGCGTTCAGTTCACGCAACGTCGCTGCATCCGCGAAAAAACAACCTTCGCCGTGCGCGACCGGCAATCGGAGAAGCGTGCCCTTTGGGCAATCGTGCGTGAATGGCGAGTCATCGACTTCCACGCGAGTGATGACCATGTCGCAGACGAAACGCAGCGAACGGTTGCGAACCAGTGCCCCTGGCAACAGGCCAGCTTCGCATAAGACTTGGAACCCGTTACAGGTCCCGAGAACGAGTTTCCCAGCGCGCGCATCATCGATCACTGCCTTCATGATTGGCGAAAAACGCGCAATGGCGCCGCAACGCAGATAATCGCCGTACGCAAAGCCACCGGGGAGCACAATTGCGTCGAAATCATCCAGTGAGGTTTCTTTGTGCCAGACGTATTCTGCGTGCAATCCCTCGAGTCCATTAATTGCTGCAATGCAATCCTGGTCGCAATTTGAACCGGGGAACTGAATAACGGCGAATTTCATCGTCATTTCAGTGCGAGGCGGCGCGCTGCTCGGCGTGATAATCATTGACGACCAGACAGGCATGAATAACGCCCGGGATCCAGCCGAGCAACGTCAAAAGAAGACTGAGGAAAAAACTGGCGATCCGCCCCGTTAACAGCACGGCAAGAGGCGGCAGCACAACGCAGAAAAAATATCGTAGCGCTTTCATTTTCGTTTCCTCGTCTTTGGTTTGCGTAATTGAGCGTTGGAGGTTTTCCGCGGCTCTAAGCCGTCCGCTTTTTGGAGTTCGTAGTCTTCAATCACTGGATTGGACAGCAAATCGCGACAGAGACCGCGCAATCGAGTTTCGAGATCTCCGTTTTGCCCATCGATATCGATTTCCATATATTTCCCAATTCTCACACTGCGGACCTCCGGCATGCCCAGATGCCGCATGGCATCACGCACTGCGTTGCCTTGAGGATCAAGCACCACAGCTTTGGGCATAACGATGACCTTTACTTTCACTCCTTCACCATATTTGCGTGTGTCGCGCGAACAAGCGCAATTCAAAAGCGCGATTACTTCAAAACGACAACATCCAACTCTCCTTCGCGGCGAAGCACATTGACGCCGACGTCTCCCTCGTCGTGTCTGGTAAGCAAAAGATCAGCGCGACCGTCTGCTACGTTCAATCCGCGGATTGTTACCTGCTGAAGGAAGTGCGGTAAGATCGGCTTCGAGAACGTCAGTCTTCGTTCCGGAGCTGACACGCTCAAGCCCAGGCAGGCCTGGAGTAGAAGAAAGACAGCTGCCGATGCCCAGGACTGTGGAGCACAGGCTACAGGATAAAGCGTCGGTGCCTCGCCGGGACGTCTCGGAAAACCGCAAAACAATTCGGGCAGACGATGCAGATCGAAGAACAGGGTTGCATCGAGGAGACCTGCAAGGACGGTCGCTGCTGATTCTTTCAGATCATAGCGCGCAAACCCTGCGGCGATTAACGAGTTGTCATGCGGCCAGACCGATCCGTTGTGATAAGACATCGGATTGTAACGCGCCTGGTTTGTAGCGACCGTGCGGATTCCCCAGCCCGAGAACGACGTTTCATCCGTCAGCGTCGCCGCGACACGACGCGCATGCTCCGCGGATGCGATTCCGGCGAAAAGGCAATGGCCCGCGTTCGAGGTTCGCACTCTGCATGGCTGCTTTTTGCCATCGAGCGCAAGCGCGTACGTAGAAAGGTCATCGCACCAGAAACTCTCTTCAAATCGTCGGAGCAAGGCTTTTGCTTGCTTCGACAAATCGCGTGCCCGTGCATCGTCACCGAACAGCCGGGCTAAATCGGCCGCCGCCAACTTGGCAGCGTAAACGTAGCCCTGCACTTCGCAAAGAGCGATCGGTCCTTCGGCGGAAGTGCCGTCCGCGTGAAATACCGCGTCGTGTGAGTCTTTCCAGCCTTGATGGATGAGCCCTAGTTTCGATCTGCGAGCATATTCGACGAATCCATCGCCATCGATGTCGCCGTAATGATCAATCCAAGCGAGTGCGCGCTCAACGTTCGGCCAAATAGATTCAACAAACGCACGGTCGCCCGTGCGTGTGTAATAGGCACCCGCGAGCAAAATGAAAAGTGGGGTTGCATCAATGCTGCCGTAGTAGCGCTTGAACGGAATCTCGCCCAAGGTCGCCATTTCACCTGCGCGTGTCTCGTGCAGCACTTTTCCCGGTTGCGCGTCTTGCTCGGCGTTCTCCGTTTCGGCTTGCGTGGCAGCCAGATATGCCAGGACCCCGCGCGCCAGACTGGAATCGAACCACAAACACTGCAGCGCGGTGATGATTCCGTCTCGCCCGAACTCGGTGCTGAACCAAGGAACGCCAGCATAAGGATAGGGTCCATACCGAGTTTCGGTCCGCATCATTTCAAGATCCGCGAGGGAGCGATTCAACCAATCGTTGAACTGCTCGTTTGATGTAAAAATCAAAGGCTGCCGGGCATGCGCCGATTCCGATGCGCTAGCCGCATCGTGTACGACCGCTTCATAACAGGGTTTGACCTGCGCACGTGAGTCAGCATCCACTTCGCATGCGATTGCCCAGCGGTAACTGGCGTCCTCACCGGGCTCGAGTCGAATCTGATAGGTCGCCGCAGATTCGCTTAAGCGACTGGGTGGTGGATCGAAAACGATCCGCGTCCGGCGAAGACGTTTGTCCAATCCCTCATACGCAAGGACGACCCCATCGAGCACGATCTCTGTCTCCATCTGGCGACCGCGGCGCTCGCGTGTTGTCCCTCTCAATTCGAAAATGTCCGCGAAATCGGCTTCAAATTCGAGCGAGAATGAAAAATCCATCGCCACGCGACCGTAATTATGAATCCGAAGTCGCTCATGACATGTTCTCTTCCACAGAATCTTCGAGCGAAAGATGTGGAGGGTCCCCCGCGGAACGACCATCTCTCCATTGCGACAAACATCCGGATTCGTTGCGTCCACAGCCAGAACCGCATTGTCTTCTCTGACAGTGGAACTGAGCAATAATGGACGGTCCTTTCCCAGCTTCAGTGTAAGGCGCGACAAAAATCGGGTGTCCTGATAGTACAACCCAAGTTCACCGGTGCCAAAGGTGTCGATATCACCGAACCGATCAAACACAGCGAAGGTATCTCCTTGTTTGAGAACCCGGGTACGAACGTCGATGCGGGATGACGACGAACGAATGTAAAACGCGTCCCGGACGCGAATCACTTCTCTGGCCATTATCCGCGCGCCTCCACTTTCTCGTTGCAACGGTTATTAATCAGTCGTTCGTACACCCGGACATAGTCGTGAGCCATTCGAGTAGCCGTAAAGCGTTGCTCGAAGATTTCGCGACAACGCTTCCGGCTCAACTCCGGCACACGCCGTACAGCTTCCACTGCGTCCTTAAATGCTCTTACAATGAAACCTGTGTGGCCTTCTTCCATTACCTCGGGGACTGCTCCGCCCCGGTACGCTATGACCGGCGTACCGCACGCCATTGCCTCAATCATCACCAGGCCGAATGGTTCCGGCCAGTCGATCGGTAAAAGAAGCGCGTAGGCATGACCCAGGAAATTGTCCTTTTCTTCTTCTCCGATTTCGCCGACTAACTCGACGAGCGGGTGACCGAGCAATGGCTTGATTACACTGGCGAAATACTCTTTATCCACTGGATCTACCTTAGCAGCAATCTTAAGCGGGATTCGAACTTGCTTGGCGATCTTGATAGCCCGGTCCACTCGTTTTTCGGGCGAGATCCGCCCCATAAAGGCAAGGTAGTTTCCTGGCTTTTCGCGGAAGCGATACAGGTCGGCCGGGATACCGTGGTAAACCGTAGCTTGCCAGTTCGCCCACGGCAACGGATCCCTTTGCGCGTTCGAGATTGAAACTACGGGCATGTCGCGAAACTCCTGGTACAGCGGAACGAGGTCTGCAAGGTCGAGCCGCCCGTGTAACGTCGTCACATGCGTTATCGGTTGACGGCGACTCAGGGGAAAGTGCAGGTAATCAACGTGAAAATGGATGATATCAAACTCCGCGGTGTGCTGGAACACGTGTTCAAGCACGAGGATCTGGTGCGCCATTTGATCTATGCAGCGCTTGTCGAGACGTAGCGAGCGTCGGCACGCTGCGACAAGGCGGGCCTTAGTGACCGAATCTCCGCTCGCAAAAAGAGTCACGTCGTGACCCTGCCGAACCAACTCCTCGGTGAGATATGACACGACCCTCTCCGTTCCCCCATATAATTTCGGCGGGACACTTTCGTAAAGCGGCGCGACTTGAGCGATTCGCATAACAATCCCCAACCCTCTCTATAAGCAATCGATCGAAATTTTTCGTCTGGTCGCCAAGGTCAAGTCTTGTCGACACAAGCCAACATGTTCCCTGCTTAATTCTCGCGAAGGACTTCGGTCGGATTTTTGTCTTCGCGCAACCCAAGGAAAACGGGTGCCCGCAATTTCTTGTCCCGAGTCCACTCGGCGAATTTGATTTCACAAACAAAAACCGGGTTTACCCAGTGCATTTTCCGCATCATCGAAGGCGTGATGTCCTGTACCCATTGCCCATTTTGCTTTGATGGCAGATCAACGAATGGGCAATCATCGCGCGCTTCCTTTTGGAATTTTTTGTGCAGCATCGCCAACGATTTCGCAGCGAAGCCAGTTCCGACCTTACCCGCGAAGACGAGCTTTTTCTTTTCGTAATAGCCGACTAGAACCGCGCCGAAATGTTTTCGCGCACCCTGCGGCGGCGTATATCCACCGATAACGAATTCCTGTTCTCGAACGCATTTCAGCTTGATCCATGCGCCGCTTCTGCGTCCAGGTTCGTAAACAGAATTGCGTTGTTTGCCTATAATTCCCTCGAGGCCGCGTCGCTCCACCTCCTTCAGCAACCGTTCCGCGTCTCCGCCGATTGCGCCAGAATAGCGAACAGGATCCCCTGCGTCGGCGCAGACCTTTTCCAGAATGTCCTTTCGCGCCTGTAATGGCAGTGACAGCAGACTTTTGCCGTCGAACTCGAGCAGATCGAAAGCATAGAAATAAACGGGACTCCTTCGTCCTTCCATCTCGCGCGCTTGCAATAATTGAAAAGATGACCTGCCTTCGTCGTCGAGCGCGACGACTTCGCCGTCGATCACACATTCGCGCGCCGGCAGGATTTTTATCGCTTCGACAATCTCCGGGAATCGCTCAGTCAACTCATTTTGATTTCGTGACAGCAACGACACTTTTTCGTCCCTTTTGACTCCGATCAGGCGGATGCCGTCGAATTTGAGTTCGTAAATCCAATCCCCCGTCGTTGGTGGTTTCTCGACCAGCTTCGCTTTCATCGGTTCGATAAAACGAGCTCTCGCCGATGGAAGATCTGGCGGGGAGGCCAGGCGGTTCGGCTGAGTCGCGTTGCCCCGCTTTGTCGGCAGGCGTTGTGCCTCCCCTACAATCTTACCTTTTTCGTTTTTTTTTATGGCATCGCGAATCCGAGCCTTGAATTTCGAAGCCGGACTCTCATCTGCTTCGCGACCGGATTCCCACTCGGCGTCGCGAGCTTCTGCGATTTGCTTCATGGTTCGTCCGGTTTTGGCCGAATGGTCGTCCATTTTTTTTGATACCGGCTTCGCATCATCCCCCGTTTTCAAGATTAGCCATTGATTTTTCTCACCCTCACGACCGCGAATCCGTACCAGGGTCCATTCGCCTTTTGCTTTTTTCCCGTCGAGAACCAAGTGGAGCTTGCCTTCCTTAAGCGACTTTACCGGCTGCTCGCCGAATACGTGATAATTGCCGCGGTCCCACACCATCACTGTACCACCACCATATTGGCCCTCCGGAATAATGCCTTCGAACTGCTCGTATTCGAGTGGATGGTCTTCCACTTCTACGGCCAGATGCTTTTCAGCTCGTTTCCACGGAAGCCCTTTGGGCAAAGCCCACGATTTCAGCACGCCCTCCATCTCGAGGCGGAAATCGTAGTGCAAACGCCGGGCTGCGTGCTTCTGGATAACGAAACGCGACGCGCCTTTGATTTTTTTCGGCAATGGTTTTCCCCCGGCCGGTTCAGCGGTTCTTTTGAAGTCGCGTTTCCGTTTGTATTCTTCGAGCGCCATTTCTCATTGCAACCTAGCCAAGGACGAGGCGGGTGCACGTGAGTTGTAGAGGTGCTGGCGCCAGGCACCTATTCGGAAGTTCGCGTTTGGCAGAAACGCCTACGAGTCGCTTGGTAACGGCTCGCCAACGAGATAGCGCACAAAACGTCGGATGATGATGTTCTCGCCAAGCTCGGCAATTTTGGTACCGAGTAAATCCTTGATGGTCATATCAGGATTCTTGATAAAACCTTGTTCGAGCAAGCAAACAGTGCTGTAAAATTTCTCGAGTTTTCCTTCGACAATTTTGTCTGCAACGTTTTCCGGCTTGCCTTTGACCTGCCCCTTGTAAATTTCGCGCTCAGCTTCGATGAGGTTCCCTGGCACGTCGGCACGGCTTACGTAAAGCGGGTGGGCGGCCGCAATATGCAGAGTGATGTCCTTCACGAACTCCCGAAACTTCTCGTTCCTCGCGACGAAGTCCGTCTCACAATTCACTTCCACGAGCACGCCAACCTTCCCTTGCAGGTGAATATAGGAGGCCACCACGCCTTCTTTCGTTGCACGGGAAGCTTTCTTGCCCGCGCTGGCTATTCCTTTGGTCCGCAAAATCGCCTCTGCTTTTCCCAGATCGCCGCCGCTCTCTATGAGCGCGCGCTTGCAATCCATAAAACCTGCATTGGTCTTTTCGCGGAGCTGCTTAACTAATTGGGGATCGATCTCAGCTGTTGTTTTCATTAAGGTGATAGAGCGTTAAAAAGCCTCAGCGTCGCTTAATTATCAAACATCGGCTATTGGCTGTCAGCTGGCTACGCTGAAACGCCAGCCATCTCGACTTGCTCACGGATGCGCGCTTCGTTGGTCGCCGAGACGATAGCATCCACGAGCTTTTGCAGGATCACGCGAATCGCGCGGATTGCATCATCGTTGCCAGCGATCGGGTAATCGATGACGTCTGGGTCAGCGTTGGTGTCCACGATGGCCACCACCGGAATCCCAAGGCGGCGGGCTTCGCTCACGGCGTTTTGTTCGCGGATCGTATCGATGACAATGAGGGCGTCGGGTAATTGCGACATCTCGAGTATGCCATCAAGATTGCGCCGCAGCTTTGCCGCCTCACGATTAAGAGCAGCCAGCTCCTGCTTTCCCATCTTCTTGTATTCGGGGGATTGCTCGATTTCTTCGATGTATCTCAGTCGTCCAATGCTTTTGCGAATGGTCGCGAGGTTCGTCAATGTGCCGCCCAGCCACCGCTGGTTGACATAAAACTGACCACAAGCCAGCGCCGCCTCCTTTATCGCCTCCTGCGCCTGTTTTTTGCAGCCAACGAATAAAATTCTGCCTCCGCGGCGCGTCACTTCCTGGAGAAACTCCGTGGCCCGCCGAAGCTGAAGCACAGTTTCGTCCAAATTAATAATGTAAATCTGATTGCGCTGCTCGAAGATGAACGGCTTCATCTTTGGATTCCAGCGCTTCGTCTGGTGGCCAAAATGGACACCGGCTTCCAAAAGTTCAGGTACTAATTCTGTTGTGTCTGCCATAGGAGAAGATCCGCGAGGGGGAACTCCGGAGCGGGAGGATGAAGATGCTACAGCACACGCCGATGCGCAACCTGAAATTCAGCTGTCTTATCGGCCTCGTTGGGGAGTGTCTTGGAGTGCCTGGGTCACGGACTTCGGATGCCGATCCTCGGCACGCTTAGACGCGAGGTGCAGTCGGGTCCGATGGCGTGTCCTCCTTCCCAGAAAAATGTGGATCAGCAGCAATATTGGCAAAGCCAAGCCTACGGCGAGATGGATCCAGCTCGTCCACGTCCGCAGTCTTTCGCCGCCCGCGTAATAAAGGCCGTAGCCGGTGATCGTTAAGACGGCGAACGCACTCAAAAAAACCGATCCGTTTGCCCGGTTGCGGCGCGCGCGCCAGGCGAATCTCACGTGCCCACTTAGGAGCATCCCAATTAACACTAAAACCGCCATCGCCGCAGCGCCATGGATTTTCATCGCCCAAGCCTTCGCGCCTGTCTCAAAGTCCCCGGGCGATGGGGCAAGATAATTCCAGTATGTCCATGTGACCCCGCTCAAAAAAAGCAGTGCTAACACGGCGTACAGAAAAGATCTCTGCAAGGCCTTCAATCGAATCGAGTCCGGGCGCGGGTGTCGCATGGAGAACGAAATATCCACGATGGCTCGCCATCGCGTTCAAGCAACAATGCGTCTGCATGGTGTTGCGCGAGTAAGGCCGCACCTTTTTCGCGTAGCGCGAAAATGATCTTCGTCAGGGCGTCGGCTGTCATGCAGTCCGACGCCGCCACACTCACGCTGATCAGTTCGCGGGACGAGCGGCCGGTACGCCCGTCAATCATCGGGCTAATACTCCTGCCGCGATATTTACGCCGGGCAAAATAGATTCCGGACGTCGCCATCGCTCGCTCGCGCAGTCTGACTGCGCCCGCAGCGTGCGTCGGCTTGGACGGGTGACGGAGATGGATAACTTGCGACGTCGATCCGAAGACGCGCAGATCGCCGCCAGCATTCACAATCCCATTGGTAGCGCCGCTCCGTTTCAAGGCAGCGATCGCCTGATCAACTGCGAATCCCTTGGCGATCCCGCCAAGGTCGACCATTAATCGCCGACGAAAGAAAACGCGGTAATTCTTACGAAGGAAGATGTCCTGCCATGTTGCGGCGTCATCAAATCGATAATCGCGTCGGGGAAGATAACCGTCGTCTGCGAGATGGCGAGCAATCGCGACGTTAAACGCTCCATCGCTGTCTTGAGCAAACTGTCTGGCGGCTTCGAGCACCTTCCAGGTCCAAGGGTGCACGATTACGCTTTTTGGAAACGCCTCGCGATTCATTCGCGAAACGTCACTGGCGGGATCATGAAAACTCATGAGTCGTTGAACTTTCTCAATAGCGGCGAAGGCGGCACCGATCCCGCGTTCCAAACCAGCGGCGTTGGTCCCGGAAGTTGTGACTTCGACAAACGTGCCGAGTAATGGGCGACAGCGCCGAATTTCAATGCTTGAGTGCGATCTCATAAAATGCCAGAAGGCGTTTCACACCGTCAGTGATGTGCCGGCAACTCAACGTTGCTCCGCTGATGTTCTTGATGTCGCTATCGAGCTTAAGCGTCGATCGGCTGGTTTTACCGACAAATTGTGCTCGCCATTTTTGCTCGCGAATCTGCCCTCCATAGGTCTCGCGATAGTCCATGATTTCAATCTGCTTGACCGAACCATCGGCATTGATTCCTGCCGCGTAAGTGATGAATTCGTGTTTGCCGACGACTTCGTCGACGACAAACCAACCACCGCCGCTTACGCGCCAGACCTGCTGCTCGTCGTGCAAGACTCGGACGCCGCTAGCCTGCTCAATGGCTTTGCGTTGGACGCTAGTCAGCTTCACGGGCGCCGTCGTGAATGATTTGCCGGGAAAAATTGCCTGCTGCGCCTGCTCGATGTTGAGGTATCGAACAGCAAACGCGGACGGTGCGATCAGCGCCGAAACGGGCAACGCGATGAAGGCAAATTCGGCTTTCACTGGCGGCTAAAAGTTGATCCCTACCCTGAAGCGCACGTAATATTTTTCGTGTTCATCGCCAAAGATGTAACCGTCGTGTGCGGCAAACTCTTTGTTATCCTGGCTGAATGCCTCTCCGATTGGTAGCTGATGAAGGAATCCAAGAGTGGCCCACCAATGTTCGCCACCATAATGAATCGTCGGGCCCAAAAAGTAGGCTGAATGCTCGTGGACAGTGGCGTCTGCAAATTCGTGATGATTCCAAAACTCCAGGCCTGCCGACCAATTGCGCACAAAGCGGTAAGAAAGTCCGGTGAACCATTCGAACATGCCGTCGCGCTCGTAGCCGTCCTCCGCTTTTTCGTATTCCAGTTCGTAATTGATGTTCAACGCCCAGACCAGCCGGTCTTCGAGCCAGTTTTTCTGCAACAAGATTTTCCATTCCAATTCCGTTTCCTGATCGCCCACCGATGGCTCGAAATAAAGTGCGAGACCGATTGGATTCTTATAAGGACTCAGGAGCCGATAAATCCCTTCGAGTGAGACCGATTCAAAGTGATAACTGTCGAATGGTTTCTCCGGGTTGTGATCGGCGTGCACGTCTTCACCGCCGGTTTCATACCGGCCAGGCAAAAGTTTTTTCGGATGTGCCGGATCCGCGACTGGGATGTCATCGTTCGCATTGACGTAATGATGATTGAGATAGATCGCCAGCTGGAAATTGTCGGTCACCCCATATTCGAATTCCTCGCGAAAATCGACAACGCTATAGCTGCCATGGGCCTTCTCCCAGCGCGTGGTAATCCATTGTTCACATTCGCCGTGACCTTTCGGGGTAAGATCGGTTGTGTAAGTCCACGAGAAGATCGCCTCGTGCCCGTGCCCGGTAGAAGCAACAAACAGCAGTGCGGCCGCGAAACTTGATCTAAATCTCATGCGACCATGCATAACACGCGGTCACGAACGTTGCTGCCGGGCGGTTGCCAATTTTTGACGCTGACTTGCTGCCCAACCCAGGGCGTGCACTGCAACGCGCCGCTAATTGGAATTTCGCGAGTCTTTCTCGACGTACCGCGCCAGCACCCAGCAGAGATCGGAGAGGCGATTTAGGTAGCGTAAAATTTCGACGTTGAATTTCACGTCGCTGCTGCTCAACCCAGCAATGTGACGCTCGGCGCGGCGGCAGGTTGCGCGAGCAAAATCGAGAGCTGCAGCTACCGGTGTTCCACCGGGAATCACCCAATCCTTCGGGTAAAGCGATTCGTCTTTCTCGAGATTTTCAATGATGGCTGTAATTCTGTCGACCATCGATGGCGTGGTGATTTGGAAGCCATCCTTTACATAACGCTCCCGATCGCTGGGCGCGGTTGCCAGTTCTCCCATGACGACGATCAGATCTTTTTGTGCGGCCAAGATTTCGCCCGAAATGAATTTGTTGGTTGCCAGGGATCGAGCCACGCCAAGCGCAGCAGTCAGCTCGTCGATACAACCGTACGCATCAACACGTGCATCGCCCTTCGACACACGATGGCCGTACATCAGCGACGTTTCGCCTTTGTCGCCCGTTTTCGTAACGATCGACATGGCGGAACTGTAGGGCGTTTGATTCGCTCGCGCCAGCTCGCTCACCCAGGTTGGGCCTCCCGTCTATGTCGCTCGGCTCCCGCCGGCTCCATTCTGTGAAACGCCAATCCATTAGATGGCGTCCGCCCTACAATAACGTCGCCCTTACCCGATGGCCGGCTGCGGCTCGGCTTCCTCCATCACCGGCGCGCCGATTGGCTCGCCTTTCTCGACGAGCTTGATCTCACGGTGCTCTGGGAAACCGGTACCGGCAGGAATCAAGTGACCCATGATCACGTTTTCCTTGAAGCCGCGCAGTCTATCTACCTTACCCAGTGTAGCCGCCTCAGTGAGAACACGCGTCGTATCCTGGAACGAGGCAGCTGAGATAAAGCTGTCCGTTTCCAGTGAAGCCTTTGTGATACCGAGTAACACTGGAACGGCTTCTGCCGGCTTGCCGCCCTTCTCGACGACCTTCTTGTTTTCCTCCTCGAAGTCGAGTTTGTCGACCTGGTCGCCCCAGAGCAACGACGTATCGCCAGGATCGGTAATCTTTACCTTGCGCAGCATCTGGCGCACGATGATCTCAATGTGCTTATCGTTAATCTCCACACCCTGCAGGCGATATACCTCCTGTACTTCGTTGACCAGGTGCTCCTGCAAATCCTGCGGTCCGCACACTTCGAGGATTTCGTGAGGTACGACAGGACCTTCGGTAAGTTGCTGGCCTTTCTTTACGAAGTCGCCCTTAAACACGATGATGTGTTTGGTAAGCGGGATCAGGTGTTCTTCCTCGGCCCCCGTGTCGGGATCCTTCAGAATCAGGCGCCGCTTTCCGCGCACAGTGCCACCCATCTCCACTACGCCGTCGATCTTCGCGATCTCAGCCGCATCTTTCGGGCGGCGCGCTTCGAATAATTCGGCCACGCGCGGTAAACCTCCCGTGATATCCTTGGTCTTTGCCACTTTCCGCGGCGTCTTCGCCAGCAGAGCTCCAGCACGCACCTTTTGGCCTTCTTCCACGATGACGTGAGCACCCGCCGGAATGGAATAACTCGCGAGCACTTCCTTTTTGTCGTCGACAATGACAATTTGTGGATGCAAATCCTCTTTGTGCTCGATGATGACGGTGCCCATCAGGCCTGTCGCCTCATCGACGTCGCGCTTGATCGTTACGCCCGCGATCATGTCGCGAAACTCGATCTTGCCGCTTTTATCAGTGAGAATCGGCACGTTGTATGGGTCCCATTGAACGAAGGTCTCGCCCTTCTTCACCTCGGCTCCGTCGCCTTTGGAAATCATTGATCCGATCACGACGTTGTAACGCTCAAGTTCGCGGCCCTCTGCGTTATGCACGCTAATCGAGCCGTTCTTGTTTAAGGCGATCCAACTACCGTCGAGCGCCTGAACAGTCCGCAGATCGTTGAAGCGCACCGTGCCGTCGTTCTTCGCCTTGATGATCGGTTGCTTAAAGGTCTGGCTGGCCGTGCCGCCGATGTGGAATGTGCGCATCGTTAACTGCGTTCCTGGCTCGCCGATCGATTGAGCTGCAATAATGCCTACTGCTTCGCCAAGCTTAACGAACTGGCCCGTAGCCAAGTTGCGCCCATAACACATTGCACAGACGCCCCGACCACATTCACAGGTGAGAACCGAGCGAATCTTCAAGCTCTCAACGCCCACACGCTGAAGCTCCGCGGCGATCTTTTCATCAATCAATTGATTCGCTTTGACGATCTTCTTCTTTTTGTCCACCGGATCAGCGATCGTTTCACAGCTTACGCGACCGATAATGCGCTGGCCGAGATCGACTACCTCTTCGTCGCCCTCGTAAATTGAGCGCACTACGATGCCGTTTACGGTGCCGCAGTCCTGCTCGTTAATGATCACGTCCTGTGCCGCGTCGACCAATTTGCGCGTTAGATACCCTGAGTCAGCGGTCTTTAGCGCCGTGTCAGCGAGACCCTTGCGTGCGCCATGGGTGGAAATGAAATACTCGAGCACGCTCAATCCTTCGCGGAAATTGGAGGTGATCGGTCGCTCGATGATTTCGCCCGATGGTTTGGCCATCAAACCACGCATACCTGCGAGCTGACGAACCTGCTGGCGGTTGCCACGCGAACCGGAATCGACCATCAAGAAAACCGGGTTCAATTCCTTTCGCCCGTCATTATGTTCCAGAGTGCGGAACATGGCGCTGGAAATTTCGTCACCGGCGTGCGTCCAGATATCGATGATTTTGTTGTATCTCTCACCATCGGTGATGATGCCCTTGCGATATTGCTGCTCAACCTGGCGAATCTGCTTATACGCGTTCTCGAGCTCTGTCTCCTTCTCTTTCGGAATGATCATGTCCGAAATTCCAATAGAGACGCCGGCTTTGGTGGCTTCGGCAAAGCCAAGCTCCTTTAATTTATCCAGCGTCGCGACCGTTTCAGCAGGTCCGGCGATCTGATAACAGCGCCAGATGATGTCGCTAAGTTGTTTTTTACCGGCAGGTCTGTTGAAGAATCCGAGTTGCTTCGGCCAGATCTCATTGAAAATAACACGGCCCGCCGTGGTTTCGATCGTTCTAGCTTCGGCGTTTCCGTAGATTGACTGCTTACCGAAATCCGGGTTTCTAAGCCTGATGCGGTCGTGGGTGTGAATGCTTCCTTCTGCCATCGCAAATTCCACTTCGGCTGCGTCGGCGAACAGCGGGAGCCGCTGGCCATCCTTACTCCCACCGCGCGGACTTTGGGTAAGGTAGTAACAGCCGAGCGTGATGTCTTGAGAAGGCGTGGTAATCGGCTTGCCACTGGAGGGAGAAAAAATGTTATTCGGCGCCAGCATCAGCATGCGCGCTTCCATCTGGGCCTCTACCGATAGCGGCACGTGCACCGCCATCTGGTCCCCGTCGAAGTCGGCATTGTAAGCCGTGCAAACCAACGGGTGAATGCGAATGGCTTCACCCTCGATCAATTGCGGTTCGAAAGCCTGAATCGACAGTCGATGCAAAGTAGGCGCGCGATTAAGCAGCACCGGGTGACCCTTGGTCACTTCGTCGAGAATGTCCCAGACCTCGGGCGTCTGCCGCTCGATCATTTTCTTCGCGCTACGTACCGTGTGCACGTAGCCCAGGTCTTTTAGCCGCCGGATAATGAACGGTTCAAAAAGCACGAGCGCCATCTTCTTCGGCAATCCACATTGCTGCAGCTTCAGCTCAGGGCCGATCACAATAACAGAGCGGCCCGAGTAATCGACGCGTTTGCCAAGCAGATTTTGACGAAAACGTCCACCCTTTCCCTTGAGCATGTCGCTCAAAGACTTGAGAGGGCGATTGCCGGCGCCGGTCACAGCGCGACCATGCCTGCCGTTGTCGAACAAAGCGTCGACAGCTTCCTGCAACATTCGCTTTTCGTTGCGAATGATGACATCCGGCGTTTTCAGCATGAGCAGGTTTTTCAGACGGTTGTTACGATTAATGACCCGGCGATAAAGATCATTCAGGTCTGAGGTCGCAAATCGTCCGCCTTCGAGGGGAACCAAAGGTCGCAGATCCGGCGGGATAACCGGCAACACATCGAGAATCATCCACTCGGGGCGTGCGTGTGAATTTTGGAAGCCTTGGATCAGCTTGAGACGCTTCGCGAGTTTCTTGCGAATCTGTTTGCTCTTGGTCGCGGCCATTGCCTTCTCAAGCTCCTTGTTGAGCTTGTTGAGATCGATCTCGGCCAGAAGTTTTCGGATCGCTTCCGCTCCCATCCCCGCAACGAAATCTTCCCCATATTGCTCCTGTGCTTCGCGGTATTCGACTTCGTTAAGCAGTTGTGTTTTCTGCAGCGGGGTCTTGCCGGGATCGATGACGATGTAATCCTCGTAATAAATAACCCGCTCGAGCTGACGGGCGCTCATGTCCAGCATCAAGCCGATGCGTGAGGGCATGCACTTATAGAACCAAATATGTGAGACGGGAACCGCCAATTCTATATGCCCCATCCGTTCGCGACGAACGCGAGCCAGCGTCACTTCCACGCCGCAGCGATCACAGATGACACCCTTGTGCTTGATGCGCTTGTATTTTCCGCAGGAGCACTCCCAATCACGCGTCGGACCGAAAATGCGTTCGCAGAACAGGCCGCCCTTCTCCGGTTTAAAGGTGCGGTAATTGATCGTCTCGGGATTTTTGACTTCGCCTTTGCTCCATGAGCGCATCGTGTCACTCGACGCGACGCCAATCGCGACTTGATCAAAACCCACAGGGCGCTCTTCGCCCACTAACTCACGCCAGGAATGTTCGTTCATGTTTTTTCCAAATAATTTGCAACTTAAAAATTATGCGACGCTCTCAAGAAACGTAGGCGCCTGGCCGCCGACTTTTACGTCGAGGCCCAAACTCTGCATCTCCTTGATGAGAACGTTGAAAGATTCAGGTGTACCGGCTTCAAGCGAGTTATCGCCCTTGACGATTGACTCATAAATCCGTGTCCGCCCTTGCACGTCATCGGATTTAACGGTGAGGAGTTCCTGCAAAGTATAGGCGGCGCCGTAAGCTTCCAGCGCCCACACTTCCATTTCACCAAAACGCTGGCCTCCGTATTGCGCCTTTCCTCCGAGAGGCTGTTGGGTAACGAGCGAGTACGGGCCGACCGCGCGAGCGTGAATCTTGTCCGCCACCAAGTGACCAAGCTTCATCATATAGATGTAGCCAACCACTACTTCCTGATCAAAAGGATCGCCGGTGCGTCCGTCGAAAAGCTTTGCCTTGCCGCTTTCCTGCACCCAGGTGAAGCTCTCCTTCTTACGGGCGTCGTGCAGATATTCACGGATTTGTTTTTCTTTGATGCCATCAAACACTGGAGTGGCGACCTTGAATCCGAGCGCCTTCGCAGCAACACCGAGATGTGTTTCGAGAACCTGTCCCACATTCATACGACTAGGCACGCCTAATGGGTTCAGGACAATTTCAACCGGGGTTCCATCGGCCAGGAACGGCATGTCTTCTTCAGGAACGATACGAGCTACGACGCCCTTATTTCCATGGCGACCGGCCATCTTGTCACCCACGCTTAGTTTGCGCTTGCTCGCGATATAAACCTTGACCTGCTTGATGATTCCCGGGTCGATATCGTCACCGCTTTCCACGCGATCCATGGCGCGGTCACGTTCGAGCTCAAGCTCGGCGAACTTGTGCTCATACGCACCAATGATTTCGCGAATCTTATTGCGGATGGGACTCGGATCGATCTCGATGTGATCGTGCGCTGTCGCGAGCTTTCGCAAGAGCGTTTTGGTAATCTTGCGATTAGCCGGGATAATGATCTCACCGTTCTTCGCATTTACGACATCGAGAGGAACCTTTTCACCGAGTAGGACGTTTGAAAGCGAATCCGTCAATTGCTCAATCAGTGTTTCTTTCTTTTTCTTATGGTCTTCACTGATGGTTTTGAGCTGTCGTCTGGTTTCCGCGGGTGTGAGTTTCTCACGCGAAACTTCACGGCGCGACGAAACCTTTACGTCCATCACGATTCCGTAAGTGCCGGAGGGAACGGTAAGCGAGGTGTCCTTCACGTCGGCCGCCTTCTCGCCAAAAATTGCGCGCAGCAAGCGTTCTTCAGGCGCCAATTCGGTTTCACTCTTTGGTGTAATCTTCCCAACCAGGATGTCGCCCGGTTTCACTTCTGCGCCCACCCGCACCACTCCATCGGGCCCCAGATTGCGCAAAGCTTCCTCGCTAACGTTGGGAATGTCGCGCGTAATTTCTTCCGGGCCGAGCTTGGTGTCCCGCGCGCCGATCTCGAATTCATCGATATGGATGGAGGTATAGATATCTTCCTTGACCACTTTCTCTGAGATCATGATGGCATCTTCGAAGTTGTATCCATTCCAAGGCATGAACGCGACGAGCACATTGCGTCCCAGAGCCAGCTCGCCCTGATTGGTGTTGGGACCATCAGCGATGACCTGACCGCGTTTCACGTGCTGGCCTTTGCGCACAATTGGTTTTTGGTTCACACACGTGCCCGCGTTTGACCGCATGAATTTGCGGAGCTCGTAAACGTGGATCCCGGCCTCGGGATCGGTCTTGAGCTTCTTCTTACTCTCAGGGAGATGACCATCTTTCGTGACAATGATTTGCTCTGCAGTAACCGACGCGACCTTGCCGCTTTCGGTTGCCAAAGAAACTGCGTGAGAATCGCGCGCCACTTTCTCTTCCAAGCCTGTGCCCACCAGCGGCGCCTCGGAGACCACGAGAGGAACGCCCTGGCGTTGCATGTTGGAGCCCATCAACGCTCGGTTTGCGTCGTCGTGCTCGAGAAACGGAATCAGGCCCGCCGCCACCGATACAAGCTGTTTCGGTGAGACGTCCATGTAATTCACTTTGGAAGGATCGACTTCGAGAAAGTCGCCACGGTACCGCACAGATACTTTTTCACCAGTGAAATGCCCGCGTCCGTCCACAGGGGCATTGGCTTGCGCAACGAGAAAATTCTCCTCCCGATCAGCTGTGAGATACTCAATCTGATCCGTCACACGGCCCTTTTCGACCTTGCGATACGGCGTCTCGATAAAGCCAAACTCATTGATTCGCGCGAAAGTACTCATCGAGCTAATCAAGCCGATGTTTGGACCTTCTGGCGTCTCAATGGGACAAATGCGCCCGTAATGCGATGGGTGAACGTCCCGCACCTCGAACCCGGCACGCTCCCGGCTGAGGCCGCCTGGGCCAAGAGCCGACAAACGCCGCTTGTGCGTTAACTCCGCGAGCGGGTTCGTTTGATCCATGAACTGTGAAAGCTGTGATCGGCCAAAGAAGTCGCGGATAACTGCGCTGAGCGCTTTTGGATTGATCAGCTTCTGGGGCGTCATCCCATCCACATTGATGTCGAACAGAGTCATGCGCTCCTTGACCAGACGCTCGGTGCGCGCAAGACCGACACGGCACTGATTTGCCAGTAATTCACCAACGGTGCGCACGCGACGGCTACCCAAGTGATCAATATCATCGAGAGTACCTTCGCCGCGGCGCAGATTGATCAGGTATTTGATCGCGGCGATAAAATCTTTATCGGTTAGAATCCGCTCGGTAGAATCAACATTGATCCCGAGCTTTTGATTAATTTTGTAACGTCCGACCCTTCCGAGGTCATATTTCTTTGGATCAAAGAACAGTCTCTTCAGCAACGCACGTGCATTGGCCACAGTCGGCGGATCGCCAGGGCGAAGACGCCGGTAGATGTCCTTGAGGGCTTCTTCCTGGTCATGCGCCGGATCTTTTCGAAGTGCTTTTACGATGGTGTCATCGTTGGAGATATCGATCACTTTCACCTCGTGAATCTTAAGCGCCATGATCTGACGAACGGTCGCCAGGGTGAGCGGTTCGAATGCGCGCGCCACTGTGACGTCGCCGTCCCGGATCTCCGCAGTCAGCACTTTGGTGGCGAGCATCTCTTCATCGAGCTTCTCGCTCAGCTTAAGGTTCTCGATGTTGTAAAAAAGCTTGATGACTTCTTCATCAGATCCATAGCCGAGGGCGCGCAGAAATGTAGTGGCCAGAAACTTCCGACGCCGCTTGCGCCGGTCGAGATAGATGTAAAGGAGGTCGGCGGTATCAAATTGGACTTCAATCCATGAGCCTCGATCCGGAATGATCCGGAAACTGTAAAGCACTTTGCCGTTTACGTGGACGGTAGATTCAAAGGCGATTCCGGGAGAGCGGTGCAATTGGCTTACGACTACTCGCTCTGCGCCGTTAATGACGAAGGTTCCTTGGGGCGTCATCAGCGGGATTTCGCCCATATATACCTTCTCTTCCTTCGTCCCTTTTTCTTCACGCAATTGGAACGTGACATGCAACGGCGCGCTGTAGGTCTGTCCCTCTCGCTGCGCCTCTAGGGCGCTTAATTTGGGCTCGCCGATTTCATAATGACTAAAATCGAGCACCGCTTTTTCGTCGTAGCTCTCAATAGGAAAAACCTCTTTGAAAACAGCCTGGAGTCCCTGATTTTTCCGCTTCGAAAAAGGGACGTCCTTCTGAAGAAAATCAACGTACGAATTAGCCTGAACCTCAATTAGATTCGGTGGTTCGATCCCTTCCCTGATGCTTCCAAAGTAAATACGTTCCGACATAAATCACTAGCCAAGAGTTAGCCTCGCAACATCCACGCCGGTTAACCGTGGATGAAACGGGCAAGATTTTAGGGGCTCAGCAACGAGCGAAGGGCACAAAAATGCATCCAGAATAGCGGCTTGTCAAATTGCCCACCATCCTGCTGCCTTTCTTGTGCTTTGCCGTTGAGCGCCGGTTTAAAAATAACTTCTGCCTGCTTCTAACAGAAAAGTATACTAGCTTAAAATTTCTGCTCCGCAAGGAAAATGTGTCTCGTGTAGTCTGCGCCGACCCATCTCAATTATGGATGGCGACCAACAATCCTCACTGTCCGAACCGTAGTCTTATTTGATTTCTACCTTTGCACCTGCGGCCTCGATCTTCTTCTTAATCTCGTCGGCCTCCTCCTTTGTCACGCCCTCCTTGATTGTCTTCGGAGCGCCTTCCACGAGCGCCTTGGCTTCCGCCAGGCCGAGCCCTGGTACCGCGCCACGAACCTCCTTGATCACGGCAATCTTGTTCGAGCCCATCTCTTTCAAGATCACGTCAAATGTAGTCTTCTCCTCTGCCGCTGGAGCCGCTGCGCCGCCAGCTGCGCCTGCCGCAGCCGGACCAGCCGCTACCGCAACCGGGGCTGCTGCGCTTACACCCCACTTTTCTTCCAGTTGTTTAACCAACCCGGCAATCTCAAGCACCGACAGGTTGCTGAGTTGCTCCACCAATTTATCTGTGTCTGCCATTTTTGTTTCCTCCAATTGCCGCTTCCGAAAGCTTTCGGAAAATTAAGGCCAACAGCTATTGGCCCGGACAGTTTTCGTTTTACTTTCCGGCCCGCCATTGCGGGTCGAAAAAATGTCTTATGCCGCCGCTTGCGCGCCGGTGCCCTCCTTTTCTGCCTTTGCGTTCAATAGTCGCGCGAGCGCGGAGCCTGGTTCATTTAGTAGGCGCACCAAGCGCGTTGCTGGAGACAAGAATAGTCCCAGCAATTGCGCCTGCAAAACTTCGCGCGCCGGCAACTCCGCCAGCTTTTCCAAATCCGCAGCGGAAAGAATGGCCCGGTCAACGAAACCAATCTTCAGCGTGGCAATTTTGAATTCAGCCGCAAACGTCTTGAAAATTTTAGCCACGGGCGCCACATCGTTCTCGCCCGTGACGACAGCGGTCTGACCAGTCAACGTCTCACTTGCATTGGGAAAGCCAGAATCGGTCATCGCACGCTTCAAGAAATTATTCTTCACGACGTGCACCTCTGCGCCCATTGGTGCCAACCGGTTCCGCAACTCGCTAAAATCACCAACCTTCATGCGCTGGTAGTCGGTCACGAGAACGAACGGAGACCGTTTCAATTTCTCGGAAAGATCGGAAACGACGCTGGTTTTTTCTGGTCTCATTTTATTTCGATATTGAATCTCTCGCTAAACATTTAGATATGGCGATGGATCAACGTGAACTCCCGGGGACATCGTCGCACTGATTGTCATACCTTCAAGGTACCGTCCCTTCGCACTGGCGGGACGGGCTCGAACCACTGCCTCGATCACGGCGCTTCCATTTTCCACAAGCGCGCTTTCTTCAAATGAAAATTTTCCGACCGGCACCGCCACGTTGCCGTTCTTATCCAGTTTAAACTCCACGCGACCTGCTTTGACTTCGCGCACTGCTTTCGCTGTGTCGTCCGTGACCGTGCCGGTACGCGGATTCGGCATCAGTCCGCGCGGTCCAAGCACTTTCCCCAATTTCCGCACTTCTGCCATCGCTGCGGGCGTTGCGATCGCGACATCAAAGTCCTGAAAACCTTCCTGGCACTTCTGGATTAGATCCTTCATCCCAACAAACTCCGCGCCCGCTTCCGTGGCTGCCTTTGCAGCCTCGCCTTCGGCAAAGACGAGTACCCGAACCTGTTTGCCACTGCCATGCGGGAGCGGACAGGTCCCGCGAACCATCTGATCCGATTGCTTGGGATCGACACCGAGACGGAATGAGACCGTCACGGTCTGATCAAATTTTGTCGGCGGAAACTTTTTTAGCGTCGAGACAGCCTCGGGTAGACTGTAAGCCTTCGCTCGATCTACTTGTTGCGCAGCTGCGCGATAACGTTTGCTTCGATTTCTTTGCATGTCAGTATGCAGTTCTATCGCCCCGATCTCTTGAGAGAGACTCGGAGCTCCTGCTAAATATTACGCCGCCGAACCTGGCGGCGAGGGCGAAACTTAGCGACGATCCCCGCGTTGTCAAAATCAACTTACCCGCGCCTGTCCGGGTCACTACTCGACTGGAGCTGCGACGTTCGTGGGATCTGTGTTTTTAGTACTGGAATGGAGAGTCGGTGGTCCATTCCTCACGATTTTTCCCTCTTTCATGACAAAGAAAACCCGCTCAGTCGCCGTGATATCGGCAGTCGGGTCGCCTGGTATCGCAATGACGTCAGCGAATTTCCCTTTTTCGAGGGTGCCAGTTTCTTGCGCGATGCCAAAAAGTTCGGCGTCATTCGCGGTTGCAGATCTCAATGCTTCGATTGGCTGCATCCCCAGATCAACCATTACCTTGAACTCGCGCGCGTTTTGACCATGTGGAAAAACGGCGGCATCGGTGCCGAAGGAAATCTTCACTCCTAGTTTGATTGCGTTCCGAAACATGTCCGAGCGCGCTGCCGCTGCGGCTTTCGCTTTGGCCTGCAACGCCGGTGGATAATTCTCCAGCTTGCTCATGATCCATTCTGTGGCCATGAGCGTGGGTGTCAGGAACACGCCCTTCTTTTTCATACGAACCAGCGTTTCCGGTTTTATGAACGAGCCATGTTCAATCGAATCAACACCCGCCTCGATCGCTTCACGGGCAGCCTGGTCGCCATGGCAATGCACCGCTACTTTCTTGCGCAATCGATGGGATTCATCGACGAGCGCCGCCATCTCAGCTGGCGTCAATTGCGGAGTATCCACTTCGTCCACCAACGAAAGGACTCCACCAGAGACTGCAGCCTTAATCACGTCGGCACCGTTTTTGACTTCGAACCGAACCGCCTTTCGAGCGTCGTCCGGGCTATCGACAATTCCATCCGTGTAATCCGGTTCACGCCCGAAAAGGAAATCACGAAACCCACTGGTTGGATCGAAGTGACCGCCGGTAGCGCCGATTCCCATCGTTGCAACCAACATGCGCGGGCCAACGACCACACCTTTGTTAATTGAATTGCGCAGGGCAACATCAACAAACTCGCGGCTGCCTACAAAGCGGGTTCCGAGATCGCGCACAGTGATGAACCCTGCTTCGACAGTGGCGCGCGCATGTACGGTGGCAATGATCGCCTGTTCGGAGACATTGAGGTCGAGCTCTTTCAGTCGGCGGACGTTGTAGTCGCCGGAATAATCCAGCGCTAAATGGGTATGCGCGTCCATGAATCCCGGCGTGAGTGTCGCATCACCAAGGTCAATTACCTGCGCATCGCCTGGCACGCCCAGGTTGCTGCCAACATCGACAATCTTGTCGCCTTGAACGATAACGACGCCATTTGGAACTAAGGATTTCGATTTCCCGTCGAACATGCGCGCGGCCTTCAACGCGATGACATTGTCACCCGCCAGCATTGGGATCGCTCCGGTGGCAAACGCGAGGATCACCGGAACAAGACGCAACAATCGATTACAAGTCCAGATATTCATTCCCGCGCATATAAAGGCTCTCGCCGACAAAGCAAGGCTACGGCGGGAATGAAAACATCTGAATTAGGGACGAAACCTTGAATCAGTAAGACAAGTCCAGTCTACGGTTTCCGCGCTTTCGCAGTACTTTCGGCAAGGCCCTGCCGTGCCAAGGCGAGATTCGGATTGAGCGCGAGCGCCTGTTCGAAAGCAGCAATGGCCCGTTCGTGTTGACCAAATAGCGCGAGATAACGTCCGCGATTAATCAGCATGTTCGCGTAGACCGGTAGAACCTTGACGTTTACCGGATCGCCCTTTGCAAATTGCAGCGTCCCGTCAGCCAGGCCGCGTGTTTGCAGATGGACATCAGGCGAATCATGAAAACCCTGACCATCGGCAAGATTAAAGACGAGCCCTTCTGGGACCAGCTGATATTTTTGATTGAGCCACCTGGTCAGCTCACCGTTGACCGAGTCAGAGGAAAGCAAATCGTTCGTTACGTAAACCGGTGAAACCCTGCTTTCGTTTGTCACCATTGCTTGAATCATCTCTAAAAATGTTGCGCTGATCCTTTGAGTCAGCGCCGTGCTCCTGGCGAACGCTGCAGGATCGCGTTCCCATTCTTTAAGATTCTCAACAAACGCGTCGATCTTCTCGCGCGAGCGCTCCATCAATCCGGGATAAGCGTGTTTCAAATAATCGAAATACCATGAGCGCCGGAGAAGATTGATGTCTAGCACTTTTACATCTGAGCGGAGCCGTTCTATCTCCTGCGCATAGAACATGGGCGACACAACCTGCCAATCGAGTGTGAGCAGGAGACCGTTGGGCGCGATCGTGCTCAGCAGATTTTCCGCGTAATCATGCGCAATGAAGTATTGCCTGCGATTATTAAAAGGCCAGTTCGCGGCGAGCGTAGTCGCGCAAACAAGTAAAACGATGGTTGCAACCCCTACGGAGAACTTCCCGACCGGTGCGGGCTTGAAAACGATCCGTTGAATCATCCATCGAATGCCGAGACCAACGGCAATCGCGATGGAAATGAATGTGGGCAGATAGTACGCATCCTTGTCTTCCGCGATTTCATAGCTAAGCGCGTAAGCCAAATCAGCGATCACGATAGTCAGGAGGAACCAGAAAGTCGTACGATCTCTTTTGAAAGCGTCAACGAAGCCCGCGAAAGCCAGAACCAGCGACAACGGGAGCCACGGAAAGCCGAACTCGCGCAATGCCATTCTGCAGAACTCAGCAAACTGCGTCCCCATGATCTCCGGCTTGAAGGAGAAATACACCTGATACTGCCTGCCCGTAATGTGCCACCATATTTCCTGCAGCGACCGCGGATGACCCCAGTTAATGACAGGCGAGCGCGACGCCGCCAACGGCAGGTAGGTATAGACGGCGACTAATGCCCCAATTGAAATCAACGCGGCATAAACGAGGCGTCTGCTAGTGAAGAACTTCACGCCCTGGGTTCGCAAAACGACAACCGCAATCGCGGGAAGAGTCAGCGCCACGGTAACGTGATGAACGCCCAGCGCGAGACCGAATACCAGCGCAGCTGCATAAATGTAAGCGTCGTGCCTCGTGATCGGTATAGCGATTTGCCCAGTGTTTGACGGCGCTGAGATACGGGCCCTCTCTTCGACGATACGCCTGCGCCATCGAAGCGTTAGAAAGAAGATGACGAGAATAAGCAGCGTATTCAAAGCATAGACCTCAGTGATCGTCGCATAAGACCAAAGGGTGTGAGAAAACGCCATGAGCAAACCCGCGCCCAAAGCAGGTGCCATGATCAACAGGCGCGCCGGCCCCGATCCTTCAGCTGGTTTACTCTGCTGCGCGCCTTTCTTTCGTCGCTTCGCCGCGGTGAGATATGCCGCAGCGATTATTAGTTCGGCAACCGTAAGCGTGAGAATCGTGCAAGCGAGCGCCGCAAAAAGCGCAGACGAAAAGTTAATCCGTTGCGCAATATTTCCAAAAGGCACAAGCGAGGCGAGATGAGCGAGAATGATCCACAACGGAACACCCGGTGGATGTGCGACCCCAAGGCCGTGAGCAACTACGATTAACTCTCCGCTGTCGGTCATAGTGACCGTGGGCGCAAGCGTCCAGCTATAAAGAAGCAGGGCAACAAGAAACACAGCCCCGGCGCAGAAAAACTCAACCGAAACCGGACGACTTATTCGAGAATCCGCCGGCTGGCGGAACTTCAGTACCGGGTCGGAGGTCGACGTCCTTTGCTGAGTCGTACCTCTGAGATCTTGCCTGTGCTTCGAAGGCGCACGCGCCATTGCTTATCGTCTCGCAAAGTCGCTCTCCTGCAAATCAATGATCAAGGAATGAGGCGACTCATGGGCCGGAGACCACAACCAGAACAGCAACTGGCAAAGCAATTCGACGTTCCAAGGTATCCTTTTCAGCAGACGACTGACCCTGGCTTAGCAAACTCACTGCCCAACTAAACTCCAACCGGCTGGAAGAGTTGGGCCGAATGCGCCGCTGACGTAAACGTTGTTATCGAGATACCAGATTGCTGTCTGACGCGTCGCGCTGTTGTAAAGCACATAATCCGGTTTGCCGTCACCATTAAAGTCCGCCGTGGCTACCAACCCCCAGCCACTGGGCAGGGCCGGGCCAAAAGCGCCGCCAACGAACGTTGGACCTGAGAGATACCAAATTGCCGTCTGACGCGTCGCGGAATTGAACAACGCGTAATCGGGGTGGCCGTCGCTATTGAAATCCGCCACACCTCTCAGTCCCCAACCGGTTACAAGCGTTGGGCCAAATGCGCCACTGACGTAAACGTTGTTGTTCAGATACCAGATCGCTGTCTGACGTGTGCCAGTGTTGTAAAGCACATAGTCGGGCTTTCCGTTGCCGTCAAAGTCGGCAATAGCCATCAACGTCCAACCACTGGGCGGAGTCGGGCCAAAAGCGCTCCCAATGAGCGTTGCCCCTGACAAATACCAGATCGCGGTTTGACGACTAGCCAAGCTGAACAAGCCATAATCTGGACTGGTGTCTCCATTGAAATCCGCTGCGCCTCTCAGTCCCCAACCGACAGGAAGAGTCGGACCTACCGCGCCGTCGACCAAAACATTGTTGTTTAGATACCAGATCACCGTCTGACGCGTTCCCGCATTACGAACCACCCAGTCCGGGTGAGTGTCGAGGTCGAAGTCAGCTACCACGGCTGTGCCCGCGCCAAGACCTTCGCTAACAGTCAAGATCTGATTCGTATTCGTGGGAGCTAAGTCCACATGGGATCCACCACCTGGTATATAGATCTGATTTCCGATAACCGATGCCCAGATCCCATGTCGCGGCAAAGGCATGTTGGGCTCGCGCCGCCAAGTGTTACTGACTGGGTTATAAACTTCCACTTCCGCATGGATGCCCGGAAGTTCGCCGCCGAAAACCCACAGCTCATTGTTGACCACTGCGGCGGCAATGCCCGAGCGCGCGGTTGGCATCGGGGCACGACTGGACCAGGTATTGGTCTGTGGATCGTAGACCTCCAGGGCGTTTGTATTGGTATCCAACACTCGTCCACCTACCACATAAAACTTCCCGCCTATCACGCCGCCAGCGGTGTGATTGCGCGGAACGTTCATAGGTGCCTTAATCGACCATGTGTTTAGGGCCGGATCGTACACCTCCAGTTCGCGCTGGCTCGGGGTATTTGCGCCACCGGCAACGTAAATCCTATTGTTGATCACTCCGACGGCCGCTGTTCCGCTATGCACATAGTGGCTGGAAGCTCTCGCAACCCAGGAGTTGTTGTTTGCATTGTAAACAAACGTCTCTCCTGCGCCGGCTCCGAAACTGTAGAGATTTCCTGCCGCTACAGCAGCGGCGTTATGGTTAACTGGAAAAGGAAGCGGGTGGGCCAAAGTCCACGTGTCCGTGGTTGGACTATAAACCTGCACCGTGGCTGTTGAGGCACGACTCGCATCATAACCGCCAAGGACGTACAGCCTCCCATTTAGTATTCCCGTCGCGAGTTCCTGTCGGCTAAAAGGCATCGGGGCACGTGTCTGCCAGGTACCACTGGTTTGAGTGAGACCGGCACCGGCGAACAGCAACCAAAACAGCAGACCTAGTGTCGCAGCGGCAAAATTCGGGCGCATAGTTGGGTGTTTATTATTTCCTACAGGAAAAAAAAGCCGGAGTTCCTCCAAATCGGATCGCGGATCGCCGCCAAGCAACCAAGAGCCGGTTTGTGGTGACCACTCGCAGAACATTTCATTGTTTCACCGCGCGGTTTCGCTTCAATGCTCGCATGACGAAATCATTTAACGGCGTTTGCCGCGCTTCCTTATGTGCTGTCTTTGTGATGACTTTGGTCACCATCCCACCGGTACAAGCGCAGACTCCGTCACCCGCATCAAAGCCGTCGCCGTCGCAACCGCCGGGCGATTATGATTTCCGCTGGGGCGTAAAGATTCCCACGCGTGACAAGGTAGAACTGAACGCAACATTGTATCTGCCGAAAACTACGGATGGCTCGTCATCGAAGACACCAGTCATCTTCACGCTGACGCCCTATATCTCTGATAGCTACCACGCGCGCGGAGCTTACTTCGCTTCGCACGGCTACGCATTCGCGCTTGTGGATGTTCGCGGTCGCGGAAATTCCGGCGGCGAATTCGAGCCGTTTGTAAATGATCCGCGGGACGGGCACGACTTGGTCGAGTGGTTCGCAAAGCAACCGTACTGCGACGGCAAGGTTGCGATGTGGGGAGGTTCGTACGCGGGATTCGATCAATGGGCGACAGCGAAAGAATTCCCATCACACCTCGCGACGATCGTCCCCGCTGCAGCCGCTCATCCGGGGCTCGATTATCCTTTTCCCCTGAACGTCGGCGTATCGTACGACATGCAATGGTACACTTTCACCAGTGGCCGCACCGGACAGCAAAACCTTTTCGGCGATCAAAAATTCTGGCGAACGAAGTTCCTCGACGCTTATAAGAAGTACGTCCCGTTTAAATCGCTCGATTCGTTTGTCGGAAACCCGTCAGTCAATTTCCAACGCGTCGTCAAGCATCCCACACCTGACGCGTACTACGACGCGACGGTGCCAACACGCGAGGAATTCCAAAAAATCAATCTCCCAATCCTCACCATCACGGCACAATACGACGGAGACGAGCTCGGGGCGCTAAGCTATTACCGGGATCACCTTGCAAACAGCTCTCCAGAGGTGCGCGCAAAACACTTTCTGGTCATCGGGCCATGGGACCACGCGGGCACGCGTACGCCTACGGATGAAGTCGCTGGCGTAAAGTTCGGACCCGGGGCCGTTATCGATCTTAACGACCTCCATAAGAAATGGTACGACTGGACAATGAAAAGCGGCCCGAAACCGGAATTTCTCAAGAATCAGGTCGCTTACTACCTCCTCGCCGCCGGTAACAGCGGCGCCAGCGGCGAATGGAAGTATGCCGATAGTCTCGAGACACTGGTCGCGAACCCGAAGACCTTTTACCTCAATTCCAAAAACGGTGACGCGAACGGTGTCTTTCGTTCCGGCTCGCTTTCCGAAGCGCAACCCACTGACGGCTCGGATACATTTATCTACGATCCGTTGGATACGATGCGCGGCGAAACAGTTGATGGGATCGATCCAAAAGAAAAAACGGCAGGCCTTGATCAATCATATCCTCTCAGCATTAGCAAAGATGGTTTGGTGTATCACACCGAGCCGTTGCCCAATGAAACGTCGTTTGTTGGTTGCCCCGCAGTCACGCTGTGGCTGTCGATCGACACACCCGACGTCGATCTATCTGCCCATCTCTATGAAATCCAGCCGGACGGAACCAGTATCATCCTTTGGAACGATACTCGCCGCTTGCGTTACCGTGAGTCGCTGCGCGAAGCGAAACTCGTGAAGCCAGGTGAAATAGTACGTTGCGACTTCAATCCCGGATTGTTCGTTGCTCGCCGATTAATGAAGGATAGCCGGCTTCGTCTTGTCGTTTCATCACCAAATTCCACTCAGGTACAAAAGAACTATTGCTCGGGCGGAGTCGTCGCCGAAGAAACGGCAAAGGATGCGAGGACCTGCCATGTGCAGGTGTACCATGACGCGACTCATCCCAGCACGATTGAACTGCCGTTGCGATGATACGCGCAATACTTCGAATACTGATCATCGCCGGAGTTTCTCTGGCGATGAACGCGTGGGCTAACAGCGAGATTGTTATTGCGATTCGTTATTTGCAGGCAGACGGCACCAGCCATTCGCATCTCTATCTGTACCGCGAGGACGGAAAACTGCTGCGGCAGTTGACGAAGGATAATTCCGGTCAGGACTCTGGCCCTATTTTCGCGTCTGACGGCACGAGCATTGTCTTCACGCGCGAAAAATCCAACAACGTTCGAGAATTTTGGAGCGTTGATCCTCTCGGGAAGGCATTAAAAAAATTGGGGGCTGCGCCGGATTGGTATGTCGTCGCGAAAAGCTCGCCCTATTTCACAAACGTCGGGCCGGAGGAACCGACATCTTCCAGTCCTTCAGGGTCACCTGAGGAATCCGCGTCTCCCACCACAACGCCAATGCCGACCTACAAATCGCCCGATGGTTCCGTCGAATTGATATTACGTGAAGATCCCAACAGTGAAGATGATCAGATCGACGGGCCTGGTCATGGAAAACATTACCTGCTTCGGGACTTGAGAAACGGAACTGAAACTGAGTTCGACAAGATCCCTGGGTTTTACGGCTTGTTCGGGTTACTGCACGAAAGCCAGGACAACAGCCAGCATTTTCTGTTCGACGGGTCGCTCCGACTGGCGTTTTTCGACCTGCATTTGAATAGCACCGACGGTGACACAGTTTTTGCTCTCGACTTCACAGGACCGCGACTCGTTAGGTTGTCACCAAATTGGGCTGCTCCAATTCCCCTGCCTGGCGAAGCAGCTTTTCTCACATTTACCGAGAATCGCTATGTGCCTATCCCCGGCACAAAGAAAACGGCGAACTGTTCTTACATGGAACACTGGGATGAAAAGCTGAACAAGATTCGTTACGCGCGCGAAAAATCCGCCGCGCTCTGTTACGGCGCGTCGATGTATCGACCCGGAAAAAGTCCCAGTGTTATCACGTTGCGACGAAGCGCCGAGTAACGCGTGATGAAGAAAAATTGGGCAGTTGTTTCTCTCATTGCGTTGTTGTTAAGCAATGCTTCGGCTGCAACTGAATCGCTGGATATACTCGCAAACGATTTTTGGACCTGGCGCGCGAAATACGCGCCATTTACCGGCGATGACGTAAACCGTATCGAGCGACCCGGCGGGATCCGCGATTGGTCGCGAGCGAGCATCGATAAGCAACGAAAGGATCTGGCTGAGTTCGAATCACGCTGGAAAAAACTCGATCCAACCGCCTGGCCAATTCCACAGCAGGTCGACTATCGTCTGATGGGCTCCGCATTGGCGCGGGTGCGCTGGCAACTGGACATCAACCCGCGCTGGAAACGCGATCCAAATTTTTATGTCGCGCAAACGCTTACGGCATTAGTCGAAGCGCTCACTGTGCCCGGACCGTATGACACCGCGCGGAGCCAGGAGATTCTAACGCGCATCGACAACATTCCGTCGATTCTCCGGCAAGCCGCTGAGAACCTTGATAAGCCGCCAGCGCCTTTTGCCACGGTAGCAATTGGAGCACTGGAAAACATTCGGCCGCGCCTGCGTCAAATGGCGGCAGCGTTGGCAAGCTCTACAACTCTCAAGGAAGAGGAACTGAACGGCGCAACCGACCGCGCAGCGGACGCGCTGGAACGTTTTCGCGAAAGGCTTCGACAAATGTTGCCATCGCTGCCGAATGAGACGGCACTCGGCCGCGACGCTTATGTTTTCTTTCTCAAGAACGTCGCATTGGTACCGTATTCACCCGAAGAACTTCTGGCGATGGGCAAACAGGAATGGAACCGCGCAGTCGCATTCGAGGCATTCGAGAAAAATCGCAACAAGGATGTGCCGCCGCTTAAGGTCGCCGAAAACATCGAGAGCTGGATCAAAGACGCAGCCGAGAAAGAATTACAGATCCGGAAGTTTCTCAAGGATCGCGGCATTCTTACTGTCCCTGATTGGGTTCGGCAGTACACGCTGCGACCGATGCCAGAATACCTGCGTTTGCTGCAAGGTTTCGGTGAAATGGACGATTTCACTTCCCCGTCGCGGTTGAAGGAGAATTGCATCCGCTATGTGACCGAACCTTCAGGGAAGCTCGGTTATTTCTGGCAGGCGACAGCAGAAGACTCGCGACCGATCACCGTTCACGAAGGAATTCCCGGCCATTACTTTCAGCTTTGTCTCTCCTGGAAAAACGAGGATCCGATCCGACGACATTACTACGACTCCGATGCGAACGAAGGAATCGGCTTTTATGCAGAAGAGATGATGTTGCAATCCGGCTTGTTCGATGACAGCCCGCACACACGCGAAACCATTTACGATTTCATGCGTCTACGAGCCCTGCGCGTGGAAGTAGACGTGAAACTCGCCCTTGGTGACTTCACGCTGGAGCAAGCCGCCAAGTATCTGCGGGAGAAAGTGCCGATGGATGAGCAGACGGCGCGCCAGGAAGCAATCGCCTTCGCAACCGGTCCCGGCCAGGCAATCACGTATCAGATCGGCAAACTTCAAATCCTTAAACTTCTTGCCGACGCGCGGATGCAACAGGGCGAGAAATTCAATCTGCGCGCCTTTCACGATTTCCTCTGGAAAAACGGGAACGTCCCGATCGCTTTGCAGGAGTGGGAATTTCTCGAGCAAGCCAAGACTGGCCAGTAATTAAAACATTGCGGCCGGCATAACGGATACTTTTTACTTCTGGAATGAAACGACGAATTAAACGGATCGCTCCCCTGCAAGCCGGCAAAATGCTCGGGGCGCTTTACGCCTGTATGGGTCTGATTCTTCTTCCGTTTTTCGCCTTGGCCGCAGTGGCCGGAGCGTTTGCCCCATCGGCGGAACAATCAGCTGGAGCTCCAGCGCCGGCTCTTTTCGCCGGTATGATGTTCGGCTTCGGCATTTTTATGCCCATCGTCTATGGCGTGATGGGTTTCATTGGCGGAATTATTGCCGCTGCGCTTTACAACGTTTTCGCGGGATGGATTGGGGGCATCGAGGTCGAAGTCGAGTAACTACTCTTCGACGGCAGGCGAGGATAACAGCCAGAGTTCGCGGGGATTCCTGGCGAAATGTCGATCTAGTCGGCAATTTCGAGGCCCATTTGGCGGGCCGTGCCGGCGATGATGCGGAAGGCGGCTTCGTCGTTGCGCGCGTTGAGGTCCTTGCGCTTCGTGTTCACGATGTCCATCACCTGCTTGCGCGTAACCTTGCCAACTTTGGTTTTGTTAGGCTCTTTGGAACCGGCGGCGATGTTGGCCGCTTTCTTTAAGAGGATTGCGGCAGGCGGACTCTTCGTAATGAATGTGAACGATTTGTCTTTGTAAACGGTGATTACAACCGGAAGAATGTCGCCGGCTTGTTTCTGGGTAGCGGCGTTAAATTCCTTGCAGAACGCCATGATGTTAACGCCGCGCGGACCGAGCGCCGTTCCAACGGGCGGCGCCGGGTTAGCCTGTCCCGCGGGAATCTGGAGTTTGATCTCTGCTACCTTTTCTTTGGCCATTTCAAAAAGTTGTTAGTTGAGAGTTGATTGTTGATAGATTTTAACCGCGTTCTACCTGCCAATATTCCAGCTCGACCGGAGTAGCGCGACCGAAAATCGTGACTGAAACGCGTAGTTTTCCGCGCTCCGGATCGATTTCTTCGACGATGCCGGTCTGGTTCTGGAACGGACCGTCAGCGACTTTTACCGATTCGCCAACTTCGAAACTCACCTTGGGTTTCACCTTTTCTTCGCGCTCTTTCATTTGCGCGAGCATGCTGTCCACCTCCGATTGCCGCATCGGAATCGGTTTGTCCTTGGTGCCGGCAAAGCCGATCACGCCGGGTGTATCGCGGACGAAATACCAGGTGCGCCCGACAAGCTGATTGTTTTCGTCGAGCAAATGCATGTTAACGATCAGATACCCGGGGAAAAACTTACGCGTGGTCTCGCTCTTCTTCCCTTTCTTGATTTCCGATACGCGCTCGGTCGGAACCAGCACGTCATAAATCAGATCGCCCATTTCCTCTGTCTTGACGCGCTTCAAGATATTCTCGCGCACCTTGTTCTCCTGACCGGAAAGCACGTGCACGACGAACCATTGATCTTTGCCTGCGAGTGTCTGTGCCATAAATCAATGCAACCGGGTGAAAAAATGGACCACGTTCACCAGGACCAGATCGAATAGCGCAACGTATCCCCCAAGCAATAGCATCGCGATAGCCACCACTACGGTCGAATCACTCAGTTCCTTGTACTTGCGGAATCCTTTCTCTTTCGGGTCCCACGGCCACGAACATTTTTGCAGTTCGATCTTAACCTCGCTAAAGAAGTTTTTGATTTTGGTGATCATCTAAGTCTTCAAGAAAATGTCCAACATCCAACGCTCAGCGTCCAACGGCCAATTCTCGTTCTTCGGTTTCGCAATTCACTGTTCGATCTTGGGCATTCGGCGTTTGCAAATCTTCACAACCACGCCAGGAGGGACTCGAACCCCCAACCGACGGTTTTGGAGACCGCTACTCTACCAATTGAGCTACTGGCGTAAGGTTAACTCTTCCTCTTTCCCGCTCCTTGTTAATCTCCTCTTCCTTCTACATCCCACAAGTGGGCAGAGTCAGAGGAAGAGTATTAATCCAGAATATCGCTCACGCGGCCCGCGCCGACGGTCTTACCGCCTTCGCGAATGGCGAAGCGAATCGTTTTTTCCATTGCGATTGGCGTAATCAACTCAACTTCGATTGAGATATTGTCGCCAGGCATGACCATTTCCACCCCGTCAGGCAATTTGACCGTGCCGGTCACATCCGTTGTACGGAAGTAAAACTGCGGTCGGTAATTGGTGAAGAACGGTGTGTGACGTCCGCCTTCCTCCTTACTCAGCACATAGACTTCCGCCTTGAATTTCTTATGGGGCGTAATCGAACCGGGCTTCGAAATCACCTGGCCGCGCTCCACTTCCTCCTTCTTCAGGCCGCGCAACAGAACGCCAACGTTATCGCCGGCACGCGCTTCATCGAGAAGTTTGCGGAACATTTCGATGTCGGTCGCAACCGTCTTCGCGGTGGGACGAATGCCGACCAGCTCGACTTCCTCCATCTTCTTAAGAACACCGCGCTCGACACGACCTGTCGCTACTGTACCGCGCCCTTCAATATTGAACACGTCCTCGATCGGCATTAGGAACGGCTGATCAACCGGCCGCTCTGGGACTGGGATGTAATCGTCGATGGCCTCGACGAGCGCGAGAACCTGTTTCTCGGCGTCCGCGTCACCATTGAGCGCTTTGAGCGCGCTGCCTTTAACGATTGGGATTTTGTCTCCCGGAAATTCATACTGCGTCAACAGATCGCGCACTTCCATCTCGACGAGATCGAGCAGCTCGGGATCATCGACCATGTCCGTCTTGTTGAGGAAAACGACAATCGACGGCACACCGACTTGTCGCGCCAGCAGAATATGTTCGCGCGTTTGCGGCATTGGTCCGTCAGCCGCGGAGACAACCAAAATTGCGCCGTCCATCTGCGCCGCGCCGGTGATCATGTTCTTGACGTAGTCGGCATGTCCAGGGCAATCGACGTGTGCATAATGACGTTTGTCGCTCGAGTATTCCACGTGCGCCGTGTTGATGGTAATTCCGCGTTCTTTTTCCTCGGGAGCGTTATCGATTGATTCATACGCACGCACTTCAGCCATACCCTTTTTAGCCAGCGCCGCTGTAATTGCTGCCGTAAGAGTTGTCTTGCCATGGTCAACGTGTCCGATCGTGCCGACGTTCACGTGCGGCTTGTCGCGTTTAAATGCTTCCTTAGCCATTTCAATTCTCCTAATTAACTAAACTATCTTATTTTCTTTAATTATCTGCTGCCGGTCCTGGCTCTATCCTGGAGCCCATGACCGGGATTGAACCGGTGACCTCGTCCTTACCAAGGACGTGCTCTACCAACTGAGCTACATGGGCTGCTCTTCGCCAACCCAGCGCCTCCGCGGCAACCCGGGAGGCAAACCGGTTTTGCCTTCTGCCAGAGATTCAAAAGTCCCAAAGCCGAGTCAAATTTGCAATTTGAACGACCATGGGACCGCCTCGTTCCAGCAAAAAGCGTCCGCAAGCTAACCCCGCGTATCATTGTGTCAAAGAAATTTCTTGTCAGTACGACCGCCGCGATCACCTCCGGGAGAGGTCGCAACGAGATATTCGATACTTACCGGATTCTGCCGCTTGTTTCTTCGGGTTTTCCTCGCGTGAGCAATCGCACGATGACGGCAATAATGATGAGTGACACGAGGGCAATGCCCACATTGAGAGGCGTAATCAAACTCGGGCGGGGCGTTGGAGTGGGCGTAGTCGAAGGAGAAGGCGGCGCATTCTTCGCCGCCAACATTCCCTGCACATATTGTAAACGCTGGACCGTGTCGTAGTCGTTTGAGTTTATTTTCAAAGCCGCCTGATAATCGGCGATGGCCTTCTCATATTGCTGCAAGGATGTATAAGTTGCGCCTCGCTTCACCAGGTGCTCGCCATCATTCGGGTTTTTTTCGACCAAGACCGTATAGTCTGCCACGGCAGCGTCGTAGTTTTTGAGGTTTCGGTTTGCCCAGGCGCGCCGGTCATAATTTTGCAGGTCATCGGGTTGTGTTTGAATCGCCATGGTGAAGTCCGCAGCCGCCTTGTCCCATTGGTTGAGACCGATCTCGGCAAAGCCGCGGAACTTGTAAGCGTATCCATCATCCGGCTTGAGTTCGATGGCCTTATTAAGGTCCGGCAGCGCTGCATCGAACTGACTTTGCATTACGGCCGTCATCCCGCGTTCGCGAAAGGCCACTTCATCTTTTGGAGCGACCTCAATTGCCTTTGAAAAATCAGCGTAAGCAGATGCATATCTAGTCGCTGCCGCCCCTGCATCTCCAGCCGCCTGTGCTGCCTGTGCCGCTTGGCGATAGGCCGTACCTCGATTTGCGTAGCCGCGTGCATCTTTTGGATTCGCTTCAATCGCCTTGGTAAATTCGTCAATTGCAGCCGGGAAGTTCTTTTGTTGAGCGAGCTCGATTCCTCGCTGCATGTGGCTCGCAGCCCCTCCTGCAGATTTCGCTGGTGGTTTCGCCAGGCAAACGTGACTGCCTGAAAAACAGAGAAGTAAGGCGGTTGCGACGGTAATGGTTTGCTTGTTCAAAATATTCATTCTCCTTTCGGGTTAACTGTTGAGCGATTTATGCTTGTAGGCGAGCAAATTAACGTGCCAGACGCCTAAATGAACCAAACAAATTCGATTCCGGAATTTGTCGGGCAAGACCGTCGCAAAAGCATATCGGAAGGCTACGCTGCAATCTTTGCCACGGTCCTTATCTGGTCCACGCCATCACTATTCATGTATTATTTGAATCGGTATTATGATCCGTGGGCGCAAAATTTCTATCGTTATCTCGTCGCCTGCCTCGCTATCGCGCCGCTGTTGATTTCCCGCGTTCGCCGCGGCGCCAATCCGTTTGAGTGGCAAGCCGTGATCATGTGTCTCGGCCCGTGCATTCCTAACGTAGTCCATCAAGTCACACAGGTTGTGGCCTTGTTCTACATGGGGCCGGGCGTTTATACGATTTTCACTCGTGCATCCGTGATTTTTACGGCTTTACTCGCTCTCGCATTTTTTCCTGAGGAGCGCCGGGTGATTCGCCAATGGCAGTTCCAAGTGGGCACACTTCTCGGCCTGATTGGCGCATTTGGCGTAATCTGGTTCCAACCGGGGCGAGAGACAGAACACATGAAGTTGCCTGGATTATTCATCGCCTTCACTGCTACGTTTTGTTGGGCGCTTTACGGCGTCCTAATCAAGCGCCCGTCCATCCGGCTTGGCCCGATCCGCAGTTTCAGTCTGGTCAGCCTGATTACTTCGATCCTGCTGCTTCCGCTTACATTCGCCTTTGGAAAGATTTCCGCGCCACTCCACGCCGGCACGCAGGTGAACTTGATTTTGGTCCTCTCGGCCGTGACCTGCATAACGCTGGCGCACGTGCTGTACTACGTCGCGATTCGTGAAATCGGAGTAGCGCTTGCACAAACCCTCCAACTCCTCTGCCCGGCGCTAGCACTGGGCCTCTCCGCCTGGATTTATGGCGAACGTCTGACTCACGCTCAGCTTTGGAGCGCCGCCATTTTGCTACTAGGCGCATTCCTGGCTATGCGAGTAAAGCCGATCGCCACCACAGAAACGGCGGAGAATATTTGAGCGCTGGACACTCTGCGCACGACTGCATTATCCAGTATCTAGAATCGAGCATCCAGCATCTGCTTCAATCCTGTGAATCTGAAAAAATATCTCCGGACCCGCCAGAAAGAGATCGATCGCGCATTGGATCTCTATTTGCCAAAAGCGACTACGAAACCCGCCACGCTTCACAAGGCGATGCGTTATAGTCTTTTTGCGGGAGGCAAACGATTACGACCAATTCTTTGTCTCGCTGCGGCCGAGGCTTGTCGCGGCAACGTCGCCAATGCGCTTCCGCTCGCCTGCGCAGTCGAATGCATCCACACATACTCGCTCGTGCATGATGACCTTCCCAGCATGGACAATGATGATTTTCGGCGCGGCCGTCCCACATGCCACAACGTTTTCGGCGACGGCATTGCGATCCTGGCGGGGGACGCCCTGCTGACGATCGCATTTAAAATCCTCTCCACTGCCAAGCCGACGGCGCGTTACGATATTTCAATTTTGTTGCGGGAAGCGGCGGTCGCTGCGGGAAGCCAAAGACTGATTGCTGGTCAGGTGGCTGACCTCGAAGCTGAAGGCAAGAGAGTCAAACGTGACCAACTGCGATTTATCCACGAGAACAAGACAGCCGCCATGTTAAAAAGCTCGGTCCGCCTCGGCGCGATGAGCGCGAATGCAGACGCCAGGAAACTTTCCGCAATCACACAGTTTGGAGAGCGGCTTGGTCTCGCCTTCCAGGTGATCGACGATATCCTCGATGTGACGCAAACCTCAGAAATACTCGGCAAAAGCGCAGGCAAAGATGTCGCGGCAAAAAAAGCGACTTATCCTGCGGTGATCGGCCTGGAGAAATCGCGTGACGAAGCGAAGCGGCTTACGCGGCAGGCGCACAAAGCGTTATCTGTATTCCGTGGTGACGAAGCTGAAGCGCTTCATACGCTCGCAAATTACCTTCTCGAACGCGAATATTGATACGGAGTAGGGATGGCTCGCCGAGTCGTCCGCGGCGGGCCCCGGCGGTCGTGCCCTACCCCACCAGAGCGAGATTCGGATCAATCTCTTCAGTCACTCTAGATTGAAATCCAGCCTGCAGTCGCAATAACGCAGCAAACGCGATCATAGCTGCGTTATCGGTGCACAACCACGGCTCGGCATTTTTGAATTCAAATCCTCCGCGTCCGCATGCCTCGTCGAGTTGCTTTCGCAATTCCTGATTGCAGCTAACCCCGCCGCTGACTGTTACGAGATTCACGCGGTACTTCTGTGCTGCGGTAATCGTTTTGCGCACCAAGACATCGATAATTGCTTGTTGAAAAGAAGCAGACAGATCAGCAAGAAAGTCCCCTGTCAACTTCGGCAGCAAATAGCGCACGGCTGTCTTCAATCCGCTAAAGCTGAAGTTCTGTGAGTCGAGCATGCTCCGCGGCAAATCGAAACGATTGGGATCGCCGCCTCTTGCGTGCTTTTCAATCTCAGGTCCACCTGGATATCCCAGGCCCAACATCTTGGCGACCTTATCAAACGCTTCGCCGGCGGCATCATCGACAGTTCGGCCTATCAATTTGTAATTACCCAACCCATTCACTCGCATCAACATCGTATGGCCGCCGCTTACGATGAGTGAAACATTCGAGGGAATTTGATTTCCTTTCTCTGCGCTTCCAAAAAACGGCGAGAGCAAATGTCCTTCGAGATGATTGATGGCTGCGTAAGGTTTGCCAAAGCCGATTGCCAATCCTTTGGCAATCGAAGCGCCGATCATGAGCGAGCTCGCCAGACCTGGCCCGCTCGTCGCTGCAAATGCGTCCATCTCGGCCAAGCCAATGTTCGCCGAATTCGTAACGCGATCGAGCAGGCGCGGCGCATAGACAAGGTGATTCCGCGACGCGATCTCGGGCACGATCCCACCGTATTTTTCATGCGCGGCGATTTGCGATGCCACTTCGCTGGCAAGCAAGTCCGAGCTCGATTCGGCGTTACGTCCACGCAAGATCGCGACGCCAGTTTCGTCGCAGGAGGTTTCTAATGCTAATACAGTCACGAGACAATTGTAGAGCAGGCGCTTCGCCTGCCAACCCGGGCAACCGAGGCGGTCGCCCTACAATCTTGCGAAAGTTACGCCTACTTCTTTACCGCTTGCGCTTTTGGAGCGTTCTCTTGTGCGTAAATCATGACGCCCTTGAGCGCGTCGATTGCCCGTAACATCTGCGGGTCTCTCGTCTTGATAATACTTTTCTCGTCGTCGGGTTTCATATTTCCCGCATTACGTAGCGCAAAGAGGGAACGCTCCTGCTCAGTAGTCATCCCAACACGTATGTTCGGAACCACGCCATTGCCCTGAATGACCTGTTTGCTCGGCGTATAGTATTTTGCGGTCGTAAAACGAACCGCCGAGCCGTCTGGCAATTGCATGACATTCTGCACGGAACCTTTTCCAAAGGTGGTTTCCCCGACAAGCACGGCTCGACGCAAATCCTTCAGCGCTCCGGCAACGATTTCCGCGCCGCTTGCGCTGCCTTCATTGATCAGCACGACCATTGGAAAATTCGGCCGCTCCTTTTTCACGCCAGAGGTTGAATAATCATGCTGTTGCGAAGCGACACGACCCTGCGTTGAGACAACCTTGGTGTTAGGGGGCAGGAACTGCGCGCAGACATCCACCGCGCTATTCAGCAACCCCCCTGGATTGTTCCGCAAATCGAGAACGAGCGCCTGCATTCCTTGCTTCTGTAATTCATCCAGCGCTTTCGAAAGTTCGTCGGCCGTCGGCTCGTTGAATTGCACTAATCGGACATAAGCGATCTTGAATGGACCGGAGAGTTCCGGGTCGATCAGCTTGGCCCCCTTGACGCTTTGGATCTTAATCTCGGCACGTTGCAGCGTGTATTCCTTGATCTCCTTGGTCGAGGGCCGCAGCAGTGTCAGCGTTATTTTGGCCCCAGAGGGCCCTCGCAAAACATTGATGGCATCCTGCAAATCCATTCTTTCGGTGGAAATGCCGTTGATCCGCAAAATCTGGTCGCCGGAGAGGATTCCAGTCTTGGCCGCAGGCGTGTCCTCCATCGCCGTAATCACCGTGGGTAGACCGTTCTTCATCGAAACCTCAATCCCAAGGCCATTGAAACGACTGCGCGTATCGTCCTGCATATCGCGGAAATCGTCCGGGTCCATGAACTGACTATGTGGATCCAGCGAGGAAAGCATCCCCTTCATTGCTGCGTTTATGAGGTCGTGGTAGCTCGTCTTGTTCTCGTCCACGTAATCCTGCCGGATCAACTCGAGCGCTTTTGCGAAAATTGAAATTTGCACGTAGCCGTTATCCTCTTCACTCTTTCCCGGCTCGGCCTCTTGGGCGAATACAGGAAAAGCGCCAAGCAAAAAACAAGCCAACAACGGCAAGATCATGAAGCGCCTCATACTTCGACCCCAGCTTGAAACAGGCTCACCATCGCTCACTGGAAATTTTTGGCAACACCCAACGAAGATCGTTGTCTCACCTTTGCGCCGACAATGAGCCCAACCTTTAGCCTTAAACCTTTCGCGCTCATCCTTTTCCTCGTTGCGCTCGGTCTCTTACCCGAAGGTGTTCGAGTTTTCGCCGCCGAAACAGAGGATAGCGAGTATGAGGCGGTGGCCGAGGAATACATAAAAGGCTACCTGGGCGCTCATCCGTTGGAAGGGACCGCTCTCGGCCTTCATGAATACGACGGTAAGATCACGGACTATAGCCGCCTCGCGCTCGACGCGGAGCTCTCACGGCTTCGGCGCTTCGACGATCGACTGAGCAAGTTCGATCCCAGCAAACTAAGTCCTCGTCAATCCATCGATCTGCGAATTCTGCAGGCTGCAGTAAAGAAGGACCTCTTTGAAATGCAGGACATGGCGGTGTTCGAGCGAAATCCGATGGTCTATGCCCGCGCCGCAGACGTGAACGTTTACATCAAGAGGAACTTCGCGCCGCTCGAGGATCGCGTTCGCAGCCTGGTAGCGATCGAATCTCAAGTCCCAAATATTCTCATTGCAGCGAAAACAAACCTTAACGATGTCATTCCAAAACCGTACGTGGAACTCGCTATTCAGATCGCCAGAGGTTCCGCGGATTTCCTGAAAAAAGATCTCGTTGCCGCCATCGGCAACCTCAAGGATGAACAGCTTCGCCTCGCTTTTCACGAGGCCAACCGCAAAGCCGCAAATGCGCTCAACGAGTATGCTGCATGGCTGGAGCGCGAGAAGTTGCCCAAGGCCTCCATGGATTTCGCCCTGGGCGAGGAAAAATACAGGCATTTTCTGGCTCAAACCGAACTTGTCGATCTTCCACCGCAAAAAATCCTGGAGATCGGCATGGAGCAGCTAAAAACCGAACAAGCAGCGTTCACCGAAGCGGCAAAAAAAATCGATCCGAACAAGTCACCGATCGAAGTCTTCAAGCAAATTCAAAGCGAACATCCCACACCGCAAAATCTCATCCCCGACGTCGCCAAAGACCTCGACAAAATTCGCAAATACGTCTTAAGCCAGCATTTGGTGGGCATTCCTTCTGACATTCGTGCAAAGGTGAAAGAGACGCCGCAATATCTCCGTGCCACCTCCTTTGCTTCGATGGACACACCTGGTCCATTCGAGAAACGCGCCAACGAGGCCTACTACTACGTCACTCCTACGGAGAACGACTGGCCGGAGAAGCAAAAAGAAGAATGGCTCACCGCCTTCAACTATTACACTTCCGATGTCACCTCGATTCACGAAGCTTACCCGGGTCATTACGTTCAGTTCCTGCACTTGAACGCATCGCCGGCGAACAAGGTTGAAAAAATCTTCGGCAGCTACGCGTTTGTGGAAGGCTGGGCGCATTATTGCGAAAAAATGATGCTCGACGAAGGCTACGGCAGTTCCACCAACTCTACTCCCAGCGAAGACGATGTGAAACGCGCGGCTAAGTATCGCATGGCGCAAGCCGACGAAGCGCTGCTGCGTCTGTGCCGGCTATGTGCATCGATCAAGATGCACACGCAGAAGATGTCCGTCGATGAAGCAACCAAGTTTTTTCAGGAGAATTGTTATTACGAAGAAAAGCCTGCGCGCCAGGAAGCGATGCGCGGTACCTTCGATCCTGGTTACCTCAATTATACGTTAGGCAAATTGCAGATTTTGAAACTGCGTGACGATTACAAAGCACAGGAGGGCGACAATTTCTCACTCCAAAAATTCCACAACGAGCTGCTTAATCACGGTATGCCACCCGTCCGCCTCATCCGCGAAATCATGCTCAAAGATCAAAGCAAATGGGACCAGGTGCTTTGATTTTCTTCCTCTTCCGCTTCCTCTAACTCTTGCTCCTGCTCGCCTGCCACGCCGTAGCTTTTAGGCGGAGGCGGGTGATCGAACAAATCACCACGGAATCTCTTTCCGATCGCGCAAAAATTTTCCAGTAAGCTTCTGCGGCGCATCGGTAGCAAGCCACACAATTGTATCGGCGCCTTCCTCCACTGAACGGCTGGCACCCTGACCGCCCATATCCGTGCGCACCCAACCTGGGCAGACGGAGTTCACAGCAAATTTTTGCAATGCACCGGCGAGCTGCGATGTCACACCATTGAGCGCAGTTTTAGAAATGCAGTAAGCAGGCGACCAACCATCTGCGCCGCCGGTCAACTGCCCGCCGCCGCTGGAGACATTGATCACACGCGGCGCTTTGCTTTTTCTAAGCAAAGGCGCGAACGCGCGCATCACCCGCAGCGCACCAAGCGTATTTGTCTCAAGCGTCTCTCGTAATAGGTCGTCGCTGATCTCAAGGATCGCATCATCCCCGTCGACAATGATCCCTGCATTGTTCACCAGGACGTCCAGGTGATCGCCAACCTTGGTAAACTCGCGCGCGGCCGCATTGACACTTGCATTATTTGCGACGTCGATCTCCAGAAAGATCGCTTGCCCGCCATCCTTCGAGATCTTCTCCACCGCTTTGCGACCAGCTTCTGCGTTGCGCGCGCCGACGAAGACTTGGAGTCCCTTTCCCGCAAGTTGACGCGCGACTTCGTAGCCGATCCCCTTATTTGCTCCCGTGACTAATGCCGTCTTCATGCTCAATCGTGCCGCTGCTCCTCGACTTCCCGCACAACACTCTCGCTCGTTTCGGGAAGTAACTCAGGAGCTTGAATATCACGCGCGATCTGTTCCACCTGGTCTAGAGGGCGAATATCTGCTCCCATTGCTCCAGCTCCGAGTTCGCTGAATTTTCGAGCGGTGACGAAAACTCTGGTTTCAATGTTCCCAGCGACTTTATTGAAAGCGTTTACGCATGCATTGAGGCTGCGACTAAGACTTGAGAAATGGGCACCCATGTCGGAAAGACGCTTGTAAAGTTCGGCGCCGAGCTGTCTGACTGCCAGTTCGTTTTGAGCAAGCTTTTCTTGGTTCCAGCCATAAGCGACCGCACGCAGTAATGCAATGAGCGTGGTTGGTGTCGCAGGAATAACCTTTTTGTTAGCGCCAAACTCAATAAGTGATGGATCACGCTCCAACGCTGCGCTGAAAAACACTTCACCTGGCAAGAACAAGACAACAAACTCGGGAGTGATAGGGAATTGTGCCCAATATCCCTTCCGCGAAAGCTCTTCGATGTGACTGCGCACCTGCATAGCGTGCTGTCGTAACCGACTTATTCGTGAATCCTCGTCTGGAGCTTCCAGCGCTTCGAGATAGGCATTCAACGGCGTTTTGGAATCGATCACTATTGTTTTTCCCCCCGGCAGAGAAACAATGAGATCAGGCCGCACACGTCCATCGTCCGTCGTAATGGCCTGCTGTTCGATAAAGTCGCAATGGTCAACCATACCGGCGAGTTCAACCACGCGACGCAACTGAACCTCGCCCCAGCGTCCACGAACAACCGGCGAGCGCAACGCCTGAACCAACTTTCCCGTTTCAGCCTGCAGATGATTCTGAGTTTCTGCCAGCGAGCGAACTTGCTCGGTCAACCTTTCGTACGCGCCGACTCGCGCGCTCTCAAGATCGTGAATTCTCACGTCGAGTTTGTCCAGCGACTCGCGGAACGGTTTGACTAGGTTGTCGATCGCTTGCTGTCTCTTGTCCAAATCGCCGGCAACCGAGCTTTGTGCCTTTTCAAGTTCTCCTTTGGCAATTTGAACGAAAGTCTTGCTGTTATTCTGAAGAACATCCGAGGCAAGTGCCTTAAAATGCTCAGACACTTGACCCTTCGTCTGGCGGGCAAAAAGTAGCGCAAAAGCTAAACCGAGCACAAACGCGAGCGCGATTAGGAAGTATCCTAGCGGAGTCATAGTGTGTGAATAATCGAATTACAACGTGCCTTCAAATCTGCGAGGGGGCTACACGGCCAGCTCTCGCTGTCATATCCGCACTAAGCTTCGGCCGTTGCCGATCATCGCCCATCGACCAATGCGGTGCAAGTTCAAATGAACGTATGGCACGCCCACTTCGGGAGGTCACCTGTCGGGGGCCTTTGGTACCTCACCAGCCGCACACGCTTCGCCTCATACGCCGTTCGACCAGATAGGAGCTGCTTGCCTGAAAACTTGACTTATGCTTGACCGATCTCTGTGACGCCCCTACCGGGGTATGGCGCGGCAGATTTCCTCTTCGACTCCACCCGAAGGACTTTGTGGCTTGACTAAAAACTTGACTTACGCTTGACTAATCAGCGTGAGCTATCAGCCCGTTTACACGATCACCCCGGCTCTGCTTTCGAAGGTGGAGCAGGTTGCCGGGCTGCGGGAGCGCATACTGGCCGCGGCTGTGCAGGTACCGTGGATTCCAGCCCTACAAAAGGATACGCGCATCCGCAATGCGCATTCCTCAACTGCCATCGAAGGCAATCCGCTGACCCTTGAGCAAGTGCGCGCGATTGAAGAGGGTCGGGAAATTCCCGCGACCGCTGCGCGGGCGCGCCGCGAGGTGGCAAATTATTTCGCTGGGTTGCGTTTCGTGGAAAAGAACGCACGACGCAGGGTTATCACGCATGCGGAGGTGTTGAAGCTGCACCGCATCGTGGCTGGTGAGGTGATGGATCAGGGATTAGCCGGCGAGTATCGAACCATTCGCGTGCGCGTGGGTAATTATGTGGCGCCGCCGCCGCCGCAAGTGCGTTCACTGATGTCGGATCTGCTCCACTGGTGGAACAACGAGGCACCCAAGATTTCGCCGCTTCTAAGCTCGGCCATCATTCATTATCAGTTTGAAACGATTCACCCTTTTGCCGACGGCAACGGACGGCTCGGCCGCATGCTCAACCTGTGGGAGCTTTATCGGCGCGCCTTCGACAATCACCACATCTTTTCCATCGACGAATTTTATTGGGAAGATCGCCCGCGCTATTACGCCGCGTTGCTAAGGGTGCAGCAACAAAACGGCGATCTCACGACTTGGCTCGAGTACTGCGCGGACGGATTGCGCGTGACGTTGGAGCAAGTCTGGAGCCGGATTCAAAAGCTAACCGCGCGCTCTGGCAAAGCGAAGCTGGTGCTTCGCCCCAAACAGGAACAACTCCTGCATCTCCTGCGGGAACACAAGGCCCTGACCCCACGTGAAATCTGGGATGGAATAGGCATATCGAAACAAGGAGCGCTCGATCTATTGCGGCCGCTGATCGAAGCTGGTTTGGTCCGGCGGATTGGAACAAAGAAGACGGGCCGTTATGTGCTGAGGTGAAGAGGTAAAGCTCGCGAGCGAGCGGCTTGCGCTGCCTTAAAATCGCACTTTCACTCCCCCATACGCCGCGCGGCCTAGCGCCGGGAAACCGAACACTTCCGAGTAATGTTCGTTCGCCAGATTGTCGATCCGGCCGAAGAGTGACAGATGCGGGTTCACTTCGTACTCCGCTGCAATGTTCACGAAGCTGTAATCTTCGATGTCGAAGTTGGGACCGCCGAAGTTTAGTTCCTCCCGCGCGTTGACGAACTTTGCTTCGACCACAGTGCGCAGTTTTGTCCACCAGAGATATGAAGCCGAGGCGTAAAGTTCATTCCGCGGCCGACGAGGAAGACGCGCGCCCTGTAATTGCGAAATGTCTTTCGAGGACGTTTTTTCGGCCTCCAGATAAGTGTAGCTCACCGTAAACAAAAGATTGGGGATCGGTTGGGCGCGCAATTCGCCTTCCAAGCCCTGCGTTTCGGCTGCGCCCAGATTCAGCGTTTGAAAAAGACCGTTGGAACCAATCGCGTTCGACAAATCGTTGTGAAAATAGGTCAGGCCGAAGGAAACGCGTTTCTGCCAGAGCTCCTGCCTGACGCCGATGTCCCAGCCAAAATCGTGCTCAGGTCTTAATCCGAAATTGTTTCCAAAAATCTTGTCCTGACTGCTTGGTGGACTGAATCCCGTTGCCACACTCGAATGCAACACTGTGTTTGTCCTGTCGATGTTGTAGCTGCCGGCGATGCGATAAGTCCATACGCCCCCGAACTGATTGAAATGATCGTACCGGCCGCCGGCGACAAAGATCAGGTTTTTGATCGGCGTCAGCGTGGCCTGCAAGAATCCGGCGATCTCTTGGGTGTGATCGCTGACGAAGGTTGGTTGCGGCCCGAAAATTTGCAGAACAAACGGGCGCTCCTGTCCGGCGTTCACCCGGCTGTAGTAGAATCCCGACGTCAGCGTAAGCCACGATGTCGGACGCAAATCATTTTGGTAATCAATTTGCGTTCGTTCAAAGAGCGCCCGGGTCGGACCGACAAAACCGTCCTCGTTTGGGTCGTTTATTTGTCGCTCGTGATCGTAACTGACAATCAATTTGTGCTCCCACCAACTAGTCGGTTTCCAATCAATGTGAGGACCGATTAACCACCGCTCCGTAAGGAAGTGATCAATAGGACGCGGATCGAAAATTGTGTTTGGATTGCCGGTGTCGCTTACCGAGTAGGTGAACAAGCTGCCGATCCGTAATTGTTCGTCAGGCGACCAGCCAACGTCGGTGATGGCAGCGGTGTTGCGGTAATTATTGTTCGGACGCGCGTTGTCTGTGTCGAAGCGGCTCGCGCCGACTGAATAATCGAAGTCGCCAATCTTGCCGTCGCTCTGGGTCCATTCGCGGAAAGTGTCGTACGATCCGCCTTCAGCAGCCACCATCGCCCCTGGCGTTCCTGTGCCTTGCTTGGTAAAAATTTGGATCACACCCGCGAGTGCACGCGGCCCATACAACGTGCTCTGCGGCCCGCGCACCACCTCGATCCTGTCGATATCGTCGATGGTCAGATCGGCGAAATTAAAAGCGCCCTGCAGACCTTGATTGATCGGGATGCCATCGAGCAGGACTTGGGTGTGTTCGCTGCGCAATCCGCGAGTGAAAACAGCCGTCAATTGCCCCGCTGTTCCGGTTTGCACGACAGACAAGCCAGGCACTTCACGCAACGCGTCGCTTACCCGCTCGATCTGCTTTTGTTCGAAATCTTCTGAGTTAAGCACGCTCGCGCTGGCGGGCGATAGTTCGAGCGGAATGTCGAACCGCGTTGCTGTAACAACGATCGGCTCCGCTTCCATTTCGCCCGGTGACGGCGACGGGGTAGCAGTCGGCGTCCCCTGCTGGCCGAAGCAAACAAGCGGCGCAAAGATGAGAAGTACGAATGGGAGAACGCGGATCCTGCACGCTCCCAAAAGATGGACAAACGAAAATGGACGATTTTGCATAACAAGTTACCTCCAACTCAGAGAGTTGGACTTGTTAGGCTTCGATCGTCTCGGCGGTCACAGACCGCCGCTACAACACGGCCATCGTCCAGCTCTCATTCTTCTTTTTGCGAAGAAGTTTTTTCGGTTGTAGCCGCGTCCCTGTGGGACGCATTCGGTACGGCGCACAGCGCCGTGGCTACAGCCGAATGAGGTGGACCGGACAAATATTCTGGCTCCTGGCTTTGTTCCGGCACTCGCCGGAATCACCTTCTTCCCGCCTTCACCCCCGAGGTTTTCGGGGATTGGCCCAATGGGAAGTCGTATCCAGTTACAGCAGCGCAACTGCTCCCGATTCTCACAGGATTTCTTGCGCCGACCCACTTTTCCAAGCTCGCAAAGAACTGAATCGAGAAGTAGCTGCTTGCACTCGCTGCTGCAAGAACTATTTAATCAACCCACAAATCATTTCCTGTGTCATCAACTGATTCTCGTTTGAACTTCATTGTCACCGGCGGCGCCGGTTTCATCGGCTCCAATCTCACACTCGCTTTGCAGGAAAAATTCCCGGCCGCGCGTCTCACGGTAATTGACGATTTTCGCTCTGGTGATTTTAAGAATCTCACCGGGTACCGAGGCGATTTCGTCGCGCAGAATCTGGCGTCGCTCGATTGGCACGAGCAATTCGGTGGCCAAACGTTTGACGCGATTTTTCATCTCGCGTCTATCACAGATACCACCAATCACGACCAGTTCGAGCAAGTCCACGACAATGTCGAAAGTTTCCGGCGAATCCTGGATTTTGCGCGGCCTACCAAGACGCGAATTATCTATGCGTCTTCTGCAGCAACTTACGGAGCGGCAACGCAGGCCAGCGCGGAATCAACCGGCGCGGCGCCCGCAAATGTTTATGCCTTTTCCAAGGTGATAATGGACAACATCGCCAGGTACGCCGCTGCCAAGTTACCGGACTGGGTCGTCGTGGGCTTGCGTTATTTCAACGTTTACGGACCCCGCGAAGCACACAAGGGCGTGCCCGCGAGCATGGTGTATCACTTGTCGCAACAAATGACGGGCGGTCAGCGGCCACGCATTTTCAAACACGGCGAACAGAAACGCGATTTTGTTTATGTGAAGGACATCGTCGAAGGCAGCCTTCGCGCGCTCGATGCGAAAACCAGCGGAATTTACAATCTCGGCTCGGGCCAGGCGCGTTCATTCAACGAGCTGATCGATGTTCTCAATAAATGTCTGGGCACCAATTTTCAGCCGGATTACTTCGACAATCCGCACGCGCATTATCAAAACTTTACACAGGCCGACCTCACGAATGCGCGGAGCGCGCTTGGCTACGAGCCGCGGTTTCCGCTCGAAGACGGCGTGCGCGATTACATGCAGTGGCTATATCCTGGGTAGGTCGCTACCGGGAACCAGCCAAATCGCTAAACGCTTTCTCTGACAATTGAAATTCATGCCAATCGCCGTCGATTTGCGCGCCGAGCCGTTTGTAGAACTGAATGCCGCGCTCGTTCCATTTCGCAACCCACCATTTGATCATCCCACAGCCCGTTCGTGAGGCCTCTTTGGCCGCGGCTTTCATCAAAAGTGCGCCGGCGCCTTTGCTCCGATGTGATTCGCCGACATAAAGTTCCTTGATGATCAGGTTTGGCTTCACTCGATAAGTGAACGGAACAAAATAATAGACTAGAAATCCGACCAATTCGCGGCCTTCCTCAGCGACGAGACAATGGAAATCTGGCGGTGAACGACGGAATCCCTGTTCGCTCAGCACCGCTTCGGTAACTGCAAAATCTTGCGCGTATTTCTCAAATTCAGCCAGTTCGCGCATCAACGGAAGCAAACCTGGAATATCGCCTTCCACTGCTTTCCTTACCGTTAGCGTTTTCATTTTCGGAATGCTCGGAGTCTTGACGACTTAATGGGCTGCGCTCTCGGCGGTCGGTACCGGCATTACCCTTCCCAGAAGAATTTTGTCGGCCGATTGATTTCCTTCGGGAGACTTTTGTGCACTGGGCAATTGAGCGCAGTTTGCTCGAGCACCTCGCGATGCGGCGAATCGGGCGGAAGTGGAATGTGAACTTCTGATGGCAGCGCAACGATACGGCGCGGCGCGTCCTTGGACATTTCCTTTTGAACTGACACGGTCATTCCGCGCAGATCGACGCCGAGTTCCTGCGCCTTGATCCCCATGGTCGTGCTCATGCACGAAGCTAGCGCTGTCGCAACAAGATCAGTCGGCGAAAACGCTTCGCCTTTACCTTTGTTATCCGTCGGCGCATCAGTCGAAATCTTTGACTGCGATGGACCGTGAGTCGCGTCGCAATGCAAATCACCGGTATAAGTCACGTCAACTTTAACCATGTCAGACTATGCGGCGCGTCTTCTCTTTTGTCATGTCGAGCGAAGCTTCATTGCGAAGTAATTGGCGTTTCCTGAATCTTCTCCGGATGCTTTGCAAACTCACTGCGAAAGACCCGCGCAAGATCAGCATCGTGCAAAATAATCATGTCGGTATCATGCTTCTTATGATCGTCGTTTTGCCAGCCCTCATTCCACCAGCAGAAACCGATCACCCCAGGCCATCGATTTGAGAACAGATCTTCGAGCGCAGCTTTGGCCCAGTTTGCTGCGTCAACATGCCGGTTATGCAGATCACAACCAAACTCGGCGATAATGATCGGCTTACCGGGCGCGATTTTCGTCAGGCGCGGATAGGCCCCGCGCATTTTAAACGCCAAACTCTCCGTGCCATCCGCCGTCATGGGCGTGAGGGGTCCATAAGCACTGAGCGCGACCCAGTCGCAATAATTTTCTCCCGGAAAATAATTCTCGAAACGGTTCCAGTCTTTCTCAGGCTCATCCAGCCAGTTGACATGCCAGACCCATTGCAGATTACCTGCGCCCTCGGCGCGCATCACATCAACTATATGCCGGTAAGCGGCGACGTAGCGTGCCGGCCCTTCTCCTGCGCCGCCGTTCCATTTGCCGTTCCAGCTGAACCAGTCTCCATTCGGCTCAGTCCCCCACTCTATCAAGATTGGCGAGCCAAAATTTTTC
>Ga0081455_10000282_pt1 | contig 67197 bp, 51 predicted proteins | sample TabmetS3T2R1_FD_70207 | JGI IMG/M metagenome (GOLD analysis project Ga0081455, IMG submission 70207) | Tabebuia heterophylla rhizosphere microbial communities from the University of Puerto Rico - S3T2R1 | ecosystem: Host-associated > Plants > Roots > Rhizosphere ...
CACGCGCCGGGGCATCCCCGTCCAAGCCGCCCAGCAATGAGCCCGGAACTTTGCGGTTGGACGTGACTGTCCCGTCCTCGTAAATGACGTTGAACAGCACGAACTCGATCCGCGTGGTAGGCTTTCTGCGCCCCATCCCCTCACCCTTGTGCTCCGTACTCGAGTGGTAGCATGTTTTCCCTCAAACGGGGCACGCGGCGCGAAAGCTCGCTCTCCTTGGCCACCCGCTCGAATGTTCCGCCGTTGCGTTTGCTTTCGATGGGGACCCAAGATGTATGCCAAGCAAGTGACAATCTGTCTCCCGCCGTCTCCGGCCGTAGTCCAAGCGTCAAGCAGGGCTTCTGCTTTGTCCACTTCGGAGCCGGCTTGGACCTACCCAGCATCGGGCATCGGCGAGGTACGGCACGCCAGTAAGATCGTGGTCGAACTGTTAATGCTCGCGCATGAGCGCGCCTGCGAGGCCGAGCCGGCCGATGTGCTTGCGGCCGAGATCGATGCCAGTCGCGTGCCCGATATGGCGGCGCTCATCGCGTGCCAGGCTCTTTGGGTGTAACCGCGCTCGATGATGACAGCCACAGGCGAAGCAGAAGAACCGCGCCCGTCAGTAGAACCACCGTGGCCGTTACGACCGCGATGGCTGATCCGTCATCGGTCACACCATATGCCAAAAACCCCGCTATGACGCTCAACGTCAGCATGATCGCAACAGCGATTGATGCGTCTATAAAGTGCTGAAGCGTAGGCATCCAATCCGACTTTGCTGGACGATGAAAACCTATCTTCCCACGAGATCTTGCTCCCTTGCTACCCGCTCGAATGTCTCACCAGAAGACTTGATGCGGTACAGCAGGTCACTGCCATCAGGTGGCAGAAGCCACACGATCTTGTATTGCCAGGAGGATGGCGGCATACCGGTACGTCCAGGGTTGAAGTCGACAACTTGCCCAACTTTGAATTTGTGCTGTCGTCGTCGAGTTGTTGACGAGTGCAATTGCCAGTTCTCCCCATACCAATCGGTTAAGTCGGCGCCTGATTAATCCCAAGACGTCGACGAGCCGTGCGCCTCCGCGAGCATGACATCGACCTTGAGTCGCACGAGTTCGGCCGCGAGCTCGGCGAAGTGCTCGCTGCGTCCCTCCGCCCAGAGATATTCGATCGCGACGGTGCGGCCCTCGATCCATCCGAGTTCGCGCAGCCGCTGCACGAAGGGGGCGCCCCATTGGCTCTGGGACGAAGCCGTGCCCGGGCCCAAGTACCCGATGGTCGGCAACTTACCCGGCTGTTGCGCGCCGAGCGGCAGCGGCCACGCTGCCGCGCTGGCGAGGACTGTCACGAACTCTCGCCGTCTCATCACTGACCTCTCGATCGAAGCTCGTGAGCCAGCGAGTAGGGAACAGGGCTCAACAGAGCCATTCTGTACATGTCGCACAAGATAACCTCTGCGACATGGGCCAGGCCACGGCCGTCTTCCCCGGCGTCGTAACCGCGCGGTGAGGGTTGTCGGTGCTGCATACGCGCTCCTCTTCAATGGGAGCACACCGATGACCAAGCAGATCTCACCGCTGCGCAGCGCATGATCGACGACATGGCCGCAACATGTCACCGAACACACAGAAGGTCTACGCCTATGCTGTTGCCGACTTCGCCCGGTTCCATGGGCAGTCCCCGGGCCCGGACGCCAGGCACAGTGTCCGGAGTTGTGGCACACAGCGATCATCCGCGCTGCCCCGCGGCCGTGTCCGGAGTATGGGGGGTCATCTGACGCGCCAAAAGTTTTGGAATCCGGCCGCGGTGACCGAGCCCTAAGCGGTCCTGGCATGCGGGCTCCCTTGCGACGCAGCAATCCCTGGTGGACGGTAGTCAGCTTCTCATTCGGAACGGCTGATATTCGGGCTAGAGTGAGCGAGGAAGCCGTTGCGAATGCTGCGGCAGGCCGGCCCGCAACGAGTGGGCAATCGACCATGCGCCTCCGCGACTGCCACAACTTTCATGATTTTCGGCGGCTGGCCCGGCGACGGCTGCCACGCCCCATTTTTGACTATATCGATGGTGCGGCCGACGACGAGGTAACTTACCGGCGCAATACGGCAAGTTTCGAGCGTTGCGATCTGGTGCCCAACGTGCTCCGGGGCGTCGAGACTGTTGATCTCTCCGTCACCGTCCTGGGCCAGAAGCTCGCCTTGCCGGTCTATTGTTCTCCGACCGCCCTTCAGCGTCTCTTCCACCATGAAGGCGAACGCGCCGTCGCCGCTGCGGCGGAGCGATACGGCACAATGTTTGGCGTATCCTCGCTCGGCACGGTGAGCCTGGGGGAGTTGCGCAAAGCGCACGACACGCCACAGGTTTATCAGTTCTATTTCCACAAGGATCGCGGCCTCAACCGCGCCATGCTGCAGCGGGCCAAAAACGCCGGGGTCGAGGTCATGATGCTGACCGTGGACAGCATCACGGGTGGCAACCGCGAACGCGATCTGCGAACCGGCTTTTCCATTCCTTTCAGGCTGACACTTGCAGGGATGCTGCAGTTCGCAATCAAGCCCATGTGGAGCATCTACTACGTCACCCACGAGCGATTCAAACTCCCTCAACTCGACGAGCACATCGACATGAGCGGCGGCGCCCTGTCGATCGGTCGCTATTTCACCGAAATGCTAGATCCTTCCATGAATTGGACAGATGTAGCCAGCATGGTCCAAGAATGGGACGGCCAGTTCTGCCTCAAGGGCGTCATGTCGGTCAGCGACGCCAAGCGCGCTGCCGAGATTGGCTGCACGGGTATCGTCGTCTCCAACCACGGCGGCCGGCAGCTGGACGGCTCGCGGGCATCATTCGACCAGCTGGCCGAGATCGTTGATGCGGTGGGCGAGCGGATCGACGTCCTTATGGACGGGGGCATCCAGCGAGGGAGCCAAGTGCTGAAGGCGCTCTCCGTCGGCGCCAAAGCCGTCGGCCTCGGCCGCTACTATCTCTATCCTCTGGCTGCGGCCGGTCAGCCCGGCGTGGAGCGTGCCCTTGGCTTGCTGCGGACCGAAATCGAGCGGGATATGAAACTGATGGGCTGCACGGCGATCGCCCAACTCTCGCGCGACAATTTGCGGTTCAGGTAGAGGTCACGTGTTGCCGACCATTACCCAATTCTGCTTGTGGCACTTCGCGATAAGTGCGTGATGTGCGCTATCGGATCACTTCGTCGGTCGCCAACGAGGTGCTGGCGCCAGCCTGACCCAGCTATATATTAGCAATCCTCGATCGGCGACACATAGGCCGTCGCCAACCACGTCCGCTCGTTGGGGCATCGCGTCATCACGACGGGCGGCTGGTAAGATTTCGACCTTCCCGGTTCGGCCGACGGCAGTCGCGCTTGACTCAGCGTCTGCTTCCCGATGACACCTTCCATTAGACGATTGCTGCACGACGCGATTGACCCGGACCGGAAGTTCATCTCATTAACATGGCGCTGCGATAGCGGACCCACAAACCGGACCTAGCACTCTGAATGTGCACAGCACGCTGCACAGGTCGTCCTAATCTGCGATGACAAGCATGCGCTTGCTTATGGCGCTCTCTTTCGGAACTCAGCGCGCGTGGGAAGCTCCATCTGGAAGGTCGAGCCCTTGCCCAGCGTCGACTCCACCCAGATGCGACCACCATGCATCTCGACGATTTGCTTGGCGATCGCAAGCCCGAGTCCAGTGCCACCAGCGGCCTTGGTCAGCGAGCTGTCGACCTGATGGAACTGTTCGAAGATGCGCACTTGCTCTGCGGGAGGAATGCCGGGACCCGTGTCCGCCACGGTAACGTTGAAGTGCCCGTTCACTGCTTTCGCCGTGACACGCACTTCGCCAGAGTCGGTGAACTTGATGGCGTTGCCGACGAGATTAAGGAGAACCTGGGTCAGGCGCTGCTCGTCGCCGAGGCCAACCGGGAGCGACTTGTCCACGGAGGTCGTGAGAGTGAGTTTCTTGTTCTGGGCAAGCGACTCGGTGGCAGAACGCACAGTCTCGACCACGCTCTCAAACGCGTACTCGGCCATGTTGAGAGTGAACTGGCCGGATTCAATCTTGGCGATGTCGAGCACACCGTTGATCAACCCCAGGAGGTGCTTGCCGTTGGACCGAATGCGGGTGAGGGCATCCATCGACTTGTCGGGCAACGGACCGTAGAAGCCTTCCTGGATCAACTCAGCAAAACCCAAGATGGCGGCAAGCGGCGTTCTCAATTCATGGCTCATGTTGGCGACGAACTGCGACTTGTGTTGGCTGGCAATCTCGAGCTCGCGACTCTTTCGTGCAATCTCCTCGAACAGTCGTGCGTTTTCGAGCGCAATTGCCGACTGGTCGGCGAAGGCTTGTAGCAGGGCCACGGTTTCGGCGCTAAATACTCCCACCTGCTTGCGGCGCACGGCCAGCGCACCGATAACCTCGTCCTGGTGCAGAAGGGGCACCGCAAGCAAGGAGCGTACACCCGCATTGATATGGATCTCGTAGAGCGGATGCGGCGGCGCTGTTGTGAGGTCGTCGATCTGCACCGCCCGACGCCGCTCGACGCACTGGCCCACAACGCTCTCGCCAAACCGGATCGGATGCTGCCGTACCGCTGCGCTCAATTCATCGCTCATGTTGTGGCCAGCCTCGAGTTCGAACTCACGCCGTGCCTTGTCGAACGCATAGATTGCGCCGCCACCAGCCCCCGACATTACGCAAGCATGCTCGAGGATTCTTGCCAGCACTACTTTCAGCTCAAGCGAGGAGTTGACGGCTTGAGCAACCGCACCCAAGGACTTGAGCTCCTCCACCGAGCGACCAAGCTCATGCGTGCGCGCTTGCACCTCCTTGAACAGCCGCGCATTCTCGATGGCGATGACCGCCTGGTCGGCGAAGGTTTTCAACAGCTCTATCTCGCTGTCTGCGAATGCCCCCGGCTCGCCGCGTGCGACCATAATCACCCCGATTGGAGCGCCTTCCTTGAGCATCGGGACGAATATACCGCTGCGCCAGCCAATCGCACGAGCCACGGCCCGATGCTTGAACTCCGAATCCAGTTCGTTGTCGGGTATGTGGACAACCGCGCAATCCAAGATTGCCCGGGCAGCTCCCAGGTCCCTGCTGGGGGGCGCCGGGTACACCTTAAGCTGTGCCTCAAGAGCAGCCCGGGAGAAGTTGTGGTGCGCTACTTGGTGGATCAGCTCACCGTCGAATTGAAAGAGGGCGCTGAAAAGGCCTTTGCACAACGTCACTGAGTTTCTGACGATCGTGTCAAAGACCGGCTGTACGTCGCTCGGCGAGCGGCTGATGACGCCCAACACCTCGCTGGTCGCGGTCTGATACTTCAGCGCCTCAGTCAGTTCCCGGGTCCTTGCCTGCACCTCCTCGAACAACCGCGTGTTCTCGATGGCGATCACCGCCTGGTCGGCAAAAGTAGTGACCAGCTCGATCTGGCGTTCTGTGAACGGACGCATCGAGCGGCGCGTCAGCAAAAGCACGCCGATCGGCGTGCCTTCTCGCATCAGAGGCACCCCGATGGTGGCGTGGTATCCCCCAATTTTCTGTATTTCGACCATCCGGTATTCTGGGTCGGTCGCTGCGTCGAGAATATAAATCGGGCGACGCTCAAGGAGCACGCGACCGATCGCACTCTCTCGACCGGGTTTCCACAGTGTGCGTTCGACCATGTCCTTGAGGGCCGTAGAAAATCCGTAAGTTGCGTCGGCGTGGAAAAAGCCGTCGCCTTTCGGACGGCCGATGTATCCCATATCCGCGTCGCACAATCTTGCAGCCGCCTCAAGCAGCGTATCGAGCACAGGCTGCAGGTTGAAGGCGGAGCGGCTGATGACCTTGAGCACGTCGGCGGTGGCAGTCTGCTGTTGAAGAGATTCGCGTAGCTCGTTGAGCAGACGCACGTTCTCGATGGCAATCACGGCCTGACGCGCAAAATTCGTGACCAGCCCGATTTGTTTGTCGGTGAAGGGTAGAACCTCCTGCCGAAGGATCATTATCGTTCCAACCGCGTCATTCTCCTTGAGCATCGGGACGGCGAGTGCGGTTCGGAAGCCGCCCTGTTCGGCCCCTGCAACCGCAAAGGGATCGCGTTGCGCATAGGCCGGCCCCAGCCTGACGTCGGCAATCTGGACAGGCTGCTTCGTAAGGACGGCGCGAGCCATCACGGCTTCTGGGCTTGGGCGGACCACTGGTTCGCGCTGCCGCAACTCAAGCCATTCGGCCGGTGCATTGTACATCGCCACATAGTGGAACGCGTCGTCCTCGCAGAGATACATTACACCGAACTTGGCCTCGCAGATGCGCACCGCGTTCGAAAGCATGGCCTCGAACACTGGCTGCAATTCCCCGGGCGAGCTAGAGATGACGCTCAGGACCTCTGAGGTTGCCGTCTGCTGCTCCAGTGCCTCTTGCAGCTCGCGCTTACTCGTCTGCTCCGCCTCGAACAGCCGCGCGTTCTCGATGGCGATCACGGCTTGGTCGGCGAAGGTCCGGAGCAGCTGGATCTGGCTCGGCGAGAACGGGCCAGGCTGCCCGCGATTGACCACGATGGCTCCGATGGGGCGTCCATTGCGCAGAATGGGTGCAGCGAGCATGCTGCGGAAGCCGCCAGCCTGCACGACGTCTTTCGGATAGTCGGGATCGTTGAGGGCGTCCTCTACCTGCACCACGTCCCGCGAGAGGATCGCCCGCCCGGACATCATGCGGGGACTGGGTCGCATCGGAAACGCTTCGTGGAGGGCCCGGTCGACTTCCGGCGTGTAGTTGTATCCGGCGACCAGGTGCATCAGTTCACCATCGAACCGAACCGCGCTCCCGTACATCGCGCCGCACAGGAGAACGGCACTTCGGACAATCGCGTCGAAGACCGATTGGACGTCGGTCGGCGAGCTGCTGATGACCTTGAGGACCTCGGTGGTCGCGGCTTCGCGTCGATGTGCGTCGCCTAGTTCTCGCTGCAAATCCTCGACTCTGCGGGCAAGGTCTTCCTCTGCGCCGGCTGTCGACACTTTGGGCTGCATGGCGACATCCCATCCGGTGAAAACTCGGCAAAGTCGTCAGCGACCGTCCTATGGATGAATATGGCTTTGCCAGCTCTATCGTACGCTACGCGGTAGCCCGACGAAAATCCTTAGAGAGCATTAAACGCAGCCACCAAAATACCGTTTGCTCCTGACCGACTTCCCAGAAGGTAGGCAGACACCATGTCTTTGGGGGCTAGCATGGTTCGGCATCGGTGGAGACAACGGTGTCCGCTTCAGGGCCGTTCCCCCTGGTTGCGGCACCAGCGGTTCATGTCTCAACGTGGCACGTCGCGACAGGCATCTAACGGAGGCTATTGGTTCATTGCGACGATCGCCTGGCGCGACCGGTTCACAGAGCCCGTCCTCAACGATGTGCACCGCGCCAGACAGCATTTTGGAAGTTCTGTCCTATCGACGCCAACTCTCGAACGGTTCACCGGCGCATGTCCGCAAACTCTGCAAACCTGACTGTCGCAGTGTCAAAGCCCGGTCAACGCTGAGAGGCTGCGCAGCAGATTCAAAGGTTGCAGTCGGTGGTCTTTATGGGAGCCCTGCACGCTGCCCTTGAGCACGAGCGACGGGCGATGCGCAAGTTCCGCTCACGTTCCGCGCGTCCATTTCTGCGGAACCCTGAGTACTCTAAGTTCTTGATTTATTGGTCGGAGCGGGGAGATTTGAACTCCCGACCCCCAGTCCCCCAGACTGGTGCGCTAACCAGGCTGCGCTACGCTCCGAACTTAGGCTTTGGCTCTAAAACCCGCGCGCCGAGCACCGGGTCGGTGCGCACTACGACGGGCTCGCCCTCTCATGCCACGACCGTGCCTCTATGGGAAGGCCCATGGCGCCGCGCGCCCCCTGTCCCTCAAGGAAAGAAGTCGTCGCTCAGAACATAAGCCACGAGCGCCACTACTTCCTCGGGTTTGTAGACCTCCTTCCAGGCGGGCATCCCGCGAAAGCCGTTGTGGACCCGGTCCCACACAAACTCCGGCTTATAGGTGCGCGGCTGCAGCTTCGGCGCCTTGCCCGGGTAGGCCCTGGCGCCATGACAGTGGGTGCACTGGTCGTGCCAGATTTTTTCCCCTTGTGCGATCACCGCCGCGTCCTTCAGCACTGTCGCTGGAATGGCCGGCGGCGGATCACGCGGCGGCTCCGGCTCGCTGGCAGCCGGGGTGGCCGACTGTCCTACCGCGTGCTCTGCCAAGCCCGCTCCCACCGCCATCACCGCGGCAACGATCAATACGATTGAGCGGATCAGGATCCCCTCCTCAGACTTTCAATTGTGGGAACATAAGTCGCGAAAACAGCAAAGGAGGCGGACTTGGGGTCCGCCTCCTCGATTATCTTGAACTCGTCGATCAAGTCAATTTGCGGGCACGATCTTGTAGATCTTATCGTGACCGCCGACCGGCCCAGTCGAGATGCTGGTCAGGGCATAGACCTCACCCTTCTCGTCCTGAGCGAAGGCCAGCATGTAGGGCAGCTTGTCCATGCCTTCGGCGACCGCCTTTTCCATCGTCCACTTGCCGTCGGCACCCTTGGTGGCGATGAAGATCTGGCCGTCCATGGCGTCGAAGCCCTTGGACCAGTCGCCGAAGATGTACTTGCCTTGCCAGGCCTGATGCGGCCCGCGATAGACGTAACCGCCGGTGACCGAGATCCCCATGCAGTTCTGCTTTACGGCCGTGCAGTTCGGATAAACCAGGACAGGCTCGGTGAGGCCAGCCTTGTCGCAGGACGCGGGGTGGGCGTCGGGCTTCTGGTAGTCGAAGCACTTGTCGCCTTCCATGCGACGCCAGCCGAGGTTGGCGCCCTTGGCAATGACGCTAACCTCCTCGTAGGAATTTTGCTGCACGTCGCCGCAGAACAGCGCACGGTCACCGCCCATGTCGAAGGAGCAGCGCCATGGATTGCGCAGGCCGTAGGCCCAGATCTGCGGTTTGGCATCGCTGCGACCCGCAAAGGGATTATCGGCGGCAATCCCATCGGGCTTGTTCACGTCGATGCGCAGCATCTTGCCGTGGATGCTGCTCAAGTCTTGACCGTTGCCGGTCATGACGTTGTGGCCGATACCCCAGTCATTGGCATAGCCACCATCACCGGTCGAGACGTAGAGCATGTTGTCCGGACCGAAACCGATCCAGTGACCGTTGTGGTTGAACTGTGGCCAATCGATCTGGGAGACGATGCGTTCGAGGTTCGGGTCGGCCTTGTTCGGATCGGCCTTCGAGACCTGGAACTCGGAGACCAGATTGGTGTGCGACCACCACAGCCGACGATCGAGCTCGGGGCCGCGCTGCGGTACCGAATAGGCAATATAGAACTTGCCGTTCTCCCGATAGTTGGGATGGAAGGCAATGCCGAGCAAGCCACGCTCATCGAAGAAATAGTGTAGCTCCGGCATTCTCGGCCCAACGTTCAGGAACGGTTCGGGCAGCAGACGTCCCTTGTTGTCGATGATGCGGACCTGTCCTTGCTGCTCGATCACGGCCAAGCGGCCAGTGCCGTCTGGGATCGACACCATCGCCAAGGGATGGGTCAGGCCTCCAGCCACTTCTTGCAGTTTGATCTTCACATCAGCGCTGGCGGGCGCGGCCAGTGCTGTCACGGCGGCGGCAGCCACGCAGGCATACTTCACCATGAAGCGCATGCTCATTTCCTCCCGATGCTTTACAACGATGGTCTCAAGTCGGTTGGCAGTTACCAGCCCTTTCGCACCGTGAGATAGCCTAGTCGTCCGTTGTCTTCGTGTCGATAGCGGCCATCCCCTGCGCGAGGCTTCTTCTCGCAGTGCACCCAGAACGTCTGGGGCGCTTAGGTACCACTGACCCAGCGCTGTGTCAGAAGCGTGGCGAGGAAGCAACCCACGGCGACCACGGCGGCGAGCAGAGCTCCCGCCGACGCTAGAAAGAGCGCGTCAACCAGGGAGATCCCCGCAATCAGGCTGACCACGGCACGCGGCACATCACCGGGCCCGCGCCGACGCAAATACGCTAATGCCCGCAAGACCCAGGCGATCAGCGCGGCGACGATCACGCTCACGGCGAGGGGAGCCTGGTGGATCAGGGTAACTGCGTAGGCGATGGGGGCAGCAAGAAAGATCAGCGGCCACAGCGCGCCGATCCTGTCGTGCGCCTCCTGCTTGGCGATGTAAGTTAAGCCTATCAGGTACGAAAGACTGACGAGGGCCGCCACAAAGACCGCAAGGGCAGGCTCGCTCGCTGCGGCATAGCCCGCGGTCAGGTAGGCCAGCACGCGGCACAAGCCCATGAACAAGGGGCTCAGCGCATTGTCCTTGTGATTCCAATCGTAAAAGACGATGGCGGCGGCAAGGGCAAGGCTGGCAAGCGCCGGGCGCCAAACCAGTTCGGGAGCCGTCATGACCGCGGCCAGGACGACCACGGTGATGCCCGCGAGAAGCAGGCCAAAACCTGCTGCGAACACGCTATTGGCCTCCACCAGTCCTGCCGGGATCGGCCGGGTCGGCCGTTCGCGCGCATCGATATCGCGATCGAAGGCGTCGTTGAGGTACATGCCGCCAACGTACAGCAACGAAATGGCGAGCATGGCCAGAAGCGTCCCCGGACGCCAGGCTTCCCCGCCGGCGAGCACGGTGCCGGCCAGCACATTGCTCCAAATTGTCGGGAGATTGGAAACGCGGCCGAGCTTGAGGGCGAGCGCAGCCGTCATACGCCAAGCCGATGGTTAACCCAATCGAGCTCGCGCGCCACCGCCTCGGCAACATCGGCGCGGCGCAGCTCCTCGGGCAGGACGTCAAAGGTATAGGTCTCGACCTCGAGGTGTGGGCTGATGGGGGAGCGTTTGTGCAAACTCAGAATTTCGCGCAAAAAATCCTGTGTGGTGTTGAGCACGGGCAGCTTGTCCATGAACACCGGCACATGGCAATGCACGCGCCATTCGCTGCCGTAGGCGCTCTCGATGCCCGCAAACGCCGGCGCAAGATCAAGGTAGCGCACCAGATTACCATTGGCGCGGCGCTCCACCACCTGGTGCAAATAGACGCCCTCATCGAAGCGCTTCAGCTGCCCCAGCGTTTCGCGGTCGACGCTCGGCACCTTGAGAGCAGCGGAGAGCTGCAGCTTGAAAATGCCGATCCCCGCGCGCCTGAGCTGCGCGACGCTGCCGGCCGGATCCTCGAATTCGACCGCCGCGTGACACACATCATAACAGATGCCGATATGGCGCCGCAGGGCGGGCTCGGCGTCGGCGGGGGCCAGCCCGCTCAGGCCAGCAAAGCGGGCCACCGCCTCCTGGGCGAAGATCTGTTGTTCGAAGAAGCGCACCAATTCGTCGCTCGTCTCCAGATAACACATCGGTTCAGGTTCGAGCGCGAGCGTGATGGTGCGCCCCGTCCGTTCGCGCAGCCGCACCAGATGCGCGACGTGCTGCAGCAAATTGGCTTGCATGCGTTGCAGCGCATCGGGGGTGCCCCCCAGCGGCCTGAACGTTGCCGGCACGGTACTGATGCTGCCATCGATCTCGGCATCCTGGGGCAGCAACTCGACCAGCAAATCGGCGAGACGGTTGGAGTAGGCGAGCCGTTCTGGGAAGCGCCAGTCCGGCTGATACACATCTTCCTTCACGCGCGTGCCATGAAAAGGACCATAAGGAAAACCGTTGATGGTGAAGACATAAAGCCCGTGCTCACCGAGGAAGGCCTTGAATTGCGCAAGTTCACCGGCGTCACGCGCCAATGTCTCGGAGGCGACGTTGGACAAGCGCAGTCCGACGCCCATCGCGACGTCGGGCGCGACCCGACGTTTCACGGCCGGCAGATGCCGGTTCAGCGCCGCACGCGTTTCCGCCCACGTTTCACCCCGATGAATGTTGGTGCAATACGTGAGATGTCCGCCGCCTGCGGCGTTGCCAAGCTTCATGCTGCAGTCCGCCGTGACTTGAGCCAGCCGATCGCCTCGCGCACGCGCTCCTCATCCATCTCGTGCACCTCGATGCCGCGCCCAATGCCCTCGAGCAGCGTAATCGTCAAGTCGCCGCCGAGGTGCTCGCGGAACTCGCTCAAGCCCCTGAGCAAAGGGTGGCTGCCGTCGCTGGCGCGTGCCTCGAGCACGGGATGCCATAAATCAAAGCCGAGCAATTCGAGCAAGGCGGCAACCCGATCCTCAAGACCGGGCTGCAACAGGCCAACCAGCACGGAGTAGCGCGTATCGAGCGCCATCCCGATGGCGACCGCCTCACCGTGGCGCACATGGTTGCGGGTCAACGATTCAATCTTGTGCGCCGCCCAATGGCCGAAATCGAGCGGCCGCGCGCTGCCACACTCGAACGGATCGCCGGCATGCGCAATTTGATGCATGTGCAGCTCGGCACAGCGCCGGATCATGGTCGCCATCGCACCCGGTTCGAATAGGGTCAGGGCATCCACGTGCCGTTCGAGCCAGGTGAAGAAAGATGCATCGCGGATCAAGGCAACTTTGACCGCTTCGGCCATGCCGGCCGTCTTTTCTCGCGCCGGCAAATCGGCAATGAAATCAAGATCATTTAGCACGGCAAAGGGTGGCGCGAACGTGCCGATGAAATTCTTGCTGCCCTTGAGGTTGACCCCGTTCTTGACGCCCACTCCGGAGTCATCTTGCGAAAGAACGGTGGTCGGCACCCTGATGTGGCGAATGCCGCGGTGGCTCGTGGCCGCAACCAGGCCGACGGCGTCCAGCACCGCGCCCCCGCCGATCGCAATCACGAAGGAATGCCGATCGATCCGGTGCTCTTGGATTAAGCCCATCATCCACTCGATGTGAAAAAGCTCATTTTTGATCTGCTCGCCCCCCGACACGGCAATGGGGGCGACGACGAGCTCGATCGCGGACGCATGTGCCTTGGCGTACGCCTCGATCTCAGCCAAAAGGCGAGGACGGACGTCAATAACGCCCTGATCGACGAACACCAGGCAGCGGTGACGCCGCGTGGGCTCGAGACGTGTCAGCGTATCCTTGAGGGTGGTGTTGGTGGGATCGAACAGGCCGTTCGTAAAATGCACGGGGTATTCGTAGTTGACGGCGAAGCGCTGGAGATAAACCGAAGAGGTCATGTTCGCGACTAGCATCGACGCGATCCCTATCCGTTACGTACTATCCATAGCTTGCCAAAGAACAGTCGACCAGACGATCATCTTTCGGTGATGTCAAGCAGATCGAAAACGGTTGGCCTGCCAAGTTGGCACGCCTGACGATGGTCTAGGTTAGCTGCCGTTCGGGGTTGGCGCCGCAAAGGAAATGAGATGCACAATACCTTGGTTCTCCTGGTTGTCGGCCTAACCCGTCGGCTGCTGGGACCCGATACGCCGCATCTTTCGCGCCTTGCCGCGATGGGTCTGCGCACGCTCGACACCGTGCTGCCCGCCGTCACCTGCACGGTGCAATCGACGCTCCTGACCGGGCTGGCGCCAGAGGGCCACGGCGCCGTCGCCAATGGATGGTACTTCCGGGATCAGGCCGAGGTATGGCTTTGGCGCCAGTCCAACCGTCTGATCGCAGGGGAGAAGGTCTGGGAGGCGGCTAAGCGGCGCGATCCCTCGTTCACCTGTGCCAACATGTTCTGGTGGTACAATATGTACTCCAGCGTGGATATCAGTGCGACACCCCGGCCGATGTACCCCGCGGACGGACGCAAGATCCCAGACCACTACGCCGATCCCCCGGAGCTGCGCGACGAGCTCAACGCCAAGCTAGGCGAATTCCCGCTCTTCACGTTTTGGGGTCCGGCGACAAGCGTCAGCTCGAGCCGCTGGATCACCGAGGCCACGCTTTATGTGCGCAAGCGGCGCCGGCCGACGCTCACCCTTTGCTATCTGCCGCATCTGGACTACGGCCTGCAGAAATGGGGGCCCGACCCCGAAGACCCCCGCATCCGCCAGGACCTGCGCGAGGTTGATGAACTGGCTGGCGCCTTGATTGAGGCCGCCAATCGCGACGGCGACAAGGTGATCGTCGTTTCCGAGTACGGCATCGTGCCGGTGCGGGGCGCCGTTCACATCAACCGTGCCTTGCGCGAGGCGGGCCTCGTTCGCTTTCGCATGGAAATGGGCCGGGAGGTCCTCGATCCCGGGGCTTGCCGCGCTTTTGCCGTTGCCGATCACCAATTGGCACACGTCTATCTGCAACACGGCACCGAGCCGGCGACGGTGAAGTCCTTGCTCGAAGGGCTCGACGGCGTCGCCGAGGTATGGGAGGAGGCCGGCAAACGTGCGCATGGTCTTCAGCATCCCCGCTCGGGGGAGCTGGTGGCCCTCGCCAGGCCCGATCGCTGGTTCAGCTACTACTGGTGGCTCGACGATGCCAAGGCGCCGGATTACGCCAGAACGGTCGATATCCACCGCAAGCCCGGCTATGATCCGATGGAGTTGTTTTTGGACCCAGCCCTGCCGTCGCCGAAGCTCAGAATCGCGCGGCGGATCCTGGCGCGCAAGCTGGGCTTCCGCAATCTGCTCGACGTCACGCCCATTCGCGGCACCTCCCTGGTCAAGGGTTCGCATGGGCTGATCAATGCCGAGACGCTGGATTGTCCGGTTGTCCTGTCCAACGACGCGGCCCTGTTGCCCGTCGGTTCGTTACCGGCAGCGGCCTTCAAAGCGCTGATGCTGGCCCACGTTTTCGGGGCCTGATACGTTCCCGCCATGACAATGGTCGACGCAAACGAGCTCGTGATCCTGGTGGACACCGCTGACCGGCAAATTGGAACGGCGCCCAAGCTTGAAGTGCATCGCGACGGGCGCCTGCACCGGGCGATTTCGGTGCAGATCGCCGATCGACGCGGCCGCCTATTGCTGCAGAAGCGCCATGTCGGCAAATATCATTCGGGCGGGCTATGGACCAACACCTGTTGCAGTCACCCGCGCCCGGGCGAAACCGTGCTGGAGGCGGCACAGCGGCGACTGCAAGCGGAGATGGGCATCGCCTCCCCCTTGCGCCCGCTCTTCACCACGAGCTATCGCGCCAACCTCGACAACGGCATGATCGAACACGAGATCGTGCACGTTTTCGCCGGCACCTTTGAGGGCCCGATTAAGCCCGACCCGCTGGAAGCCGACGGCTACGACTGGGTCAAACCCGAGGCGCTACGCGCCGACGTCATGAGCAGCCCCGGGCGCTATTCGGCATGGTTTTCAATTTACCTCCGGGACCACTGGGCCGAGGTTGCCTCGCTGGTAGCCGGCAGAGGCTCGCAACTAGACGATCTTGAGATCGCCTAGCGCGGCGCTGCCCGACGCCGGCGCCGGCCCTACCTTCGGGGTCTGTCCCCCGCGCAGCACGGAATTGCCCATGTACAAGGTGCGCTGATCGATCGGCGCGGGATTGAGCCAGTCATCCTCCTTGATCTGGCCGCTCTTGCCGTAGGCGGCGAGGGGATTGCCGTAGGTCACCTTCTCGATCGCCTCTTCGGCAATGCCGCCCCGACGCATCAGCTCCGCTGTCTTGGGCACGGCCAAGGGATCCGACACGCCCCAATCACACGCGCTGTCGCAAAAGATGCGCTCGGCGCCATACGTGCGCACGATCTCAACCATGCGCTCATTGCCCATTTTGGTGAACGGATAGATCGAGAACGCCGCCCAAAATCCGCGATCGAGCACCTCGCGCACGGTTTCTTCATTGTTGTGATCAATCACGACAAAGCTCGGATCAAGCTTGTGCTCGAGCGCCACGGCCATGGATCGCAGCGTCCCCTGGCGTTTGTCCCGGTGCGGCGTGTGAATCATCACCGGCAAGGCCAGCTCCTTGGCCAGCTCGAGCTGCGCCCGGAAGTATTTGTCCTCCAGCGCCGTTTGCTCGTCGTAACCAAGCTCACCAATGGCAACAACGCCCTCCTTCAAGGCATAGCGCGGCAAAATCTCGAGCACGGCCTCGGCAAGCTCCTCGTTGTTGGCCTCCTTGGGATTGAGACCAACGGTGCAGTAGTGGCGTAGGCCAAACTGACCGGCGCGGAAGCGCTCGAAGCCGCAAATCAAGGAGAGATAGTCGATATAGCTGCCGACGTTGGTGCGCGGCTGGCCGAGCCAAAAGGCCGGTTCGATGCAGGCAACGACACCGGCGGAGGCCATGCGCTCGTAATCGTCGGTGGTGCGCGAAACCATGTGCGTGTGCGAGTCGAGAAACATGCGATGGCTCCCGTTCCCTAGGCGCGTGCAATATCGGTCCAAATTACTTGCTGAGCCCGGACGGCCTCATGGAGATCGGGGACCCCGCGCAAATGCCGCTCCGCATCGGGATGGCGCGCCGCCGCAAGTGCAAGCGCTGCGGCCTGACGTTCCAATCTCCCGCCCGTGGCCAAGACGCGCGCCAGATCCTCCACAGCCGCGCCATCGGCATGCGGTCCCACGCAGCGCCACAACTCGGGTGACACCGGCCGCTGGGCGGCCCAGCGCTCGTGCGCATAGTCACACAGCATCCGCATCAGCGGCGGATTGGCGCGTTCATCGAGACCCAGGATCGGCGCCAGCTTGCTGCCGATGAACAGCGCCTTCAACACCATGTGGTTCCAGGCGTTTTCGTCGAACTGCTCCATCGGGAAGGGATTGCGGTGAGCAACCGCCTCGAAGATCGGCTGCATTGCGCTGCGGGTGCCTTCGCGTGCCCGCGCGACGTGCTGGACGGCATTGGGGTAAAGCGGCAGTCCTCGATAGAACGCAATCAACTCCCAGACGTCGGCGGTATTGAAAAGTGTCTCCAGGCGCGCCTTGAAGGCTGCACCATCGCGCGTTTGGCTGGCCAATACGAAGGCGATGCGGGCGGCCTGGTCGATGCTCCAATCGGAAGGGTCCCAGGCGGGCCGCGCGGCCGAGGCCGCCGCACGCTCCTCGGCCTTAAGATCGAGGTCGCCCTTGCCGAGCTTGCGCGTGGCATAGCCAAGGGCGAGGTAGATGTCCTTTTCGCTTGGCGAGGTCTTGAGCCGTTCGAGCTGGCCGAGGAACCAGTCGGCCGCCGCCGGCGACGAGCGCGCAACGACCCAGCTTGCCAATAGCTCTTGGGAAGTCCGTTTGGGCGTTGTCATGGCTTCACCTATGTGCCGATACGGCGGCTCGATCGGGTGGCGCAGCTGTCGGCCCGAATGCTTGGCAAAAGACTATGTCTCGAGCGCCGGGGTTGTCCAGCAAACAGCACGCCTGCGGCCACTTTAGGGACGGGCCTACAAATGTTTGCGCACGAGGCACGCGCATGGGCCGCTGCATGGCCAACACGCGCTGGTCATTGAGCCGGCCTCGAGAGGTGTCCTGGCGGCAGAGGAGGAGATCTGACCGACCGCAAAGAAATTGGTCGACGCGCACCTGGGCGTTGGCGCCTGACGGCTCGCAAACGTCGGGGCGGCCCGTGCTGCCGCGAAACGACGGGTGCCCGGCCCGCCCATTTCACGCCGGCGAGGTGGCTCAGCAAGGGTGGCAATGGCCCGCAAGCGCAGGCGCGATCCCCCGCGACCGGCCGCCCCCTCCCCCGTACCCCCGGCCCTAGGAACCAGGGGCTTGGCGATGGGACGCCGGAAGCAGTGGCGAAACCCATCACGCGCGCCGCAACCGGGGGGAAGCGGGGCGGCGCACAATGGCAACGGAGGGCCGCACGCCGTGTTCCGTTGGTCGCTGAGCTGCTGCAGCATGGGCGCGATCGACCCGCGCACCGGCAAGGCCAGCCAGCACCCGCTTCGGGAGCCGCCCGCTGGCCTCACGGGATGGCGATGCACATGGGAACAAGACCATAAGACCGGCGACGACGTCCCAGGGCCTCGCCCCCAAATTCTTCTCAGCCGCAAGCACCCGCCAGCGCCTCCTCGGCGATGCTAGCAGGCGATGTGCCGCTGAGATCAGGACTGGGAGTCTGGGTGCCTGGACGGGCCGCCCCTATGCCGCATCACCAGAAGGACGCAATGAGGAGCAGCAGCGTTGTGCACATGGCCAGCGTTCCGAGTGCCATGACCAGCGACTGCGGTGTGGTTGGTTCTTGCGGTCTGTCTGACATCACCCGCGCCTCTCAACCGTGAAGCCCTCAAACCTGAAGCCCTATACCTCCGAAACGTAAAGCCCACGCTCCACGCAAAGGGGGCAGGCTGAGTATGTTATCGGGCAATACCCGGGATGGCTATGCGCGAAGTCCGCAATTTTCACAGCACCTTTCGCGCGTGCGAAAAGGAAGCGCCCGCGCTTGAGGTCGCCTTTTTGCGGTGCGCCATGCTTTTCACCCGCGCGCTGGCGCCGCACTCGGGACCTCGACCCAGACGCCGGAGCAGCTCCAGGCCACCAAGACCCGCACGAACCCTTTGGCTTTGCCCTTGCTGTAGGGGGATGTGCATTCTTGAGCAGTGCGCTTGGCGCATTTGTGCGATGCACGGCGCGGGCCGGGTTCGATAGCTAGAGGTCGAGCTGCGGCTCACCGTCGCGTCGAGCACTCTGACGCCGCCCGGGGGGTGGCAGCTGTCAGCCCAACAACGCGCGGCTCGGGCGCGCCGGGGCTGGGCGAGCAGGTCCATCCTGCGCGAGGCACAGGTTCACCCTGTGCGCGGGCACCGTCCTTGGATCGACACGGGCGCACGATGTGTCGGCTGGCCGCGATGGCCAAAGCGGAGTGGGGACAAGTCCTACTCGAGGATGTCGCTCGATCCTGCTCCCCCCTAGAAACGGGTGAGGCTCCAGCCAGCCAGGCGTCAGATGCCAAATGGAGACGAGCGCAACCCCGAGCCCCGTCGCGGATCCATCAGGCGGGGTTTGATGGCGCTGCTGATCGTGCTGTTGATCGCAGCTTGGCTGGGGCTGCTCTACCTGATCCGATAGCATCGCCGCGCAGGCTGCCGCTTTGAGGAACCTCACGCGCTTTGGATGTCGGCCAAGCGCGTGCGCCCGCCGCGAAAAGGCTCGAACTTGCTATGGAAGGTGGAGGGAAAAGCAACAGGGCCACAATTGATGCATCACGACTGAGGGAAAGTCGCTTTGTCGACGATCCTGGGCGACGGGGGGAGGGTAACCCTAGGATCGATGTGGCCCTGCGCAATTCCGCTCCACGCCTGCTGTGTAGCCGCCGCAGGGCCGACCCAGCTATCGGGAAAAGTTGGCAGGGCGCGCCAGGAGAGTCCGGATTTGCCCCATCTCAGCGTATTTGGGGGCTGGCTTGGTTGAGGGGTGGTGCAGCTCGTGCTCGCGCGTCCTGCAGGGCCCTGGGAGCCGGCTGGCGCGCCGCCGGAACCGATACGGTCGCCTTGGTGCCCGCAAAGCCCTGGCGGCGCCGCCGCACCAGAGGTTGTTTTGGCTTGCCACTCGAGCTGGTATACCAGCGCCTAACCAGCGTGACAGCGGGCGCGTGGCGTGAGATGGATCGCCGCGCAACCCCCAGGGCGGAGGAGGCCACCCTGGGGCGCGACCCGGGTGCCGCCCGCGTTTCCGTCCAACGCGGGGCGCGCGCCCAGGAGAAGGAACACAATCGCCTGGCAGCTTTGTCCTGTAAATCGGCACAAAGTCGGGAAAAGCGTGCGCAAGGCTTTGACCTTGGTGTAGGCCCATGCGGCCGCTGCCGCCCATGAGTATTTTGTCGTCAGCTGAGGGCTTGCGCCTCGCCGCATTCGGCGGCGTGCTGGCAGCCATGCTGCTTTGGGAGCTCTTGGGGCCGCGCCGCGTGCAGAGCATTGCGCGAACGACCCGCTGGCCCTCCAACATCGCCGTGGTCGTGCTCGATACCCTCCTTGTCCGGCTCATCTTTCCCATCGGTACGGTAGCCTTGGCCCTGCTCGCTGAAAGCAAGGGCTGGGGCCTCTTCAACGCCTTGCACTTGCCTCAGTGGCTGACCGTGCCCGTCGGCATCATCCTGCTCGATCTGGCGATCTACGTGCAGCATGTGCTGTTTCATTGGGTGCCGGCGCTATGGCGCTTTCATCGCATGCATCACGCCGACTTGGAGTTCGACGTGACGACGGGGGTGCGCTTTCACCCGGTGGAAATACTTCTTTCGATGGCAATCAAGCTCGGTCTCATTGTCGCGCTCGGCACACCGGCCCTGGCCGTGCTTGGCTTCGAAATTCTGCTGAGTGCGACCTCGTTGTTCAATCACGGCAACGTCAGACTTCCGGAGAAATTCGACCGCGCTTTGCGCTGGCTGCTCGTGACGCCGGACATGCATCGGGTTCACCACTCCATCGTGATGCGCGAGACCAACAGCAACTTTGGATTTAACCTTCCGTGGTGGGATTGGTTGTTTAAAACCTACCGCGACCAACCCGAGGCGGGGCATCTCGCCATGCGCATCGGTATCGAACAATTCCGCGACATTGCAGAGCAGCGCCTCGACCGCATGCTGACCCAGCCATTCCGAGCGGGCGCCCAGCAGGACGCGGGACAGCGCCAAGCGGCCGAGTGACCCCTGGGGCAAAGCTGTTCAGAAATTTAACGCCCTCGACTTGGGGCCGAAGACAGGGCGGCCGGTTTCAGTCGCCGGTAACGGCCTCGAGCGAGCCCGCCAGATCATAGATGACGCCGTCCGGCGCATAGGTCAGCTCACAGCGCCTGTCCACGTACTCGGCCATAATGTGCTCGAGCACGACGCTGCCAAAACCCTTGCGTTGGGGGGGCTCCACCGGTGGGCCGCCGCGTTCTTGCCAACGGAAGCTGAAAAGGTTTTTGCCGTTTTCGCGCAGGATATCCCAACTGACCTCGACCTGACCGACGAGATTGGAGAGGGCGCCATATTTGACGGCGTTGGTCGCGAGCTCGTGCAGCGCGAGCGCAAAGTTCTGCGCCGCCTTCGCATTGAGAAAAATGCTGGGGCCCCGGCTGATTGTACGCTCGGCATAGGGGCTCATTTCCATGCGCACAACGTCAGCAATGTCGGCGCCCTGCCATTCCGTGTCGACCAGCATGGCATGGGTTTGCGCAAGCGATTGCAGACGGTTCAACACCGAGGCTCTTGCCTCTTCCACGGTCTGCTTGTCCGCCATGCTGCGCGCCACCACGGCTTGAACGACGGCGAACAGATTCTTGGTTCGATGTTGGATCTCGCGGGTCAACAGCTCCTGACGATCCTCAGCGCGTTTCCGATCGGTAATGTCACGGGCGATCTTCGACGCACCGGCGATATTACCGTCAGCATCTCGCACCGGCGACACAGTCAAAGAAATGTCAACCAACTCCCCATTCTTCCGCACGCGAACCGTATCATAGTGCTCCACGCGTTCCCCACGCCGAATGCGGTCTAAAATCTTCGGCTCCTCGCTTTGTAAGCGTGCGGGGATCAAAAGCGTAATGGGATTGCCGATCATCTCCGCGGCGGTGTAGCCGAATAGGCGCTGCGCTCCGCTGTTCCAGCTCGTGACGATCCCATTGAGATCCTTGCTGACGATGGCATCGTCGGAGGCTTCTACGATGGCGCTTAGCAGGCGCTCGGCCTGTTCGGCGTGGCGGCGTGCCTCTTCCGCATTGTGCCGCGCCAGGCTGAAGCCGAGCTGCCGAGCGATGACCACCGCAACGTCCAACTCCGCGGCAGTGAAGGCATGCGGGGCATCAAAGTAGGTCATGAACTTGCCGATCAGTTCAGCACCCGCTTCCATGGGCACGAACGCCAGTGCGCCGATGCCCTCCGCCAGAATGGTTGTCTTGAGAGCCGCCTCGATATCGGAGCCCTCGACGTCATCGATCGCGATCGGCTGAGGGTCTCGCGTGTCCCGCGTCCATGGCGAATGGCCCTCAACAGCCTTTCGGTAGGTCTCAGAAAGGCCGCGCGAGCCGACGAAGCTCATGACGCCGTGTTGGTTGAACAGCAGAATTGCCGCGCGCTGGCAGCCGAGTGCGCGCACAATGGCGTCGAGCGCCGCCTCGTAAATGTGCGTGACCGAGGTGGCACGGAATAGCCGGTTGGTAAATTCGAACAGCGCCGCCTGCTCGTCGACATGTCGCGTCAGCGAGCGCTCCGCACGCGTGCGATCGGAAATTTCGACCAGCAGGTTGACGGCGCCGACCAGAGTACCCTCTGCATCAAACAACGGCGTCGGATAAGGCATAACGGGAACGCGCGTACCGTCGGGGCGCTCGACCAATGCTTCCATGCCGTGGATGGCTCGGCCTTCCTTCAAAGCCCGCGCCATTGCGCATTGGGCGTGTGGCAGCGGCGTCCCGTCCGGCCGATAGAGCTTCCAGGAGCCACAAAATTCGGCCTTGCCGAGCTCAGGGCGACAGCCCCACAAGCTCGCCGCCGCTTCGTTGAAGTAGGTGATCCGTCCCGCGGCGTCGGTCGTATAAATCGCGGCCGGAAGCACGTCGAGGAGACGCTTAGCAGCTACACTCGGCGAGTGCTGCTCCCGCTCCTGAGTTGTACTGGCGAACGAAGTCACTGGACGTCCCCCGGGCCTTGTTGCGACCCGTGCCTTGATTTTCAAGAGTATAAGGCCGCCCCCCCTTTTTGCACCATTCCCCGCGACATGGATAACGGCCGCTCGGGACGCTTGGTTCCCCAATCCCCGCACGCGCTCGAAACCGCCAGGGTCCCGCTTCACTGCGCGGACACAGCCGCACAAGGGGTGTGCCCGACGGCCCGCCTTCTCCGCTGACACCCCAGCGTTCCAAGCCAAGCTTCGGCGGGAGCAGCCGCCAACGCCCGAGCCTCGCGCGCCACCCCCGCGGGCCCCGGACCCGCGGCGGGCCCTCGGCAGCCGACGCCCCCGACCCATAGCTTGCCCACCCGGTCCGCAAATGCGCGGCGCCCGCCGCCCCAGCCGAGGAGACGATCGTGCGGGCTATGCAATGGGTGCGCCCTGCGTCGCCAGCCGATGCACACGGCAGACCCCGGCGACGCCTGGCCGCCTTTCGGCCGAGGGGCGTAACCGAGCCGGCACCGCCCGTCGTCTTGCCATCGGCGACGATGCAAAACACGGGGGGCTCGCCCCCCGCCGCCGCATAGGCGTCTGCGAGACCGGAAATGCGTGGCTTGGGTGAAGGCTCCGGGATCAACGGCACTGGGTCGCCAAGCCCCGCGGACAAAAGCGATCGGCGACCCAAAGCCGTGGGACGCGGGAGCCGCCCGGGAAGCCGCGTCCGTCGCCGCCAACCCGGCCGAGGCAACTCTGGTGTCGACCTGGACCCGGCGTGGCGCACAATTTCCACACTCTGTGTCCCCGGTACCACCACGCCCGGACCAGCGCGGTGCTAGGCACATGGGTGTGAGTCGGGGGGCGCCTGTACCGATCGGGGATAGGCTGCGCAGCAAGGCTCGCCTAGATGCTGGGGCAACGGGGGTCTCCTATGAGCCAAGCGCACCATAATCGCCGGCAGGTGTTGAAGGTCATCATCGGTGGCGTGGCGACCGCCCTTGTTCTGCCGAGCAAGTGGTCGAAGCCGGTCATCAGCTCGATGCTGGCACCGGCGCACGCCGCGGCCTCGCCGCCGCCGACGACAACCACGACAACGACGACAACCACGACCACAACAACCACGACGCAAGCGCCGCCGGAAGTCCCGAGATAAGCTCTTGCATCTGGCAGAGTGAAAGCTTGCACGTCTGGCGCACGCCGCTCCGCAGCGGTGACGTTGAGCGGCGGCCGCCCTTTGACATCGGCGACATCTAGCGTCCCCCGGGGTCGGACGCGGCCCCTCCCGGCTGTGCTGCGGTGGGGCAAGAGGCCTTGCCCCTCGCCCAACCCAACGCGTGCGCTATACTCCGGCCTCGCGCAGGAATGACAGGCTTGTCGATGGCGAGACCGTGACGTGAAGCGAATCCTGGTGTCGCTACATGACCAAACGGTGGAGCTCAACTGTCCGCCCAGCGTCGCGCCCGATCTGGAATTCCTTTACCGGGATAGCCTGGTCGGCGTCAGCCCGCCGGCCTCGCGCATTGCCATTGAGGAGGCACCCGACGGGACCTTCTCGATTGCAGCCGACGGGGACGCCCCGGTTACTGAGCTCACGCGCGGAGACCTGCCGACCTTCGTGATGGAAGCCGTCGTGCGCGGCCTCGTTAAGGACCTGACAACGGCCGTCGCCCTCCATGCCGGTGCCGTTGCCCACAACGGCAAGGCGGTGCTGATTGCCGGCCCGACGGGCACGGGCAAGTCATCGCTGGTGGCCTGGCTGATCGGCAACGGTTTCGACTACCTCTCCGACGAGATCGGCCTTCTCTTTGCCGACACCCTGCAGGTCTTGGGCCTGCCGCGCGCACTGGTGCTCAAACCTGGCGCCGCCGCCAAGGCCCTGGCGCTGCCGGCCTACCAGGGGGCAAGGTCCATCGCCGCGGGTGAGCACGTGATGCTCCGCCCCGAGCACGTGCCCGCCGGAGAGGCCGCCGCACGCCCCTGTGCCCTCCTGGTCTTTCCCCGCTTCGAAGCCGACTCTCCCCTGGGGATCGAGCCGCTGAGCCCGGCGCAGGCCGCGCTAAGGCTGGTCGGCACCAACTTGAATGCGCGCAATCTTGCCGACGGCGGCTTCCGGGCCATTGCGGCCTTCGCCCGCCAGGTGCCGGCACTGATGCTCCGCTATGGAGAGTTCGAGCAGCTCCACGGCACCGCCGATGTGCTCTCCCGCTTTCTTCTCGATGGCAAGCTCGACGGCGCGGCCGCCCGGCGTTTCCTCTCCCTTTTCGCTCCCGGCCCGTCGCCCTCTCAGGCCGCTGCGACATCGACCGCGGCGCCGGCGACTTACAAGATCCCCAGCCCCACGCCGCGGCGTGAGGCCCGAAAGCTGACCATCGGCATGGCGACCTACGACGACTACGACGGGGTCTACTTCTCTCTGCAAGCCTTGCGCCTCTATCAACCCAAAATTCTCGGGGAAACCGACTTCCTGGTGGTCGACAATCACCCCAACGGACCCTGCGCGGAGTCCCTCAAGGCGCTGGAACGAAGCATTCCAAGCTATCGTTACGTTCCGTTCAATTCCCACGCTGGTACGGCAGTTCGGGACTGCGTCTTCAATGAAGCCGGCGGCCAGTTCGTGCTCTGCATGGATTGTCACGTCTTTATCGTACCCGGGGCGATTGAGCGCCTCCTCGCGTATCTCGCAAGCGATGCCGAGACCAGGGACCTATTGCAGGGGCCGCTCCTTTACGACGATCTAAAGACCATCGCCACCCACTTCCGACCGGCCTGGCGCAGCGGCATGTTTGGCTGTTGGGACATGGATGAGCGAGGCCGGGATCCCGACGCGCCGCCGTTCGACATTCCCATGCAAGGTTTGGGTTTGTTCTGTTGTCGGCGCGCCGTCTGGCCGCGCTTCAATCCCCGGTTTCGCGGCTTTGGCGGCGAAGAAGGTTATATCCACGAGAAGTTTCGGCAGAATGGCGGACGCACGCTCTGCCTGCCCTTCCTGCGCTGGATGCACCGCTTCCGGCGCCCGATGGGTTTGCCCTACGTCAATCGCTGGGATGATCGGGTGCGCAACTACATGATTGGCTTTCGCGAACTCGGGCTCCCAACGACCGAGTTGGAGCAGCACTATAGGGATTTCATGGGCGAGGCCGCCGGCCCAATGCTCGAGCGTATCAAGCAGGAGTTGAGCACCTAACCTTCCCCGTGACAATGGTCGGCTCAGCCAACATTCCACACACCCAGCATGTGCGGCCATTCGAGCCCGTCGATCGTCGTATCGGTGAAGGAGAGGTCGTCGGGTACACTGCCGTAGGCGAAAACCCTATCGACCAGCTTGCCGCGCGCGATCCTGAAGGCAGTCGCGGGCTCCCATGCGTGCGCGTCGATACTGTGCGCAAGGAGCGTGCGATTGTGCCAGCCGTCGGGCGAGGCACCATGCAGTTCGTCAGGCCGATAGTGCCGCAGGAATTGCGGTATCGTAACCTCCCTGGCGTGGTGCCCGTTCAGAGCACCGGAGCGAGTGAAGTTGGGGGGTGTGATATAGAGCCTTCGCCGCGTGATGCGCAGGAGGTAACGAAGAAAAGCGGTGTCCTCGACGACATGCTCGATGACGTCGAAGCATGTGACAACGTCGAAGCTTCTCGGCGGCAAATCCACGATATCGGCGATGATGAGCCGGTTGTGCCACCCCCGCATCCGCTCATCGCGTTCGAGCCCCATGGCAAAGACGCCCTTCGCCTCGAAGGCACGCAGCCCCGCGCAGGTGCCGGCGCCGACATCCAGGACCAACTCATCGGTCTTGGTCTGCTGGGCAACGTACTGGTACCAGCCCATCTGCGTGGGCTCGCGCCCCGCCACTAAGTTGGTTTCCTCACCGCACGGGACGGGCTCACGCAAGGCAGGCGTGCTCTGCCGCTCGGGATCGAAACGAGGAACGTCCATCAGGTCTTCTCATTCTCCAGAACAGCTCGCTCAGCATAGGACGGCCGACGGAGCGTTAGGCCGTGTTGCTCACCTCCAGCAGGGCCCCTTCGCCGGCAAGGAGTTCGACCGCCTCTTGCACATCGACCGCAATGTCGGCCTCCGAGCCCGGAAACTCCTTCTTGAGCAAATCGACGATGTCCTGCACCCTCCGACTGCCGTCGCACAGCTTCCAAATGAGGGTTGCAGTCTCGTTGAGGTGGATCGCCTTGTGGGCGCCCAGACGATAGAGCAGGTTCTCACCCTCCATTTCCTCGACGAAGAAGCCGAAGGCTTGCTTTGGCACGGACGCAGGCGTCATGGTGCAAATCCCCTTTGCTAGGTGTAAGCGCCCGCGCTCGTGCGCCGTTGCATGGTTCATGGTGTGTTGGCGCCACTCAGCCTACGGCGCTTCAGCAAATGGCGAAAGGCCTGTCGTCGCCAGGAGTGCAGGGCGCGAACCCTCGTCATCGCCGAGACGAACACGGCACGGCCAAGCAACAGCCGCGCCGCCGTCCGGTAACGCGCGGGCCCCAGCGCGCGCGCCAGCTCGCGACACCGCGGTTCGCCAAACAGAGCGAAGGCGAGATCGAGGCCCGTGATGGCAGCGAGCCGCGCGCCAGTCCGTTCCACCAAGGTTTCCAAGCAACGTTCCTGCTCGGCCGTCATGAGGACACGCGCCGCTTGGCAGATGTCGACGACATGGCGCAGCCGCTCGAAGCAGTCGAGTGCCCCATGCACCACGCCAACGGTGAGAAGCGCCGCAGGCGTTTCCGCAACCCCGGCCAAATCCCGGTAGGTCAGCGAAATGGCAGCCCGCAACTCAGGATGGTGAGCGAGGTTGGTATGCACCTCGATGGTCAAGGCATCGTTGTCCCGGCACACCCATTTCCATTCCTGGCGTTGCGCATCGCCGTTAGAACCCGCGAGCCTGAAGCCTCGCGCATCCAGGACCTGCCCTACCTGTCTCTCCGCCTCTGGCGCGATGAGAAGGTCGACGTCAGTGAAGGTGCGCAAATGCGGCGCGGGATAGAGGCTGCGCGCAAAGACCGGACCCTTGACGACAAGCACGGGCAGCCCGACCAGCCCCGGCAAGAGTGTTTCGAGGTGCGCACGCAGCATCAACGAGTAGGCGAGCAACGGCCGCTGGCGGGCGAACGCGTGCGCCCTCACCTCGGCAAACGCGGCATCGCCTTGAAAGGGTGGAAAATTGCGCAGCACGGCGGGAAGCACGCCGTGCCGCTCCGCCTGCAGCACGAGCTCGCGCGCTTGCTGCGGGGTGAGGGCACGCCGGGGCGGTGCACTCTGTCTGCCGAGAGGATCGGCACAATGGACGAGCCAATCACCCACGGCACGCCGCGCGCGCCAGTTCAGGATTTCGCGTAGCGCTCCCTCGGTGCCCGCAGGGTCAGACATTTCGGCACGACGTTCCATGCAATCGCAACCAGGCCCTCCAAAAAACCTTGCGTCCTCCCAATGCGCTAGCGCACCGGCCCCTGGGCACTCAAGGCAGCGGCGACATCAGGCTCTCTCGTGCCGGTGTAGTGGATCGAAGCCGGCTCCGCTAGATCGGCCGCCCCGGTTGAGCGCGGGACCGAGCTCAAGGCCAAATCTTGTGGCTCCACATCCACTGGGCCGGCGCGTCGCGAACCCAGGCTTCGAACTGACGGTGCATCTCCTGCAGAGCCGATCGCACGTCCGCAGCCGCATTGGCGGTACGCGATACCCGGAGCTCCTTGACCTCGATCCGGAAACGACTGCTGGCGCCGACCCGCACGCAACGAGCCATCCAGATGCGAGCACCGGTGCGTCGCGCTAGAATCGCGGCGATCGGTTGCGCCATGGTCATGCGGCCAAAAAAGGAAACCGGAAGTCCTCGCCGGTAGTACTGGTCGCAGATGATCCCGAGGCGGCCGCCGCGGCGTACGTAGTCCATCAGGCGGTGCGCCAAATTGAGATCGTCAATAGGTTTGGCGTCGGCGCCCTTGCGGCCGAACAAGCCACCCGGATAGAGCGCCCGTCGCTTGGCGTTCAGGTAGCGATCGACATAAGGATTGTCGAAGCCGCGATAAATGGCGCCCGGATTGGCATCGGCGACCAGCAAAGGCCAGACCGCAAGCTCCCAGTTGCCCATGTGTAGGCTGACGCCAATGGCGGGCCCGAGTTTTCCGCGATAGCGGGAGAGCAACCTCTGGTGTGGGATCTCGATGCGAGCTGGATCTCTGAGCAAGCGATCCATCTGGATCGTCTCGGCGATGACGCGTCCGAGGTTCTCCCAGTGTGCCATGCAGATGGCTTCGTGTTCGGCCGCCGTTTTGTCCGGAAAAGCGATGCGCAAATTGTCGAGAGCGATCTTGTGGCGCTTGGGATTGAGCCTGGGCGCGAGAATGCGCCATAAGCGGGCCGACCAGGAAACGGCCTGGTTGAGCGGCACCAACCTCGCCAATCCAACGACAATGCGCAGGCCGGCGTATTCAAGCCGGAAGCGCAGGTTCAGCCATGGTGAGGATGCTGGCATGGATGAGGAAAGATTTTGTTTGAGCAAAAAGCTTGCAAGTCCAGAGCCACGATTGGAAGCCCCAGCGTCCGATGTCGGTCAACGGCCCAACCCGCATGACCACGAAACCCTCGCCGCCCCGCAACCTCCCTGCCCTGGGATGCACGAGGGTGCTGGTTGCGGTGTCAGATAGACTGGTGGCTGAGGCGATGTGGAGGGGGCTAAGGCGGTTATGTGATCTGCCGTTTCCGACGACCGAAATGGGCAGAAGGAATGAAAAAGCGCATGGAAACAGCCCACCACCGCAAGGAGCGGCCACCTCGCCCTCAAACCACGATGTCGTCAGCACCCCCTCCCGACAGCCGCAGCGGCCATCTTCCTCCGAATAAGGCCCGTAAGCCAACAAGGGCGTGAGCTCATAAGCGGCCCGCCTCGGCTTGTTGTCGTTGCTGGCATCGCATGCCGCAAATTCGCGATGATTGGGGTGTCTCTAGGCAAGACGTTCAGCAATGGAGGTGGGCACATGATGAAGGTACTCCTCTTTGTTGCGGTATTCGGTTCCGTGGCTAGTTTTGCTGGTCTCGCAATCGCCCAGGGCAAACAGGGTGAAGCCTCCGGCAGTGAGGTTTCCTCTCAGTGCGCGCACCGGCGGGTGATGCCGCCGGACGCGCGCGACGGTTGCATTCGCAAATCGCGCAGCGAGGCGCAACTTGGTTACGGGCAGGGTACTGCCTCAGTCAGCAGCTCAAGTGACAGCCAAGCCTCTGGGGCCGGACCTGGCAATGGGGCTGGACCGGGGAATGGGGCCGGACAAGGGATCGGACCAGGCAACGGGGGCGGTCAAGGGAAGGGCCGACGCTAGCGCAGCGATGCTCGAGCCGTTTCCCCGGTTGTCGACGAAACGCCAGATGTAAAATCAGCACCCCGTGTTGGTGCGGATCTGCACCCCCGGGTGCCCCGAGCCTTGCTCGAACGTTGACGTCCGCGCAGAGCCGACGAGCACCCTGCCGCCGCTCCGCCTCGACCTCCGCGCTAAAATGCGCGACCTTCTCATCGTCGGTGCGCGGCCAGGCACGCTCCTTGCGTCCCTGAAGTATGTCGAAGCTTCGCTCCAGCCTGTGCGCTGCGCGGAGTGCTGTGTCGCTATCCCGGTTCATACCGAGGACGCGCGGCGCGCCCCTTTTGCAAACCGTGGTTGCGATGTCACGACTTAGATATAGGGCGCAACCTCCGCAAAACGTCAATTGATGCGCTTTTGGTCCGCAATTCGGTGTCCCCGCGAATGTCCCGCCAGAGCCGACTTTATTGAGACGGTCGGCGCACCATGAAATCCAAAAGCTTTCTCGGTCCGTAGAAGGGTGAGAGCAGCCGTATGGGGGTGCCTGAGGTATGCGCGACCCTTACCAGGTGCTTGGTGTCTTGCCGGGGGCACCCGATGAGGAGGTCAAACGCGCGTTTCGTCGGCTCGCAAAGCAACTACATCCAGACCTGCATCCCAACGATGCAAATGCTGATCGGGCTTTCCGGGATATCACCAGGGCTTACCAGACGCTCAGTGATCCACGGTCGCGTGTGGCTTATGAGGCGGCCTTCACAAGCCGTCATCGTTCCCTGCGACGGCTAGGCTTCCAAGCCAGAGCAGCGACCACCATCGCGACGTTCGCTCTGACCGTGTGCTCCGTTTCGGCTGCCGTGCTTTGGCAAGACCTCGTCGAAGCCCTGTTGCCTGTCCGCTCAGCGCCACACAACGGGGCTCGCGCAGTCACCTCCGCAGCCGTCCCTTCCGCTGCTCAGAATAGCTCCTCCCGGGCCGCACCCGTGAATGGCGGCACGCTGGCGAGCGAAAACGCCAATGTACTGGCGGAGCCACCGCGCTCAGTTGCGGCAGCATTGGACCGGTCATCCGGCGGCGAATTCGCAACCTGGCCGTTATCTCAGAGGAGGTCTGCCGATCCCGCAGCATTGGCTTCGACTGATCCAGCGAGCACCGGCCTTCCTCTCCGGCCACCCGACGATGCGGACAAAGGGGCTGTGGCGGCTCCCACCCAGCGCCCTGGCACTGCACCAAGCCGCGATGATGGAAGCGAGCAGCTGCGACCAGCCCCCAGCGCAGCGCGCAGCTGGGTCAGCTACCGCAACGCCGCTTTCGGTTTCGCTCTACAGTACCCTGGGGATGTGTTTGTGTCCGAACCCTCACAATCCGATGGAGGCAGGAGCTTCCTGTCACATGATGGACGCGCCCGGCTGGTCATCTCTGCGGCCGTGAACACCAGTGGCATCACGGTGGTGAAGCACCGCCGGTCGCTCGCGGAAGGCCATTATAAGGGCGCGACGTTCGACTACGCCCCGCAGCGTAGCACGTGGTTCGTGCTGTCGGGCACGGTCGGCGACGAGATCTTTTACCAGCGCGTCACCTTCTCTTGCGACAGACGGGTGTTCCACGCTTGGAAGCTCGTATATCCCGCGGCAGATCGCGCATTCTACGACGGTATCGTCGAGGCGATCCATCGCCGCTATCGTCATGGGAACGGCGCGGGTGGACGTTGCGAGGGGACGAACGGACAAATGTCGCAGGCGTCTCGACCAAACGAGCAAGCGGTAGCCCCGCAGTGAACTCGACCAGCCCAAAGGCAAGCTCGTGCTGGCCGACGGTCGAACGCCACTATGCCAACGGCCGCACGAATCCATAGGCCACAGCAGCCGCCGATCGTGGCTCAACCCCATAGCATCGGATCAACGAAGAAGGCTGCTCCTTGGCAAGGCTATCGACCAGTGCCCCAAGGCAAGCCTCGTGCGGAATGACGTGACTTGCCACTTACCTAAGATTAGGTCCGCTTTGACATCCCCCACCGAGACGAAAGCGGGAGGATCCTCCTCGGCCATCGTCGGTCAGGATGCTTGCATCGCCCAACCCTATAACCACAGAAGATTCGTGCCTTCTGGGCGTCTCGACACAACCGAAAGAGCAACGTGTCGAGCTTCTGGTTCCACCCGAATATCGGCCAGCCCTTGCCTCAACTCTCCAATGCTTCCGACCATCGCCTGCAAAGGCTGCTCGCCACCCGGCGTTCCCGCCACTTGCAGGGAACCTTGAGGGATATGTCATCACCACACCTCCGACATACGGCGGGTGAGTTTGCGCCCGAGAGGCGTTGCGTGCAGCAAATCCCGAACGCCGCTTGATGTATCCCACGAAGCTCAAAGTGAAATTTATGGTTTGGATTTCAATGGCGAAGCCTCAGCAATGCGTTGGGTATGTTGCTACCGCGACTGCGTCGCCGCTCCTAGCGATCGCTATGGATTGGCTTTTTGCCGAAGTCTGAGCAGGAGACTGTCTACCGTCTGCGCAACGGCATTCGCGATTCCGCACCGTTTCGCAAACGCCAAAGCACTGGTCGGTCGACCATCCCGGAGGCAACAAAACGGGACCTTTGGCGTTGAAGCTGTGCAGCTGTAAAGGAGGCTACCATGCGCGGTTTCATCATCGGAGTTTTGCTCGTTGCCGTCGGCGTATTGGGCTATCTCTATTGGGACAGCGAGCACAACACGGTGCTCAAGGCGCCGGGCGTCGAGATCAAGAAGAACTGACATGTGAGCAAACGCGACTCGAGCGGCCGCTGGCATACTTCTTCAAGTCCTTCAAACACTTCGCGCGGCATTTTTCACGCGCCTTGCCGTGTATGGGGCAGGTTTCTCCGCAAGACGCGCGCACGCGCGTGAGCCCTGATGTCGGTCCGCGTCGGCGGAGGGTCGCCTTCCGTCGTGGCGGTCCACAGGTCTCCGCCCGTGAAAAATTGCTGCTTCGCTAGCGCGAACGTCCCGCCACCACTGTCGCCGACCTCGCGCGCGGGGATCGTTGTCAGCGCTGGGCCATCTATGAGTTGAGGGACATGCAAGGCTGCGTCAGGAGGTCGCCCCGCTGTTCAGCACCGCAGAGGTGGGGTCGCCTGAAGCTTCGTCAACGAAAAGGGGGCATGGCACCCGTTTGTCGAACCCGTGCGGCCCCACTTTCGCCAACACACACACACGTTTTTTGCTTGGCCTCAGGTAGCTTCTCCACGAAGCGCATCATAGGCGACGTTCACACGCCTCAGTGCCATCTCGCGCGCCGTACGCACCTTCAGGCTATTGTTGCGCCACCTGTCGGACCGTAGGTCCTTAATGAGTTTCCGCCGGGCCAGATCCAATTCCTTTCGAGTGAACGTCACTCCAAGACCAAAGACTTCGCCGGGCGTTAGCCCGTCGAGGTCGAAATCGGTCTTGGTGCTGTCCCCGAAGGCGTCTAGCGCCGGTTTTCCGGAAAGTATTACTGACAGCCGGTCGCCACAGTTTTCAGGCAGCCACGGGTTTGCCCACGCCTCGAAATAACCGATCAAAGCGTACAGCGGCGCTGTCAAGCTTATTGCCGTCGCAACCCATAGCTCCTGCCAAAGTTTTTCCGGCGGGAGCAGCTTTCCAGTCCATCCATAATGGATGAGACCTATTCCTCCCAACGGCAGCACGACAACGATGATACAAGCCCAGATGATTGCCCACGCCGCGATGCTCACCTTGAAGAAGGTGGAGTCACCCAGACGCCAGTGCGCCTCCAGTCTGCGGATGGCTTGGAGCGCCCTTTTTGCCGAGACATGATCGCCTGTCTCAAAGGCTCTAACTCCAACCATGAGCAGAGCACGGCTGCGTTCCAACAGATGGTTCTGCTCCCGCAGGTGACGCTGACGAAACCAGACAGGAATGAACCAGGCGAGGATATAGCCAATCGCGAACGACCCACCGGCCCCAATGCGCACTAGCAGAGGTGCGTCGGCCTGCATAACGGTGTTGGTGACCCATGGAGCGGCTATAAAGAAAGCAGCCCACATCCTCGCCCCCGTGACATACTGCTCGCAGTTGCGGTCTTGCGAGGAGAGTATCAATTAAGCTGTCGGCTGTGAGGCCCAGTCGACGCGACAACAGGGCCCCAAGAGCAGGTATGGCGCATGGGTGTGACTCTCAAGCCAACACGCAATCGTAGCTCGCGCGCGTTATGGCGATGGGCAAATTGAGAACGGCCCTGCCGATCGAATTTTGCGCGACGCGAGCCCGCCAAGGGGTCGGCGTCGTCAAGGCGGCAAGGGTCGCTGGTCCGCGTGGAAACGTCCTTCCGCTCTTACGCGCGAGATGGTGGCCATCCCGCCTATTTGATTTAGAAGCGCCGGGAACGCTACGCTCAGGCGCCTGGACGCAAAATCGAAGATGGCGGCTAGCCTCGGCCGCATCGAGATGGGCACATTGATCCTCTCGCGCGTTCGGCCAAAATGCGCACATTTTTGCAAATTCGCGGCGGCCCAGATCATGCAAGCCAGCCGCTAAATGTCGCCAGGTGAGTTGCCAAGCAATAACGCAATCAGCAGGCAGGGTGGCCATCAGCAGCAGGAATGGCAACGAGGTGTGAGGACGTCTAAGAGGCGAACGATGTGGCGTCTCCGCGTTCCAGCTTGTGCAACAGCGGACGCGGACGAACGTTTCCGGTGCGCGGCGTCGGGCTTACGGCGGCTCCAAGTACCGGGGACGCGTTGCTCGCCATCGCGAACTGGTACGACCAAATTGCCTACACTCATTGCGGCGAAGGGCGCGCGGGCGGTTCACGATCGCCCCGCACTGATCAGGCCCACCCACCTCAGGCACAGCCTCAGGTTGCGGATCTCTAGTATACACCCATAGTTATGGGGGAACCCAGGAAAATTGTGCCCACTCATTGCGGCGACGGGTGCCGGGCAAAGCGTCGAGCCTCGCCGATTTTCAGCCAAGGCGGCGCTGTTGGGCGTTGCAGTTGCCTGCTCTCAAAGAAAGGGCCGAGCCAATGCGCCCAAAGGCCTCTGGCCCATGCATAGGCATAGAGCAGGCACAGAGCAAAGATACCCCATTGCTCTGCGCTCCACGCCGCGTAGAACCAAAACGGTTGACCGAGGAAACCAAATATACAGGCCCAACGCCGCCAGCTTTCGCGCTTGTCCTGCGTAAGCCAGACCGCGATGACGCCGCTAAGGGCAATACCGATTTGATCTAGGCCCAAAGTTCCCTCCCCAGAGCCGCCACTGCGGGATAAACGTGATAGAGGCCGCCGGGTTTCAGGGAGCGTCATCAACCATACCGATTAGTGGCTTGTTCGCCACGCCACTGGTCCATTAAGGGTCGGAACCCAGTTGCCGTAATGCGCGTTTTTGCGTTGAGGGGGAGGACTTTACCCGATGCAAAAACTATTTGATGAGGCTGCAAGCGATGCAGGCCGCTGGCGCCGGCTTGAAGTCGAGGCACTCACGATCGCCGCCAGCATGACCGACCAGGAGCCTCGGCGCATCATGCACTCCATTGCGGAAGCCTACCGCCGGCTTGCGGAAAGGGCAGAGTTGCGTAAGACTGGGAAATGACCGGCTGGTCACCTCTGCGCGAATTAGCGTTCACGCGGCCAGGGTGTTTGCGTGGTGTGGGATGCGCCGTCATGGGGTACGCCAACATCGGTCGAAAAGGCTCCCGAGCATTGGGTCAGTCTGCTGAGCGAACACGTCGAGCTGCGGATCAAGAGACCGATCCCGTGACAACGAGCACGCTGCTGGAAATCGCCGAAGCGTCCGAGAAACTCGCCGCGCTCGAAGAGGTAGAGCTCACGGCCGCGCTTCCTGAGTAGCTTCTGAGTCATGGAAGCCGATTTTGGCCGGTCGCAATCGGTCCGTTCTCATAATCTTCCCAACTGTCTCGTTGCATACAGCTTGCGCGGCGGCCGCTCGCCGCCGGGGAAGGCAAGGCTGCGCCGCCATTTGCGGGTTGCAGGCGCAGCGATGGCGAGAACGGCGATTGAGCGCGCACGTTCAGCATTGCAGCTGGCAACAATTGCAGTATTGCGGGCGCGTCATGCGTGGCGCAGTCCTCAGCGCGCTATTTCTAACCGGCTATCAACAGAAATACTGCCAAACCCCCGGCACAAAGGATGCCGATGATTGCCCAAACCACATTGGGCCACACCACATCGTCCCCGTATCTGACTATGTGTTTGTGATTGACAGTTTTCCCGGCGTGGCTCACGCGGTCGCCGCCCGAGCCATCTGTTTCCTGTCCAATACAATCTGCAGACATGGCGCGTAGACCTCCCTAATTCCGCGCCAGGGTTCCCTCGACCCTTCGGAAACCAACGCTCATTTGTGGTGTGGCGTTCCCAGCCCGCTGCCGTCTTGGGACCATGCTCCTGAAGGTGCTCAAGAATTTTTCAGCGCCAAGCGGTCCAAGTGGAGTTCGGTCGCCGAACCAGCAAAGGTTGGACTCAGCGTTTGGGCCTGTACGCAAACAATTGTAGTGCAAAAGGAGAGAGAGCACGGTCCATTGCCAACAAATCAAACCGCCAGAACGCTTTCGCTGGGGCGAAGGCCATCGATCGGCAATTCAACCATCGCGCTTCTTGAATAAAGTGAAAGCGCTCCGCCGCAGCGCAACCGGCTGCGCTAAGCTCGGCGCCACTTGTCTTACCTTTATTCAGCTCGCTGCCGTGCGTATCTCTTTGCGCCCTACGGCCTAGTACGAGACTAATTTTCGCAGCTTTGGTTTGGGCGCCTGGCGCAGTGCGACAATGCGATCTCGGCCTCGGTCGCCCTACGCAACAACGTTAGGGATGTCGCATTCATACGCCACGGGGCTACTCACGAACAACCACTTCAAAATAATTGCTCTCGCGAACCAAAGACGGCGATCCTCGATCAGGGGGGCGGGGCGCGCAAGAGGGAGCCAAGCTCCAAAAAGATAGAAGGCAGGGCACCCGGGTGGTGCGGGGTGGGCGCCCTACCTTCCAGCACACAAACTCTCCTGCCGGGATACCAGGGCAGCACGATTGCGGGATCGCGCTTTCTTAGCGTCCTTGCAGTGACTGTCGGGGATACCAGGGCGGCGCTGGTGCTGGGCCTGCGCGTTCTTAGCGTCCATCTCGACCCATGCCTAACGCCTGGATCGGTAGTTGGTTCCCCCCGAAATGCAGTTTTTTCCTGATAGCCAGGGCCAAGCTCCCATTGGGCCAAAAATGGGCGAGGCCCCCCGCATTGGGTCCTCAGGCGCTAAAAGTCCGCTTCGACCGCGGTCGGGGAAGGGCCTGAGGCCAAAGGGCTGAGTGTTTCGGGTGCCACTTCGCACGGTCTCCAGGCGTGGTGACAAGGCTCGCACGTTCAGAAGCTACCGATCGCGTTTGGTGCGGTTGCGCACTGAGATGAGGCTGTGCACCTCAATGGCTCGACACTATCGTTGGGTTCTCTGACGCCCCTACGTCAGATATCCATCTCCTGGCCTCGGCGATGTTCGCACCGAGGCCTTTTTCTTCATGCGCTCACGGCATCGGCAACCGGGTGCTCGGCGGGAAAGCGGGGATTCCTGGATCCAATGCCGCCGCGAATCACCTAGCCTCCTGCCGAAATGACGCGGGCAGGAGGTTCCGATGGGAGACATTGCCGCTAGGCAAGTTCCTCGGCCTCAGGATTAGCCCACCGATAACGGCAGAGCGGGGAATTGAACCAAATGCCGATCGCGACGGCGGTCATGATCATCGTGATCGTGGTGTACATCTTTCTGCTCGCCATGGGCCGGGCCGGCAGGTGGCTCAAGACGCGAGCGCTGAGTGCTGCCAAACAAATGCTGACCTTTCGCTTTGCGCCGCGTGGCCACGCCGACTAGGCGCCGTCGTAACGCCTAGTTAACCGACTCAGCTGATGAGTGGGTTAGGCTTCGTGCGTCGAAGGGGCCCCGAATCTCGAACCCCCGCAAAATAGATTCGGGGCCCCACTGAGCTTTTCCGCTTCGCCGATCTCCCCTCTTGAGGGGATGCAAACGACCCTCCCGATCTGCGATTTCTTCCGCATGACGGTGGAGCGCTGAGAACGCGCATCCCTAGGACCCAGGGTGGGATGTGCTTGCCCCGGTACTCCCCGTCAAAAGAGTATTGAGGAAAGCGTCGAGAAGGGCTGCCGGCCTCCTGGCGGTCCTTACTCCGCAAGTTCCAATCAGCGCAGACGACATGCCTTACTGTCGAGCGCTGACGCTTCGGCCAGCAACCCCGCGGTACACCGCGCCCCCGTACGGCTTGCACACTTTCAACCGGCTCCATCTTCTGGTCCACACCGCTGGCGATGGGCCACTCCACCCTTTTTCGCGCTCCATGGGCGATCGGCCGTGGCGTGCGCAACAGCAAGGATCCGAAGGCCGCAGATGATGGCGGAGCTCGAATGATCATGACCGCCTGACCCCGCGATTGCGCCTTCGAGAAAAGCCCCGAGAGCGGCCGCAAGGCTCGCACCGAGGTCCCCAGCAAGGGACGCGGGCTAAGCAGAATTGAGGACGCGTCACGCCGACACGAAGCGAATAGTTGCTGAGAACGAGAAGCGGCGCTGAAACCCGAGACGAAATGCACGTCCGGGGCGCAAAGGGTGGCGCAAGAGCAGTTGCGCAATTCGCGCGACCTCTGCTCATTTTGATCGGATCGAACGCGCTTGGTGGCGTTAGAGCCTCGCCCCTCAGTGAAGAACGTGTGCCACACTCGCCGTGGAACTTAGCGTTACGTACGTCTTCGGACGGAGTTGCTAGCACACCGCGTTCACTGGACCTGCTACGGTGACGTGCCTGCTATAGAATTCACGGTCTATGGCAGGCCGTGACGAGCCGTTGCCTTGCGCGCGTCAGGCCGAGGCACGCCCTAACGAGCGCGTCACGGTGGGGCGCCCCGGTTCACCGCTCTGGGGCGCCTCTCAGCGGGCCTGCTCCGATCTCGACGCCCAACTACAGCAGCAGCCGGGTTGCATGATCCGCAGTCTGTGCCGCGTCCCTTGCCATGCTGCCCTCCCCGACTTCTATCGCGCAAGCGCAGGTGCCGATTAGGCACCGTCGTTAACCGATCTCGAGGACTTCTACTGCTCCCGCATGAGGCAGACGAAATCATCGGCCGCCTCTCGCGCCACTAATCCCGAGCCGCCCGCTTGCGTGCCCGTGTAGCTGTCGCCTTTGCAGGCTCGCTCGGCCCCTAGTGCGCGTCGTTCGTCACTGACCTTACTGACAGGCCGGTGCGTTTGTCGCATGGGCTTTATATTTTACGAGGTTTGCGGATGCCCCAGTCCTTTCGGTGGGCACTGGCGGGGGTGTTCTAGTGATGGTTCCGGTCGCGGTCGTGGTTTCCACCGGTCGGTATCGCCAGTCCGAGCGCGAAGGCCATTGATCCCACTTCGAAACCCCGGCTTTTGGGCCGTTGTCGCGGTTATGGTCGCGACGCTTACCATTGTTTGGCTTGCTGGCCATTGAGGGCGGCATAGACCGAGGTGGTCCGCAGCGCCGTCACACACTGTGGCCGCGTCAGCGCGCCTCACCGCTGGTGCGGAATGCTGCGCAAGCAAGGGACCGCGCGGCTAGACCCTCTTTGGTGCCTGGGCCCTGTGGGTCACGGATCCATCGCGGGTATGAGGGCCAAAAATCTCCGACCTTGGCGTGAGCAAGTCCCCAATCAGCGCATGCGCGCCGAGATCAGGGCCAGCGCGTTGCCGACCAGCAAGGCACAGAAACCCCGAGCGCGCCCCAAGCTTAGGGCATATGCAGTCGCCACAGGCTAGCGATAGCAAGCACTATACGCTCCCGCGCCATCTTTCCTTTGGACGCGGACGCAGTGCAAAGGTCCGAGCGCCCCTTCGATTATCCGCGATGTGCGGCAGGGCGTGGCATGCTGTGTTCGAGCAGCAAAACCTGTTGGGGCTCCCAAGGTGGTCGGGCGACGGTACACGCTCAACGCTGCTTGTGAGCCCCGCACCGTTTCGCTTTCTGCTAGGTCGAAACGGACTTGAGAGTTTGCTCTCGTTGTCGATAAACGGGGAGGCTCAACTGCGTACGTAACCGCACACGGGCGAGTTGGTCTTCGTCCATCTCGGCGCGCGCTCTTCGCGCATTAGACGCCGCAAGGGCTCCGCGTCTTCAGGCTTTCGCGGCGGTGGTTCGACGTTAGCGAGGCAGGCTGGTGCGCGCATATATGTACGGTTTGGTGCAGACATTTGACATCTATCATTGACGGAGCCTGTTAACATCCAGTCATCGCACATAGAAATCTACTGCTGAGGGAAGCACCCGGGTACCCCAACTCCCGGGCGCTCTGGCGCCCCACCATTTCGGGGCGCATTTTTTTGGGCCTTACGCCGGCACCCGAAAATGGTCGACCGACCAGGCGACCAACATAAAGCCCAATGCGGAACCCAACGCCCTAAGGAACGTTCACGTGGCGGGGATAAGCAAATTTAGGCGCGGGACCAGGCGAGAGCTGCGCCGTGTCGAGGGACATCAAAGAAATTGAACGCGAGATCGCGCAGGCTGCGCGATGGGCCGTAGAGTGGCGAATGCTTCAGAAGGAAGCTATAGAAATCGCCCGCGGAATGCGCGATCCGGAAGCCCGCCACCAAATGCTGTTTATCTCAGATTGCTACCAGCTACTGGCCGAGCGCACCGAGCGAACCAGAGAGCGATTGGTTGCGTACGCAGCCGCCATCAAGCGAGGCCCCTGCTGATCCAGTCGGCCAGAAGCCCATTTCTTCCAGTAACAACTATACCCGACGCGCGGGCCGCGCCCCGTCCTGACCGCGGTGCCCAAACGGGAAAGTCGGAACACCGCGGTTTCTGAGCGACCCATCTGAATGACGGTAAACACTCTGCTTAATGCAGATCCAAAAAAGCTTGAGCGGCTCCGGCCGGCTAGCGAAATACGCATTATCGCCTGCACTGGGCCAATCGCGAGGCGCGGAGGACCAAGAGCGTGGCACCGCCCGACCTGGACGGCGGTGTGCTCCTGGAACGGCACTATGCACTGAACTGGCTGGTGCGCTTCGGACGACGTGGACACGCCGACCTAAGAATCGCGCCGGCGTTTCGAGCTCCAGTTCGGTGGTGAAATGCTGTCGCTAAAAGACAGACCAAGACGGCCGGGCCGCTGACAGCTCGCAATCCGCTCTCGGTGGGTGTGGGTAACCTCGCCAACTTCGACAGCGGCTAACCGGGTTATCGCGGCAAGTCCGACGGAAGACCGACACAAGCCGAGATCTTGCGCCTCCACGGATGGCGCAACTGCAATATGGACGGCGGCATCATCCCCGACTGGCCGGCGCCCGAGTCATGTGTCGCTCGGCTGACATGTCGCTCGGCTTGTGATGGATCCTCACGTGACCTAGGCTGCTGGCGAAGGGCTGGATAGCCTTGAGAGACGCAGTCATATCGGGAGCTCACGAATCCATGAGCGGCAAGCTGTTGAATGCGGAGACGCGCGCCGCCGAGGCGATCGTCCGGGTGCTCGAGGAAGCCGGCATTGACATGGTCTTCGGCATCGCCGGCGGCAACATGGGCCGCGTCTATGACGCGCTCTACGACCACCAGGGCAGCATCCGCACGGTGCTCGTGCGCCACGAGCAGCTCGCCAGCGTCATGGCCGAGGTATACGGGCGTCTTACCGGCAAGCCCGGCGTTGCCATCGGGCAGGGCATCTTTATGCTTGCCAATGGCCTCCTCGGCGCGCTCGAGGCGCATTTCGGCAGCTCACCCATGCTGCTGCTCACTGACTTCTCCGATGTCTCTCCGTTCTCCAAGCACTCTCCCTACCAGAGCGGCACCGGCGACTACGGCAGCGCCGACACACGCAGGGCGCTCGACGGCGTCACGAAAGCGACTTTTGTCGCCAGCGAGCCTGTCGAGGCGGTCCAGGCGACGCAGCTCGCCATCAAGCATGCGTTGAGCGGCGAGCGCGGTCCCGTCGGCGTGCTCTATCACTCGCGCGTGTTCAAGGACCCGATCGATCCCGGCAAGCGGCCGTTCCTCTACGCCACCAAGGCCTATCTGCCCAAGCCGATGTCCGCAGATGCGCAAGATGTCGCTGCCGCGGCGAAGGCGCTGCGTGCCGCCAAATGGCCCACTATCATCGCAGGCAACGGCGTGCGTATCGCCGGCGCCTACGCAGAACTGCGTGCGCTAGCCGAGCTGGTCGCTGCGCCGGTGGCGACCACTGCCGCCGGCAAGGGCACATTCGCGGAAACGCACGCCTTGGCGCTAGGGGTGTGCGGCAACTTCGGTCAGGCGACGGCCAACGCGGTCATCGGCGAAGCCGATCTCGTGCTCGTGGTCGGCTCGCGCCTCGGACCGGCCGATACCGCCAACGAGAACCCGCAGCTCATCGGCCCCGCCCGGCAAACACTCCTGCAGATCGATGTCGAGCCCAAGAATGCAAGCTGGACCTTCCCGTGTGACGTCACCCTTGTCGGTGACGCCAAGCTCGCCCTCGCACAGCTTGCTGACGCGATCAGGGCTGCCGGCGCGCCAAAGGCCGAAGCGCTGGCCACGCGCAGGAAGGCACTGGAAGCGGCGCGCGAGAAGCATGGCTTCTTCACAGACCCTGGCTACGGCTCCGACGAGGTGCCCGTGCTGCCGCAGCGGCTCTTCGCCGAGATTCTGAAGGCGACTGCGCCAGATGCGCTCTTCACCTGCGATGCCGGCGAGAACCGGCTTTTCATGACGCACTACTTCCAGACTAAGGCACCGGGCTCGCTGCTGATGCCGGGCATCGGCGCCATGGGATACGCGGTTCCTGCGGCGCTGGCCGGCAAGCTGGTGTTTCCGCAGCGGCAGGTGATCGCGGTAACCGGGGACGGCGGATTCTCGATGGCCATCAACGGGCTGATGACGGCACGGGACGAGAAGATCCCCATCGTCACCGTCGTGCTCAACAACAGCGCGCTCGGCTGGGTCAAGCACGGCCAGGGCAACAGGCCGATAGCCAGCACCTTCGCCGATATGGATTTCGCCGGCGTCGCGCGTGCCATGGGGTGCCGGGGCATCCGGGTGGAGCGCGCCGAGGAGATCGGGCCGGCGTTGGGCGAGGCCCTCGGCGGCGCTGAGCCGACGGTCGTCGACGTGATGACCTCGTTCAGACCTTCGTTCCGGGACGTGACGAGCCCGCTGGCGGCGAATTAGCAAAGTGTCTCAGCGCACCAGGCCGCCATCGATGACGATCGTGCGGCCCGTGATGTAGTCGGAAAGGTCGGTGGCCAGGAATTCGACCACCTTGGCACAATCCTCGATGGTGCCTTCGCGGCGTAGCGCCGTCATCCCGGCCATGTGCGAGCGGTTGCCTAGCCTTCCCGTGCGGATGATGCCCGGCGCAATGGCGTTGACGTTGATGTTGAAGGGCCCGAGCTCTTGCGCGAGCGAGCGCGTGTAGTGGATGATGGCGGCCTTGGCCATGCCGTAGGGGTGATAGGTGCCCCGCGCATCGACACCGGCCGTCGACGAGACGGTGATGATCTTTCCGCCGCCCTGCCGCTTCATGTGCGGCGCGACCGCCATGCAGGTGTACATGGTGGTCCTGAGGTTGATGTCGAGGACACGGACCAACATCTCCTCCGGGCAGTCCGAGGGTGTGCCAGTCGTGACCGCGTCGCCGGTCTCGTTGGCGCCAAGGCTCGGCGGACGTTCGTCCGCAAAGACTACCGTGCCGCCGCCGGCATTGCAGACGGCAATATCGAGACGTCCGAGCTGCCGCACGATGTTGTCGATGGCGCTCATGGTCGCTGCGCGGCTTGTCAGGTCCGCCTCGATGCCGAGAGCGCGCACGCCCTTGGTCTCGCACTCGGCTGTGACGGTTGCGGCCGTCATCGCCACGCGGTCGAACTCGTAGACTTCAGCCGCCCGCAAATTCCTGTCGATGATGGCGATGTCGGCGCCAAGACCCGCGAGCCGCAGCGCGTAGCCGCGGCCGAGTCCGCGCGCGCCCCCGGTGACGACGGCAACCTTGCCGGACAGCTTGCGCTCACTCATGCCGTCCCCTCATGTAGCCTCATCCACATGCGCAGAGCGCGAAGGCGTTCTCACATGTCTCGCAATTGTCCCCGCCCCTACTTGTCCGCAATCGAAGGCAATGCGGTCGTTGTGCTGCACCATGGCTGGTGGGCTGTCAAGATTGCAGGCGAGGTCTGCGAAGGTGCACAACAATAGCGCGCCACAGGCACATCCACACTGGGCGTTGACCCGAGCGTCGCAGATGAGCTGCAGCCGATGCTCACAAAACAAGGTCTTCACGAAGGACGCTCGACGGATCGTGTCGTAAGATCGACAATCAATTGACGGCCCTCATCTGCCGCCTGACCTAGGTGCCGCTTACAGATGCCGGTGCCTTCGGCCAGCTCTCGTGGTGCCCAATCAAACTTGTCGACCTCGGCTCGCATCCGCACCTCGCCGGCCATGCTCACGAACTTGCCGTTGCGCTCGATCTTGGCCTAATGACGCTCAGGCCGGCGCGAACGCGCTGGCGGATCATCGAGCGCTCAAACTCGGCGAAGGCACGGTCATCTGGAACAGCAGCTTGCCGGCCGGAGTGGTGGTATCAATTGACTGCTGGTCGAGATAGAGATCGACGCCGACCGCCTCGAGATGTTGAATCGTGCCAAGCACGTCGACCAGTGGCCGGCCTAGCCGATTGATGGCCCAGGCCATAACGACATCGGACTTGCGACGGCTGGCATCTTTTAGCTGACCATCGTGGCCGGGCCGCTGATCGCGTCCCTTGGCGCCACTGATGCCAGCGTCGCGGTAGACGGGTTGGCGGTGGGGGGCAGGGCGTTTCCTGCCCCCCACCTGTTGCCAGCAATCACTCTACGATGCGGGTGATGATGCCAGCGCCGACGGTCTTGTTGCCTTCGCGGATGGCGAAGCGGGACTTCGCCTCAATCGCGATCGGCTTGTGTAGCTCGACCGTGAGCTCGGCGTTGTCGCCCGGCAGCACCATCTCCGCGCCCTCCTTCAGCCCAACCGTTCCGGTGACATCCGTCGTCCGGAAGTAGAACTGCGGACGGTAGTTGCCGAAAAAGGGCGTGTGGCGCCCGCCTTCCTCCTTGGCCAGCACATAGACCTCGGCCTCGAACTTCCGGTGCGACTTCACGGTGCCGGGGCCCGCGAGCACTTGGCCGCGTTGGACGACGTCCCGGTCGATCCCGCGCAGCAGACAGCCGACGTTGTCGCCTGCCTCGCCCCGGTCGAGGATCTTCTGGTAAGTCTCAACACTGATTACGACCGTGCTCCTCGTGTCACCAAGGCCGACGATCTCGACCGGGTCGCCGATCTTGACGATGCCGCGCTCGATGAGGCCGGTCACGACCGTGCCGCGGCCCGAGATCGAATGGACACCTTCAATCGGCATCAGGAACGGCCGATCCTTGGCCCGCTCCGGCAGCTCGATGTAGCCGTCGAGCGCCGCAAAGAGCTTCAGGATCGCCTCATCCGCCAGCGCGCCCTTCTCACCATTGAGCGCCTTGACCGCAGCACCGCGTATGATGGGCACGTTGTCGCCATCAAACTGGTGCTTCGACAAGAGTTCGCGCACCTCGAGCTCGATGAGTTCGAGCAGGTCGGCGTCGTCCATGACGTCGCACTTATTCAGGAACACGACCATGCGCGGCACGCCGACTTGGCGCGCGAGCAGGATATGCTCGCGCGTCTGCGGCATCACCCCATCGACTGCGGACACGAGTAGGATCGCGCCGTCCATCTGGGCGGCACCCGTGATCATGTTCTTCACATAGTCGGCGTGCCCTGGACAGTCGACGTGCGAGTAATGCCGCTCCGCCGTGGAATACTCCACGTGGCTCGCCGCAATCGTCAGGATCTTGGTCGCGTCACGCGTACCCTGCGCCGCCGACGCCTTGGCGACATCATGATACGAGACGAACGTGCCCCAGCCATTGTCGGCCGAGACCTTCGTCATCGCTGCCGTCAGCGCCGTCTTGCCATGGTCCACGTGGCCGATTGTGCCCACATTGCAGTGGGGTTTGGTGCGAATGAACTTCTCCTTGGCCATGGGACTACCCTAAGTGGCTCGAGCTCTCGTGCTTTGGGGTTGCACGGATCGAGGCACCACGAGAGCTGGCCGGTGCCCGGAGCCGCGTTTGCGTCCGGGCCGGCAATCGACGTGTCAGGTGAGACGTTCGGTCAGGCCCGGGGCAAAACTAGAGCGGTCAGGGGCATTAGATCCCCCGTCATCGGCTTCAGAGATGACCATGACCGCAGCATAAAGAGTCGCTTCCGGGATAGCTCACGAGGAGCGAAGCGCGATTAAATAGCGATGCTTGGCGCCAATTGCAAGCGGTCGTCGGCTACGGCCGGGGGCCGCCATCGTCATGAGGCGACGTTTCAAAGCGCGCCTCCAGCTACTTGGCGTGCGCACAATCAACCCTCAAACGATCGCCGATAGCGAGCTTGAGAGCCTGATGTCTCTCGCGATCCTGAGGCAAGGCGGGATGTGCCTCGACGGAGACCTCACCCCGTTTAAAGGCTGAGTCCTAGGCGCACCACATTTCCCAGTCTTCGAGGATTAGTGCCAGAAGGCTTTCATCAATAGCCGAAGCGAAATATGTGTCGCGCAACCTATGCGCCCAAACCGGCCGTCAACAACTTCTTCGAAGGGCAGCTGTGTTGGGCGTTTCCACGCCGCTGAGCCCCGGTATGGCGGACCTCTTCCTGGAGGGCGTGCCCCTCCGCCGCCGAGTGGTGCCGTTCGACAGGGTGCGATGCGCACGCCGGTCGACCTGCAGACCACATAGACTGTCAGCCGAGGTGTCGACTGACTGTTCACATTGGAGGGCCCGCCTCTCCGCAGAGAGGGCCCTATTTTGCGTTCCGAGACCAGGAACGACCGGATGCAACTAGCTCGGCCGTACACATACAATTGGGGGTCCATTTTTGCATCAACATTGGAGTATAGACCGTGAGACAAGCAGATAATCGATTGAGAGCCTTCGTGTTTAGGTTGATGGCCGCGAGCGCCATGCTGCTGCTCACTGCGGTATCTGCCAGCAGTGCGGGAGCCAAGGAAGTAAGGAAGAACTCTTCTCTCGCTGTCGCGCGAGCTGGAAAGGGGTTTATTTGCGCTTACGATTCTGGCGCCTTCGGATGCGCCTGCACGAAAGGTGCACCAAGAGGGCAGCCCGACAATTGCGACGGGATGAACGATTTTTGCAACGTACTTGGATCCACGATGGACTGCCCCACCGGCAGCCTACGCTGCGTGTGTCATGGTATTGCCAAGCCTCCCAAAAAGGGTAGGGCGTGGAAGCCGGATCCCAAACAGCGTTAGTTCGACGCCGACCCGTTCTGGATTCTGCTCTCAGGCTATGGAACCCTAGACGCGTGCCTCAAGAGTTGGGGGGAGTTACGCGTCCCGCAACGCGAGTCCCACATTCGGCCGAACCTTGAGTAGGCGAGCCATCGGTCATAGATTCCGCCTCAAACTCGGCGATCTCCTGCAACAGCGCCTTTTCCTACGCCTTGCAGGCAACCGCCAATCGCGGCGGCAATATACCTAATCCGACCTAAAGCTCGGCAAGCTCCTGTTGCAACGCCGGTTCAGCCTGCCGGCTCTCTGTCAAGCTTGTGCGTAACGCCGTGCAAATGACGGCAGAGAAGGCCGATTCCGGACATGGCTTTTGTGCGGCAGCGGCGCCGACTATCACACTTTGGTTGGGAAGGGGTGATCGACCGCAACAAACATTGCTGCAAACCCGACCAGTAAGCCGATGACTTCAAGCCAGTACGTGTTCCTGAGTTGGACGCGACGTATGATGTTCATCACGTCCCACCACGGGTAGTCCCACGAGGGACGCTGCGGTCGCCGGCTCTCCACCGCCTGGAAGACCCGAATCATCATCCGGATCATGCAGGGGGCCGCCAAGAGCCAGCCCGCGAGAAAAAGGCTCAGCTGTTGGGCTGCGGCGCGATCCACCATGCCACCTCTCGCCGAGGTTCAACTGCCGCGGAAGTTGCGCGAGCTGCACGATGGTCCACATTTTTTTTTGGCCACGCCGTGGCGGGCACGTCAATGGCAACGCCTCAGTTCGAGTTTGTGCCACAGACCCTGTGTATTGGAAATTACATGCGGGGTCTCGTGCTGGGTAAGGTTTTCGCAGTCTGGTCGAGGGTAGTGGCGAACCGCTCCTACCGCCCCGAAAGACACTATATGCGCGGACCCGGCCCTAAGACACTTGCGATGATAGGCAGGCGGTACCGGGCTGAGACCGCAGAGGCGACGCGAGAGCCGCTGCCAGAGCACTTGCTCGCACTCATCCATTCCATCGATGAGCAGGAGAAGAGGAGGTGCAGGGACGATCAAGCGAACGCACGCTGACTGGATCGTGTGGTCGCGTCAGGTCTCGTCGTCAGAAATATCCAAGCCTCTACAGCTCGCGTTCGATGTTCTCCAACGGCGAAGGGGATGAACTCATAGCTGCTCTGAACGCAACAACTGTGAAACTGCTAGCTCTGACGCATCGACTACCCGACTTGACCAATGGCGGCGATGCGTTTTGAGGCACGTCTCTTCGGGTCAAGTGGCGGCTATCCGCACCCAGCTTCTGCGATCTCAAATCCCTGTCTGCAGCGCCCCACCTTCCGGCCGGGCTGGTGATCCGCGGCGGTATGGCTCCTGAGTGCCAACAAGTGACGTGGAAACTTACGCGCGCGGACCCAACCACATCAGGCGATCGGGTAACCTTTCTTCATTTCGAGAGCCATCGGTCCGCCGAACAGTTCGTGCTCCGTGTCTTTCGTAAAACCGAATCGCCTCTCGATTTGCCTCGAATACCCAGAACTGGAATCCGGCGGGGACGTATTTCTTGAGCTCGGTCAGGAGCGCTGCGCCGATCCCGTGGCGCTGATGGCTGGGATGAACGAATAGGTTCGTTAAAAAGCCATCGTGAAACGAAGCGTATCCGACACCCGTGCCATCAACCTCGGCGACCCACACGCGTTGCCGTGCGACAACCATCTCGCGCATCCACCTCTCAATCGAAACGAACGGATGCATATGCGGCAAGTAGGTCATGTCATATCGCGCAAGTACGTGAAGCTCGGCCAACCGTCTGTAGTCGCTTGGAGATGCTTGCCTGATTTGCATAGACCGAGCTCGCGATGCCCTTACGCTGCACCAGAATGATCCAAATGCCATGGGGCCGCATGGACCGCTTTGGGTCGATACTGTTGAAAAAGGTCTCGACTGACGCCGCGAACGCTGATTCCGTCTGGTGACGGCAGCAAGGAGCGGGGCGGGCCATGATGGGGCGGGAGACAGGCGATCAGAATCAGCTGTTCTACCTTTTCAATCTCGAAGAGCGCATTCCGGCGCGCCATATCTTACGCCTGATCAACCCGACCGTCACTCGCGTGCTCGCTGACGTGCGCGAGAAGCTTCAAGCCTTCTACAGCGACATCGGTCGCCCTTCGATTGACCCTGAGCTCATGATCCGCATGCTGGTCGTTGCCTACAGCTATGGCATTCGCTCCGAGCGCAAACTGTGTGAAGAGGTGGACCTGCACTTGGCCTATCGGGCATCCGAGCGAGCTCGGCATCGTCGCGGAAAGTGGCCTGTTCGGGCTCAGCGAGCTCTCTGAGGGTCAAACGCGGCGCCGACCTCGTGTCCGTTGCTGTGCAGGTTCTCGGACGCCTGAATGAGTACCCCATCGGCACGCGCGGAGGCCAGGCGTCCCAGAACCTGCACAAAAGGCGCGCCCTAGTAGCCTCTAACATCGAACCCGGGACGGCGCGGTAAGTGCTGGTCAAATCAGCCAATTGGTCCGTTGTGGAAGAGGCCGAAAGTGGACACTGGCGTCGCCAATGCTGATAGTGCGCCTCAGTTTGACGACGAACGCGAAGTAGCCCTTCGCTCCCTATGCCGTCGTGCGATTTGCCCAATGAGTATTCCGGCAACCAGCACGAATGCCACCTGAAACGGGGCGGACAGCTCGAGCGCCCAGATGCTCGGTGGCCTCGGTCTCGCACTGAAGTATGCGAACGCGAACCAGGAGAGATATAGAAAAATGCTCGCTGTGAGCTGCCAAATGGCGAGCTTCAGAGGATCGTGGCGAAACCAGATGGTCACGAAAACCAAGCCGACGATACTAGCCCAGCCTAACACTTGCGTAGGCAGCCAATCGGCGGGATCGCCCACGAGCGCGAGCGCAACAGGAATAATGAAATCGCCTGCAACAAATAGCGCGATCAAATATGTCACCAGCAAAATAGCCGCGAGCCAGACCGCAATCATGGTGGGATGCTTGGCCTTTTCATGCATCGTGTTACCCGAGCCGTGTCGCAGCAGCTCGAACTTATCATCAGCCGAGCAGGAGGCACAACCTGCCGTCCGCTCTCGACCAGCCCTGTCTGTAACGCCTAGTTTTCGCAGCAGCCACGCGGCCACCGCAGTCAGCCCAAACCACCATTATGCTAACGGGGATCGATACGCTCCCGAGTAACCGGAAACAGATGTGATGCGTCTCTTTTCAGCCGGCACGACGTTCAATGATGTTCGTATCCCGTTTCCGCACGTTCGCGTCACGGGATTGGCAGCGCGATCCACTAGAAAAGTTGCGGCGTGAGCATCCGACTGCAACCCCGATCATTGTCGGCGGGGATGGAGACAGTTTGCGCATGCTGTTTGATGAGCCGCCGGCGCTTTCACCCGAAGAGCTGATCGAACGATCTTTGCAGGGCGATGGATGGTCTCTTCAGCTGGCTTATGAACGCGATCTTCATGACCGGCAGCAATTACGTCTGAAAGAGCTGAACGCACCCGAAGCCTTCTTCCGCAATTGGCGACCACCAGAGAGCGTAGACGTTTTGGAAATCGTGAAGCAACCGTGGCCGGAGCCGCCGCACCGACCGACTCACCTAAGCTCCGCAGCTTCCAGCGAGACCGTGCTTATCGTTCTCATCCCAACGCTACGACCATGGGAAGCGGCGGCCCATTTCCATTTCGGCGGGTGGAACGCTTGCCCGGCTCCGTGGATCCATGTCGCTTATGCCCGAGAATGGTGCGCCAGGTTCGGCGCCCGCCTCCTTGTGTTGACGCACGACACCCTGGAATTCGAAGTTGCCTGCCCCATCACCACGCGCGAAGACGCGGTCGCAATGGCGGCAGTACATGTTCATTATTGCTCCGGCGCCCCTGTTGTAGCATCGACAGCCCAGCACGCCGCCTATCTTCTAGGCGCACCGCTTTGGCACTTCTGGTGGGATTAGACCTGAAATGTCGATGTCGCTCGTGGCACGGAGCGCCATTGGCGCGGTCGACACTCGGCGTGGCGGTATCCGCGGAGGATCGGACCAGGTTTCGAGTTTAAAAAGCCGGATGGGTTGACCCCCTTCCCGACCTCAATCTGATACAATCATTGCATTGCAGCATCAGACCTGATGCTCGCTGGACCAACCCTTGCTATCTTGCCGCCTCCGGACAGCACGCGAGGTGATCATGAGGCGGCGCGAGTTCATAACACTGCTCGCTGGGGCGGCTGCGTGGTCGCATGCGACACGTGCAGAGCAACCGATGCCTGTGATCGGATTCCTCAGCGCGCGCTCCGGCGATGAGAGCGCACACTTGGTAGACGCTTTTCGCCGAGGCCTAGCAGAGCAGGGTGCCGTCGTGGGACGAAACGTAGCGATCGAGTATCGCTGGGCTGACGGCCGCTACGACCACCTGCCCGCGCAGGCGGCGGAATTGGCCGGACGGCCCGTATCCGTGCTCGTTGCTGTCGGCGGCGATATGACGGCGCGGGCGGCGATCTCCGTCACCCGGGTCATTCCTGTTGTCGCGGTATTCATCGGCGATCCCGTTGCGAACGGCCTCGTTGCAAGCCTCAATCGGCCGGGCGGAAACGTCACGGGGGTGAGCAATCTGAACGCCGTGATCGAATCCAAACGTCTCGGCCTGTTGCGCGAGCTCGTGCCGGCGGCCAGCACGGTTGGCTCGTTGCAAAATCCGGACAGCCCCGTCGCTGTGAGTCAGCAAAAGGACATAGAGGATGCAGCACGCACCCTCGGCATAAAGATTCGCTTCTGGCGGGCCCGGACCGACGGCGAACTCGAAGCCGCGTTCGCATCGATGGCAGAGAACCGAATTCCTGCACTGCATGTGGGGGCTGACGCTTTCCTCGCCGCCGCGCGCGACAAGCTCGTGCAACTGACGGCGAGCTATTCTTTGCCCGCGATCTACTCCCTGCGCGACGTCCCTTTGGCCGGCGGGCTCATGAGCTACGGCGTCGATCTGCTCGATAACTATCGCTTGCTTGGCGTGTACGCCGGAGAGATCATAAAGGGGGCTAAGCCGGCTGACCTGCCAGTCGTACAGTCCACCAAGTTTCAGTGCGTCCTTAATTTGAAGACCGCGAAAGCACTGGGACTAACCATTCCTCCCGGGGTGCTATCGATCGTTGACGAGGTGATCGAATAAGAACGCTTTTTGCTGCGCGGGGCATGAGTCTCATACTGACACGTTTTCCCCTTCGAGGCTGCGCGAGATGGCAGAAGCACTCCGAAAACGGACCACGGGGCAATGGCGAAATTGATCCTTCTGTGACCTACGCTACGGATGTTGGTTGCGACGCAACAGCCTTCTGATCATCCTGTGCCATCGTGGTCGCGCAAACGTGGATGAGGGTGGTGAGATGCAGCGGCGGAATTTTTCGCACTTGTCGGTGGCATGGCAGCTGCGTGGTCAGTCGTTGGATATGCGCAGCCGGCCGGGAAACGACGCGTGGGCATACTCGGGCCACTTTCCGCCGACGACCCGATCGAGCGCTCGCGCATGGCGGCATTTCGCCAAGGATTGCAGTCGTTGGGTTGGAACGACGGCGAAAATTTGCAGATCGAGTATCATTGGAGTGTGGGCGGAGCGGAGGAACTCCACAAACTTGCAGAAGAACTGGTGTCGCTCACACCGGACGCCATTCTGGTCACCGGCAGTGCGCCCCTCGCCGCCCTGCGGCGAGCCACGCGCACGGTGCCTGTCGTCTTCGTGAACGTAGCCGATCCGGTAGGAGGTGCTTCGTGGAAAGTCTGGCCCGCCCGGGCGGCAACTTGACCGGTTTTACTCCGGTGGAATATCGCATGAGCGCCAAATGGCCGGAACTGCTGAAAGAGGTGCTTCCTACACTGAAGCGGGTAGCAGTTCTGCGAGAAGCAGGTAATCCGGGCTCAATAGGCCAGTTTTCCGTAATCGAGGCTACAACGAAGGTGCTGGGAGTAGAGCTGGTTCCCATCGATGCGCTCGATCCGGCCACGATCGGACGTTCGATTGCGGAATTTGCTCGTGAGCCAGATGGCGGTGTGGTCGTGCCAGCAATACCGTCCGCAAACCGTCATCGCGAATTGTTAATCGCATTGGCCGCGCGCCACCAGTTGCCTGCAGTCTACCCCTACCGGCCCAACGTGGTCGCCGGAGGACTACTTTCTTACGGACCCGATCAATTCGATCCATACCGACGGGCGGCCGATTACGTCGATCGCATCTTGAAGGGTGAGAAGTCGGCCGAGCTCCCAGTTCAAGCGCCGACCAAGTACGACTTGATCATCAACCTCAAGACGGCGAAGGAACTCGGCATCACCTTTCCACCCACTTTATTCGCTCGCGCAGATGAGGTGATTGAATGATCGTGAGGTGGCGGAACTCAACGTGACGACCGCCAAGGCACTCGGTCTGACAATTTCTCCGATGCTGCTTGCGCAGGCTGATCAACTGATCGACTAGGTGGGGTCCGCTGCGGTGCATGAGTCAAGAATTGTGACGGGTTTCGGACGCCGGCCACACGCCTCAGTGTGCGCGGACGCGTTCGTGCACCCGGCATCCGAAACCCGTCACAAAGGCGACTATCCGCACCCTGCTTTTGCGGTCTCAAATCCCTGTCTGCAGTGCTCCACCTTCCGGCCATGCTGGTGATCCGCTGCGGCATGGCTCCTGAGTGCCAATTTGCAACATCATGCGGGCAGCCAAGCCCAGCCAGGGCTAGAGTGAGGCGAGCGCGTCTCCGCAAAGCGATGTTGCGCCGCAACCGCGGTGCGGAGCCTAGGGCGGCATGGGTCAATTCTGCCGAACCAACGCTGGGTCGCGCTCAGGCACATTGCGTTGGACGCCGACCGCTGGTTCACTGTCCCTGCGCGAGGTCTCGGGCCAGGGCGCCTTTTTCGCTGCCAGCAACTACTATGCGTATTTGGCGAGCAATCGAACTGCTCCAGGTGCAGTCTCGTGTGGAAGCAGGCGGCTGGCGGAGGATGCCGGACCTGACGCAAGTCGCGTTTCGCCTAGTCCTGCGCGCAACTGCCCATCTCGATCGGCTGCTCGTGCGAGGAGTCTCACATGGTTTTGGCCAAGGCAACGTCGACGGGTCACGCGCAAGCCGGCACCGATTGGCTCGACGTGCATTTTCAGGCGGCCCGCGCTGAATACGAGGACGCCCTGCGCTATGTCGGCGTGCAGCCCGGCTGGCGCGTTTTGGACGCCGGATGTGGCGGCGGCGGGTTCTTACCCCTGCTGTGTCAGCTGGTCGGGTCGCAAGGCGCCGTCGTCGCTCTCGACTTGGCGCCCGAGAACGTCGCGCATGTCGAGGCTCTCGTGCGCGGGGGAAGTCTGCCGCCGAACGTTGCGGCCCGTGTCGGGAGCCTGCTGTCTTTGCCATTTCAAGATGCGACGCTCGACTGCGTTTGGTCCGCCAACGTTATGCAATATCTCACAGACGCCGAATTCGGCCACGCCGTTGCCGAATTCAAACGCGTCCTCAAACCGGGCGGGACGCTGGCCATCAAGGATTTGGACGACACGCTAACGCAGTTTTTTCCCATGGACCCCGGCCTCATGGCGCGCTTTGGTCTGGCGCGTCGGGCCGAGTCTGCGCAGGCCGGCGCCCTTGGCATGTCCTGCGGCCCCACATTGCCGTCCCGGCTCCGTCGCACCGGACTGACAGACATTCGGCGCAAGAGCTGGCTGGTTGAGCGGTGGGCTCCGGTGGGACCAGCCGCACGGAATTTTGTCGAAGCCGTGTTCCCGCATTGGGCCACTCTGGCCGCGCAATTCGATATGTCTCCCGAGGATCTGCAAAGCTTACAGCAAGCTGCGTCCAACCCGAGCGTGTTGCTCGATGATCCCGATTTTTGTTACCGGGAGGGTTTTGTCGTGGCGGTCGGTCGCGTCCCAATCGGTTGAGACTAGGAGTTCGGTTCTAGCCAGACGAACGCTCTGCGACGGTGATTTTGGGTCAAGATGAGCCATCCCGCCCACACGGAGAGCAGGGCAGAAGCCCCTCAACTACCGCACACAATGGTTGCACTGGGATAGACTTCTCTCTCGTGCCAACAGCTACCAATCCTGATCGTTATCGGCCGGCAGGAGCCGGGCCTGGAGACCGACTGGGCCGATTACTGCCCAAGCTCAAATATCCAATGCTAGCCCACCGGCAAAGGAAAGTTCATTGAGCAACTGAGACCAGCGGCATGACCTTGGTAACAAAGCGCTCCATACGCTCCAGGGATTGCTGAACGGTGACACCGGGGCGGCGAACGACCATCGGTAACATTATGTGGCGGACACCTACCTCCGCGTAGCGTTTGACATCATCGGCGATCTGCACAGGCGTGCCCGTGAAGGTGCGACGCGCCCCATCGGGAAGCCGCTCAGCTTCTTGTTCGTTGTACCACCTTGCATCATAGGTGAAATCGAGGCTGGAGGGATCCCGCCCCGCTTCCTGCGCGTGCTGCTTTATTTGGGCAGCATATTCAGCGAACTGCTCGGAGGTCCCTAAGGGAACATGCGCGTCTTGCGTGAAGGGATACCAGCCATCGGCAAGGCGCCCTGCTCGGCGCAGCGCCGCCGGACTTTCGCCGCCGGTCCAGATGGGCGGGTGGGGCTTCTGCACCGGCTTGGGCGCAAACTCGACGTTGGCGAAGCGACAGTAGGTGCCCTCGAACGTGGGGTCGTCTTGGGTCCACAGTTCCCGGAAGGCACGGATGTATTCGTTGGCGACGGCGCCGCGCTTCTCGAACGGCGGCGACCCTAGGGCCTCGAACTCTTCGCGCATCCACCCGACGCCACACCCGGCAATGACCCGCCCTTTGGAAAGGACGTCGATGGTGGCCAGCATCTTCGCGGCGAGGATGGGAGGACGGTTTGGCAGGACCATGATGGCCGTGAGCAGTTTGGCCGAAGATGTGATGCCCGCGAGGAAGCTCAGCAGCGCGAGAGGTTCCAGATACTCCCCCTGCGATTCTCCGGCAGCATAATACTGCCCACTGGCACCGCCTGGATATGTGGACTTGATACTCGTCGGAAAGATGATGTGGTCGGTGACGGCGAGGATGCCAAAGCCCATCGCCTCTCCCCGTTGCGCCAGAATGGCAATGTTCTCCGGCGTCGCCATGGGGCCGCGTGGTGGCAGCGCAAAGCCAAAGTCCATGTGTGTCTCCCATTCTCCAGTCTTGGGCCATCGCAGTCTCAGACCGATGATACCTCAACCATGAGTTTCCCCGCATCCGATGGTGTCTTCGTTGGACTTGTGGCGCGGCGCATCGTCGGCGCTTCTCGGTCGGTTGGTGAAAGATTGTGCCCGCAACAGCCGTGCAACCGATTTCCACAGCACTGCTATCGGCACTCCGCAGCCCCTTCGATTCCTGTCACGGTTTGCGGGGAAGGCATGCACCTATGTGGGCCGATTGCCGATTTTGTTGTAAAAGTATTTCTGTAACAAGATGTGCCAATTCCGACCCTGAGCATTCGCAGGAAAGTACGTGCCCAGAGTTCTTTACTCGAGCACCACCAGCAGCGGTCGCTGCGTTGCGTGAGCGTCAGGTAGCCCTGAAGTGCGCGCCGGGCGTTGGTACCAGAGCGTCGCTCCAGCTGGATCGAGCGGCAAGGCCAGGCGGGTACATTCACCGCCGCCACCTACCAAACTCTTGCCCGACTTTTGCAACGAAATCGGCAGAAACCCGCATTGACGTTGTGCCCGTTTGTCGCCATCAGCCCATAGACAAGCAGGGACAGGGTGAGACAAGCCGCTTGAGGGTTGTCCGGTTACCCCTGCTACCCCCAGGAGATGACATCATGGTCGCAAGGGGAGGCACGTCCTGAAGTTCGTTTCCGCAGAGCGGGCTCTGGCGGCGATCCGGGCGGGCAGCCGCATCTATCTCGGTACTGGATGCGCCGCCCCGCGCAGTCTGCTCGCCAAGCTGGAGGCGATGGCCCCCGGGCCCCCGGACCTCGAGTTCGTCAGCTTCATCACAACATCAGCGCTGCCGCAGGTGGAGGGTGCCTGCCATACCCGCTATCGCCACCGGGTGTTTTTCGTCGGCAGCGAAGTGCGCGGCTTGGCGCGTAGCGGCCAACTCGATTACGTGCCCATCTCGCTGGAGGCGGTGCCGGAACTTCTGACGAGCGGACGGCTGCCGATCGACATGGCATTGCTTCAGGTTTCTCCGCCGGATACCCGAGGCTTCGTCAGCCTCGGCGTGTCCGTGGATCTCGCACCCGCGGTCCTCAGGGTTGCTCGCAGCGTCATCGCCGAAGTCAATCCGGCGATGCCGCGCACCCACGGCGAGAGCTACGTCCATCTCGACCGCTTCGATGCGCTGGTGAACGTCGATGTACCCGTGGCGGAGTATCTCCATCCCCAGACCGGCGAGATCGCGGAGCGCGTTGCGCGCTACATCGCTTCGATCATCGACGACGGCGCGACGCTCCAGATCGGGCTAGGCCGCGTCCCCAATGAGGCGTTGCGCCATCTCAGGGATCGGCGCGACCTCGGCATCCATAGCGACGTCATCACCGACGGCGTTTTGGACCTGGTGGAGGCCGGCGCGGTGACGGGTCGCCGCAAGACTCGCCATTTCGGTCGTATCGTCGCCAGCTACTGCCTGGGGACGCGGCGGCTCTACGACTTCGTGGATGACAATCCTCGTCTCATGTTCCTACCGATCGATCAGGTTTGCGATCCCGAGGAGGTCGCCCGGCAATCGCACATGGTCTCGATCACCCAGGCCTTTGCGATCGACCTGACGGGCCAGGTCTGCGTCGACCAGTTCGAAGGCGAGTTGTACGGCGGTGTATCCACGCAGGGAGGCTTCATCCGCGGCGCGGCGCGATCCCCTGGCGGCAAGCCCATTATTTGCCTCGCCTCCACCACCGACGAGGGCGCTTCGAGGATCAAGCCGTTGCTGGAGGCCGGGGACGGGGTGGGGATCGCAAGGTCCGACGTGCACTACGTGGTCACAGAGTACGGTATCGCCTACCTGTTCGGGAAATCGATCCGGGAGCGGGCGGTGGCCCTGATCGAGGTCGCGCATCCCCGCTGGCGTGAGGACCTGCTGGCAGCGGCCAAGCAACTGGGCTACGTTCGGTCCGACCAATACCTCGCTTCCCAGGCCGCATATTCCGTGCACGAGGAGCGCAAGGTCGCCCTAAAGAACGGGGCCAAGGTGCTGATCCGCCCGGCCCGGGCCGCCGATGCGGGGGCGCTACAGGCATTGTTCCATCGCCTTTCGCCGGACGATGTCTACACGCGCTTCTTCCGGCGCGTGCGTTCGCTTTCCTACGGGGAGCTGCAAACGCTGTGCAACGTGAACCACGAGACCGAGGTCGCTTTCCTGGGCGTGACTGGGCCGCGCGAGAACGAGGAGATCGTCGGCAGCGCGTGCTACTTCCTGAGCCCCACGACCAATCTCGCAGAGGTGGCTTTCATGGTCTCGCCGGAATGGCAGGGAGCAGGTCTAGGAACCGCCCTGCAAGCGCGCCTTCAGGAATACGCGATGAGCCGCGGCGTCCGCGGGTTTGTCGCGGAAATCCTACCGCGCAACAGCAGTATGCTGCGGCTTGCCGCACGCGCGCAGGGCACGATGACGACGTCGCGCGACGAGGACGGAGTCCACGTGACAACGCTGTTCCCAGATAGGGGCGTCAGTGACGAGGACATGGCAGGTATAATTCAACCCGGATAGCTGACGAAGCTTGAGCAAGAGGGGCGACGCCAATCGGGAGTCCTGGGCCGGCGATCTCGCGTTTGCGTCCGTGGCATCACGCTTGATCAGGTACGGTCAGCCGTCGTGGGCTACTCCCTCGATTTCGCAAGCGTCAGTCAGCTATTGTGGGGTTGCGCTAGGGACAGCGAAGGCCGGAACGACAAGATGCTTACGATCGATCATTTGTGGTCGAGCTGCCACGAACCATCCCACTCTTCGGCGGGCGGATTGGCCTCGAATGTTTCGATGCGCCTCAACAGCGTCATCGACGGCCCGTCGCCGGGGGCCACTTCAAGGGCCGACTGGAAGGCGCGGCGTGCTTCGTCCCACTTTCGCGCGCGATAGGCCGTCAACCCTTGCGAATACCAGGATCGCATCGACAGTTGCTTCTCGTTAAGCTCGCCTTCCCGTCCAATGATCTCAAACACCGTCTTGGCGACGGTCTGACCAACGACGACCAATTGATCGATTTCCCGTACTTCGATCGCCGTGCCAGTCGCGGCGATGGTGGCTTCGGAAACCAGCGAGCGGGTGCCGTAGATCTTGTTCGCCATCTCCAGCCGCGATGCCAGGTTCACGGTATCGCCCATCACAGTGTAGCTCATCATCAACTCCGAACCGATGCTGCCGACCAGCACTTCGCCGGTCGCAATGCCGATCCGGATGTCGCACTCGCTCGGAATGAAACGCACGCCGAGCAGCTCTGGCAGTTCGGCACGCATCAAGGCGACACGACCAAGCATGTCAATGGCGGCAAGACAGGCGAGACGCGCCTGGTCGGCGTCCTCGGTGAAGGGAGGCCCCCAATACGCCATGATGGAATCGCCGATATATTTGTCGATGATTCCCTTGTGCTTGCGGATCGGTGCGGACATCGTCGACAGATAGTGGTTCATCAGTTTGACGAGGCCCTGCGGGGTCACGCCCTCGCTCAGGCTCGTGTATCCCGTCATATCGCAGAACAGCATAGTCATCACGCGGCGATTACCCTCGACGCCGCTCAGTGCGGGACGATCGATAAGCCATTCCACAATTTGCGGGTCGATATATTTGCCGAAGGTTTCGCGGACCCGCTCGTTGCGGCGCAATTGCTCGACCATCCGGTTGAATGCCGCGGTCAGCTGGCCGATCTCGTCCCGCGTCGTGATATCGATCGATCCGCTGAGCTGACCGGCCTGCACGGCACGGGTGCCCTCCAGCAACCGCCAAACCGGTCGCGTGATGCCGGTGCTGACCATGTTCGAAACAGTCAGTCCGAGGATCGCAGCAAGCGCCGTCACGATGGCCGAGATCCATATGGCCCGCTGCTGGTCCCGCATGATGGTGGCCGTGCTGACGTAGACCTGCGCCAGCATGTCACGGCGGATTTGGTCGATCTTCTGATTGAACTCGTCGCGAAAGCCATCGACCCGCGCAAGCGAACGCCTGACTTCTGGTAGATCCCGCGCGTCGAGCTGCGCAAACAATTGCGCGCTTTCATCATTAAGATGCCGGGTCAGGTCGCTGACTGCCATTTCGATGCGGATATCGATGCGCGCCAGCGCAGCATTGTCCGATGGTGTACTGACGTCCTCGATGATCGCCGCAATCAGTTTACGTGCGGCGGCCGCCTCCTGATCCACTTCCGAACTCCTGGCCTGGAATACGTTGAATTGGGTGGCATAGCCGGCTTCGTCGGGCGGCTCCTGCATTTTTGCGATGATCATGCGGCGTAGTGCGAGCTCGCGCTCGTCCAAGCGGATATCCGTTCGCGCCAAATGGCCATAGGCCGGGATGTAGCGCATCGTCAGCTCATCGAGCAGGTGACCCACCTTTCGGGCCATCACCATGGAAAGAGCTGACGTGATGATCATGAGGATGATCAGCCCGACGGCGATGCTTACGATCTGTCGCTTAATCGACTGCCGGATCATCGTTACCCCAGGTGAACACTACACTCACCGCCTCCCGCCCCACGGGCGGCACGATCATATATACAAGAACCAGCCCGTAGGAGGTTCCCGGCCGGCCAGAAGACTTCACGCCCCACCTTTTTCAAAGGGGGCAAAGACTGTCTTGGCTTTGGCTATGTAGTTATCGAGGAAGGGCCGAGCTACCGCGCGCCAACCGTCAGATCGTCGCGCGAATCGACGTTGAAGGCGCGGGCGATTCTGCTTTGGCTCCCGCCAGAGGCCAGCCGGAGCACGCCGCTGAAAAACTGCGGCGCGACCCTAATTGGAAGCGCTACGTGGACCGCGCGCACTGCATCAAGGACTGCTGCTCGCGGTAGCTGAGCTTTCCGGGCGCAACACGGCCGATGCGGTCGGGCGGTCACTGTCATGGGTTCCTTAATCATGAATCGCAGGAACGACTTTTCGACGAGCCGGCTGCACTGCACAACTGCCGCCTTGGGCGAGTCCCTTCCGGGTCGATACCGTTGAAAAAGTAAGGGGTAAGCGTCACAAGGGGCCCTTTGGCCGATTCCTACCTTCTTACTGCGGCCGCCCTTTTGCACGTGGCGGTTTGCTGACGCGCTAACAACGAACGTTTGACGCAACTGGGACACCACCGACGCAACGTTGACGCAACTGACCTCTACGCACCGCACACTGCTGCCGCACTGGGCGGCGGACGCCAGATGCGGCTGGCCAGCGTCCTGAGGTTCTGAACAATCGCTGCGAGATGAAATTCATCGCGCACACCCGACAGGCCCCTGAGCCGCATGCGCTCGAAGCGGTGGATGGATGTCTCAAGCTTATCTGGTGTGGCGACGCCCGGTGCTACTGGGGTTTGATACTTGTACTGATCCGCGCTCGCGCGAAGCGCCAACATCGCCATCAAGGGCAGTATTGAAAGCGTCGACAACCACAGTCTCATGAGTAACTGCCGGCGGTTCATGTCTGACCTCCGCGCCACAAGCAATTGCCAGCGTGTACTGTCAGATGGCTTCCCTGAACCGTCACTCGGTGATTACCCGAGAAGCCTTAAGGGCTTTCCCATGGTGACCTCGTCGCTGACGAGGGCGTCCGTGTGACGACCTGCTCCAGGGATGCGGTGCGATTGAAGTAGTTCTCGAGTTTGAAGAACGTTCGCCGCGGACTGCACCCTCGACCCGACAGGCCCCAGATTATGGCGGGCGCAGCAATGGTGCGCTTCCAGGGCCGAAACTTAGACCAAGGGAGCGATCGCGAAAGCCTCGTTGGCAAGCGTCCTTTCGGGTCCCGGCGGCGCGCGCAGCTGTTTCAGCTCCTCCACATATTGCGGCCACCGCGCCAGACGCAGCTTGTCCTTGAATTCAATCACCCTGTCGCGCTCCTCGGGAAGAAGCGAATGCGTCTCCACCAGCCGCGCTAGCTGGGTGTCGATAGTGTGCCGCTTCGCTGCAAGGTCCTCGTTGTGATTGAACAGGCTCAGGGGCGCATACACCGGGAGAGCATTGGTCATGCGCTCAAACACGGTCTCGGAAATGACGGCGTGCAGGGGCAGTTTGCGGGGCGCATACTTGTACAAGCGGCTTGCCACGCTGCGCAGCTGACCCAACGGATCGGGATGGATCGCTAGGGCACCGGCCTGCTTCTCCTTTGTCATCTTCTCCGCATTCACGGCCTTGAGGTAGAGCCCCCAGGTCTCGTCTCCAGGCTCCATCAAGCCCTGCCAAGCGTAGCCGCTGCTGACGTGGCGGAGCATGAAGTCGAGCGTCACATCAGACAGCTTTTCGGTGGCCCAGCCGCCGCCGACATTGCAGTGATCGCCGCTAAACCACACCTCGACGATGCGTTCCGGGCTGATAGGGTCCGGCTCCATGTACGTCGGCTCAAAGGAATCGCGCATCTCGTCGAGCGCCAGCAAGTGGTAGGCCTGCCGAACGTTTTCCGGCACGCTGAGATCCCTGAAGAGATTGAGCTGCTGAAAGTTGATGCCGGCGATGGTCTTGGCAATCCCGAAGGAGCCGACCGTGTCCCAGCAGCCGAGCACGGCGATGGGAACCTCGTGGGCCTTGCGCCTAGACCTCCATACCAGCCAGTGACGGCCTACAAGGCGCAGCGTCCACAACCTTCTCGGCGCACCCCTGCTGTCGATGGCGCGAGCAAGCAGGCGCGCGGCGGCGGCGCCGCGGCTGAAACCGAAAATGTAGATGCGGTCGTTGGGCCGGTACACGCGCATGACGTCGAGATAGGCCCGCTCGACGATGCCTGTGGCGCCGGCACCGGCGGCCATTCCCAGCGTCTGAAGGATTGGATCGTTGTCGAACTTGTTGCCCACACCGGTATAGTAGAAGGCGATCTGGCGGTTGGCATAGCGCTTGCACAAGCTTGCATCGAACAAGGCCCTGGGAACAAAGCTTTTGTCCCCGTCGGCCTTGAGCATCCTGAAGAGCTTGAATACGTTGGTTTGCGCCAGCAAACCCAAGTCGGAATCGTCGGGCGTGTTGCTGGTGCCGTCGAGACAAACAACGATGTTTTTGGGGGCGCGGTCGTTCCACCTGTTGGACGTCCTGAACAAGATGTAGAGAACGGGAAGCCCGATCAGCAGGAACTCCCATTTGTAGATCCAGCTGCCGAGGAACGACCAAATCCAGCTCGGACCCCAGCCCTCGAAGCAGGCGACGCCCACGAGGATCAAAACAGCGGCAAGCAGGCTGTTATGTAACCAGGGCGGCACAGCGCTGACGCTGCTCGAATATCCGCGCACACGATTGGCTACGAACAGCAGCGCCAGATTGAAGACGAGGAAGAATAGGATCTCACCAGAGAAGGGCATGGGCTGTGTCTGCCTGACGACGCCCAAGAACCCCGATGCGTTGATAGTGTAAAGAATGGCAAACGAAATTAGAAACCAGGCCCAGAAGTTCCGCCGGTAGATGAGGCCGGCCAGACCCGGCAGAAGCGAATAGAGAGCCAGCGTCCCGAACAGGATGAGGGCGTTCTTGGTGATGATCCAGAAATCCGCGACTAGCTGTTCGAAATAGACCTTTGCAAACGGTTTGGCGATCTTGTTGAGCGCAAAACCCCAATCCTTCTTCTCCAACGCAGTCATGAGCTTTTGGTGCGCCGCCTCGTTGCAGACGATGGCGTGCAATACGCCCTCCAGGTCCTGGGGGAGGCGCTTTTCCAAGGTGGGATTGCTGCACGCGTCCTTGCCCGCGTTTTTTGGCAGCCTGGGCACCGGCGCGGTGGGATCGATGCCCAGGTTCCTAAGCAGCTGTGAGTGACCGGCATCGATACTGAGAACGACAAACAGTACGGCGGCGACGATCACCAGCAACGCCGGGCCGATCCACGATCCTTTATTGATACCTATCTGTGCCAGGGCCTCATTTCTTTCCTGAGCGTACGCAAGCATCGGCCTCCCCCTTCAATAATTGGCACTCGAGCTCAAGCGGCGATCCGGAGAACGAACTCGAAAATAGTCTGTGTATGCCAACCGCACGACGGTCTCCGACATGCGGGTGGCGGAGATGATGCGCCAGAAGCGCAGCGGATGAAAACGCAACATTACGAAAAGTCCTATGGCTGTGTAATTGCCGCCACAGGCGCGCCGCGTGCCGGGACCGCGCAGTGTTCACCCAGGACAGTACCTTGCTAGTATCGGCTGGCATGCGGCTCGCCTGTGAGATGCCTATGACGGCAGAAGCCTCTCGACTACCGGACACAACGTTGCACCGGGGTTGGCTTCTCTGTCGTGCCAATTCCCAACGGGAGCAGTTGCAACAAGATCCGCATTCAGAGTGCTTGGAAGCTCACTCGATCAGCTCATCAGCGAGTGTGAGCAGCAAGGGCGGTACGGTGAGACCAAGCGCCTTGGCGACCTTGACGTTAATGACCAGCCTCGAACTTAGTCGGTTGCCCGACGGGGAGATCGGCGGGCTTAGCACCCTTCAGGATCTTGTCCACGAAGCTGGCAATCCGGTGCCAGAGGGCGGGGCCGCTCACCCCGTAAGACATCAGGCCCCCCGCATCCGGGAACTCGCGAAAAGGGGTACATGGCCGGCATCGGCTGCTGGCAGCCAAGGCGGTGATCCGTGACCTGTAAGTTATTCTGAAGATGTCATCGAAGACCAGGAGTGCCTGAGCGTTGCGTTGCTTGGCAGTCGCAAATGCCGCCTCGAAGTCCTCGGGTCCGCGCAACTCGAGAGCCTCAAGCGCCACTCCCACCCTCTGGGCCGCCACCTCGGCCTCTTTGCAAAGGGTGGGATGGATAGGGTTTAGGGGATTCCTCAGCACGCCGACCCGCGCAAGCCGCGGTACGAGTTCCTTCAAGAGCTCCAGCCGCTTTGCGATGATCGCTTCACTGAAAAAGCTCAGACCCGTTACGTTCCCTCCGGGGCGAGACGCTCGTCACTAGCCCCTGCCTTATGGGATCAGTCGCCACCACGACGATGGGGATGGTCTGGGTAGCATTCTTGGCCGCCAGCGCTGCGGGGGTGCTCACCGCCACCAGGACATCCACTTTGAGACCGACAAGCTCGGCCACGAGCTCGGGCATCGGCTCTACGTGCCCTCGGCCCAGCGGATTTCCAGTAGGATTGTTTGCCCTTCGACGTAGCCCAGCTCTCTGAGCCCTTGCCGAAACGCCTCGATGTTGTGCTTGTTGGGTGGGATTGATGCCGAAAAACGCAACCAACTCGGGAAATTTTCGGCTGCGTTGGCAGACGCGCCACCAACCAGCGCAATGAACTCCCGATGCCGCATGCCCCCCCGATCTACGCCGACGCATCCAGAGTATCAGATATCACGCAACGCTGAAGCAATTGCTGCATCGCAACGCGCCGCAGTACGCGATGTCGGCGGGGTCAGCAGACCGATCGGAACTATCGTCGCCGCATAGGGGCGATGCGCCGGTCCACGACCGCCGCCAGGGACGGGCGACCCAGGGAACTGTATGCCTCGCTCATCCCCTGACAGAGCCCGAGAATGTCCTCGGTCGCGGGCGCCCAAGTGTGCCAATAGCACTCCCGCAAGAGCCACAACGTTGTGGCGGGAAAACCCTGCGCGGCGTGACCCGACGCAGCATCAAGCACGAAGGTCGAATTCGGCCGGTCATCGAGGAAATGCGAGAACGTCGGGTGGAATTGTGCAGCAGGAGCCAGCACACCCACGCCGTCGGAACTCCGAATGTAGTGCCATCCCTGCGGGACTGCGGGGATCACTGATCTAAAGTGTCCATCATCATAGTTGCGTCCCGCCTTGCTGGGATCCGGAACAATACCAAGCTGAGTCAGCCTCGCACTCACTTCTGGCCACCAATCAAATGAGGCCAGAGATCGCCAGTTGTGCTCCAGCGCAAACCGCATGTTGAAGGATATCTTCGTTTCAACTGCCTCGAATGTAGAGGTGCCGAGCAGGTAGACGCCGTTGCCGTCCATTGGCTCGAAGCGTGCGATCGGGTAGTCTGGAAGGGTTAGCTCGGGCGCGTGGATCACGTACCCGATGTGCCCTCCGTCAACACCGGTTCCAGCAATCGGGAACAGCTCCGGCGGCGTTTGCTCGTACCGTTGCTCCTCGCCGGCCAAGTCGCACTGCAATACGTCGGCGACCCGCTCGCAGACGGCCTCGTCGGTGGTGCAATCCTGGCACAGTGCGTTGAGGAACGTGACAAACGGTAGTGGGATCGGAAAGCCAAACGTGCTGGTCAGGCTCTCGCGACTGAACGGCAGTGCTGGAAAAACGCCAATCATGCCTCTGGCCCAGCCAAAGCGTGCACGATAATTCGCGAAGCGAACCATGCTGACAAAGCGACAGCTCTCGTGCAACGGGTACGGTGAAAAAGAGTCAAAAACGGCTAAATCCACTCTGTCGTTGCTGGAGTGAACTCCACATTTCAGAAAGCTCGCAGCACCGAAGGCAAAAAGTGCAACAAGGATAGCCGAGACGAGCGTTATGATCAGGAGAAAGAATTCTGCCAGGATGGACGCAGAACCATGATAGCCGCGAGCAGCGGTGACGATAGGAGCATGAAACTTGAAAAGGATAGACTTATACTCGTCGCCACTAGGGGCCCTGCATCGGTGGTAGAGGTGAGCGCGACCGAGCCGGATGCGGCAAGTTCCTTTGAGTTAGCCAGAGCAGAACAGCCGCACCTACAAACAGCCCAAGCGCAAAGCCCAAAAACACTCCACCATATGTCAGGTAACCAACGACTGCGCCTGCAAGGCCGCAGAGATGTATTCGAATTACTACGCGCCCAATCATCCGCAACCTCCCCTAAAAGAGCCGATTTGCCCCCCGGCAGCGACCGCCCAAACGCCTGGTCCTCATGCAGATCCTTGAGCATTCAAAGCAAACTTATCCGAGCGGCAAGCGCGTTTCGATTCTAGTGAAGTACAGACTTGGCGCAAGACCAACGCTTTCCTTAGCGCCTTCTACATCTCGCCTCTATTTGCCAGCGGCTGATGCCGATGTCCTTAAGCATGCGATCGTTTAAAGAGCTCCGCGCAGAGCCGCCGGCGCTGACGCCAGCCGGCCACAACGGAGAGGAAACGACCTAGCGAGCGATGGCGTCCGTCATCATGCGGCAAGCCATAGGTGTTTGCCGCAGTTAAATACTCGAGCACGGCTGTCTCCTATTCGATCGACTTGCTCGGCCGCTCAAGAGACGCTCTGAGCACGATTGCTC